>Ga0207657_10001130_pt1 | contig 28334 bp, 30 predicted proteins | sample KBSC33metaG_FD_184316 | JGI IMG/M metagenome (GOLD analysis project Ga0207657, IMG submission 184316) | Corn rhizosphere microbial communities from Kellogg Biological Station, Michigan, USA - KBS C3-3 metaG (SPAdes) (version 2) | ecosystem: Host-associated > Plants > Roots > Rhizosphere > Soil ...
CTTCGTGGACATCGCGAAGGAGGGCACGACCCTCGCCGGCCTCATGAACTCGTTCATGATCTCGGTCTCGCTCGGGCTCCAGTACGGCGTGCCGCTCGACGTGTACGTCTCGAAGTTCAGCCACATGCGCTTCGAGCCGAGCGGGATGACGAACGACGCCGACATCCGCGTCGCGAAGTCGATCGTCGACTACATCTTCCGCTGGATGGGCAAGAAGTTCCTGTCGCCCGACCAGCAAGAGGAGGCGGGGATCCTGACGCCCGAGGTGAAGGCGCGCCTGGCGGCGGCGTACACCGAGAACCCGGGCGCAGGAGCCGCCGCTGCCGCCGTCGAGTCCGCGCCGCCGGGCCAGACGGCGCTCTTCAACCAGTGGGAGGACGCCGTCGAGTGCGCCCGCTGCGGCGGCCGCATGGTGCGGACGGGCTCCTGCTACACGTGCCGCGACTGCGGTACGAACACCGGCTGCAGCTGAGCTCACCGCGCAGCGAACGCACGGAGAGGGCCGCCGCGAGGCGGCCCTCTCGTCGCTCCCGGCTCCCGATGACTTCCGCCGCGCCGAGCGGTTATACGAGCGGTGTCGAACGAAGGAGGAGCAGTGAGCAAGCTCAAGCTGACCATCACGATGTCGATCGACGGCTACGTCGCCGGCCCCGACCAGTCGCCGGAGCAGCCGCTCGGTGCCGGGGGCGAGAATCTTCACGACTGGCTCGTCCCACTCAAGGCGTTTCGCGAGAGCCACGGCCATGAGGGAGGCGAGGTCAACGCGAGCACGCCTTTCGCGGAGGGCATCCTCGCCGGCGCCGGCGCAACGATCATGGGCCGGAACATGTTCGGCGGCGGCCCGGGGCCGTGGGAGGAATCCTGGAGAGGCTGGTGGGGAGACGACCCGCCGTACCACCATCCCGTCTTCGTCCTCACGCACCATCCGCGCGGGCCGGTCGAGATGGACGGCGGGACGACGTTCTACTTCGTCACGGACGGGATCGAGTCGGCGCTCGATCAGGCGCGGGCGGCAGCCGGGGACAAGGACGTGTCTCTCGGAGGCGGCGCGTCCGTCGCGCAGCAGTACCTCGCAGCCGGCCTGCTCGACGAGCTCGTCGTCTCGGTCGTCCCAAGGCTGCTCGGTGGCGGCGCTCGCCTGTTCGAGAATCTCGGAGATGCCAGGCTCGAGCAGGTCGAGTCGGTCGAGGCGCCCGGGGTGACGCACATCCGATACGTCCGGGCATAGCCCAGCCTACGCCCAGGGCAGGCGATCCCAGCTCGGCGGCCGCTCTCGCCGGAACCACTCGGCCGTCGCGTACGCCTGCCTCCAGTCGGAGGTCTCCTCCGCCACGCTCGCGCCGTACCGCGCCGCGAGCTCCGACACCGGGTAGTGCACGCCCGGGCCGGAGCGCGAACCGACCATCAGGATCACGCACGGCCCGTCACCCGCGCCCACGAAGGCGTGCTCGGTCCACCCGGGAGCGTGGAAAAAGTCCCATGTCTGCAGGCGTCGCTCCTCGTTCTCGACGAGCAGCGCGCACTCCCCCGAGAGCACGAGGAAGGCCTCCTGGTTCTCCTCGGCGTGGTAGAGGCCTGTCTGCCCGGGCTCGAGAACGGTGAGGTTGATCCCGAGCTGAGGGAACTCGACCGGCGAGCTCCCGTACTCGTTCTCGAAGGCGCACCTCGCGCCCCGCCCCTCCGTGAACCACCACTCGGCGTCCCGCGCGTTGACGACGAACCAGCCCTCGCTGACGGGCGTGAGCCCCGATCCGGAGTCCTCGAGCCGTGCTTCGGGCACGACTGGATTCTCGCACCTCGGGACCTGACCGATGAGTTCTCACCGGCAAGCCGGTCTCTAGCATCGCCCCTGTCAGCGAATCGGGAGCCACGATGAAGCTTCTTCTCACAGCCGGCGGTGTCACGAACCCGAGCATCCGCGACGCGCTCGTCGACCTGCTCGGCAAGCCGATCGCCGAGTCCAGCGCTCTCTGCATCCCCACCGCCATGTACGGGCACCCCATGGCCGGCCCCGGCGTCAAGGTGTGGCAGTTCATCAGTGGAAGGTCAGAGAATCCAATGGTCGACCTGGGCTGGAAGTCCGTCGGCGTGCTGGAGCTCACGGCGCTCCCCAGCATCGATCGAGACCGCTGGGTGCCCATGGTCCAGGAAGCGGACGTCCTGCTCGTCGCCGGCGGCGACGCCCTGTACCTCTGCCACTGGATGCGGCAGTCCGGGTTGACGGACCTGCTTCCGTCGCTCCACGAGACTGTCTGGGTGGGACTGAGCGCCGGGAGCATGGTGATGACCCCCAGGATCGGTGAGGACTTCGTCCAGTGGAGACCGCCCGCCGGCGACGACACCACATTGGGGATCGTCGACTTCTCGATCTGCCCACACGTGGCCCCCGACGGCATGCCGGGTAACTCCATGGCCTTCGCGGAACGGTGGGCGGCCGGGCTTGGTGTCCCCGCATACGCGATGGACGACCAGACCGCCATCAAGGTGGTCGATGGCACCGTCGAGGTCATCTCCGAGGGGAACTGGAAGCTGCTCACGCCCTAGGGACCGAGACGTCGGCAGTGCTCGGCGATGACCCCTGATCGCGCTGCCGTGGCCGGAGACGGGAACGGCGTCCCCGATTACCATCGCCACCCGTGGCCGAGGGAGTCGTCATCCGTCCCGAGCGCGAGGCAGATCATCCCGTGATCGCAGAGGTGGTTCGCGCGGCATTCGTCGGACACCCCCACGAGGTCGCGTCGTTCGTCGAGCGCATTCGGGAGTCGGATCAGTCCATCCCGGAACTGGCGTTCGTCGCCGAGGACTCCTCCGGTGTGATTGCTCACGTGATGCTGAGCTGGGTCGGCGTCGAAGGCGCATCCCGTCCAGGGATCCTCAACCTCACGCCGATGTCGGTCAGGCCCGACCGCCAACGTATTGGTGTCGGGGCACAGCTGATCCGGGACGCGCTCGGCCGCGTCGAAGAAGCAGGCGAGCCTGCCGTCATGGTCGAGGGCATTGCCGCCTACTACCCTCGCTTCGGCTTCGAGCGGGCGAGCGCGCTCGGCTTCATCTCCCCGCATCCGACGATCCCCGAGGAGGCCTTCATGGTCAAGCGGCTCCGGGGATACAGCCCCGACCTCGCCGGTCGGATCGTCTATCCGGCTGCGTTCGACACTCTCGGGTACCAACGACCGGCCTGAGAAGCGCAGCGCGGCGACTCGCAAAACGCCTGACGACGTGCGCCTGGATCGACCCGGGCAGCGATGGGTTTCCGACGGTTTGTCAGTCTCTACGGCGTACGGGTGCACGGTGAGGTTCGACGAGAGAGGAGTCGTGACATGACGCGGTATCTGATTTCGTTCCCCAGCGGCGCGATGGACCACATCCCCGCCGAGGAGTTGCCCGCCGTTGGGGACGCTGCTCATGCGGTTGTCCAGGAGGCAATGGACGCAGGCGTATTGGTGTTCGGCGGCGGACTGGCCGAGAACGTGGATCCCGTCATGGTGGCCGGTGACGGGACGATCACCACCGGCACGTACCCGCAGACCAGGGAGCTCGACGGAGGCTTCACCGTCCTCGACACGCCCACACGGGAGGCAGCCGTGGAGTGGGCCGCGAAGATCGCTGCCGCTTGCCGCTGTCCACAGGAGGTCCGCGAGTTCGGGCTGGACTCGGCGGTTGGCAACTGATGCAACCCGGATGGTGATCACGCCGCCCACGATCACGCCGCTCCTCGTGGCCGACCTGCTCGCAGAGGGTGAGCGGATGCCGGTCTACGCCCACGTGATCGACCATCCGGACGCCCGCGTGCTGGTCGACACCGGCATGACCGAGCTGCACCCGGCCGCGGCCGACCTCGATCCCCGCCTGCATCCACTGAGCGGGCAGGAGGTCGATCTCGCGAGCATCGACATGGTCGTCAACACCCATCTGCACTTCGACCACTGTGGCGGCAACCACCTCTTCGCCGGCACGCCCATCTACGTCCAGCGGCAGGAGCTCGACGACGCGCGCAGCGAGGACGACTACACCATTCGCGAGTGGGTGGAGGCGCCCGGCGTGACGTACGTGCCGGTCGACGGCGAGCTCGAGCTGCTGCCCGGGCTCCGGCTCGTCCCGGCACCGGGACACACCCGCGGCATGCAAGTCGTCGTCGTCGAGACCGGCGGGCGTCCCGTCGTCGTCGGCGGCGACGTGGCGGTGTGGTTCGGCGAGCTCGACGAGCCGCACACCGAGGGCCAGCTGCGGGTGCTCGCGCTCGACCCCGAGCTCGTCTGGCTCGCGCACGAGCACGAGCCCTGGCGGCCGCCCACCATGTAGGCCGCGCCGCCGCACAGACGGTCGTGTCGTATGCTCGCCGCGGAGATGCCTCGTGGCGACGTCTGATCCCATCGCCGAGATCATCGGGGACTATCGAGGCTTCGCGGCGATGCAGCGCGACCGTCTGCTTGCCCGCGGCATCGACATCGCGCCCTACCCGCTCAGCCACCTCGCCGTCCGCGTCGCCGAGATAGCGGCATCGAGCGATTCCACGACGATGCCGACGTTGTCCATCCGTTGCAGCGCCACCGTGGCCATTCTTGCGGATCGCAAGAATCACCGATCTCAGGTCGGCCGAAGCCGGGCGCCCCGATCAGCGCCAGCCGAGGGCCGGCGCGACGTGCTTCACGACGCTCTCGATGACGTGGGCGTTGTACTCGACGCCGAGCTGGCTCGGCACGGTGAGCAGGAGCGTGTCGGCGGCGGCAATCGCTTCGTCCTTGGCGAGCTGGGCGACGAGCACGTCCGGCTCTGCGGCGTACGTGCGACCGAAGATCGCGCGCGTGCTCTCCTCGATGTAGCCGACGTGGTCGTCGTCGCCCCGGCCGCCGCCGAAGTAGCGACGGTCGAGGTCGTTGACGAGCGCGAAGATGCTGCGGCTGACCGAGACACGCGGCTCGCGCTCGTGCCCCGCCTCCTTCCATGCGTCGCGAAACGCCTGAATGTGCCGCGCCTGGACGACGTGGAACGGATCGCCGCTCGCGTCGTCGAAGACCAGCGTCGAGCTCATCAGGTTCATCCCGAGCCCGGCTGCCCAGGAGGCGGTCTCCGGCGAGGCGGCGCCCCACCAGATCCGCTCGCGCAGGCCCGGTGAGTGCGGCTCGAGGCGGAGCAGTCCGGGCGGGTTGGGGAACATCGGCTGCGGGTTCGGCTCGGCGAACCCCTCGCCGCGCAGGAGGTCGAGAAACACCCGCGTGTGACTACGTGCCATATCGGCGTCGGTCTGCCCCTCCGCGGGTTCGTAGCCGAAGTAGCGCCAGCCGTCGATCACCTGCTCGGGCGAGCCGCGGCTGATCCCGAGCTGCAGCCGCCCGCCTGCGAGCAAGTCGGCGGCGCCCGCGTCCTCGACCATGTACAGCGGGTTCTCGTAGCGCATGTCGATCACCGCGGTGCCGAGCTCGATCCGGGACGTCCGCGCGCCGGCCGCCGCGAGCAGGGGGAACGGCGACCCCAGCTGCGCCGCGTAGTGGTGGACCCGGAAGTAGGCGCCGTCGGCGCCGACCTCCTCCGCCGCCACCGCGAGCTCGACCGACTGGAGGAGCGCGTCCGAGGCGGTGAGCACCCGAGACGCCGGCGACGGCCCCCAGTGGCCGAACGAGAGAAAGCCGATCTTCTTCACCCGTCCATCCTCGCCGACGGCGCCCACCGGCTGCGGCACGACCCTGCGAGCGCGCTTCCGGAGGCCCGTGAGGCCGGCGGTACACTCGCCGTGTGACCGATCGTGACGTCCCTCTCGTCGTTCCGTGCCATGGGGTGACGGACGAGGGGGTCCGCGTCGGCGACGCCGCCCGGGAGATGGAAGGCCGCGGCCTCGTGGACGTCGTCGACGACCTCGACGCGATCATGGCCGCCGCCCGCTCGGGCCGGGCGATCGTTGCGCTCGACGGATGCGCGGCCGGATGCCAGGCACGATGGCTCGACGCGCAGGGTGTCAGGTCGACCAGCACGCTGAAGCTAGAGCCCGCAGGTGCCGGAGGGCCCGGGACAGCGGCGATGCCTCAAAGGCGCGCGAGGCCGCTCCCGCCCGTCGCGCCGCCTGCCCATCCGAACCGGACGAACTCCCTCGACGACTACCTGCTCGCGGTGGACGCGCTGACAGCGCCGGTCGTCGCGTGCGGCGCGGTCGTGGACGCGCCGACCCTGGCCGCACACGTCGCGCAGATCCTCGGCGTCTCACGTCCCGCCGCGGGCGAGATGATCGGACGCCTCGAGAAGGAGGGTCTCGTCTTTCGCGGGGAGCGCAAGGAGGTGCTGCTCACGCCGAGCGGTCGCACTGCCGCCGACGTCCTGCTCCGACGACAGCGCATTCTCGAGCACTTCGTCGTCGAGACGCTGGGCTACGACCTCGCCGACTGCCACGAGGAGGCGCGCGGCCTCGCCCCGGGGTTCGACGAGGACGCCCTCGAGCGGCTCTGGCTCGCGCTCGGAAAACCCGACCGCTGTCCCCATGGACGTCCGATCGACGCGGAGGAAGCGCGCAGGACAGCCCGCAAGCTCATCGCGCTGTCGGCCGCACAACCGGGCTCGACCGTGCACGTCGACCGGCTCGATGAAGGAAATCGGGAACGGCTCCGGGCGCTCGGCGACGCGGGCATCCGCCCCGGGTCCGTCCTCTCCGACATCGAGGTCCACGACGCGGCCGAACTCGTGTCGTTCACCGGCGACGACGGACGCGAGGCGATCAGCGTCTCGCTCGCCGGTTCCGTGCTCGTGCGCTGATCAGCTGAAGCCAAAGAGCGGCGGCAGGACGACCACGACGGCCGCGGCCCAGAGTGCGAACACCGGCAGGTACGCCGTCTGCCACCGCTCCAGCCGATGGAGGGTGCTCCGCCGCCCCAGGAACCGAGCCGACAGAAACGCTGCTCCTGCGAGGTTCACCAGCAGCACGAGGTTGAGGCCGAGCGCTGCCGTCCGGTTCGGCGTGAAGCCGAGATCGCCGATCCGGGCGATCATCGCCCCGAGCACGAGCACGTCGAGCAAGAGGGCGAAGCCGACGGCAATCAGCTGGACGGCGTCCATCGAGCTCGGCGACGTCGACGGCTCGCGCGCGGAGAGCCCGTAGAGGACGAGCCCGAGGACCACGAGCAGCAAGGCGTCGAAGACGCTCACCAGCTCTCGATCGAACGCGTCGCCGAGCCCGGTCACGGCGTAGACGACGGCGGCGCACGCCAGCATCACCGCGAACAGCGGCGTGAAGAGCATCGACAGCACGGGCGCCATGTTCTCGATCACCCGTTGCTTCGACTCGACGAGCCATGCGGCGACGACGACCGCCCCTGCCGCACCCGACGGCATCACCCACTGGGCGACCCGGTCGACGTCGACTCCCGTCGGCTGGAGGATGCCCGCGGTCAGCGCCATGAGCACGCCGCCGCCGAGCGCGATCAGCACGTAGTAGATGAACCACTCGCCGGTGAAGCGGACGAAGTCCATGCGGCGTTCGTGCGACCGAATCGTCCCGCCCATGTAGGGGAAGGCCACCACGAACCACAGCACGACCGGCAGGTGGAGCGCCACCAGGATCTCCGTGTCCGAGTCCGTGTCGTAGGGGTAGAGGTTGATCACCAGCGCCGCGAGCGCGAACGGCGCCGCCGTCAGCAGCCAGCCGCGAGCATCCAGCTGCCGCCGGCGCGCGAAGTACGCCGCGAGGAAGGGCAACACGAGCAGGCCGAGGTTCCGCTCGAACCAGGTCGGCTCATCGTCGGGGAACCCTGCCGCCAGGCGCGCGACCTGGATCGCGACCGCCGCCGCGATCGCGAGGACGAGCGCGTCCAGCCAGCCCTCGGCGAGAAGCGCCGTCTCCTCCTCCGGCTCGAAGAGCTGCTTCCACAGCCGGCCGCTGTGCACGCGCGCAAACTCACGTGAGACGACGTCCAGCTCACCCATCCGCTTCACGGCGACGAGAAATGCCTCGTCGGACGTGAGCCCGGCTTCGCTCAGCTCGTCGATCAGGTTGCGAAGGTGGTCCTCGAGCTCGTCGACGTCACGGCCGTTGACCGCCGGGGCCTTCGCGACGTGAGCGCGCCACTCGGCGATCTGTGTCTCGACACCCTCCATCGCTCAGGTCTCCCGGATCACGGTCAGGAGGGGACCCGGCCCGGGCCAGACGTCGTTGAGCGCGCGCGTCACGGTCTGCCACTGCCGCTGCCGCTCCGCGAGCGCGGCCCGACCGTCGTCGGTGAGCACGTAGTACCTGCGACGGCGTCCCTCCGGCGGCGTGCGCCACTCCGTCGTCACGTATCCGAGGCGGCCAAGTCGGTGGAGGAGGGGATAGAGCATCCCGTCGCTCCACTCGAGCTCGCCCCCCGAGAGCTCGCGGATGCGCTTCAGGATCGCGTAGCCGTAGTTCTCACCGTCCGCGAGGATCGCGAGCACGAGCGGTGTCGCCGAAGCCGCGACGAGATCCTTGTCGATGTGCACGGTCATAGCTAGAAGCACAATACATAGAAACACAAGGTATGTAGTGCCGCAAGGACGCTGGCTCAATGGTCAAGCGCCGGTGAGCCGCCGCAGCGCCGCCCGAACGGCGCCGGGAGCCTCGAACCAGATGAAATGCCCCGCGCCCTCGACGACCTCCACCCACGCGCCGGGAATGCGCTCCGCCGAGTCGGTCGAGGCGCCGACCGGCATCGGGCTGCGTGAGCCGTGGACGAAGCCGACGGGCACCCGTATCCCCGGCAGCCCGGCCTCGAGCGCCGGGAGCTCGGCCACGATCGACGGCATCATCTCGCCTCCTCGCTCGATCGCCATGCGGAGCTCGGGCATCGCCGGCGCCGTTTCGGGATCCGCGTAGTACGCCGGCCAGACGAGGCGCATCCCCTCGAGCGCCAGCTCGACGTCGGCCTTGCCCGCCATGCTGAGCTCGTCGATCTCCCGCGCGCGCTCGCGCGACTCCTCCGGCGTGCGCCGGAACATCTCCTCGTCGAACTCCGCCCAGCCTCCGTCGCCGACGGCGCCGAGCGGATCGACGGAGAGCACACCGAAGAGCCTGTCGGGCATCGCCTCGGCGACGTGGAGCGCGAGGTGGCCGCCCCAGGAGTGCCCGACGACGTACGCCTTTTGCCAGCCGAGCGCGTCGAGCACGCGGCGGGCGTCGCCGACGTCCGCCGCGACCGAGTAGGGCCCTTCCACTGCCGACGGCTCGAGCCCTCGCTGCTGGTACCACGCGACGTCGTTCTCCTGTGCGAGCTCGTCGGCCAGGTCGCGCAGGTAGCCGAAGCCGAGGCCGGGTCCACCGTGCAGCAAGACGACGGGCGGGCCGCTGCCGGCGCGCAGCCCGCCGATCAACGGCCCTCCGTCGTGCGTCGTGAACTCGGCCCAGGCTGCTGTCCTCAATGGATCATGTGAGCGCTCCAGCTCCCTCCGCGCGGCCCGCTCTTGTAGCGACCCGACATCGACCGCCCCGAGACGGAGCCCGTGTAGGTGGCACCCGCGCCGACCGCGCCGAACTTGATGGCGCTGCCCCGAACGCTGCCGGTGATCGGATAGGTCCCGCTCGGGCTCGAGAGCTTGATCGATCCCGTCAGCCTCGAACCCGTCTGCTTCCAGTGGAGCGTGAAGGTGCCCGAGTAGGCGCCGCTGTAGGTTCCCGACCACGTTCCGGCGAGCTTCGGCGACGTGTTGACGGCGGCGCCGGCTCCGACGGCGCTGCAGCAGGCGGCCAGGAGGACGGCGACTCCCAGAACGGGCACGGTGCGCCCGAGCCCACGGCGTGGACGATCGACGTGCATACGTGCTCCTCTCCCTCGATCGTTGCCCCCGACAAAAGTGGGGCTGTTCGCCTGCACCGACATTGTCGGGTATCGCGCGCGACGACGCAAAGGCGTGGCTAGGTTGCGTCGATGCGTGACTGGTGCCGGCCGGAGCAGGGAACGAGATGCTTCGACCAGCTGCCGTCCTCGGTCGAGCGGCTGCTCACGGGCGCGATCAATGGCCCGACGCTCGAGGAGCCACTCCTCCGCGAACGGTTCGAGCGCGTCGTTTTCGTGTACTTCGACGCATTCGGCTGGACGTTCCTGGAACGGCACGCCGACCACCCGCTGTTCGCGCGAGCTCAGGCCGAGGGCATTCTCACCCAGCTGACCGCGCAGTTCCCGTCGACGACGACGGCGCAGGTGACGACGATCCACAGCGGGCTCCCGGTCGCCGAGCACGGGCTCTACGAGTGGCACGTCTACGAGCCGACGCTCGACCGGCTGATCACACCCCTGCTCTTCTCGTTCGCAGGAGACGGGATCCGCGGGACCCTTCTCGGGCAGATCGAGCCCGACGGGTTGTTCCCCAGCGACTCGATCTATGCGCGCCTGGCGGACGTGGGCGTCCGCAGCACGGTCGTCCTCCCGACTTCGATCGCGGGCTCGGCGCCGAACGTCGGCCTGCTGCGGAGGGCAGACGTCGCCCCCTTCGACACCGCGCAGAGCGCGCTCGCGGCGGCGTCGAGGGCGCTCGACGAGGGCGCGGGGTACGCGCACGTCTACCTCGACTCGCTCGACTCGCTGATGCACGGCGTCGGAACCGACGATGACGCGGTCGGTTTCGTCATACAGAACGTTCTCGACGACCTCCACCGCGCGACGTTCCCTCCCGGGACGCTGGTGCTCCTCACCGCCGACCACGGCATGTCGCCGGTCGACCCGGCGCGAACGGTCTATGTGAACGGGCTCTGGCCCGGGCTCGCCGAACGTCTGGAGACCGGCGCCGACGGCAAGCCGCTCGCCCCCGCCGGATCCTGCCGCGATCTCTTTCTCCACGTCCGCGACGGGCACGTGGACGAGGTGTGCACCGAGCTCGGCGAGCGTCTCGACGGCACCGCGGACGTCGTCCCGGTCGCCGAGCTGATCGCCGAGGGCATCTTCTCGGAGCCGTCTCCCCGCCTGCGGTCCAGGCTTGCGAACGTCGTCGTCCTCCCGCGCTACGGCGAGGCGGTGTACTGGCACGAGCCGGGCCGCTTCGAGCAGCGCCTTCACGGCCAGCACGGCGGCTTGAGCCCGCAGGAGATGGAGATCCCGCTCGTCGCCTGGGTTGCCTGAGGGCGGCGGGCCGATAGCCTCCGCGCAGTGGCCGGCCTCGAGGAGCTGTTCGACCGGAACCGGGCCTGGGCCGCGGAGATGGTCGAGCGCGACCCGGCGTTCTTCACCACGCTCGCGGAGGGGCAGACGCCGCGCTACCTCTGGGTTGGCTGCTCGGACAGCCGTGTCCCCGCGAACCAGATCGTCGGTCTCGCGCCGGGCGACGTCTTCGTGCACCGGAACGTCGCCAACGTCGTCGTCCACACCGACCTCAACTTCCTCTCGGTGCTCCAGTACGCGGTCGACATCCTGCGCGTCCGGCACGTGATCGTCTGCGGGCACTACGGATGCGGCGGCGTCACGGCAGCGATGACCGGAGCACGGCACGGGCTGATCGACAACTGGCTCCGGCACGTCGCCGACGTCGCCGAGCGGCATGAGGACGAGCTGGCGGCTCTGCCCGAAGCCGATCGCGTCGACCGGCTCTGCGAGCTGAACGTGATCGACCAGGCGGAGAACGTCCGCGAGACGACGATCGTCTGCGACGCCTGGGCCCGGGGCGCCGACGTCACCGTCCACGGGCTCGTGTACAGCCTGCGCGACGGGCTCCTCCGGGACCTCGGCATCAGTGCCTCGGAGGCGGTGGCTCCGCATGGGCGCTGAGCGCGCGGTCGTCGTACGGCCCGGCGAGGGCCACCACGTCGCGAACGTCGAGTTCCTCGCCCGCACGGCCGACACGCCGCGTTTCAACGTCTCGATCATCACGAAGCAGCCGGGCGAGGGGCCGCCGCTCCACGTGCACCCCGGCGAGGACGACGCCTTCTACATCCTCGAAGGCGACATCGTGATGATCGTCGAGGACGAGGAGATCGTCGTCGGTCCGGGCACGTTCGTCCTCGTACCGCCCGGCGTTCCTCACACGTTCGCGAACCGCACGCGGTCGGTGGCGCGCATCGTCAACATCCACGCGCCGGCGGGATTCGACCTGCGCCTCGAGGAGGACTGACGATGCCGCTGCACCCCGAGGCTCGCGCCCTGCTCGACCAGCTCGAGGCGCTCGGCGATCCGCCGCTCGAAACCTCGACGCCCGAGGCGGTGCGGGCGCTGCGCGCATCCCGCATCCAGCCGCCGACCGTCGCCCTGGCCGAGGTCCGCGATGTCGACGCGAACGGGATCGCCACGCGGCTCTACCGGCCGAGCATGGACGCGCCGCTCGGCCTGATGGCTTACTTCCACGGCGGCGGCTGGGTGCTCGGCAGCATCGAGACGCACGACCACATCGCGCGCGGGCTCGCCGCCGGGAGCGGCTGCGCCGTCCTCTCGGTCGACTACCGCCTCGCGCCGGAGCATCCGTTTCCCGCGGGGCTCGACGACGCGTTCACGGTCTCCACCTGGGTACAGGAACACGCGTCCTCGCTCGGATGCGACCCGGAACGGCTCGCAATCGGCGGAGACTCCGCGGGCGCGAACCTCGCGGCAGTCGTCACACAGAGCGGGCGGTTCCCGTTCCGGTTCCAGCTCCTCGTCTACCCGGTCACCGACGTGCGGGGCGGGACGACCTCGTACGAGGAGCTCGCCGAGGGGTTCGGGCTCACGAGCGAAGGCATGCGCTGGTTTCTCGAGCACTACCTCTCGGGCGCAGAGGGCGCACCGAACGACCCGCGGGTCTCGCCGCTGCTCGCGGACGACTCGGCATTCGCGGCATCACCTCGAACACTGGTCATCACCGCCGAGCTCGATCCGCTGCGCGACGAGGGCGAGGCATACGCCGAGCGGCTCCGCGCGGTGGGCGTCGCGGCCGAGACGACCCGGTACGACGGGATGATCCACGCGTTCTTCTCGTTGGGCGCGTTCCTGTCGGACGGACGGCGGGCGTTGACGCAGGCGGCCGACGCGCTCGGAGAGGCGATCGGCTCCACGTCATCCGCGCCCAGCTGAAACGCTAGCCGCAGTCTTCGAGAACCGCGCCCGCGCCGTCCAGGCGGCCGATGAGCCGGGTGAAGACGTCGGCGAGAGTCGCGATCTCCGGTGCGGCGAGCGATGCGAAGAACCGCTCGCCGACGAAGGCGAAGACGGCATCCTGCGCCTTTCGGGTGAGCGCCTGCCCGGCCGTCGTCAGGGTGACGTTCACGGCGCGTCCGTCCGACGGGCACGGACGGCGCTCGACGAGCCCGCGTGCCTCCAGTGTGTCGATCAGGCGGGAGACCCGGCTGAAGCTCAACCCCATCGCCCCCGCGATGTCCGTCTGCCGCAGCGTGAGGTCGTCCGCTCGCGCCAGCCGGCCCATGACCCCGAGCATGCTCACCGTCAGGCCCTCTACCGGCTCCAGCACGCCGTCCGCCTCCCGGCGCAGTTGCCGGCTGAGCTCCAGGAATCCCTCCCACGCGCGGGCGTGCTCGGTTGACCAGGCGCGGTCGACGTTCTCGCCCATCATGTAGCCCGCGCGGGCGGTCACGGCGGCCATCCGGCCGTCCTCGGCTCTCGTGTCGTGTGCCGTCATCAGCTGATCAGCTTGACCGCACTTCCATAGCCGGTGCCGAGTCCCTCCTGCACGGCCATGTGCAGGTACCCGAGCCCTTCGAGTTGCCTGGCGCGACGCAACGGGCCTGCGTCGACCGCGCGCAGGCCGGCGCTTTCGACGAGGGAGGCGATGGTTCCCTTGGCCTCCTCGTCGTCCGATGCGAGAAGCACGTCGAGCTGCTGTCCGGAGACGCCGCCGGACGCGAGCGTCCCGGCAAACGTCGTGTTGAAGGCCTTGACGACCTTCGCACCGGGCGACGCTGCCGCGACCTCTTCCGCGCCCGACCCGGCGTCGGGAACGATCGGCTCGAAGGTCTCGAGATCGATCGGGTTGGTGATGTCGACGACGATCTTCCCGTCGAGCTGAGCGCCGTACTGCGCGGCGACCTGGCGGGCGACGCCGTACCAGAGCGCGAGCACGACGACGTCGCCCGAGAGCGGGTCGCCGACCGCGCCGGCCGTCGTGCCGGTGCCGAGCTCTGTCGCGAGCTCCTCCGCCTTCGACTGCTCCGTGCCGAGCACCGTGACGGTGTGCCCTCCCGCGACGAGGCGGGTGCCGATGCCGCGGGCCATGTTGCCGGTGCCGATGATCGTGACGTCCATCGTGGTGCTCCTCTCGACTGTGTTGCTCAGGCCCGCTCCGCGAGGCGGAGCTCGTTGCCCGAGGGGTCGCGTGTGATCAGGCTGTCTGCGTCGAGCTCGTAGGAATGCCGCTCGGCGTCGAGCTGCCCGCGGGTTGCGGCGAGCGCGCCCGGATCGACGGCCAGCTCGAAGGACCGGAGGCCGGCGGTGCCCGGAGGCGACGGCGGCGCGCCGACGCCCTGCCAGACGTTGAAGGCGAAGCGGTGCGGGAAGCGGCCGCCCGCGCTCAGATCGCCGAAGCCGATGTCCGGGACGTAGGTGTGGTCCTGGAATCCGATCACGTCGGTGTAGAAGCGTCGCGTCGCCTCGAGGTCGGCGACGTGCAGGTGGAGATGACCGACGGACGTTCCCGACGGCAGGGGGCGGTCGAGATCTCTGTCCTCGAGATGCGAGAGCACGTCGCGGACGTCGAGAGCCTCCGTCATGCCGCGCAGCCGGCCGTCACTGTCGCGGATCGTGACCGAGCCCGGCCCGACGGTGATCTCGCCGGCGCGCTCCGGCGTCTCGAGGGTGAGCTCGAGCTGGACTCCGTCGGGATCGCTCAGGTACGTCGCCTTCGAGAAGATGTGGTCGGTCGGCGCCTGCGCCACTCCGGCAGCAGCGACCCTCGCGAGCACACGCGCGAACTCCGCCTCGCTCGGAAGATGGACAGCGACGTGGTAGAGGCCTGAGCGTCCGCGCACCGGGCCGCGCTGGGCCCCCGGGTGGAGGACGATCAGCGCACGGCCGTCGACGCCGAGGCGAACCTCGTCCGCGGCGCGGTCGAGCTCTCCGAGCCCGATCAGGTCGCGCCAGAACGCGAGCGACCGCTCGAGGTCGATCACATCGAGATGGACGGCGCCATACGTGATGCGGTCTGTGCCTGCCGCGGCTTGTGAAAGAGATGTCTGAGCTGCGATCGCCATGGAGATCCTTGGTCGCGTTTATTTGCTAGCGCAAGCTTATCACCGAACTGTTGCTAGCGCAAGTGAAATGGCTCATCCGACGGGAAGGATGGCCGCATCGCCCTAGACTGGCCCGATGGATCCTCGGGCGCTGGAGCTTCTCGAGCTTCCCGCGATCCTCGATCGCCTCGCCGCAGAGGCGGCCAGCGAGCCGGGGAAGGACCGCTCCCTCGCGCTCGTACCCTCGGGCGACCCGGACGAAGTCGACCGCCGCCAGTCGTTGACGCGCGAGGCGATCGACCTCTTCGAACGGTCTGAGGAGCCCGACGTGGCGGACGTCCGCGACGTGCGGCACACGGCCGAGGTCGCCGCACGCGGGAGCGCGCTCGACACGTACGCGTTGCGCTCGATCGCGACGTCGATCGTTGCCGCGACCGCCGCGCGCGCCTCGATCGTGACGGCAGGGGACGCTCCCGGGCTCGAGGAGTTGGCGGCTGGTGTCGATCCCGCGCTCGTGAGACTCTCGGAGCCGATCGCGCGCGCGGTGGAGGACGACGGCTCGGACCTGCGAGACGGCGCCTCGCCGGCGCTTCGGCGCCTGCGGCGAGAGCTCCGCGAGGGCCGCGGTCGGATTACCGAGCGGCTGCGGGCGCTCGCGCGCGACCCCACGCTCCGCGAGCACCTGTCCGAGGACTTCGTCACCGAGCGGGCCGGCCGGCCCGTGCTCGCGCTCCGCGCCTCCGCCCGCGGCGCGGTGCCGGGCATCGTCCACGACAGCTCGGGCTCCGGGCAGACGCTGTTCGTCGAGCCCTTCGCCGTCGTCGAGGACTCCAACCGCCTCCGCGAGGCCGAGAGCGCCGAGCGCGAGGAGGTCGCGCGGATCCTGCGCGAGCTCTCGCGTGCTGTCGGCGACCAGGCGGACGGGATCGTCAGCCTCGTGGAGGCGATCGGCGCGATCGATCTCGCCTTCGCGTGCGCCCGCCTCTCCCGGCGCTGGCGGGGAACGGAGGTGACGCGCAGCCGGAGCGTCGCGCTGCGCGGGGCGCGGCACCCGCTGCTCGATCCCGCGACGGCCGTGCCGGTCGACCTCGAGCCCGGCGCGCTTCGCGCCGTCGTCATCTCCGGGCCGAACACGGGCGGCAAGACTGTCGCGCTGAAGACGGTCGGCCTGGCGGCGCTCCTGCACCAGTGCGGGCTGCGGCCCCCGGCCGAGCACGTCGAGCTGCCGGTGTTCGACCAGGTCCTGGCCGACATCGGCGACGAGCAGTCCATCGAGATGAGCCTCTCGACGTTCTCGGGGCACGTCCGAAACCTGGTGTCGATCCTCGAGAGCGCCACCGACCGGTCGCTCGTTCTCCTTGACGAGCTCGCCGCGGGAACCGACCCGGTCGAAGGAGCGGCGCTCGCCCAGTCCCTGCTCGAGCGGCTCACCGGGCAAGCACGCCTGACGATTGCGACGAGCCACTACCACGAGCTGAAGGAGTGGGCGAGCGCGTCCGCACACGCCTCGAACGCCGCGACCGGCTTCGACCCCGAGACCGAGGAGCCGCTCTACCGCATCGCTCTCGGGCGCCCCGGCACCTCCCACGCCCTCCGCATCGCGGCACGCCTCGGCCTTCCGTCCGAGCTGATCGAGGACGCCACCCGCCATATCGCACCGGAGCGTCGACGCGTCACGGAGCTCCTCGCGGAGGCGGAGGCCGCCGAGGAGCACGCAGCCGGGGAGCGCGAGCGCGCGGCGAGGGAGCGTGCGGCGACGGAGGAGGCACGCCGTGCCGCCGAGGCGCGGGCAGCCGAGCTCGAGGCGGAAATCGAGCGCGTGCGCGCGTCCGCCCGCGAGGAGCGCGAGCGCGCGCTCGCCGACGCGGAGCGCGAGCTCGCGGAGACGCGCACCGAGCTCGACGCCGTCCGCGCCGACATCCGCGCCGCGCGACGGCTCGAACGCGAACGACGAGCGGCGTCGACCCCGCGAGCCGTCGCGAAGGAGCGGGAGCGCGACCGGCGGCTCGGAGCAGCGTCCGAGCGCGCCGCGCGCGCAGGACGCTCGCTCCGCGCGGCGGACGAGCCGCTCGAGCCAACCGCCCCGCTCGCCGCCGGCGATCCCGTCGTCGCGCCTGCGCTCGGTGTCCGCGGGACGATCGTCGAGATCGTGCGTGACGAGGCTGTCGTCGTTGGGCGGGGCGGCCTTCGCGTCCGTGTGCCGCTCGAGCGGCTCCGCCCCGATCGCGACGGGCAGACCGAGGCTCCGGCCGAGCCTGCCGTCACCCTACGCAGCCCGACGCCGACCGACGCCCCGTCGGAGCTCGACGTGCGCGGGCGCACGGCGCAGGAGTCCCGCGAGGCGGTTCGCGCGTTCGTGGACACTGCGGCCCTCGCCGGGCGTGACGAGCTCCGCGTGATCCATGGCCGAGGCACCGGCGCCGTCCGCACGGCCGTCCGCGACGAGCTCGCGCGGCACCCCCTCGTCGCCGGGCACGAGCCAGACTCCGCGGACGGGGCGACGGTCGTGCGCCTCGGCTGATGTTTGGGCGAGTCACCGACACCGGTAGAACTCGACTCGTGCGCCGTGCTTTCGTCCTCGCCGTTCTTCCTGCCGCGCTCGCGATCGCCGTCGCGGGCTGTGGAGGCGGAGGCGGCGATGGCACCACCGAGGCGGCGACAACCACGTCGACGACCGGCGCGACCAGCGGCGACGCAGCGGCGGGCAAGGAGGTCTTCGCGTCCGCAGGCTGTGGCGGCTGCCACACGCTCTCGGCGGCCGGCTCGTCGGGCAGCGTCGGCCCCAACCTCGACGACGCGTCGCCGTCGTACGACCACGTCGTGACGCAGGTCACCAACGGCGGCGGAGCGATGCCGTCGTTCAAGAACGACCTGACCGAGCAGCAGATCCAGGACGTCGCCGCCTTCGTTTCCGGCTCGTAGCCGAAATTCACCCCGGCGACGTCGGCCGTCGCGCCTATGCTTGTGGGTTCGTGTCCGAAGCGGCGAGCACAGCGATCGAACCCAACCTCGAGATCCTCTGGCAGGAGGACTCGAGCGCGTATTTGCTCGTCCGAGAGCCGGACGGGACGCTCACGTCGCGGGGGCTGCAGGCGGGGATGCCCGCCGTCGCCGAACTCGTCCACGCGGGCCATGGCGTCAGCGCCCGCCGGCTCGAGCTCCACGAGCTGCTCGAGCTCGAGACCCGCACCCCACTCGCGCTCGAGCCGGGCGGCACCGCGCGCGTCGTTTTCGCCGTCCTCGATGTTGCCCGGCGATCGGTCGCGGCCGGCCTGGTCCATCCGCACCTCGAGGCCGCGGACGGGCGCTGGCACGCGCTCTGGGGGGCGACGCTCGACGAGCATGTCGTCGACGAGCTCCAGGCGATCGCGCACGCGACGCCCGCTGCCGCCGCCGACGCCTTCGAGGGCGACACGCGTGCGTTCGTCCACGATCTCTACGCCTGCGCGGTCGACGAGCTCGCACGCCAGGCCTTGCGCGAGTCACGCGTCAGCCTGAGCTCCGCGTCCCCTCGCACCGCGGGCGTCGCAGAGCGGTTTCTCGCGGGTCTCGCCGCGCCGACACCGGAGCTTCCGCCGGACAGCGGCTACGCGGCGCTCGAACGACGGGTCGCCGCCTGGGTCGACGGCGGGCTCGCGCGCCGGTCGCGCGCGCCGTGGAACCTCGGCCTGCGGCTCGACGAGCTGGACGCCGTGTCCGCGACCGACGGGCCGTCGGTCGTGCTCGAGCTCTGGCTCGAGGCCGCCGACGACCCGACACTCGCCCTTCCGGCGGAGCTGCTCGAGACCGGTGCCGACGAGGTCTTCGGCTTCCTCCGCGACAGCGATCCGCGCCGCGCGCTCGACCGGCGGCTCGAGACGATCGCGCCGATCCTCGCGGACGCCGGCATTGCGCTCAGCGGGCGCCCTCCGACCCGTGCCCCGCTGGACGCCGACCAGGTCCGCGCATTCCTCCGCGACTCGAGGCCGAGGCTCGAGGCCCTCGGCGTCCCGCTGCGCTTGCCGCGCGAGTGGGTCTCGTCCTCGAGCCGTGTTCGCGTCAACCTCGTCGCGACGGGCCCTGCCGCGGGCTCGAGCGGTCTCCTCACCACCGACGCGATCGCATCGTTCGACTGGCGGCTCGCGATCGGCGACGTCGAGCTCACCGAGGACGAGCTGCGCGAGCTGGCCGCGGCGAAGGAGCCGCTGATCCGGCTTCGCGGCAAGTGGCATGCGCTGCGCGCGAGCGAGGTCGAGCGCGCGCTCCGCTTCCTCGAGGGCCGTGGTCGCTCGGCCGGCGTCGTCGAGCTCGTCCGGGCCGTGTCCGGCCTCGAGACGGACGACGCAGGCATCGAGCTCGGCGAGGTGAGGCTCGACACCACGCTCGAGGACCTGCTCGCGGGGGCCGACGAGCGCCGCTACCGGCCGCTCGCGACGCCACCCGGGATGCAGCACGACCTGTTCCCGTTCCAGGAGCGCGGCCACGGCTGGCTGCGGCTGCTCGGCGACCTGCGCGTGGGCGGGATCCTCGCCGACGACATGGGGCTCGGGAAGACCGTGCAGGCGATCGCGACGATCGTCTCCGAGCGGGACGGCCGGGACGACGTCGGGCCGACGCTGGTGGTGAGCCCGATGAGCGTCGCGCAGCAGTGGGCGCGCGAGATCGCCCGCTTCGCACCGGGGCTTCGTGTCCACCTGCACCACGGGCCGTCACGGCTCACCGGCGACGCCTTCCTCGAGACGGTTCGGCGGAGTGACATCGTGGTCACGTCGTACGACGTCGCGACGCGGGACGTCGAGCTCTTCTCGCAGCTCGAGTGGGACCGGCTGCTGCTCGACGAGGCGCAGGATGCGAAGAACCCGCGGACGAAGCGACACCGCGCATTGCGGCGGATCCCGCGGCGGCGGGCGCTCGCCCTGACTGGCACGCCGATCGAGAACAGGCTCGGTGAGCTGTGGGCGATCATGGATCTCGTCAACCCCGGCCTGCTCGGCTCGCGGGAGGCGTTCGAGCGGTCGTTCGCGCGGCCGATCGAGACACGACGCGACGCGCAAGCTCTGGAGCGGCTGCGCTCGCTCGTCGGGCCGTTCGTGCTCCGCCGGGCCAAGGACGCCCCCGAAGTAGACATCGAGCTCCCGCCGATCACGATCGAGAAGGTGCCGTGCCACCTGACCGTCGAGCAGGCGAGCCTCTACCGCGCCACGGTCGACCGCTGGATGCCGCGCATCGAGCAGCATGAGAAGGCCTTCGACCGGCGCGGCGCGGTGCTCGCGATGCTCGGCCAGCTGAAGCAGGTCTGCAACCATCCGGAGCTCGTCGTGCCCACCGGTCGCGCCCTCGACGGGCGCTCGGGGAAGCTCGAGCGGCTCGTCGAGCTGCTCGCGGCAGTGCCCTCCGACGACAAGGCGCTCGTCTTCACCCAGTACCCGGGGTTCGACCGGCTCGCCCCTCACCTCGAGCAGCGGCTGGGTCGCTCGGTCGGGTTCTTCCACGGCGGCCTCTCGGCGCGGGCGCGGGACGAGCTGGTCGCACGGTTCGAGTCCGGCAGCGACCCCGCGGTGCTCGTCGTCTCGCTTCGCGCCGGCGGCCGGGGCCTCAACCTTCCGGCGGCCAACCATGTCCTGCACTTCGACCGCTGGTGGAACCCCGCGGTCGAGCAACAGGCGACCGACCGCGTGCACCGGCTCGGCCAGCGCAAACCGGTCTTCGTGTCGAGCCTCGTGTGCACCGCGACACTCGAAGAGCGGATCGATGCGCTGCTCGACGCGAAGCGTGAGCTCGCCGACCAGGTGATGGCGGGACGCGCCGACGACTGGCTCGCCGAGCTCGATCTCGACGCGATCCGGGCGGCGGTCGCGCTCGCGCCCGAGGCGATCGGAGAGGCTGCGTGAGCGAGCTCGTGCTCGACGACGGCAGGCCTCTGGCCGTACCGCGCGACGGCGACCGGATCGGCGCAGGCCCTTGGGCACGGCTCCTGGCGAGCGCGGTCGTGCCGGACGAGAGCTCGGCACGTGCCGAGCGCGGACGGGAGCTCGCGTGGGCCGGCATGGTGTCGCATGTCTCGGTGGAAGCAGGAGCGATCAGAGCCCGGGTGCTCGGCTCGAGCGGCTCCGACTACGGCGTCACGCTCGAGGCAAGCGTCCTTCCCGCGCGGGTGTGGGCAGATGCGGTGCGCGAGGCGCTCGAGCGTCCCGGGCTCGAGGCCGGGATCGAGGGGTCGGCGCAGTCGGTTCACCTCGCGCACTACCTCGAGGCGGAGCAGCGCGAGCCGCTGGTGCCGCCCATGCGCCAGATCCGGACGAGCTGCACGTGCCCCGACCGCGAGTACGCATCGGTGTGCAAGCACGTCGCCGCGGTCGCCTTCGTCGTCGCCGACGCGGTCGACTCCGAGCCGTCGCTTCTTCTGCGCTGGCGCGGCTGCGAGCCCGTCACGCCTCCGGCCTCGCGCAGCGGCGATCCCTGGCTCGCCGGCGTCCTGCCGCCGCCGCGACCGGTACGCGCGCTGCCGCCGGGCGCCGTCGTCAAGCGGCTCGGTCGGAGTGGGATCCGGGTGGGCGGACGGGATCTCGCCGAAGCGCTCGAGCCCGCCTATCGGGCTTTCGGGCGAGCGGGCCGCGCCGTCGACTCCGACTCGTGACGCTCGGCTACTCCGGTACGCCGCTCCCGCGGAAGCTCGGGGTCGGCGACGGAGGAACGTTCGCCGTCGTCGGAGACCCGGGTCACGTCGACGAGCTGCTCTCGCCGCTACCCGCCGGCGCGCGGCGCGCCGAAAGCGTGGAGGAGGCGGACGTCGTCCTCTTCTTCACCACCGGGCGCAGCGACCTGGAGCGCCAGATCGAGCGCCTCGGAGCAGCGATCTTCCCCGACAGGATGCTCTGGATCGCCTGGCCGAAGCGCGCGTCGAAGGTCCCGACCGACGTCACCGAGGACGTCGTCCGCGAGGTCGCTCTGCCGATTGGCCTCGTCGACACGAAGGTCGCCGCGATCGACGCGACATGGTCCGGCCTCCGGCTCGTGTGGCGCCGTGAGCGGCGCTAGCTGTTCAACTGCCGAGGATGTTGATCGCCCGCGCGGCGACGACGAGCACCGTCAGCGCCGAGAGACCTGCCTCGAGGCCCATGACGAGCTTCGCGCGGTGCGTGAGCGGCATCGCGTCGGTCGGGCTGAACGCGATCGAGTTCGTGACGGACACGTAGACGTAGTCGACGAGCGCCGGCCCCCAGCCCGGGCGCGCAAGACCCGGGTTCTCGTCCTGCGGGAACTGGAAGTCGGGCTGCGCCCGGGATGACGCGATCGCACGCGCGACAGGCCCGCCGTCGTCGAGCTCCCAGAAGACGAGCGAGAAGGTCAAGACGTTCGTCAGGAGCACCACGGCCGCGCTCGTGAGCAGCTGCGCGCCGCCCGGCCGCCAGTGCATCAGCGACACGATCACGCAGGCGACGCCCACGGTCGTCCCGAACCAGACGAGCCCGAGCGTGACGCCCGCGACCTCGCGCCGCAGGCGGTCGAGCCCCAGACGGCGCGGGCCGACGAGGAAGGTCACGACGAGGAGCGCCGACGGGATCGCGACGACGAGCCACAACCACCAGTCGTTCCGGCCGAAGAGCTCCCAGCCCGCGTGGCGGCTGACGGCGGCCAGGGCGAGGTTGGCGACGAGGATCGCTGCCGCGAACGGCGCCGCCTCGCGCCGCGCCTCGCGGGCGGCTTGCCGCAGCCTCGCGTCGTCCATCCCGCTGTGTTCGCCGCGGATGGCGACAGACCTATCCGGGACGGCCGGACAGCGTGGCTGCGTACGATCGCCCGATGGAGCAGCGCGCCCTCGGACGGAGCGGGATCGCCGTGTCGCGGATCATCCTGGGTTGTGGGAACTTCGGAGGCATCGGCTCGTCCCCGGCCCACGTCGGCAAGGGGACACCGCGCGACGAGGCATTCCGGTTGCTCGACGCCGCGTGGGAGATGGGCATCACGACGCTGGACACGGCCGACGCGTACGGGCTCGGCCGCAGCGAGGAGTACATCGGCGCCTGGCTTCGCACGAAGCCCGAGGCGCGCGACCGTGTGGTGATAGCGACGAAGACCTTCAACCCGATGGACGACGGCGCCGACCACGGTCTCGGCGCGGCGAGGATCCGGCGCCAGGTCGAGGCGAGCCTCCGGCGGCTGGGGGTCGAGCGCATACCGCTGTACCTCGCCCACGACTTCGATCCCCACGTTCCCCAGGAAGAGACGCTCGGCGCGTTCGACGAGCTGGTGCGCGGAGGGACGGTGGGCGCCGTCGGCGCGTCCAACTTCACCGCCGAGCAGCTGGCCGAGGCACTCGAGCTCTCCGCGCTGGAGGGCCTGACCCGCTACGAGTGGGTGCAGAACGGGTTCTCGCTCCTCGAGCGGAGCGACCGCGAGACGGTCTTCCCGCTCTGCCACGAGCACGGCCTCGGGTACACGCCGTTCAGCCCGCTCGCCGGCGGCTGGCTCACCGGCAAGTATCGCCGCGGCGAGCCCTTGCCGGCCGGGTCGCGCATGACGCTGCGCCCGGAGGGCAGCGAGGGATACCGGACCGACGCGACGTTCGATGCGCTCGAAGCGTTCGAGCGCGTCGCGTTCGGCCACGGCGTCTCGATGGCTGCGCTCGCAATCGCATGGCTCCTCCACCTGCCGGAGATCACCGCCGTGGTCGTCGGCCCGAGCCGGCTCCAGCATCTCGCTCCGGTCAGCGAGGCGCTGGGCGTCACCCTCGACGACGACGAGCGCGACGCGCTGGAGAGGATCTTCCATTGAGCGTGCTCGTGCTGGGCGAGGACGATGTGCGGGCGACGCTGGACATGCCCCGGTGCATCGCGGCGATGGAGGGAGTGCTCGCGGCGCTTGCCCGCGGCGAGGTCTCGATGCCGCTCCGCACGATCTTCCGCGTGCCCGACGAGGCCGTGCTCGGGCTCGGCCTGATGCCGGCGCACCGCGGCGGCGCGGAGCCGGTCATCTCGCTCAAGGAGGTCGTCGTCGTGCCGGGCAACTCCACCCGCGGCCTCGACCCGCATCAGGGATCCGTGCTGCTCCACGACGGGACGACGGGGCAGCTCGTCGCCGTCCTGAACGCGTCGCCGGTCACGGAGATCCGGACGGCGGCGGTGTCGGCCGTCGCGACCAAGCTCCTGGCCCGGCCGGGCTCACGGCAGGTGGCGATCCTCGGCTCCGGGGTGCAGGGCCGCTCGCACGCGGTCGCGATGCGCGAGGTCCTGCCGGATGCGGAGCTGCGCGTGTGGAGCCGGGATCCGGCGCACGGCGAGGCGCTCGCGCTCGAGGCGCACGGACTCGCGTGCGCCACCGTCGCCGAGGCGCTCGCCGGCGCCGACGTGGTCTGCACCTGCACCGCGGCACCGGAGCCGATCGTCGCGCTCGGCGACCTCGCGCCGGGCGCGCACGTCAACGCGGTCGGCTCGTCCGGCACGTGGGCCCGCGAGCTCCAAGCGGATGTCGTCGCGGCCGCCTCGCTGTTCGTCGACCGCCGCGAGTCGACGGTGAACGAGTCCGGCGACTACCTCGGAGCCGTCGCCGAGCGCGGCATCGGTCCCGAGCACATCCTCGCGGAGCTCGGCGAGCTGCTCGTCGGCGCCCATCCCGGCCGCCGCTCCGACGAGGAGCTGACCGTGTTCAAGTCGCTCGGTCTCGCGGCGGAGGATCTCGCAGCCGCTGCGCTGTGCGTCGAGGTCGCCCTCGAGCGCGGCATCGGAGTCGAGGTGGCCTTCTGATCCCGCTCGACGCGATCGAGACCGCGCGAAGGGTCACCGAGGGCACCGTCCTCACCACCCCGCTCGTCCGTCTGGAAGTCGAGGCTCCCTGCGAGATCTGGCTCAAGCTCGAGTGCCTCCAGCCGATCGGCTCGTTCAAGCTCCGCGGCGCAGCGAGCGCGATCCGTCAGGCAGTGCCGCAGGCGTGGCGCGAAGGGGTCTGGACGACGAGCGCCGGGAACATGGCTCAGGGGGTCTGCTGGGTCGCGCGCGAGCTAGGCGTGCCGGCCATCGTCGTCGCTCCGGACCACGCGCCCCGCGCGAAGCTGGACGCGGTCGAGCGCCTCGGCGGCCGCGTGATCGCCGTGCCGTTCGAGACGTGGTGGGAGACGATGGAGACAGGCTCGTACCCCGGTGTCCACGGGCTGTTCGTCCACCCCGTCCTCGACGAGCGGGTGATGGCCGGGAACGGCGTCATCGGGCTCGAGCTCGCGGAGCAGCTCGATGCGATCGACACCGTGCTCGTCGCGTGGGGCGGCGGCGGCCTCACGACGGGCATCGCAAGCGCCCTCGCCGCGGCGTCGCCGTCGACCCGTGTCGTCGCCTGCGAGCCGGAGACCGGTGCGCCGCTGGCGGCGTCGCTCGCGGCGGGCGCGCCGGTCGAGGTCGACTACCGCCCGTCGTTCGTCGACGGCGCCGGCTCGAAGGCGCTGCTCCCCCCGATGTGGGAGCGGGCGCGGTCGCTGGTCGCCGGCGCGGTGGCCGTGCCGCTCGCGGAGGCGGCGGCAGCCGTGCGCCTCCTCGCCACCCGTGCGCACATCGTTGCGGAGGGAGCCGGCGCGCTGCCGCTCGCTGCGGCGCTCTCCGGCCACGGGGGAACCGGCCGGGTCGTCTGCATCGTCTCGGGCGGGAACATCGACCCGGAACGGCTCGCGGCGATCCTGTCGGGCAAGACCCCCGCGTAGCGCTGCGGCGCTAGCAGTTGCGCCGCACCGTCTCGGTGACGGCGAGCTTGACCCATTCGAGCGGGATGCCGATCACGGTGCGCCACCATGGCTCATCGACGCCATAGGTTGCGACGCGAAAGTCGCCACAACGGCGGAACGACCGCTCCGCCCGGAACGTCTCGTAGTCGGACGTCACGAGGACCACGGTGTCCCAATTGCGACGCTTTGCGAGCTGCGAGATCGCCTGCGCCTCCCCGACCGACGAGTAAGGCCCCGCATAGATGCAGACCACGTCGTCCGACTTCGCCCGGCAGGCGCGGGCCCGTGCCTTGTCGTTCCCGTTTCGCTCCGCCGAGACGACGAGCGTCGGCGCAATGCCGCCGCCCACCAGAGTCTGCGCGGCCGGGAGGGTGTTGTCGGACCCGGCGAGGGCAACCACGGCGTCCGCGCCCTTCGGCAGCGAGTCGTCGTCGCTGTGCCGGAGGAAGAGCGGGATGCCGATCACGTACCCGAGCCCGAGCACGATCGCACAGGCGATGAGGAACCGTCGCATCCGGGAAGCGTGACAGGTGCATCGGTCGTCCCGAGGTAGAACACACGGATGCGACCCTCGGCCGTCCACGTGACCGCGATCCGGCGTCTTGCCATCGCCGCGCAGGGATACGCGGCCCGAGGCCGGCGGGGAACGACGGCCGAGGTCGAGGCAACCGTGCGGCGCCTCTCGTGCGTCCAGCTCGACTCGATCTCCACTGTCGAGCGAAGCCATCGGATCGCGCTCGGCTCCCGGATCGGCGCGCACCCGAAGGAGTCGGTCTCAAGGCTGCTCGGGGGCGGGCGCCTGATCGAGTACTGGGCACACGAGGCGTGCCTTCTACCGGCTGACGACTGGCCGCTGTTCCGCCCGGCGATGCAGGGTGGAGGACGCCGGTGGTACGGCGAGATCGACAGGACGCACCCGCATCTGCGTGAGCACGTCCTCGACGAGATCCGCGCGCGCGGGCCGCTCGGCTCGCGACACTTCGACGGCGCAGCACGGAAGGGCGAGATGTGGGGCTGGAAACCGGCCAAGCGCATGCTCGAGCTGCTCTGGAACCACGGCGAGCTGGTCGTAGCCGGGCGGCAGGGGTTCCAGCGCCTCTACGACCTTCCCGAGCGCGTGCTCGATCCGTCGCTGCTGGCTGCGACGTCGCCCCCCGAGCCCGAACGCCTGCGCGAGCTCGCGCTCCGGGCGGTGCGCGCACGCGGAGCGCTCACCGAGAACGGAATCGTCGAGCATTGGCGGCTGAAGGGCGGTGCCGCGCGAATCCAGCCGTCCGTGGACGCGCTCGTCGCGGACAGCCTCCTCCAGCGACTGGACGTAGACGACGGCGGGCCTACGGTGCTGGTGGCGGCCGGCGCCGAGCTCGACCGTCCGGCGCCGGCCGCGGCGGTCCTTCTCTCCCCGTTCGACAACCTGCTCTGGGACAGGCCGTTCGCGCGCCGCGTGCTCGGCTTCGACCACCTGATCGAGGTCTACAAGCCCGCCCACGAGCGCCGCTTCGGGTACTACGTGCTGCCGCTGCTCCGCGGGGACCGGATCGTCGGGCGGGTCGACCTCAAGTCGGAGCGCGCGAGCGGCGAGCTCGTCGTGCGCGCCTTCCACCGGGAGGACGGCGTCCGCGCGTCGGGCGCGCTCGACGACGCTCTCGACCGCGCGCTCGACCGGCTCCGTCGCGTGATCGGCCTCGAGTCCGTCCGACGTTCCGGCACCGTTGCGTCCGCCTATGCTCCCGGTGGCCTACCGGGTTGATCGATCACCGCAAGAACAGGACCACCGAAAGGAGCTCGAGGAGACCATGAGCGTCACCGACAACGGGCCCAATCCGAACGCCTTCGACATCGAGACGGAGACGGTCGCCAACGAGAACTACCGCACGGTCGCCTGGACCGGGAAGTACCTCCAGGTCACCCTGATGTCGATTCCGGTAGGTGAGTCGATCGGGCTCGAGATCCACCCCGAGACCGATCAGTTCCTACGTCTCGACGCGGGGCAGGGCAAGTGCGTGATGGGCCCAGCGGAAGACCAGCTGGACTTCGAGCAAGACGTCTCCGACGGCTGGTCCGTCCAGGTGCCGGCCGGAACCTGGCACGACGTCATCAACACGGGCCAGGAGCCGATGCAGCTGTACGCCATCTATGCACCCGTCCACCACGCGCCCGGGATAGCGCAGGCGACGAGCGAGGACGCCGAGGAGGACGAGAGCGCCGGACGCGACGAGCCGCCGTCCTGGTCCGTGCAGCCCTGAGGTCGGGCGTCGGTCGCCCGACTACGATTTCCGTCATGGACTTCGCCACGCGCGCGATCCACGCCGGGCAGGCGCCCGATCCCGCCACAGGCGCGGTGACGACGCCGATCTACCAGACCTCGACGTTCGTGCAGGAAGCCGTCGGCGTCAACAAGGGGTACGACTATGCGCGCGTCGCGAACCCGACGCGGACGGCGCTCGAGGAGTGCCTCGCCTCGCTCGAGAATGCCACGCACGGGCACGCCTTCTCGTCCGGGATCGGCGCCACGACGACGATCATGCATCTCTTCGATCCCGGCGACCGGGTCGTGTGCGTCAACGACGT
>Ga0207657_10001133_pt1 | contig 28307 bp, 12 predicted proteins | sample KBSC33metaG_FD_184316 | JGI IMG/M metagenome (GOLD analysis project Ga0207657, IMG submission 184316) | Corn rhizosphere microbial communities from Kellogg Biological Station, Michigan, USA - KBS C3-3 metaG (SPAdes) (version 2) | ecosystem: Host-associated > Plants > Roots > Rhizosphere > Soil ...
AGTAATGATGCAATCAATGGCGTCGCAAAAGATATAATTGTTGCGCCTGTAAAACTAATGGCATTGCGAAATGGAAAAGAACTTAGCTGGAAATCAACAGGGCCAAAGATTACAGAACAGGAACAAGGCGCTGTGAGCTGGAGTACAATGGAGATAAGGCCTGATGCGCAAATGAAGATTAACGCAAAAATGGAATGCGACGGGTATATCAATTACCAGGTAGAATTGACTGCCCGAAAGGCAATGACTCTTGACGATATGCAATTACTGATTCCTTATGCGAAGCCTGTCGCTACTTATATGATGGGATTAGGATTTAAGGGTGGCCTGCGTCCTGAAAAGTGGGATTGGAAATGGGATACATCACGGGCTAACAACATGGTATGGATTGGAGATGTAAATGCCGGGCTTCAATGCAAATTGAAGAATGAATTCCCTGATTGGGCAGTGACCAATTTTGACAAAACAGGGCCTTATAAAGACTGGAGTAATGGAGGATTAGGCGGTTGCACTTTGTCAGACCAGGGGAATAGTTTCTTATTTAAAGCATTTACCGGACGAAAGACATTAAATGAGGGAGAGGTTTTGCATTTTAACTTCGGACTTCTGATTACACCTCTTAAACTTTTGGATAAAAATCATTGGAGCGAAAGGTATTTTCAATCGGACCCGCCGGCGGACAACTGGTTATCACAAGCTGTTGAAAAGGGTGCAAATGTCATGAATATTCACCAGGGGAATATCCTGAATCCGTATATTAACTATCCATTCATAGCCACTGACACGCTAAAAAAATTCATCGCAGCGGCCCAGGCTAAAGGTATTCGGTGCAAAATTTATTATACGGTCAGGGAATTGAGTAATCATACAAAAGAGATATGGCCTTTACGAAGCCTTGGCAACGAAATTTATACACCCGGCGTGGGGTCGGAAATTGCTAATCAATTTGCCGATGACGGAACCGGAGGCAATTTGTATTCCACGGGCGGCTCATGGCTGGTAGAACATTTACGGACGAATTATGATGCTGCCTGGCATACTCCGTTAGAATGTGGACGAGAGGATATGGCTATTCGTACACAAGGGTTGTCAAGGTGGCATAATTACTACCTGGAAGGTCTTGGATGGCTCGTGAAAAACGTAGGAATCAGGGGCATTTACCTTGATGGTGTTGGGTATGACCGTGAAATAATGAAGCGTGTTCGAAAAGTGCTGGATAGGTCGGCAGATAGTTGTCTGATAGATTTTCATTCCGGCAATAATTTCAGCCCGACTTATGGATTAAACAGTCCTGCAAACCAATATATGGAACTGTTTCCATACATAAATAGCCTTTGGTTGGGAGAAGGGTATAATTACAATGAGGATCCGAATTACTGGTTGGTGGAAATATCCGGAATTCCTTTTGGCCTGACTGGCGAAATGCTTAATGGCTGCGGCAATGCCTGGCGGGGAATGGTATATGGTATGACTTCCCGCCTCGGATGGGTGGGATGCGATCCCTCCGCCCTTTGGAAAGTATGGGATAAATTTGGAATTAAAGATGCTGAAATGACAGGCTATTGGGATCCGAACCTCCCTGTTAAATCTAATAACAATGACGTTAAAGTAACGGTGTATCGGCGTGCGGATAAGATACTAATTGCTTATGCCAGTTGGGCCAAACAGGATGTTCACATCAAACTGGAAATTAACTGGAAAGAATTAAATCTGGATCCTGATAAGGTGAGCATGGAAGCGCCGGCAATTCAAAATTTCCAGGAAGAGCATCTTTATAATACTTTGAATGACATAACGGTTCCGGTTGGTAAAGGCGGTATCATCATTATCAAAAAAAAGTAAACGATTTAGTACTAATATTTCTTAAAAATAAAAAGTGAATGAAAAAGTAGAAATGAATGGGAGGAAGATTCGGGTGCATTTTAAATTGTCGCCGGTTGGTGGGCACCGCTCACGTCGGGCTGGCTTGAACAAGGATGTTCCGTATTATTCAGAGTGGATGGGTTCGATGAAAACAGCGTAACCACAGGAAAGGAAACTCATGTGTATTAAAAAAGTAAATCAAAAATGAGTGTATTCAATACAATAAATTTGTTGAGAAAAAGCAAACTGCGAATCCTTGTGCTGGTTTTCTCGGGTACCATTGCTGCTTTCTACGGCAATGCTCAAAGTAGCGGTGCGGCTATTAATCCCGCGCCTTTTGTTATTCCTGCCCTGCGCGAATGGCATGGAGCCAACGGTTTTTTTGTTTGGAAGAAAACAACAAACCTCGTAGTTGATGCAGCATATAAGAAACAACTGCTTCCTGTAGCCGGTTTGCTGGCGGAAGATTATGCAGATTTTTCTTCTGGCACGCATCTGAAAGTCAGCGTTGGTAAGCCTTCCGGCGGAGATGTTTATTTTACATTAGATAGCAATGATACGTCTTTGCACAAAGAAGGTTATCATTTAAACATCGGTAATTTTATTGCTATTAAGGCACATGATTCCATTGGTGCAATCTGGGCTACGCGCACGCTGTTGCAATTGTTGGAACAAGCGCCGCAGCACAATACAATCCCTAAAGGCGCTGCACTGGATTATCCGCAATATGAAGTGCGGGGCTTTATTCTGGATGACGGGCGCAAGTTTTTTACCATCGATTTTTTGAGAAACTATGTAAAGTTTATGTCCTACTATAAGATGAATGATTTTCAAATCCATCTTAATGACAACGGCTTTAAACAATTCTTCGGCGATAATTGGGACAGCACTTATTCCGCATTCAGGTTGGAGAATGATACCTATCCAAATCTTACGGCGAAAGACGGAAGTTATACAAAAAAGGAATTTATCGAACTGCAAAAAATGGCGCAACGTTATGGCGTGAACATCATTCCCGAAATTGATGTGCCGGCACACTCACTGGCTTTTAGCAAAGCCGTGCCGGGCATTGGCAGCAAAGAATATGGCATGGATCATTTGGACCTGGACAATCCATTAGCTTATACGGTAATTGATAATGTATTTAAAGAATACCTGCAAGGCCCGAATCCTGTATTCATCGGAAAAGAAGTGCATATCGGTACAGATGAATACAATAAAAAAGAAGCAGAAAAATTCAGGGCATTTACTGATCATTATATCCGTCTTGTAGAAAGCTATGGCAAAGATGTGCGTATGTGGGGCTCGCTTACACATGCAAAAGGAAACACGCCTGTAACCGTAAAAGGCGTAACCATGAATCTTTGGTATAATGGTTATGCAGACCCGAAAGATATGTTTGCATTGGGCTACAAAGGTATCAGCACGCCCGATGGGTGGCTGTACATTGTGCCTGCCGCAGGATATTATTACGATTACCTGAATTTAAAAAAACTATATGAAGAATGGACGCCCAATAAAATTGGCGATCAAACTTTTGATGAAAAATACCGATTGCTGCGCGGAGGAGCATTTGCTGTCTGGAACGATCATGTAGGCAATGGCATTACGGAAAAAGATGTGCATGATCGCGTATTTCCTGCCATGCAGGTACTATCACAAAAAATGTGGGGTGGAAGTGTGCAACCCACGTCCTATCAGACTTTCGAGACAAATGCGAAAAATATTGGAGAAGGCCCCGGTCTGAATATGCGGGGACGAATTGTGTCAAAAGATTCGCTGGTATTTTCATTGGATTTAAAATCGAAACCAAACAGCGAAAAAATGATGGTGATGAAAAATGCAATCATCAATAAGCAGGAACAGGCATTGCAATTAAAAGGCGGTTGCAGTTATCTCAAAACAAAATTGCCGGGCATCGGTTATGATTATACCATCAGTTTTTTTATAAAACCAATCGGGAACAACAATTCCGACGCAATCTTATTCGGTTCAAAAGATGCAGTGGTAACGTTGAATCAGCAAGGCAGTGGCAATCTGGGTTTTTCAAGAGAACATTATAATTATGCTTTCGATTACAAAGTGCCAATAAACCAATGGACGCACATTATAATAAAAGGCAACAACAAAGGCACTTCACTTTATGTGAATGGCGCTTTGAAACAAAAGCTGGAAAGCGTGAAGAAAACCTTCCCTAACGGAAAGGATATGGCAATAGTACAAACGCTATTCTTCCCTTTACAGTTCATCGGCGATAAAGCCAATGCTGCTAATGCTTTTATCCGCGATTTAAAAGTGTTCAACAAAGAGTTATCGGATGAAGCAATCAGCAAAATAGATGCTACAAGTAATCAATAAAAAACAGTTTTTTTTAAATTATTAAATACAAGGAATCATGCGATTTATTTCAATTACCCGTTTGATATTAGTTGGTGCAATCGTCTTTTTACTGAACAATTTTGTAACGGCACAATCCTCCTTTACACGATTAGGCAATGCCAATACGACTTCTTTTGATGACGGATGGCTTTTTAGCCGCTTTGGTTTACAGGCGGATGGTTCCAGGCGCGAAGAACCTCAGAATATAATCGAACAGCCCGGCTACAACGATAAAGATTGGCAACATTTAAACCTTCCTCACGACTGGGCTATCACAGGGCCATTTAGAATTGAGCTAGCAGGCGAAACAGGCAAGTTGCCCTGGAAAGGAATTGGTTGGTACAGAAAGCATTTTGTTGTTCCCGCGACAGATAAAAGTAAAAGAATTTTTGTTGATTTTGATGGCGCCATGGCTTATGCACAAGTATGGCTTAATGGAAAATATATAGGTACGTGGCCTTATGGTTATACCTCTTTCCGAATGGATCTTACTCCTTACCTGCAATTTGGGAAAGAAAATGTACTGGCGGTAAGGCTTGATACAGAAAAATGGGATTCACGCTGGTATCCGGGGGCAGGTATTTACAGGCACGTATGGCTCGTAAAAACTAATGATGTGCATGTTGACCATTGGGGAACATTTATTACTACTCCAAAAGTGAGCGTTGCCGCGGCTTCCGTGAAATTGGATATTACGGTTGCGAATCAAAGCGATGAGAATGCCAATGTGCAATTGCAGACAGAAATATTTGAAGCCGGAAAAGGAAATACTTTAAAAAAGAAAATTCTTGTAACACCTGCTAAAAGCATAAACATTAAACAGGGAAGTAGTTTGGATGCAAGCGAAACGGTTGTCATTGCCAACCCAAAGCTATGGAGTATCGAAAAACCCAAGAGGTATTTTGCAGTAACACGGATATTGAGCAATGGTAAAATAGTTGATACCTATTACAGCACCTTTGGAATACGTACTTTGAAATTTACGGCACATAATGGTTTCTTGTTAAATGGTAAACGAGTGCAGATACAGGGAACCTGCAACCATCACGACTTAGGCGCTTTGGGCGCTGCCATCAACACCAGTGCATTAAGACGGCAACTAACCATTTTGAAAGAAATGGGCGATAATGCGCTTCGTACTTCGCATAATCCTCCGGCTCCGGAATTACTGGAGCTTGCCGATGAAATGGGATTCCTTGTTTGGGACGAAGCCTTTGATACATGGAAGCATGGAAAAAAGAAGAATGATTATAACAAATTGTTTGATGAATGGCATGAAAAAGATTTGGTAGCAATGGTTCACCGCGACCGGAATCATCCCTCTGTATTTATTTGGAGTATTGGGAATGAAGTGCCGGACCAATCTGACGTTGTCATGACCAAAGAGCTTGCAGATATTGTACGAAGAGAAGATGCCACACGTCCTGTTTCAGAAGGACTTAATGACCCCGATGGAGGAAGAGCCTCCGGTGCTGTTCAGGGATTAGATGTCATGGGTGTAAATTATTTTTTTAGCCGGCAAGCCGAATGGGATGCCGACCCACGCTATAAAAACATGCCAACTCTTGGCAGCGAAACATCGTCCTGCGTCTCGTCACGCGGCGAATATTTTTTTGGTACTGATTATCAAAACTGGCAAATATCTTCCTATGACCATGCTCATCCGGGATGGGGCTGTACTCCTGATGAGCAGTTTCGCACCAACGCAAAATATCCAAATTTATTGGGCGAATTTGTTTGGACGGGTTTCGACTATTTAGGAGAGCCTACTCCGTATGGTTCTGATGAAACCAATTTGCTAAATTTCCGCACGGATCCCTCCAAACAGCAGGAGCTTAAAGAGAAACTGGAAGAAATGAGAAAGAATAACCCGCCTTCACGGAGTAGTTATTTCGGCATTATAGACCTTGCAGGTTTCCCCAAAGACAGGTACTATATTTACCAGGCTCACTGGCGCCCCAATTTGCCTATGGCGCATATTCTTCCTCACTGGAACTGGAAAGAACGAATAGATTCAATTGTGCCCGTGAATGTTTATACTTCCGGCGACGAAGCCGAATTGTTTTTAAATGGGAAAAGTCTTGGCCGCAGGTCAAAAAAAGAAGGCCAGGATTTCAGATTGGTTTGGGATAGTGTGGTCTATACACCAGGTGAATTGAAAGTGATTGCTTACAAAAATGGCAAACAATGGGCAACAGATGTTGTTAAAACAACCGGGGAAGCAGCAAAGCTAACGTTGAAAAGTAACCGAAAAGAAATAAGTAATGATGGAAGCGATCTTGCCTTTATTACTGTATTGGTGCAGGACAAGGAAGGATTGACCGTACCTCGTTCAAATCCACTCCTGCAATTTGAAATAGAAGGCCCTGGTGAAATTATAGCAACTGATAACGGCGATGCAACAAGTTTTGAATCGTTTCAAAGCAAGCAAAAACACGCCTTTAATGGAATGGCATTGGTTGTTGTAAAAGCGAACAAAGGAATGAGTGGAAATATAATTGTGAAAGTCAACGGCAAACTGCTTAACAGCGGACAAGTCGTAATACATGTGCAGCCTGGCCAAAAAGAGGAATAATCATAATTGATGCAAAAGAATCTATTTTACGCATAAACTATTAAGCAAGGAAAAGAGAAAATTAATATAAAATGAATAAACCTATTAATCATTAAGTTATGCAAAGTACAAATATACTTTCATCCGACCTTTCTAATTATGATAGTCCAATTAGCAACTTGTTTGAACAACCGCAAAATGCTGCGGAATGGGAACAATATGTGCTTTCTAAAGAACATATCGAATTTTTTAAAGAAAACGGATATTTATCAGGTATTAAAATACTAAATGATAAACAGGTAGATGCACTAAATGAAGAGATCGTTCGCCTGCAAAGAGGCGACAAAGAAGATCGAAAATTGTTTTACCACTACGAGAGCAACGAATCTGAAGATCCCAACAAAGTACTTTTTCACGCAATTGGCGCGTGGCGTGTTACACAGGGCTTTCATGACCTCATCTGGTCGCCGGCTTATCGTATGGCTGCCTATCAGTTACTCGGTCAGCCTATTAGGCTTTTCCACGATCAATTATTTTGCAAACCGGCCAAACACGGAGGCGTAGTGGCATGGCACCAGGATTTTTCTTATTGGACTTTTACAAAACCAATGCAACACCTCACTTGCTGGATTGGCCTGGACGATGCCAATGTTGATAATGGCTGCCTTTACTATATTCCTGGCAGCCATAAATGGGGATTATTACCTGTTACGGGGCTTGCCGGTGATTTGGATGCAGTAAAGCAAGTTTTGGACGAAGATCAGCAAGTTCAATTCGAAAAGAAAGCAGCAAACGAACTAAAAAGAGGTTATGCAAGTTTTCACCATCCGCTAATGATGCATGGTTCTTATGCCAATCATTCTGAAAGATCAAGAAGAGCCGTGGTCATTAATGCGATGGGGCATAATACGCTGGGTAATACAGCAGGGTATAATCGCCTTGAAGCATTATCCGGTTTTCCGGATATGCAACAAGACAAGTTACTCAACAGCCAGTTTTTCCCTATATTGCTCGACAACCAGGATCCTATAATGAAAGTCCTTTTAGACAACATTCCAACTATTAAACAAGGAACCGATTAACCATTGAAAACTAATATTTTGAATACTTCGACAACAAAAATCATCGCTCTTAAAATGGATGCTGCGAATAAGCCAAACAAGTCATTTATTATACTCACTAGTGGCGTGGCAGCATTAGGGGGACTGTTGTTTGGTTTCGATACAGCCATCATTTCCGGTACTATCCCGTACATCAGCAAATACTTTTCTATGGACGAGTACATGCTTGGCTGGTCGGTAAGTTCAATCCTGATTGGCTGTGCTGTTGGAGCAATGTTCGCCGGCAAGATAGCCGACCGCTATGGCCGCCGGTTATCGCTGATCGTATGCGCTGTACTGTTTGCCATTTCGGGTATTGGAGCAGGAATGTCGCATCAGTTATTTGTGTTTATTTTATTTCGCCTTGTCGGCGGGTTGGGCGTTGGCGCTGCTGCCATGGTATCTCCCATGTACATTGCCGAGATGGCGCCGGCAAAATGGCGTGGGCGGCTTGTAGCTTGTTATCAAATGGCTATTGTGATAGGCATACTTGTGGCCTATTTTACCAATTACTTTTTAAATAACCTGGGCGAAAATAGCTGGAGATGGATGTTTGCTTCGCAAACGGCTCCTTCACTACTGTTTTTTCTGTTGCTGCTGAGGGTGCCTGAAACACCAAGATGGCTGATAATGAAAGGAAGGAAGCAAGAGGCTAAAGATATACTCGAAAAAATTTCATCCGGTTTACCGGTTGACAAAGAACTGGCCGATATTGAACAGAGTTTTCATCATCAACACCGCATCTCATTAAAACAATTGCTCACAAAAACTTATCGCCTTGTTTTATTCATCGGGATTATTGTGGCCATTTTCCAACAGGTAACGGGTATCAACTCAATCATTTATTACGCCCCCGTTATTTTTAAAGAAACCGGGATCAGTAGCAGTTCGTCATTATTCCAAACCGTTATTATTGGCGTAGTAAATGTGGCTTCCACTTTTGTAGCTATAGGGTTGGTTGATAAAATAGGACGCAGAAAATTACTATTAACAGGCAGTGTGCTTATGGGTTTATCATTAACGGCAGTAGGGCTATGTTTTCATTACCATTATTTCGATAATTACATCGTACTGGTTTTTATGCTCCTTTATGTGGCCTCTTTTGGAGCTACAATGGGTGCAGTGGTTTGGGTATATCTTTCCGAGATTTTTCCTAACCGCATTCGTAGCCTGGCACTGTCTGTAGCAACACTTTCGCTGTGGCTGGCCGATTTTGCCGTAACGCTTAGCTTCCCCATCATGACAAAACAATTAGGTGTTTCGGTTACCATGTTTTGTTATGCTATTTTTTGCGCTATCGCTTTTATTTATATGTTTTTAAAAGTAAAAGAAACAAAAGGCAGGTCGCTTGAAGACATTGAAACATTGTTCATTTCATAAATAAAATATGTATTACTATGATAAAAGAAAACGCTTATATAAAAAATGGAAATATTAGCCATGAGAATATCCATTTCTACAAAGAGTTTGGTTATTTGGTGGCTCCTGCATTGCTGTCTGTTGCCGAAGTAGATGAACTTAAAAAGGAAACGGCGGCTATTTTCCGTGGCGAAAGAGGAAACGTGGAAGGCATGTTGGCCGTAGAAGCCAACGAATCCGATGCGGACGTACTAAAAAAATATGTCGCCATACATTTCCCCCATAAAATATCTTCCGTTATTCATGCCTACTTATCTCATCAAAAAATAGTGGATGTATTGAAAAACATCATCAGCCCAAATGTAAAATGTATGCAGTCTATGCTGTTTGTAAAGGGTCCGGGCAAAGCAGGCCAGGCATGGCACCAGGATGAATTTTATATTCCGACAAGAGACCGTTCACTTACCGGCGTATGGATAGCGATTGATGATGCAAGCGTTGAAAACGGTTGTCTATGGATTATCCCAGGCAGGCCTAAATTCATGATGCGGAGAGTAGATAACAGTAGCGATGAGTATGCCGATGTAGATACCATTGATGTGTCGGAATATGGCGCTGATGGCCCGATACCGGTTGAGGTTGAAAAAGGCTCAGTGGTTTTCTTCGATGGATATACCTTACATAGTTCCAAACGTAACAAAACAAGAGATCACTTCCGTACTGCATTGGTGAACCATTATATGAGTGCAGAGTCCATGTTGCCCTGGGATCAGGATGGAAAACTTGCACCTACAGAAGATCTGAGAGACATCGTGATGGTGGCGGGAGAAGATCCTTACGCATGGAAAGGAATAATAGAAGCCAACAAACCTTACCTGAGGCCCGAAGTATTAAAAATAAAAAAAGATTTGTAACAATGTCTATCCAATTTTTTTGCCCGCATTTGGGAAGCGAAGATTTAGGATGGGAAACTTTTTGCCAAAAAGCGGGTAACGCCGGATAGGATAAATACAGATAGTTAACACTTTACTGAATTACTAAGTAAAATACAAACAAAAAAATATGAAAAGACTTCTAATCGCCGCGTTTGTTTTAAGCTGTGTGGCTGTTTCAGCACAACAAAAGCCTTATACCTTGCACCACATTGAATACCATGTTTCGGTAAATGGTGATGACCACAATAATGGTTCTTTATCCAAACCATTTAAAACTATTTCTGCAGCGGCAAACGTGGCCATGCCCGGTGATGTAATAACTGTTCACGCAGGAATTTATCGTGAGCAAATCACGCCGCCGCGCGGAGGGAATTCCAATTCCGAACGGATTGTTTATGAAGCAGCACACGGCGAAAAGGTAGTGATAAAAGGCTCGGAAATTATAAAGGGATGGAAAAAATTAGAAAATGATACCTGGGAAGTAAAGATTCCGAATGCATTTTTCGGAGATTTTAATCCTTATAAAGAATTGATTCACGGCGATTGGTTTGACCCTACACCGAAGGACCGGAAATACCATCGTGGCGCTGTTTATCTGAACGGCGACTGGCTGATGGAAGCAGCAAAAAAGGATGAGGTGATGGCATCAACCGATAAAAAAAATCAGCTTTGGTGGGGCGAGGTTGATTCCACCACTACCACCATTTGGGCACAATTTAAAAATGCAGACCCCAATAAAGATTTGGTAGAAATTAATGTTCGCCCAACTGTTTTTTATCCTGATAAGCCATTTATTAATTTCATTACCGTTCGCGGTTTTACTATGGAACAGGCCGCCACGAATTGGGCGCCTCCTACGGCTGAGCAGCCGGGATTGATTGGTACCCATTGGAGCCGCGGTTGGATTATTGAAAACAACACCATTCTATATTCAAAATGTTCAGGTATTTCTTTGGGTAAATACGGCGATGATTATGACAACAAAAACACAGAATCTGCAGAAGGTTATGTAGGCACCATCAAAAGAGCGCTGGCCTTTGGCTGGAATAAGGGAACCATTGGCGGACATATAGTTCGCAACAACACGATTGCTTATTGTGAACAAACCGGAATTGTGGGCAGCATGGGCTGTTCTTTCAGTACAATTCAGGGAAATATAATCCACGATATTTATGTTCATCGTTTATTCTCCGGCGCAGAAATGGCAGCCATCAAATTTCATGGCGCAGTAGATGTACAAATAATGAACAATCACATTTACCGGTCAGGAAGTTTTGGAATATGGCTCGACTGGATGGCACAGGGAGCTCAGATAAAAAGCAACTTAATGAATGAAAATGCCACAGATATTTTTCTGGAAGTGGACCATGGGCCAATGCTAATAAGTAATAATATTTTATTGTCGAAAAGCAACCTCTTAATGAACTCCAGCGGCGCTGCTTTTGTGCACAATTTGTTTGCAGGCAAAATAGACGTTATACACTACGATGCAAGGCTAACGCCATATATGAAACCACATTCCACTTATGTGGTAGCGCTTCACGATAATCCCAGCGGGAATGTTCAATTTATAAACAATCTGTTTGTCAATGGAGGGGACGCCAGCCAGTACGGTAAAGCCTTGCTTCCGGTTGACTTTAATGGGAATGTTTATACAAAAGGAGCAGTGAGACCCGTAACAAATAATAAGCAGGATAGGTTTGGTGAAATGAACAAAAACGCAGAGAAACAAATGAAGGAATATAAAGAACATGTTGCTACCGAAATGAATGCTTCTTTAGATAATGACTTTGATGCTTCGGCCAACTTGTCGCAGCAGGGTAAAAAAATATATCTTGAAATATCTTTTGACAAAAAGTGGCTTGCTCAGAAACACAAACTGGTAACCACTAAAACCTTGACTAAAGCAATTGTTCCCGACCTGCCCTTTGAGAATGTGGATGGTTCTCCGCTCCGGATTGATATAGATTACCTCGGCAAAAAGCGAAACGTTGAAAACCCTTCCCCAGGGCCATTTGAAATCAAGGCTTCAGGAAAACAAAAAATTGAAGTTTGGTAAAAAATAAAAACATACGTGAGAATATTTTACAGTAAACAAACTTTTAGCCCGGATTTTTATTTTGGCCGGGAGAAGATTGATAAAGAACAAAACAATTATAAAAATGATTAAAGTTAACAGACTTGTATAGTTTAGAAAGGAGGCAATAAAATCAATAATAAAAATCTAAGAATGAAGAAGAAATATACCTGGCTTGTTATTATTTCCTTTATGGTCAACGGAATTTGTGCCGGCCAAAATAAACAGCAGTTGGCAAAAAAAATAATGGAAGACCAAAGGCTGGATAGTGTGGCTGCTATGGCCGAAGATTTACTCGCAAAAGGATTTGCAGCCGGAGACGGGTACCCGCAGGTATGGATAAGGGATTTTAACACGTTTATCGAAACCTCCTGTAAAGTGTATAGCCGGGACACCATCCGAAAAAACCTGCTCACTTTTTACTATCTGCAGCAGCCAAATGGTGAAATTGTTGACGGCTATGTTTTAAAAGGACACGTTACCTGGAATGACCCTAATATCTATACCTCACCGTTAGATAGCTTGCATGTAGGATTTAAAAATACTGTAGAAACCGACCAGGAAACTTCTCTTATTCAGGCATTTGGCAAATATATAAATGTAACCGGCGACAAGGCGATATTGCATGAAGTGATTGGCGGAAAGACTGTTTGGGAACGCATGAAATCTTCTGTTGAATATCTTCTGAAAAACAGATATTCGAATAAATATAAATTGCTTACAGGCGCTACCACCCAGGATTGGGGAGATGTTCAGATAGAGGGAGGCGCTACCGTAGATGTTGACGAAAATACCCATTGGGCAATAGATGTGTACGATAATGCCATGTTTTTGCTGGCATTAGACAACTTGGTTGCTTTTTCTGAAAATACCATAGAAAAAGAAAAATGGAAGCGCCTGAGGATAGAAACGGCAACCAACATCCGGAAATATTTATGGGATAAAAAGCGACATAAGTTTATCCCACATTTGTATATCAAAGATTCACCTTTCCCTCCTTCCTTTGATGAGAACCGGATTTATTACCATGGCGGAACGGCTATGGCTATTGAAGCAGGACTTTTATCAAAAGAAGAAATAAAACAAGCAAACGAACGGATGCTTAAAAACGTACAGTTATCGGGGGCTCCCTCAATTGGCTTAACCTTATACCCACCCTATCCCGAAGGAATTTACAAAGGCTCGAATGCTTCGAAGCCCTATATCTATCAGAACGGCGGTGACTGGACATGGTTTGGCGGGCGCATGATACAACAACTCGTCCTAAATGGTTTTGTGCAGGAAGCCTATAATGAAATACAACCGATGATTTCAAGGGTGCTGGCAAACAAGAAATTTTATGAATGGTATAGCGTTGATGGAAAACCGAATGGCAGCGGTGATTTCAGGGGAAGTGCGGGAGTGCTGGCAAAAGCCATAGGGATGCTGCGCGCCTGGGCAGAAAAAAACACCAGGTAAAGACTTGACAAACAACTTCACTGGTAAAATTATTATTATGATGAAAGCATTAAAATCAATCTTCCTTTTAATTTTGCCCTCCCTGTTGCAGGCGCAGATTAGCGCCGTTGATGCCGGGAAGGGAACAGCCGACAATACCGTCACTGATATCGTAATTGTCTTTCAAATGCATTTTGACATCGGATATACAGACTGGGCAGATGGCGTGCTACAGAAATATTCCGGGCCGATGCTGGAAAAAACGCTGAACTTTATTGACCAGACCGCATCGCTGCCAAAGAGTGAACAGTTTGTGTGGACGCTTCCTGCGTGGCCTTTGCAATACATGCTTGATAATTGTTCTCCTGCTGATAAACCGCGGTTAGAGAAGGCAATTAAGGAGCAACGTATCATTCCATTAGCAACGCCGTTTGATGTGGAAACAGAAGCCGGCGACATGGAAAATCTTACCAGGGGTTTGTCGTTTTCTGATAATATCAATCGCCGGTTTGGCCTGAAACCAGCCAGGGACGCCAAGTTCACCGATGTGCCGGAACATTCGTGGATTACGCCCACTTTATTTAAAAATGCAGGCGTTGATATTCTGCATATAGGCTGTAATGCCGCTTCGGCTTCCCCTGATGTTCCTACTTTGTTTTGGTGGCAAGGCCCGGACGGCTCAAAGTTGCTCACCTTTTATTGGGCAAAATATTATGGCTCGGGAGTTTTACCGCCGAAAGACTGGCCGTATAAAACCTGGCTGGCCATGATTGCCACACACGAAAATACAGGTGCGCCCGACCCAAAAGAGGTAGCGGCTTTATTAAAAGAAGCCAGGGAAAAAATGCCAAATGCACGTATTCACATTGGCAGGATATCCGACTTTTATGATTTGCTGATGAAGGAAAATCCAAAGCTGCCTGTTGTGAAAGGCGATATGCCCGATACGTGGATACATGGCTTTATGTCAATGCCCGAAGAAGTAAAGACCAACAAGATTTTTGAAAGAGAGACTTACATTACCGAACAATTAAATACCCAGATGAATATATGGAAAGATAAAAATGTTTCCATTGAAAAGTATGTCAATAAGGCCACAGAAAATATGCTGCTTTTTGACGAACACACTTTTGGCGGGGCGATTTCCCACGGGCATCAGCTCTCCTGGAAATATGGTGATGAATTTGATATCAACAGGGCTGAAGGCAATTATTACTTCTTAGAAAAATCATGGCAGGAAAAAGCAGCCTATACAAAAACAGCCGAAGGAGCTATATGGCCAATCAAGCGGAACCTGCTTTTTGAACTGGTAAAATCTGTGAAAGAAAAATCACCGCATGTTACCGTTTACAACCCTTTGCCGTGGGCAAGAAGCGGACGTGTAAAGCTGTTTGAAAGCTATTATGAAAACCTGTCGCATACGGTTCCGCCAATCAATGCAGTGAAAGATATGGAAACCGGCAAAATTATTCCGGCGTACCAGGACCATAATTTGCTTTCTTTCGACGCAACAGAAATCCCCGCAGGCGGATACAAGACCTTTCTTGCGCTGGATACCAGCCTCGAAATATCTTCAACACTCCTGGCCGATAAGCAGGGTAATATTTTAGAGAATAAATATTTTAAGTTAGCCATCAATCCTGCAACCGGAACATTACAATCCGTTTATGATAAACAAAACAACCGGGAACTGGTAGATAGCAAAAGCCCATACGCCTTCGGCGAATACGTATATGAACAATTAGGACAAACCGATATTGCATTATACAACAAAAATTATATTAAGTCTGGTAACGATTGGGCTGAGCCGGAGTTTATCAGGCCGAAAGACCAGGTACCCAATAAAGAGACCCTGCGATTTTTTGGCAAATGCAACAAAATAGAATGGCTTGAAAATAAAAGCATGATACGTGCCACCGCTATGTGCCGGCTGAATGACAGCAGCGCGCAGGAATATTTAGTCAGCTATACGCTGTATGAAAACGAGCCTTATATAGAGGTCACCATAGGAATAAACGGGAAAAAGGGGATACCCAATCCTGAAGCCGGATGGATGGCATTCCCTTTTGCCTTACATAAACCGGAATACCGGTTGTTGCGCACAGGAGGTATTGTAAATCCGCAAAGAGATTTGGTCAACAATACCAATCATGACTTTTATTTTTTAAATACTGCAATGGCTATGTATGATGAGAAAGGAGGTATCGGGTTGAATTGCCCGCATACGCCGGGGGTAAGCATAGACCGGCCCGGTATCGGAAAATTTTTCCCGGCAAGAACGCTTTCTACGGGGACTGTGTTATCCAATTTGTATAACAATGTTTGGGGCACCAATTTTACAGAATGGATAGACGGCGCTCATGCTGCCAGGTTTTATATCTGGAGCTATAAAAGCTATAACGCAGAATCATCGTTAATAACACCGGCGGAAGACACACGTACACCCTTATGTGCAGCCTTTTATGCTCCCACGGGTATGGCGTATGCTTATAATTATGAAACCACAGGAGAATTACCCAATACGCAAAGCGGACTTGAAATAAATCGTAAGGGAGTGCTGGTGACTTCTTTTAATAAAAAAGGAAAAGAAGCGGTCATTCGCTTTTGGGAAGAAACCGGCAGCGCCGGAACCTGTACAGTAAAGCTTCCAAAGAATATTACATTCAAAAAAGCATACCTGTGCGATTTAAGGGGGCGTCAATTGAATGAAAAAGGTATTCCTGTTCTCAATCATTCTTTTTCATTTGAGATTGGCGCGAATCAGCCACGGACTTTTATACTGAAATAGAATTTTTCAGAAAATATATTTGTTAGTAACACTAAATAAACTAAATATGCGTAGAATATTATTAGTCAATTTTTTTGCTTTACTACTTGGCCATGCTCAGGCGCAATCCGTTGCCTCATCCGATTTTGTGTTCACAAGTAAAGATATTCAGAATAAAGCCAGGCCGTTTATTTTTCCAGACAGTAGCAAACCCGAATGGCCCTTTAAACATTCAAAGAAAATAAAGACAGTCGAATTCACAGGGCGCTTCGCCAACTATACCAGGGCTGATACATGGTATCCGTCCTGGGCCTCGGACGGCAACCTGTACTCACCGTGGACGGATGGTTCGGTAGCTGGGATGAACGCTTTTTCGGGTGGAACGAAAGCCAACACAGGACAGGCAAGGATTGAAGGCGAAAATCCGATGAACTTAACCGTAGTGCCCTTAGGTGTGGAGAAAGCATCACCTGCTCCTTACGAAGGACGCTATCCTTGTGGCAGCCTGGTCTATAACAATATCTGGTATTACGGAACCTACACGCTTGCCAATGGTAATTATGGACTGAACTGGCCAATTATGGGGCCGTTTGCAGGATTTCGTATCTCATACGATATGGGCAAAACATGGGTGCCTTCTCCTGCTTCCTGCGAACCAGGTAAAACCCTGTTTCCCGAACCGGTTGAAAAGAATGGACCGGTAAAAATGGGCTCGCCTCACTTTGTGGATTTTGGAAAAAATATGGAGCATTCTCCCGATGGTAAAGCCTATCTGGTGGCCCACGGCGCTACGCAGAAAGACCAGGAAGACCGTAAAGCCAATCTGAGCTGGATTTCCGGCGACCAGATTTATCTGGCTCGTGTAACCCCTTCGCCCGAAAACATCAACAAAGAATCGGCCTACGAGTATTTTGCAGGCTACAACAAAAAGGGCAACCCGGTCTGGTCGGATAATTTTCAACAAATAAAGCCATTGATTGACTGGAACAACCACGCAGGCTGCGTTACCATGACCTACAATGCGCCCCTGAAAAAATACATCATGTGTATCACAGATGGGTGGCCTACCGATGGAAATATGGATACTTATCTATTGGAAGCTGATAAGATTACCGGCCCTTGGAGAATGATTACTTATCTCAAAGCCTTCGGCCCCCAGGCGTATTTCGTTAACATCCCTTCAAAGTTCATCAGCGGTGACGGACGGAGGATGTGGCTCTGCTATTCTGCAAATTGGATAAACGGCGTCAATAGAAATAATCCTGAGTATCTGAAGCATACAAATCCCCCGGGAAGTGCGTATTCATTAAGCCTGCATGAAATCATATTAAAAAAATAACTATAAACATGAGATTTTCTCGGGGCCCTTTGAGATAAAAACACAGGAAAACAAAAAATTGAAATTTGGTAAAATATATAAAGCTGCTATATTAAAGAATCCTCATAATCAAAAATATAGCTTTTTCAATTTTTAATACAGTAGCCATGTCAAAAATTAAAATCTTGCTGCCTTTATTTGTCGCTTTCTTTGGGTTGGCAGCAAATGCACAGAAGGCAAATGAAAAAAAGAGTATCAACCCCAAAGTAACCGATATATGGGTGGTATTCAGAACTCACTTCGATTTGGGATTTACTGACCTTCCCGAAAATGTATTTAAACGGTATCGTGAGGAAATGATGGATAATGCATTAATGCTGATTGAAAAAAACGAAACGCAGCCGAAAGAAAAACGTTTTTCATGGAGTGTCGCCGGCTGGCCTCTACAGGCACAAATGCTTGGGACCTTGCAGACTCCTGAACGAAAATTAAGAATTGAAAGGGCAATAAAGGAAGGAAAACTGGTTGCTGATGGCCTTCCATTTACTATGCAGACCGAGTCGTTGGATTTTGAAGATTTGGTGCGGGGTTTGGGCTTCTCCTCGGATATTGCGAGGAAATATGGCGCTCCATTAACCACCAGCGCAAAAATGGAAGATGTGCCAAGTCATTCCTGGATATTGCCAACCTTGTTGAAAAATGCAGGCATACAATTTTTACAACTGGGATGTAATCCTGCAAGTCAGTACCCCCGCTTTCCCGAATTGTTTTGGTGGGAAGGCCCCGACGGTTCAAAGGTATTATGCAATTATACCCACCTTTATGGTTCTGATATCAAACCAACCTCTGACTGGCAATGTAAAAACTACTTAGCAATGCAGATGACGGGCGATAATCATGGGCCGCCATCATCAGAGGAAATTGATAAGCTTTTGGATTATGCTGCTAAAGAGTTGCCAGGCATAAAAATCCACTTTGGTACATTGGATGATTTTGCAAGAGCAGTGCTTGCCGAAAAGCCCGATTTGCCAACTGTAAAAGGAGATTGTCCGGATACGTGGATTCAGGGTTTGCAGTCGAACCCGGAAGAAACAAAAATTGCCAGAAATGTTCGTCCGCTGGAGTCAGCACTTGATGGGTTGCATACGCAAATGAAATCCTGGGGCATAGCCGTTGCGCCTGTTGCCGCAAAACTGGCAAAGGCTTATGAGCAGAGCCTTTTATATGGTGAACATACCTGGGGAATGAATGCGGAATACGGACCTCGTTATTCTTATGGTGATGCATGGAAGAAATGGATGGCCGAAGCAGCAGCAGAGCCACTTCCGCCGAACGGAGACTATGCGGCATTGAAAAACAGTGATGCTCATAATACCGAAGTTGGAAGTAAACGAAAATGGCTTCGTTCCTACGAAGATAAACGCCAGTATATACGCAATACCAATGAGATTGTAAGCAACGGGCTTAATAAAGAGCTTGATTTATTGGCTGCCTCAATTAATAAACAAGGTAAACGTATAGTGGTTTATAACCCGCTGCCATGGAAGAGGTCAGGAATGATAGAAAACCCCTGGGATAAAGGAAAATATTTTTATGTGAAAGACGTCCCTGCATCCGGTTACAGCACTTTTTCTGCTAATGAATTAACCGAAGGGAAAGTTACTAAGGATGAATCATCAACTTTTAGCACACCTTATTTTAAAGTTGTTTTCGACTTGAAGAAAGGGGGTATCGCTTCTTTAGTTGAAAAATCCAGCGGCAGAGAATTGGTTGACCAATCATCAAAATATGTGATTGGGCAATTTTTGCATGAGCGTTTTAGTGAAAACGAAGTAGGTAAATGGTTCAATGCATACAGCCGTATAAAAGATGGTTGGGGATTAAATGACCTTGGCAAACCCGGAATGCCCAATGCAACTGAATCTCCTTACCTGGCTTTTACACCAATCACCTGGAACATAAACGTTACACATACCGGCGTTGCAGATATTGCTACATTAACATCGGATTCTACAGATGGCTTTGCCAGGAGATATACATTGACATTTACCTTCCCCCGCGACGCTGCTTACGTGGATGTTAAATGGTCTGTTGAGTCGAAAACTCCAGAAAAAATCCCTGAGGGAGGATGGCTTTGTTTTCCTTTTAGTGTAAAAAAACCAACTTTCACCATAGGCCGTTTGGGAGGCCCTGTTGACCCGGCAAAAGATATTATACCCGGCACCAGTAGGTATTTGATGGCAGTAACTACGGGCGTAGCCATTACAGAACCCGATAAATCAGGTATGGCGCTCACCTCTGAAGATGCTCCGTTACTAAGCCTCGGTGAGCCGGGTTTGTGGAAATTTTCAATGGACCATGACCCAACCGTTCCATCTGTATTTGTAAATCTGTACAATAATATGTGGAATACCAATTACCCTTTATGGCAGGATGGTTCGTGGACAGAAAGAGTACGCATCTGGCCGGTTGGTAAAGGCTCGCAGGCGATTCCCAATCTGACTCAATACGGATGGGAAACGCGATTGCCATTGTTAACAGGCGTGGCAGAAGGGAATCCCGGAAATTTACCTGCTACTAAAACCGGCATCTCTGTTTCAAGGGTTGGGGTTTTAATAACCGCGTTTGGTAATAACCCTGATGGTGATGGTACAATTTTACGCTTATGGGAACAAGCAGGAATATCTGGCAATTGCACCGTGAAATTTGGCATAGGGAACAGCGTGAAAGCCGTTATTCCAATTGATTTGCGTGGCAATGCAACAGGCAAAAAGATATTGGTGGATAAAGGCGGCTTTTCTTTTCATTTAGGAAAATATGCTCCGGCATCATTCCTTCTTGTTTATTAAAATCATTTGTTTGTGGCCGCAGATTGAATTCGAATTGGTTTTGTCTCTATTAATAGCCTTATCGGAAAATAAGAAATTGAATAATATACAAAGGCTGGATAGCGCTATTGGGATGTTTTCAAAACCGTAGTAGAAAAAAAATCATAGTCACCTTAACCTTATTACCTCAACAGTAAAAGGACAAATAAAAGATATTTTGATTTTTAGAATTATATAAAGAGTCTGAAAGTTAATTTCTGTCCGGCGGGGTTTTCCGTTGATAATTTTCTGATTTAGAAAGAACTTCATCGGGAACCCGCTGCATCGTAGATTATAAACATATCTCAACAGTAAAAGGACAAATACTTGAGATTTCGATTTTTAAAATTATATAAAAGGCCTGAATAGGAATTTGATTTCAAAGAGATAAACAAATATTCATGCAGTCAATGTATATTATTCTATAAAAAAATAAAGAGGTAGTAATTCTAAATGATTAAAAATGAAGCATAAAAAATTAACAGCAATAGTTTTAGCATTAATACTTTTAGGAAATTTAAAATTGTGCGCCCAGGTTCCGGTTAATAATTTTTTAAAAGGAATCCAGGGAAGTATGCATCCGCAGGTATCCTGGTACACGGGTACGCGGCTTGATTCGGTGCATGAGCTGTACCAGGGGATTTTGAAAAACAAAACTTCCGAATGGTCGTGTACTGTGAACGCGGCTTCGGGCGCCGAAAAGGATGCTATGGATGTAACGGCCGTATTCAGATTAGAGAAAGGAAATGTTTCCTCGGCTGCCGTTTCGGTATCTTTTGATTTCGGTAATTGGAGTACCGAAAACTATGTTTTAGTTCCTGCCAGCATATACAACGGCAACCGTTACCGGGTTTTAGGAAACGGATACAACCCCGAATATCCGAAGGATATGTACTACAATCCTGATGTACCACTAACGATTTCCAACAATCCGCGATTGGCGCTCGACCCCGGCGTTCCATCATCAATTGAACTTCAGACAACCAATGCTGCCACACCTGCTGCCTGTTTTTTTTCACCTTCACTCAAAAAAGGATTTATTCTTTTAACCGAACAGGAAACCCGTTTGGGAAATTCAGGAATAACCATTGTGGAAAATTTAGAACGCACGAAAGCAAATATTGAAATTACTGCTCCTTCAGTAAGAAAATTGGCTGCAGGTTTCGGTGATTTTCATCCCAGTGGCGACCTGGCGGCTGACTGGAAAAAAGGTGATGAGGTATCGCTTCGTTTTCGTTTATATTCCTTTGAAGCGAATTCAATTCCCGATTTATTGAAAAAATTTATGCTGGTGCGTAAATCATTAACCGAACCAAATCATCCAAGAAACCTGGTGCCTGCAAGTAAAATTTTTGAATTGGGTACCGGCATCTGTAGTAGCCATTGGATTACCGTTCCTGTAGGAAGTTACTATGCCCCCGAGAACAATGAAGATTTCCAACTCGGATGGGTTAGTGGTATGATGAACACCTTTCCGATGTTGAATCTGAACGATGAAAAAGAGCGAGAGAGAGTTGCAAAAGAGTTGGATTTTGTAGTGGAGAAATTGCAGGGGAAGAGTGGTTATTTTTACGGAGGCATCACGGCCAACGGAGAAATAAGGCCGGAAAAAGTAAATCCGGAAATCCCGGAAGTGCATGCCATGGTTCGAAAAAATTGTGATGTTTTATATTGGATGATAAAACATTTCTTATTGTTCAAAGAACAGGGACATGCTAATCAGATTAATAAAAAGTGGGAAGCATCGGCTAAAAAATTAGCAGAGGCATTTGTGACAACGTGGAAAAAGTATGGCCGGTTTGGACAATATATCGACCCTGAATCGGGTGAAATTGCCGTATTTAATTCATCTGCGGGAGTCGGAGCGCCTGCGGGTTTGGCGCTGGCTGCTGATTATTTTCATGAAAAAGAATTTTTACAGGTAGCCATCGGGGCGGCCAATTATTACTACACCCGGGATGTAGTGAAACAGGGGCTAACAGGCGGTTATTGCGGCGATATTTCGCAGGATGCCGATTCAGAATCAGCATTTGGATTTTTGAAATCCCTGATGGCTTTGTATTATTCCACTCACGACAAACAGTGGCTTGAAAAAGCTGAAGTGCAAGCTGCGCTATGTGCTTCCTGGACACTGTCGTATGATGAAATATTTCCTCCCGCAAGTGAAATTGCAAAGTTGAAGTCGCACATGGCAGGGGCAGTATTTGCGAGTATCCAAAACAAACATGCCGCTCCGGGCATTTGTACATCATCGGGCGATTATTTATTTAAACTATACAGGGCAACGGGCAAGAGGATGTATGCTGATTTAATAAATGACATTCAACATGCACACACAGAAGCTGTTGACATGCCGGGACACCGGACAACTAATTTTGGTTTTGGCTCTTCAATGGAACGGATTCAGCCGTCAGACGCAGAGGGCAAGGGAAGTATTGGCAACTTCATTCATACAAGAAATTCGTGGACCGAAACAAACGGAATGCTCATGGCTATGGAAATTCCCGGAATTTATCTGCAAACCGATAAAAATGAAATGTATGTGTTTGACCAGGTGGAGGCAAAAGTGTTGAACAGGAATTCAGGCTTTGTGAAGCTCTCGATAAGTAACAAAACACCGTACGATGCTAAAGTTTCAATCTTTGCTGAAACTTATAGACAGGCAAAGAAACCATTAGGCTATGTGGATTTTGCCAAATGGCCAAAGGTTAGTGTAAAGGCAGGCGCAACTGTGATTGTAACCGTTTTGAATAATGGCCAAATAGAACAATGATAACTAAAATTGTTTTACCCCCTTTCGGCTCAGAATTGCCGGATTGAAGTGAATGTATTTAAATATAGTCTGGACGAGCCAGAACAAAAAAGTTTTTACCACGAAGGCACGAAGAACACGAAGAAAAAAACTTCGTTTTTTTCTTATTTTTTCGCAGAAAAAAACCTTCGTGCCCTTCGCGTCTTTGTGGTAAAAAGGAAACTTACCGAAGGCAAAGTTGAAATATTTTTATTGGATGAAAGTCTTTACTGTATTTGCTTTCAGAAGGTATATGAAAATATCTTTGTCAAAAAATAATAAGATTTCAGATTTTATTCGCTAACTATTTAAATAATAAAACAAGAACATGATTCAATCAAAAAAAATGATTACCCTGTTTTTTTGCATGATGTACATCACCATTAATACATCGTATGCGCAATTAAATTTGTCAACCGATTATTTTAAAATCCATATTGACAAAAAAGGTTTTATCACCAGCATGAAAAACATTACTGTAAAACCTTTCCGGGAGTTTAGTATCAATGACAAACCTTCTCCGCTGATGTGCCTTTTCAATAGCAGTAAAAAAGCGTATTACAAACCAGAGAAGGCAACGTTTGAAAATAATAATACAACTATTGTATTAAGGTATGCCAACGGTTCAGTAGCCAAGGTAGCTGTCAGTGTGCATAAAAAATATTTTAAATTCACACTGCAATCCATTACACAACGGGAAGGCATAGACGATATTCAGTGGGGCTCTTTTAATACCAGTATTACCAATTTGTTTGGTGATGTTATTGGCGTGGCAAGAGATACAACAGAAGCTGTCAATTATGCCATCGGGGCATTGGCCCTGAATGATATAACAATCGGGGGAAATTCAATTACCGAAGGCGATGCAGCCCCTTTTCAATATGTGATTCATACGCCGGATGCCAAACGCTTTCCACTGCCGGCCAGCCTGCACGAAGGCCAGTTATTCCCAATAGGCGGAGATGGAATCAGTGATGTTGCTTTCTATTCTCATCCCGAAGAATATTATAGAATTCTATACGGAAATACAGCAACCGTGGATAACAAGGGAAGAATTTCCGTTACCTACCACTCCAGGGACAGAAGTCAAAAAAGAGATATTTTATTTTCACTGATTCCTTTCTTAAAAAATGATGAGCCTAATCACCAGGAAGTACAGAGGTTACCCGGTGTGGATTTTATTGGTTCTTCTATTGCTTTATGGGGAAGCCCGGATAGTACTGCTCTTTTGGATGTCATTCACAACATTGTTTTATCTGAAGGATTACCATATCCTACGATTAATGGCAAATGGGTAAAAGACCCTGCACGATATATTCCCGATGTAACTACTGAAGGAAATTTATTTGATAGTACCATCAGCTATGTTTCGCAAATGGGATTTAAAGCAATTGAAGCAAATGACCTCCCTTACTTTAAAGTGGATAGGGGAAATGAAGGATATATTGATGGAAAAAATTTTGAAACAAAACCATTTCATTTTACAAGCGGCAATAAATCACATAAAGAGTTTACTGATATATCAAATCCTCTTGGCATTTTAATGGGAAGGCATACCATCACAACTGCACTGGCTCCCGGAACAAAGGAAGCCAGCCCTGTGCCGAGTGATAGCCTCTGTTATCAGCAAAAGCGCATCCTTGCAAAAAGTATCAATGAAACAGACACGAATATAGTAGTAAACGACCCTACATTTTTAAACGAAGTAGCTTCCTGGGAAGCTCATTCCGCCAACCTTAATATTATAAAAATCGGGAAAGAACTCATTCATTATTTGGGTGTCTCAGATGCACCTCCATATACGCTGAAAAATGTAACACGCGGATATTGGCATACTAAGAAATCGAATCATGAGGCCGGCGATACTTTATACAAATTGCAGGTTACTTTGGATTACGGGTATGAAGGATTGATTCCAAATATCTATTTGCAGGATAAAATCGCTGAATACTATGCCGATGTGAGCAGAATTAACGGAATCAGGTTTATAGATTTAGATGGCCAGGAATTTCTCTTTAATAACGGACACGGTTATTATGCGGTAAAGCGGTTTTTTAGAAAAATGTTTGAAAGGGCTTCGTTTGATAGTATTCCTTATATGCGTATATCCGGCGCTACATTATCAGAAGGCTCATGGCATTATCAAAGTGTTTGGAATGTAGGTGGCGGAAAAAATATGTATGACCTTAAAACCGACCAATGGGGAAGTGCAACGAGCGAAGGAAAAGACTTGCGGGACGTGGCGTTCTCTAATTATTTTCCGGCAACATTCGGTGGTAATTTTGGAATCAATTCTTCATCTACACCAGAAGAATATGAGCATATCGAAGCAATTTCAGTTGGGGTTGGAGTAACGTACATCATGCCGTTAAATCAAAAATCAGTTGAGAGTTGTCCACGCAAATATGAAATTTTTGATGCGATACGAACCTGGGAAAATGCGAGAGCCGCCAATGCATTTCCACGTAAAGTAAAAAGGGATTTAGCTAATCCGGCAAAGAGATGGCATTTGGAACAAATAGATAAGGATAATTGGAAACTTTACCAGGTAATCAACAAAGAGAAAGGAAGTGCTATTAATTTAACAAGGGATATCAAAGGGGGATATTGATACATAGTCTGGACAAGCCAGAACCAAAAAGGATTTTACCACGAAGAACACGAAGAAAAAAACTTCGTTTTTTTCTTATTTTTTCGCAGAAAAAAACCTTTGTGCTCTTCGCGTCTTTGTGGTAAAAAGGAAACTTGCCGAAGGCAAAGTTGAAATATTTTTATTGGATGAAAGCCTTTGCTGTATTCGCTTTCAGAAGGTATGTAAAAATATCTTGCCAAAAAATAATAAGACTTCGGATTTTAGGCGCTGAGTAAATTAACGGTGTTTTCTAGTTAAAAGATTTGCTGCTTTTGTTCTATTATTTAATTGCAGTAAACCAACAAATAACGGGAATTTTAATTTTGTAAACACGATACTAATACAATTTTACTTTGGTATTAAAAGGCACCGGATAACAAAAATTATTTTTACTGCTACTTTTAAAAAATGAAAACATACGATGAAAATTAAACTTTTTTTGCTCTTATTTCTTACAGTATATACTGTTTCAGTAAATGCGCAATCCTTTTCTTCCGTAAAACAATTAGTGCAGCGCCGTGTGCCCTGGCTGGCCGGGAAAATTTTATTTTCATCCATTCCAAAAGAAAATGGAAAAGATGTATTCGTCCTGCAGGTAAAAAACAATAAGATTAGCATAGCCGCATCCGGTGAAAATGCAGCGGCTAAAGCATTAGGTTATTACCTGAAAAATTATTGCCACCGTTCCATGTCGCACATGGGTGATAATCTTTCTGCCGTATCAAAGCTTCCGATGATAAATGAGCCGGTGAAAATTGTTTCCAATGCCGATTTGCGTTATGCACTGAATTATTGCACTATCAACTATACTATGAGTTTTTATGGCTGGAAAGAATGGGAGCATGAGTTGGACTGGATGGCCTTAAATGGTGTGAACCTTGTGCTGACTCCCGTAGGTATGGAAGCTGTATGGCAAAATACCTTGAAGCAATTGGGTTATCGCGAAAAAGAAATTCTGCAATTTATCGCAGGGCCTGCTTATTCGGCCTGGTGGCTAATGGGTAATCTTGAAGGCTGGGGTGGTCCTGTTACACAAGGCATCATTGACCAACAGATGTCTTTACAAAAAAAGATATTGGCGAGAATGAATGCGCTCGGTATGCGACCGGTGATGCCGGGTTTTTATGGAATGGCGCCTGTAACTTTAAAAGATAAAGGTGTTGACTTACTTGATCAGGGAAAATGGGCAGGTGGTTTTGTGCGCCCTGACATGCTGAAACCTGATGATGATTTTAAAAAGATTGCAGGTATATATTATGGTGAAATAAAAAAGCTATATGGCAGCAATCTTCATTATTTCAGCGGCGATCCGTTTCATGAAGGCGGTAAATCCGGTGGTGTAGATGTGGCGGATTATGGCGAGTTGATACAAGCCGAAATGCAAAAATATTTTCCCGGCAGCACCTGGGTATTGATGGGCTGGCAAAACAATCCTAGCTCACAAATCTTATCAAAGTTGGATAAATCAAAAGTTTTGGTGCAGGAATTGTTTGGCGAAAACACAGACAATTGGTTTGCCAGAAAAGGCTACGAAGGCACGCCGTTTATCTGGTGTACTGTTACCAATTTTGGTGAAAAGAGCGGGCTGTATGGGAAGCTGCAGCGCTTTGCCAACGAAGTTTACCGGGCAGATACCAGTGAATATGCTTCGCTGATGAAGGGCGTAGGCATCATGCCGGAAGGCATCCACAACAATCCGGTAGTATATGATTTTGTTTTAGACCTTGCCTGGCATCATAAAAAAGTTGAAGCCTCGGATTGGATAAAATCGTTTGTCCTTGCCCGCTATGGAAAAGATGATGCAAAAGTGCAGGAAGCCTGGCAAATCTTTTTGAACACCGTTTATAGCAGTTTCAATAAATACCAGGAAGGGCCTTCTGAATCGGTGTTTTGTGCAAGGCCTTCATTGAAAGTGGGGAGCGTTTCGAGTTGGGGAACAAGAGCAAGAAATTATGATACGGAAAAATTTAAAGAAGGTGTTACACTTTTTGTGGCGGCATCATCTGAAATGAAAAAGAGCAACACATATCAAATTGATAAAATTGATTTTGTAAGACAGGTGTTATCAAATGAGGGAGAAAAAGTGTACACCGATATGGTAGCGGCTTTTGAACAAAAGGATATTAATTTGTTTACAAAACAATCCACTTTGTTTTTATCACTGATTAAATTGCAGGATTCTTTATTAAGCTGCAATTCAAATTTTCAACTTTATACCTGGTTAAGGC
>Ga0207657_10001137_pt1 | contig 28234 bp, 28 predicted proteins | sample KBSC33metaG_FD_184316 | JGI IMG/M metagenome (GOLD analysis project Ga0207657, IMG submission 184316) | Corn rhizosphere microbial communities from Kellogg Biological Station, Michigan, USA - KBS C3-3 metaG (SPAdes) (version 2) | ecosystem: Host-associated > Plants > Roots > Rhizosphere > Soil ...
GAGGCCGCCGTGGGCCTGGCGATCCTGGTCACCTTCTTCCGCAACCGCGGCGACATCGCCGTGGACGACGCCTCGATGATGAAGGGCTGAGGATGGATCCCAAGCTCCTCGTCACGATCATCCTCTTCGGCCCGCTGCTCGGCGCGGTCGTGGCGGGCCTGTTCGGCCGCCGGATCGGCGCCGTCGCATCCATGGCGATCACCACCGGCCTGCTGATGCTGGCGGCGGTGCTGTCGTGGATCGTCTTCGCGCAGTGGACCTGGGGCGGGCTCGAGCCCTTCACCAACACCTATGCGCCGTTCATCCAGGTGGGGAAGTTCGTCTCCAACTGGTCGTTCCGGATGGACGGCCTCTCGGCGGTGATGCTCGTGGTGGTGACCACGGTCTCCAGCCTCGTCCACCTCTACAGCTGGGGCTACATGGCCGAGGACGACGGCAAGGCGCGGTTCTTCGCCTATCTGTCGCTGTTCACCTTCGCCATGCTGTCGCTGATCAGCGCGGCCGATTTCATGCAGCTCTTCTTCGGCTGGGAAGGCGTGGGCCTGGCGAGCTACCTCCTGATCGGCTTCTGGCACCACAAGGCCACGGCCAACGCCGCAGCGATCAAGGCCTTCGTGGTCAACCGGGTGGGCGACTTCGGCTTCGCGCTCGGGATCATGACCGTGTTCTGGGCGTTCGGATCGATCCAGTTCGCCCAGATCTTCCCGCAGGTCGCCGCGCACGCCGGCGACACCTGGATGTTCGCAGGCGAGGGCTGGCGGCTGGTCGACCTCGCCTGCACGCTGCTGTTCGTCGGCGCGATGGGCAAGTCGGCGCAGTTCTTCCTGCACACCTGGCTGCCCGACGCCATGGAGGGTCCGACGCCGGTCTCGGCGCTGATCCACGCGGCGACCATGGTGACGGCGGGCGTCTACATGGTCTGCCTGCTGTCGCCGATGTTCGAATATGCGCCGGTCGCCAAGCACATCGTGGTCGCCATCGGCGCGGTCACCGCGCTGTTCGCCGCCACCGTCGGCATGGTGCAGAACGACATCAAGCGGGTGATCGCCTACTCGACCTGCTCGCAACTCGGCTACATGTTCATGGCCGCCGGCGTCGGCGCCTACCAGGCCTCGATGTTTCACCTCTTCACCCACGCCTTCTTCAAGGCGCTGCTGTTCCTCGGCGCGGGCTCGGTGATCCACGCCATGGCCCACGAGCAGGACATGCGCCGCTACGGGAACCTGGCGAAGTACCTGCCGGTGACCTTCGCCGTCATGGTCATCGGCACCATCGCCATCACCGGCCTCGGCATCCCCGGCGTCGATCTCGGCTTCGCGGGCTTCTATTCCAAGGACTCGATCATCCACGCCGGCTACGAGGCGGGCGTGGCGGGCGATCCCATGGGCTATTTCGCCTGGGTGATCGGGGTGTTCGTGGCGGGCCTGACGGCCTTCTATTCCTGGCGCCTGGCGTTCTTCACCTTCAACGGCCATGCGCGCTGGACGTCCGAGGACCTACAGCAGCACTGGCACAACCGCGACCATGCCGCCGATGACCCCGCCCACGGCGGTCACGGGCAGGCGGACGACCACGCCAGCGCCGCGCAGATCGAAACCCATTCCGAGCCCGGCGACGGCGAGCACGTGAGCCTGCCGCACGAGAGCCCGTGGACCATGCGCCTGCCGCTGATCCTGCTCTCCATCGGCGCCGTCGCCGCCGGTTTCGCCTTCGCCGAGAAGTTCGTCGGCGCCGAGCAGGTGGAGTTCTGGCGCGGCGCGATCTTCACCGCGGCCAGCAACCACGTCCTCGCCGGCCGCGAGCCGCCGGAGTGGATCGTGCTCGCGCCGCTCACCGTCTCGGTGCTCGGCCTGCTGATCGCGGCCTACGTCTATCTGATGCGCGAGGGGCTGGGCGCACGCCTCGCGGCTAACCGCGGTCCCCTCTACCTGTTCTTCTACAACAAGTGGTTCGTCGACGAACTCTATGACGCGACCTTCGTGCGCGCCGCCCGGTGGCTGGGCGACCTCTTCTGGAAGGGCGGGGACCAGAGGCTCATCGATGGGCTGGGCCCCGACGGCGTTTCCGCGGTTTCGATGAAGGTCGGGCAGGGCGCGGGCCGCCTGCAGAGCGGCTTCCTCTATCACTACGCTTTCGTGATGCTCCTGGGCGTCGCGGCCATCCTCTCCTACGCCCTCTGGGTCTGGAACGCGTAAGGGAGCGCCGCGACATGCCCATCCTCTCCCTCATCACCTATGCGCCGCTGCTGGGCGTCGTCGGCATCCTGGCGCTGCGCCTGTTCGGCAAGCCGCAGGATCCGAAGACCGTCGAGGCTTCGAAGTGGATCGCGCTGGTCGCCACCCTCGCGACGCTGGCGCTGTCGGTCCTGCTGGTCGTGCAGTTCGATCCGAACGAGGCGGGCTTCCAGTTCGTCGAGGAGGCGGCGTGGTTCGCGGGCTTCAGCTACCGCATGGGGGTGGACGGGATCTCCGTCCTCTTCGTGCTGCTGACCGCCTTCCTGATGCCGATCTGCATCGCGGCCTCCTGGAAATCGATCGAGAAGCGCGTGTTGGAATACATGATCGCGTTCCTGCTTCTGGAGACGCTGATCATCGGCGTCTTCTGCGCGCTCGACATCGTGCTGTTCTACATCTTCTTCGAGTTCGGCCTGATCCCGATGTTCCTCATCATCGGCATCTGGGGCGGGCAGCGCAGGGTCTACGCCGCGTTCAAGTTCTTCCTCTACACCCTTCTGGGTTCGGTCCTGATGCTGGCCGCGATCCTGGCGATGATCGGCATCAGCCACACGAGCTCGATCCCCGAGCTGATGACCTATCACTTCGACCCGGCCGTCCAGAGATGGCTGTGGCTCGCCTTCTTCGCCTCCTTCGCGGTGAAGCTGCCGATGTGGCCGGTCCACACCTGGCTGCCCGACGCCCACGTGGAGGCCCCGACCGCCGGTTCGGTGATCCTGGCCGGCATCCTGCTGAAGCTCGGCGGCTACGGCTTCATGCGCTTCTCGCTGCCGATGTTCCCGCAGGCTTCGCAGTTCTTCACGCCGCTGATCTTCGCGCTCAGCGTGATCGCCGTGGTCTACACCTCGCTGGTCGCCTTCCGGCAGGTCGATTTCAAGAAGCTGATCGCCTATTCGTCGGTCGCGCACATGGGTTTCGTGACCATGGGGATCTTCTCCGGCAACGCCGTCGGGGAGCAGGGCGCGATCTTCCAGATGCTGAGCCACGGGGTGATCTCGGGCGCGCTCTTCCTCTGCGTTGGCGTGGTCTACGACCGCATGCACACCCGCGAGATCGCCTTCTACGGCGGCCTGGTGACCCGCATGCCCCTCTATGCGGCGACCTTCATGCTGTTCACCATGGGCAACGTCGGCCTGCCGGGCACCTCGGGCTTCGTCGGCGAGATCCTGACCATGACCGGGACCTATGGCGTCTCCACCTGGACGGCGATCGTGGCCGCGACGGGGGTGATCCTCTCGGCGGTCTATGCGCTCACCCTCTATCGCCGGGTGGTGTTCGGCACGATCACCAACGTCAAGCTCTCGACCATCGGCGACCTCGACTGGCGCGAAGTGGCGATCTTCGCGCCGCTGATCGCCGCCACCCTCGTGCTGGGCGTGCAGCCCGGCCTCGTCATGAACCTGACCCAGGCCTCCGTGGACCACCTCGTCTCGGCCTATCAAGCGGCCATCGGGGGCTAAGACCGAATGACCTTCTCCGCCGACCTCGGCCTCGCCTATCCGGAACTGATCTTAGGCGTCGGCGCGCTCGTGCTGCTCGTCTTCGGCGCCTTTGCTCCTAAGGCGGCGCGGCTCGTCGGCTGGGGCGGCGTGCTAGTGCTGGCGGCCGCGACCTTCCAGGCCGCCACCGGCCCCTTCGGGCGCGGCTTCGCGGGCGGGGTCATCGCCGACGACGCCTCGGCCTTTGCACAGGTCGCGATCTTCGTCGCCAGCGCGATCTGCATCCCGCTCGGCCAACGCTGGTTCGAACGGCGCGGCGTCCACAACTTCGAATTCCCGGTGCTCATCGTCCTCGCGGCGCTGGGGATGGGGATGATGGTGGCGGCGGGCGATCTGATCTCCCTCTATGTCGGCCTGGAACTGCACTCCCTGGCCCTCTACGTGCTCGCCGCCATGCACCGCGACAACGCCAGGGCCTCCGAGGCCGGGCTGAAGTATTTCGTGCTGGGCGCGCTCGCGTCCGGAATGCTGCTGTATGGCGCCAGCCTGGTCTACGGCTTCGCCGGCTCAACACTGTTCAGCGACATCGCGGCGACCGTTCGCCACGGCGCCAACACCGGCGTGCTCTTCGGCCTGGTCTTCCTGATCTGCGGCCTGGCTTTCAAGGTCTCCGCCGCCCCGTTCCACATGTGGACGCCGGACGTCTACGAAGGCGCGCCGTCGCCGGTCGTGGCGTTCTTCATCTCGGCTTCGAAATTCGCGGCCCTGGTGCTGCTGGCCCGGCTCCTGGCGCAGGGCTTCGGCGGGGCGATCGTCCAATGGCAACAGGTCCTCGTGGCGCTGGGCCTGATCTCGGTGGCGGTCGGCGCGTTCGCCGGCCTCGCCCAGAAGAACCTCAAGCGCCTGTGGGCCTATTCCTCCATCGCCAACATCGGCTACGCGATCATCGGCCTCAGCGCCGGCACGGCCGAGGGCGTGCAGTCGATGCTGGTGTTCATGGTCCTCTACATGATCGACGTGGTCGGCTTCTTTGCCTGCCTGGCGGCCCTGTCGCGCCAGGGCCGCGACATGGAGACGTTCGACGACATGGCGGGGCTCATCAAGGAGCAGCCCGGCATCGCGCTGGCCATGACCGCGTTCTCGCTCTCCGCGCTCGGCCTGCCGCCGTTCTCCGGCTTCTGGGCGAAGGTGTTCGTGTTCAAGGCGGCGCTGAACGCCGGCCTGCCGTTCGCCGCCGTGCTCGGCCTCGTGGGCTCGGTCGTGGCCGCCTTCTACTATCTGCGCCTGATCAAGGTCATGTGGTTCGACGCCGCCGCCGGCGCGACGGATGCGCCGCCGCTGGAGGCGCGCGTGATCGCCGTCGGCCTCGCCCTGTTCTCCTTCCCGGTGGTGCTGGGCGCCCTGATCTGGATCTATCCGGCCGCCGGCCGCGCCGCCCACGCCTTCGGCCTGGCCTGACTTGGCGGATCACCCGCCGATCGAGGCCTACGACGAGCTGGACTCCACCAATGCCGAGGCGCGCCGCCGCGCCGAAGCGGGCGAGGCCGGTCCCGTCTGGATCGCGGCCGGCCGGCAGACCGCGGGACACGGCCGCCGGGGCCGATCCTGGAGCACCGAGACCGGCAATCTCGCCGCCACCCTGCTCAGCACCACGGACCTGCCGCCGGCCGAGGCCGCGCAACTCTCCTTCGTCGCCGCGCTCGCGGCCTGCGACCTCGCCGACACCTGCCTCGGGCCGGGCGCCGCGCGGTTGAAGTGGCCAAACGACGTGCTGGTGTTCGGGGCCAAGGCGGTCGGTATCCTGGTGGAGTCGGGGCCACGCCCCGACGGCCGGCTGTGGCTGGCGGTCGGGATCGGCGTCAACCTGGCCCACGCCCCCACCGCCACCGAGCGCCCGGCCACCGCATTCGCCGAGCATATGGCCAGCCCTCCGCCAGCGCCGTTGGAAGCCCTGGAGGTCCTGGCCAGCCGGTTCGAAGCCTGGCGCAAGCTCTGGACGACGCAGGGGTTCGCGCCCATCGCGCAGGGCTGGACTGCGCGGGCCCAGGGGCTCGGCGAACGCTGCGAGGCCCGCTTGCCCAACCGCACCCTCACGGGCGTGGCCGAGGGCCTCGATATCGACGGTGCGCTACGGCTGCGGCTGGACGATGGCGCGCTGGAGCGCATAACGGCGGGCGACGTCTTCTTCGGAGGGGCTTAAGGCGATGCTGCTGGCCATCGAGCAGGGCAACACCAACACGCTGTTCGCCGTCCACGACGGAGAACGCTGGACGGCCCAGTGGCGCGCCGCCACCCACGCCAACCGCACGGCCGACGAATATGCCGTCTGGCTGTCGCAGCTGCTCAGCATGGCCGGCCTGCAGCTCGGGGTCTTCAACGGCTGCATCATTTCCAGCGTCGTGCCGCAGTCGATCTTCAACCTGCGCAACCTGGCCCGCCGCTACCTGCACGTGGAGCCCCTGGTGATCGGCGAGAACGTCGACCTCGGCATCGAGGTGCGGATCGAAAAGCCTTCGGAGGCCGGCGCCGACCGCCTGGTCAACGCCATCGGCGCGCATATCGCCTATCCTGGCGACCTGATCGTGATCGACAGCGGAACGGCCACCACCTTCGACGTCATCGCCGGGGACGGCGGGATGGAAGGCTGCGCCATCGCGCCGGGCATCAACCTCTCCATGGAGGCCCTGCACCAGGCCGCGGCCAAGCTGCCGCGCGTGGCGATCCAGCGCCCGCCCGGCAACACCGCGATCGGCAAGGACACGGTCGCGGCCATGCAGTCGGGGGTCTATTGGGGCTACATCGCCCTGATCGAAGGCCTGGTGGCGCGGATCAAGGCCGAGTGGGACAAGCCCATGACGGTGATCGGAACCGGCGGGGTCGCTTCGCTCTTCCATGGCGCAACGACGGCGATCGACCACTTCGACCCGGACCTCACGATCCGCGGCATGCTCGAGATTTACCGCCGGAACACGGCGAAGGCATAGATGGCAAAAGCTTCCAAAGACGACGAGCTCGTCTTCCTGCCGCTCGGCGGGTCGAACGAGATCGGCATGAACTTCAACCTCTACGGCTTCGGCCCGGCGCACGACCGCAAGTGGATCGTGGTCGACCTGGGCATCACCTTCGGCGACCAGACCACCCCTGGCGTCGAGGTGATCCTGCCGGACCCCGCCTACATCGAGGAATACGCCGACCGCATCCTGGGCATCGTGCTGACCCACGCGCACGAGGACCATATCGGCGCCGTCGCCTGGCTCTGGCCCAGGCTGAAGGCGCCGGTCTACGCGACGCCCTTCACCGCCTTCATCCTGCGCGAGAAGCTGCGCGAGGCCGACCTGTTGGACCAGGTCTCGATCACCGAGGTGCCGCTGGGCGGGGCGATCTCGCTGGGCCCGTTCGAGCTGGAGCTGATCACGCTCACCCACTCGATCCCGGAACCCAACGGGCTGGCCATCCGCACGCCCCTGGGCGTGATCCTGCACACCGGCGACTGGAAGATCGATCCGGACCCGCTGCTGGGCGCCGTTACCGACCAGGACGCCATCCGCAAGCTCGGCGACGAGGGCGTGCTGGCGATGGTCTGCGATTCGACCAACGTCTTCGTCGATGGCCACGCCGGTTCCGAGGCGGAGGTGCGCGACACCCTGATCCCGCTGATCGGCAGCCTGAAGGGCAAGGTCGCCGTCGCCTGCTTCGCCTCCAACGTGGCGCGGATGGATAGCGTCGCCCGGGCCGCCGAGGCGAACGGCCGGCGGGTCTGCCTGGCGGGCCGCTCAATGCACCGGATGTCCGCGGCGGCGAAGTCGGTCGGGCTGATGCAGGGCCTGCAGCCCTTCCTCGACGACACTGAGGCCAAGAGGTTCCCGGCGGACAAGGTGCTCTATCTCTGCACCGGCAGCCAGGGCGAGGGCAGGGCGGCCCTGTCGCGGATCGCCGACGGCACCCATCCGCACGTCAGCCTTGGGGCGGGGGACGCGTGCGTCTTCTCCTCGCGCGTGATCCCGGGCAACGAGATCCCGATCCGCAACCTGCAGGACAAGCTCGCCGACCGCGGCGTGCGGCTCTACACCGAGCGCGACCATCCGGGCATCCACGTCTCCGGCCACCCCTGCCGCGACGAACTGGCGGAGATGTATCGCTGGGCGCGGCCGGAGATCAGCGTGCCGACCCACGGCGAGCGCCGCCACCTCCTCGAGCACGCCGCCTTCGCCCGCGACCTGCAGGTGCCGCAGCAGGTGACGCCCCGCAATGGCGACATGGTGCGCCTGGCCCCCGGCCGCGCGGCGATCATCGACGAAGTGCCGGCCGGCCGGCTCTACGTCGACGGCGGCATGGTGACCGTGGAGAACGGCGACGCCTTGCGGGAGCGCCGGCACGCCGCCTCGAACGGCATGCTCGCGGTCTCGGTCGTGCTGGACGGCAAGAACAAGATCATCTCCGGCCCGCAGGTCCGCGCGCTCGGCCTGCCGTCCGAGCCGGACTATCCGCTGGAGGACATCCTCGACGACCTGGCCGACGAGGCCGAGCAGGCGCTCGGTCGCCTGCGCGGCGAGGACCGCGACCTGGATGAGAGCATCGAGACGGCGCTTTCCCGCGCCGTGAAGAAGGCCAGCCAGCGCATCTGGGGCCGGCGGCCCGTGGTCGAGACGACGGTGTTGCGGCTCTAAGGGGGTATTATCGTTTGACAGAAATAAATTGATGTAAGACGCTGAGGTCACGCTTCGCGGAGACCCCCATGGCGTCCGTCATCGACCTCGCCCCGCCGCCGGTCCAGAGCCCGAGCTTCCGGTCGATCCGGCGCGCCAGCCGGGGTTTCGAGCTGCTGTTCGCCACGCTCTTCGTCGGCTTCATCGCGCTCATGGCCTTCAGCCTGTGGATTCTCTGGTTCTACCAGGGGACGCTGGTTCTGGTCGGCCCGCGCGGGGGCCTGATCACGACCGCGCCGCCGCCGGCGGACTTCGTCCCCTTCCACGACTGGCCCTTGGGCGAGAAGATCGCCTACACCCCGGACGTGATCTTCCGCGCCGCGCCGACGATCGGGCTCTTCTGGTGCCTGCGCGGCCTGTTCCGCGCCTACGGCCAGGGACAGGTCTTCACGGCGCGCAACGCGGGCCTGATCAAGGTCATGGGCGTCTGCCTGATCGTCGACGCCGCCGCGCCCTTCCTCTGCCACCTGGCCCTCAACGCCACCGGCTACGAGATCGACAGGATGTGGGCGCACATGGCCGCGGTGCAGGAGCTGGTGCTGGGCGCCGTGGTCTTTGTCGTGGCGTTGGTCATGCAGGCCGGCCACGAGATCGAGCAGGATCGCGAGGGGTTCGTCTGATGGCCATCGTCATCCGCCTCGACGTGATGATGGCCCGGCGCAAGGTGCGTTCCAACACCCTGGCCCGCGCCATCGGGATCAGCGAGGCCAACCTCTCCCTGCTGAAGTCCGGCAAGGTGAAGGGCCTGCGCTTCTCCACCCTGGAGGCGATCTGCCGGTTCCTCGACTGCCAGCCCGGCGACCTGTTGGAATATGTGCCGGACGAGGGCCGAGAAGCGCTCCGACAGGCGAGCTGAGGCCGCACCCAATCGACAGAAGGAGAACGACCGATGATCGGGCGAATGACGGCGCTTGCCTGCGCGTTGAGCCTGGGCGCAACGGCGGCCAGGGCGGAAATGGTCGATGTCGATAGCGGGCAGCTCTACTACCAAACCTGCGGCAAGGGTCCGCAGGCCATCGTCCTGATCCACGACGGCGTCGTGAACTCCGCCAGCTTCGACGACATGTGGCCGATCCTCTGCAAGGACTTCCGCGTGGTCCGCTACGACCGCCGCGGCTACGGCAAGTCCCCGGCGGCCAAGGCGCCTTACTCCCCCCAGGAGGACCTCGCGGCGGTGATGGCGGCGGCGGATCTGGACCACGCCAGCCTCGTCGGCTTCTCCTTCGGCGGCGGGCTGGCGGTGAGCTACGCGGTCCTGCATCCGGAGCAGGTGGACAGGCTGGTGCTCTCCGGGACGGTGCTCAACGGCTTCCGGCCGACCAGGAACTTCAGCGACCACATCACCCGCATCATGATGCCGATGATCATCGGTAATATGGACGCCGTCGTCGCCAACGCCGAGAAGTCCGGCTGGGTGATGGCGCCGGGCCACCCAGAAGCGAAGGCCAGGGCGCTGGCGATTCTGAAGGAAAGCCCTCAGGACCTGCGCCACCAGATGCGCGACCCGATCAAGGGCTGGCCGTCGGATCTGCCGCATCTGCCGGGCCTGCAGGTCCCGACCCTGATCATGACGGGCGACCACGATATCGCCGACAACCAGGCGGCCAGCGGCGCTGCCCAGGCGCTGATCCCAGGCTCCCGACGCATCGTCATCGACGACGCGGGCCACCTGATGCAGCTCGAGCATCCGAAGGAGATCGCCGGGCTGATCGCCGACTTCGTGCGGAAGGGCCGCTAGCCCGTGAGGCCCAGGGCGTCGATGGCCGCGACCTGCGCAGCCTCCAGCGGCCCGGCCGCCTCGGCGCCGAGGCACTGGGCGAGTTCGGCGCGGTTCTTCACACCCAGCACGACGGTGTCGATGTTCGGCATGCCCAGGGCATAGCGGTGGGCGATCACGGCCGGGTCCTCGCTCCAGCTTGCGCAGAGCTGGCGGAAGCCCGCCGCTCGGACGAAATCGGCGTTGTCGGGATTGTGCTCCGAGAGAGGGCGATCGACGCCGGAGGTCAGGGCGCCGGCCTGCACCGCGCGGATGCCCATCACGCCCAGGCCCCTCGCCTTGGCCAAGGCGGCGATCTCCCGCGGCCGGGCCGGTTCTGCGTAGCGTTTCAGCGCGCCGGGGCTGTCCATCAGATTGTCGATGGCCTGGACGACGTCCGGGCGAGGCGTGTGGTCTAAAGCCGCCAGCACCGCGGTCGGCACGCCGATACCGGTGATCCCCCAGGCGCCGATCCGGCCCTGCGCCTTCAGCCGCTCGAAGGCCGGAACCACCTCGTCTACATAGAGCGACCAGCTCGTCGAGAAGGCGTCGCGGTGCGCATTGCCGTGGGCGTACTCGAAGCCGTCCAGGTGGAGGTTGGAGTGCAGGAAGAAGAGGTCGATGTGTTTCAGGCGCATCGCGGACAGGCTTGCGTCGAGCGACGCCTCCAGCCGGGCCGCGATGTCCTCGCCCGCCGGCGAGCCCAACTGATGCTTGGTGGTGACCTTGACGCCGGGGGGTAGCCGACCGCCGAACACCTCGCCGATGAAAGCCTCGCAGTTGCGGTACATGGGGGCGGCGTCCAGCAGGGTTATGCCGCCGTCGATCGCCGCCGTCAGCGTCGCCAGCGCCTCGTCCTTGGTGTTCTCGCCCCAGATCTGGCCGATGCCGCCGCCGCCCAGCGCCAGCCGGCTCACCTCGCCCAAGGGCCCCAGCGTCGCGGTTTTCATGAGCCGTCCTCCCTCGCGTGACTAGCGGGCCAAGCCGGCGGCGGGTCAAGCCGGCTCGGCGGCGCGCCTGGACGCCGACAATCCGATCTTGAGGCGGCTCACGATGCCGCATGCTCTCGCGCCGCGCGCCGAGGCGGCTTATACCGCTGGCCATGATCGGCAAGTTGAACCACGTGGGCGTCGCCACGCCCTCTATCGAAGCCTCCGTGAAGATGTACCGCGAGATGCTGGGCGCCACGGATTTCGTCGAACGCTTCGCGCTGCCCGAGCAGGGCGTCTGGGTCTGCTTCGTCAACCTGCCGAACAGCCAGATCGAGCTGATCGAGCCCTACGATGACAGCTCGCCCATCAAGGCCTTCCTGGAGAAGAACCCCAAGGGGGGGCAGCACCACGTCTGCTTCGAGGTGCCCGACATCCTGGCGGCCCGGGACGACATGCGCGCCAAGGGTGCGACCGTGCTTGGAACCGGCGAGCCGCGCATCGGCGCGCACGGCGTGCCGGTGATCTTCGTTCATCCCAAGGACATGGGCGGCGTGCTCGTGGAACTGATGGAAACCCCGAGAGGAGCCCACTGATGGGTGGCCCGTTCACGATGGCGGCGATCTACATGACGATCTGGTGGACCGTCTTGTTCGCAGTGCTCCCGCTCGGGACCCAGACCCACGCCGAGGCGGGCATCGATCCGCAGGGCGGGGACCCCGGCTCGCCGGTCGATCCCAAGCTCAAGAAGAAATTCATCACCACGACCTGGGTTTCGGCGATCGTCTTCGCCCTGCTGTGGTGCGTGATCCACTTCCGGCTCATCACGCCCGAGATGATCCCCTGGCAGCATCGCTGAACGCGTTGCCAAGGTCGCCGGGCGAAGGCTATCACGGCCGTTCGCTGACGATCGCCTAGGGGACCCCACGCCATGCGCCTTTCGCGCTACTTCATGCCGACGCTGCGCGAGGCCCCCGCCGACGCCCAGATCGTCTCCCACCAGCTCATGTTGCGCGCCGGCCTGATCCGGCAGGAGGCGGCCGGCATCTACGCCTGGCTGCCGCTCGGCCTGAAGGTGCTGAAGAAGATCGAGCAGGTGGTCCGCGAGGAGATGGACCGGGCCGGGGCCATCGAGGTTCTGCTGCCCACCCTGCAACTCGCCGACCTGTGGCGCGAGAGCGGCCGCTACGACGACTACGGCGACGAGATGCTGCGCATCAAGGACCGCCACGACCGCGACCTGCTCTACGGGCCTACCGCGGAGGAGGTGATCACCGAGATCTTCCGGGCTTACGTCAAATCCTACAAGGACTTGCCGAAAAACCTTTACAACATCCAATGGAAGTTCCGGGACGAGCGCCGCCCCCGCTTCGGGGTGATGCGCGGGCGAGAGTTCCTGATGAAGGACGCCTACAGCTTCGATATCGACGAGGCGGCGGCGCGCCGGTCGTACAACCGCATGTTCCTGGCCTACCTGAACATCTATGCGCGGCTCGGCCTGAAGGCGATCCCGGTGAAGGCGGACCCCGGCCCGATCGGCGGCGACCTCAGCCACGAGTTCATCATCCTGGCCGACACCGGCGAGAGCGAGGTCTTCGCCCATGGCGACCTGGTGGAGATGGGCGCGCCCGGTCCGGACATCGACTGGGACGGCGACCTGGAGCCACTGGTCAGCCAGCGGGCGCGCCTCTACGCCGCCTCCGACGAGATGCATGACGCCGCGCGCTTTGAGGCCGAGGTGCCGGCCGACAAGCGGATGACCGCGCGCGGCATCGAGGTCGGCCACATTTTCTACTTCGGCGAGAAGTACTCGAAGCCGATGAAGGCGCTCGTCACCGGCCCGGACGGCAAGGACGTCCCGATCCATGGCGGGTCCTACGGCGTCGGCGTCTCGCGCCTGGTCGGCGGGATCATCGAGGCGAGCCACGACGAGGCGGGCATCATCTGGCCCGACGCCGTGGCCCCGTTCGGGGTGGCCGTGGTGAACCTGCGCGTGGGCGACGCCGCCGTCGATGCGGTGGCCGAACAGGCCTACAAGGCTTTGACCGACCTCGGGAAAGAGCCGTTGCTGGACGATCGCGACGACCGCCCCGGCGCCAAGTTCGCCTCCCTCGACCTGGTGGGCGTCCCCTGGCAGCTCATCGTGGGACCGAAGGGCGTCGCCGAGGGCGTGGTGGAGATCAAGCGCCGCGCCACCGGCGAACGCCAGACCCTGCCGCTCGAGGCGGCGCTGAAGGCCATCACCGGGTGAGCGGCGATCCAGGTACGATCGAATGAGCGAGCTTTCCCGGACGAGGGCCCCGCCCTTCGGGCTGTGGGAACGCATGCTGGCCGGCCGCTACCTGCGCGCCAAGCGCAGCCAGGGCGGCGTGGCGCTGATCTCGATCATCTCGTTCTTCGGGATCATGGTCGCGGTCGCGGTGCTGATCGTCGTCATGTCGGTGATGAACGGCTTCCGCGAAGAACTGCTGGGCAAGATCCTGGGCTTCAACGGCCACATCTTCGTCAGCGGCGGGGTGCTGGACGGCGCGGCGCGCGATCAGGCGGTCGCGCGGATCCTGAAGGTGCCGGGCGTCACCCAGGCCACGCCGGTGATCGAGGCCCAGGCGATCGTCATGGGCCCGAACCAGACGACCGGCGCGATCGTCCGCGGCCTCTCGCCCAAGGACCTACGGGGCACGACGATCGTCTCGCACAACATCACCAAGGGCGACCTGCGCGGCTATGGCCAGGGAGACTATGGCGGCGACGTCGTCGTTATGGGCGACCGGCTGGCCGAGCAATTGGGCGTGCGCGCCGGTGATTCAGTCGCACTGGTTTCGCCCTCCGGCGGCGCCACGGCGTTCGGCAGCGCGCCCGTCCAGAAGTCCTATGTGGTGGGCGCGACCTTCACCGCAGGGATGAGCCAGTACGACCAGGCCTACATCTTCATGCCGCTGGAGCAGGCGCAGCTCTTCTTCGGCCGCGAGGGCACGGCCGACGTGATCGAGGTGCGGGTCAAGGACCCCGACAAGGCCGGCGACCTGAAGGCCGCCGTCAGCCGCGCAGCAGGGCCGACCGCCATGGTCGCCGACTGGACCCAGCGCGACACCTCCTACTGGGGCGCGCTGAAGGTCGAACGCAACGTCATGCGCCTGATCCTGATGCTGATCGTCGCCATCGCCGCGCTCAACATCATCTCCGGGCTCACCATGCTGGTGAAGAACAAGGGCCGCGACATCGCCATCCTGCGGACCATCGGCGGCGGGCAGGGCGCGATCCTGCGGATCTTCTTCATGGCCGGGGCCAGCATCGGCGTGCTGGGCACGGCCGCCGGCCTGGCCCTGGGCGCGCTGGTGTCGGTCTATATCGACCCGATCCAGGCCTTCGTGGAGTGGGCGACGGGCCAGGCCGTCTTCTCCTCCGACGTCTATTTCCTTAACCGCCTTCCGGCCAAGGTCGACTGGGTCGAGGTCGCGATCATCGTGGCGTTCTCGATGGTCATGTCGATGATCTGCACCCTGCCGCCGGCGTGGCGGGCCTCGCGCCTCGACCCGGTGGAGGCGCTTCGCTATGAGTGAGCCGGCGTCGACGGAACCGGTGCTCTCGATCCGCCGGCTGGAGCGCAGCTATGTCACCGGCGCGGGCACGCTCACGGTGCTGCGCGGCGTCGATCTTGACGTCATGCCGGGCGAGATCGTGGGCCTGATCGGCCCGTCGGGCTCGGGCAAGTCGTCGCTGCTGCACGCCGCCGGCCTCCTGGAGCACCCGAACGCCGGGCGCATCACCATCCAGGGCCGCGACTGCTCGGACCTTTCGGACCGCGAGCGCACCCGGGTGCGTCTGGGCGCCATCGGGTTCGTCTACCAGTTCCACCATCTGCTGCCGGAGTTCTCGGCGCTCGACAACGTGGCCTTGCCCATGATGATCGCCGGCATGGGCCGCGGCGCGGCGCAGAAGCGGGCCGGGCAGCTCCTCGGCGAACTCGGTCTGGCCGAGCGCGTCCACCATCAGCCGGCGCAGCTTTCGGGCGGTGAACAGCAACGCGTGGCCGTCGCCCGCGCGCTGGCCAACGCGCCGCGCCTGCTGCTGGCCGACGAGCCCACCGGCAACCTCGACCCGACCACCTCCGGCGCGGTCTTCGAGAACCTTTACGAACTCGCGCGGCGCACCGGCGTCGCCGCGGTGATCGCCACCCACAACCTTGAGCTCGCCCGCCATATGGACCGCGTCTACGCCCTCAAGGACGGCCACCTGGAACCCCAGGCGAGGACATAGCCGCGGCTCTCGAAGGGTAATCCGGAAGTCTTTGTAAGCGCGACCTTTTCCGAGGATGCCGACAGGCCTATCTTAACCACGGGACGCTGACCTTGGCCCGATTGGCCCAGGCCTCTTTAGGAGGTCGACCTTGAAGACATTTGTTGCAGCCCTGGCGGGCGCGTCGCTTCTGGGGCTGGCGGTCCCGGCGGCGGCGCAGCATCACGGCGGGGGAGGCGGATCGCGCGGCGGACCATCGTCCGAAGCCGCCCACTCGGGCTGGAGCCGCAGCGACTCGGCACGCGGCGGCGGCTGGAGCCATGGCGGCGCAGGCTGGAGCCGCGGCTCCGGCGGCTGGAGCCGCGGGTCAACCGCTCGTCCTGGCTGGGGAGGGCGTTTCGCCGGCGGCCACGGCTACTATCCGCGCCACTATTACCGCGGCTATCCCTATGCCTTCGCTGGCTTTGGCCTCGGCCTTGCCTTCGGGCTCGCCGCCGATCCCTGGTACTACGGCGGCCCGTATTATGGCGGCCCCTACTACGGCGGCTCGTACTACAGCTACGACGGTCCGCCTCCGCCGACCTACTACGAGGACATCCCACCGCCAGCGGTCGGCGCCCCGCCGCCGGAGGCCGCGCAGCCGCCCGCGGCCTGCGGCTCGTGGTCCTGGGACGCGGCCAACCAGAAATACGACTGGATCCCCTGCTAGGCCGACTTGCCTCAGCGCTCGGAGACAGGCGCCCGGCCCCTTGAATCGCCTTGCGGCAGGGTGTCGTCGTCAAACACCCGCTGCTGCGCCGGGGTGAGCGTCGCGTAGAAGGCGTTCACCGCCGCGCCCTGGCGCTTGAAGTCAGCGGCGTCCTGCGCCATCGCCGCCTCGATCAGCGCGATGCGGCGCGGGGTCGGCACGGTGGGCAGCAGCGCCTGCGTCGCACGCTGGCGCGCGATCGCCTGTGGGTCGGGCGCGATGGCGGTGGCGTATTGCGTCCAGGCGGCCTCCTGGGCCTCGGTGAGCTTCAGGTCGTCGTGCAGGCGGATCAACTCCGCATTCACCGCTTCCGCCGCCCCGGCTGGGCCGCCCATCGCCAGCACGGCGCAAACGCCCAACACCATCCAACGCATCCGACCGAACCCTGACCGCGTCCCAGGCGCAACTATCGCACGCGTCAGGCGGCGTGGGGAACAGGATCCCGGAACAGGCTTGACGATGAGAACAAAAGAAGAATAAGAACAAACGCGGAACGATTAACCGGCTTGTCCACAAGGACGCCCACAGGAGGATGCGACACATGGTTCGTCTGGCCCGGGAATCACTGGCCTTTGCGTCGGTAGCGAGCTTTGTCTGGATGATGTGCGCGGTGGCGGCTCACGTGGGCTGACCACCATGAAAATGGGAGAGGCGGCGAGCGTGAGCGAAGGTGGCCCCGGACCTGTCGAAAAGAGCAGCGTCGAAGGGGGTTTCGTCCATCTGCGCGTGCGGTCCGCCTACTCCCTGCTGGAAGGCGCCATCAAGGCCGACAAGATCGGCGTCATGGCGGCGGGCGAGGGCATGCCGGCCGTGGCGCTCACCGACCGGGCCAACCTGTTCGGGGCGCTGGAGTTCTCCGCCCTGACCAAGGAGGCCGGCGTCCAGCCGATCATCGGCTGCGCCCTGCCGGTCAGCGGCATCGGGGAGGGGCCGGCCGACCGCTGGGCCAAGACGCCGACCGTCGTCCTGCTGGCGCAGAACGAGGAGGGCTACGCCAACCTTTCGGAGCTCTCGTCGGCGGCCTTCCTTGAGGTCGATCCGGCCGAGGAACCCAACGTCGCCTGGGACAAGGTGTGCGCCCACGCTGGCGGCCTGATCCTGCTTTCCGGCGGCCCCGACGGCCCGGTCGATCCGCTGTTCGCCGCGGGCAAGATCAAGGAGGGCCGCGCGGCGTTGGCCGAAATGCAGCGGGTCTTCGCTGACCGCTTCTACGTGGAGCTGCAGCGTCACGGGCTGGCGAGCGAGGCCGCCGCGGAGCCGGAGCTGGTGGCCTACGCCTATGAGGCCGACGCGCCGCTGGTCGCCACCAACGACGTCTATTTCAAGAACGCCGCCATGCACCTGGCGCACGAGGCCCTGCTCTGCATCGCCGACGGCGCCTTCATCGGCCAGGACGAGCGCCGCCGCGTCACCGCCGAGCACTGGTTCAAGCCGGCCTCCGACATGCGCGCGCTCTTCGCGGACTTGCCGGAGGCCTGCGACAACACCCTCGATATCGCCCGCCGCTGCGCCTTCATGGTTCCCAAGCGCGACCCGATCCTGCCGCGCTTCCCCACCGAGGGCGGTCGTTCGGAGAACGACGAACTGGCGCACCAGGCCCGCGAGGGGCTGAAGGCGCGGCTGAGGATCAATCCGCCCTCGCAGCCGCTGGAGGCCTACGAGGAGCGGCTGGAGAAGGAGATCGGGGTCATCACCTCGATGGGCTTCGCGGGCTACTTCCTCATCGTCTCGGACTTCATGAAATGGGCCGTGGCGCACGGCGTGCCGGTGGGGCCGGGCCGCGGCTCGGGCGCGGGGTCGCTGGTCGCCTGGTCGCTGATGATCACCGGCCTCGACCCGCTGAAATACGGCCTGATCTTCGAGCGGTTCCTGAACCCCGAGCGGGTGTCGATGCCGGACTTCGACATCGACTTCTGCCAGGAGCGGCGCGACGAGGTGATCGCCTATGTGCAGGGGCGCTACGGCCGCGACCGGGTGGCCCAGATCATCACCTTCGGCACCCTGCAGGCGCGCGCGGTGCTGCGCGACGTGGGCCGGGTGCTGCAACTGCCGCTGGGCCAGGTCGACCGGCTGGCCAAGATGGTCCCGGCCAATCCCGCCAATCCCGTCACCCTGGCCAAGGCCATCGAGATCGAGCCGCGCCTGCGTCAGGCGCGCGACGAGGACGAGGCGGTGGCGCGCCTGCTCGACATCGCCTTGCAGCTCGAGGGCCTCTATCGCAACGCCTCCACGCACGCGGCCGGCATCGTCATCTCCGATCGGCCGCTGACCCAGCTCGCGCCGCTCTACCGCGATCCCCGGTCGGAGCTGCCGGCCACCCAGTTCAACATGAAGTGGGTGGAGAGCGCGGGCCTGGTGAAGTTCGACTTCCTGGGCCTGAAGACGCTGACGGTCGTCGACCGGGCGATGAAGCACCTGGAGCGGCGCGGCGCGGGCTTCGCGCTGGAGACCCTGCCGCTCGACAACGCGCCGGCCTACGAGATCATGGCCTCCGGCCTCACCGTCGGGGTGTTCCAGATGGAAGGCCAGGGGATGCGCGACACCCTGCGCCAGCTTCGGCCGCAGTCGCTGGAAGAGGTCACCGCGCTGATCTCGCTCTATCGGCCGGGGCCGATGGATTCGATCCCCGCCTACGTCGACACCAAGATGGGCCGCAAGCCCCTCGACGTGCTGCACCCGCTGCTCGCGCCTGTGCTCACCGACACCTACGGGGTGATCGTCTACCAGGAACAGGTGATGCAGATCGCCCAGATCCTGGCCGGCTACAGCTTCGGCGAGGCGGACCTCCTGCGCCGCGCCATGGGCAAGAAGAAGAAGGAGGAGATGGACAAGCAGCGGGCGCGCTTCATGTCCGGCGCCGCCGAGCGCGGCGTCGCGCCCGATCTCGCCGACCTGCTGTTCGGCCTGATGGAGAAGTTCTCCGGCTACGGCTTCAACAAGTCGCACGCCGCGCCCTATGCGCTGATCGCCTATCAGACCGCTTGGCTGAAGGCGAACGCGCCGGTCGAGTTCTTCGCGGGCTCCATGAGCCTGGACCTCGCCAACACCGACAAGCTGTCGGTCTTCTATCAGGACGCCAAGCGCTGCGGGGTGAGGATCAGGAGCCCCGACGTCAACCGCTCCAGCGCCGATTTCGAGGTCGCGGACGGCGAGGTGCTCTATGCGCTGGGGGCCATCCGCAACGTGGGCCTGCAGGCGATGGAGCATGTGGTCGCCGAGCGGCGCGAGCACGGGCCGTTCCGCGACGTCTTCGACTTCGTCGAGCGGGTGGACCCCAAGCAGGTGAACCGCCGGACGTTCGAGACCCTGGCGCGGGCCGGCGCCTTCGACAGCCTCAATCCGAACCGCGCGGAACTGGTCGCCAACGCCGACATGCTCGTGGCGCACGGCCAGGGCGTTTCGGCGCGCCAGGCGTCGGACCAGATGGACCTTCTTGGCGACCGGGCGCACGAGACGGCGGCGATGCGAAGCAAGGTGCGGCGGACCGATCCCTGGACGCCGGTCGAGCGCCTGGACGAGGAACTGTCGGCGGTCGGCTTCTACCTCTCAGGCCATCCGCTGGACGACATGGTGGAGGCGCTGCGCCGGCGACGGACCGAACTCTACACCGACGCCGTCGCCAAGGCCGAGGCCGGCGTCGAGGCGCTGCGCATGGCCGGCGTCGTGCGCCGCCGCCAGGAGCGCGCGGCGCAAAGCTCGGGCGAGAAGTTCGCCTTCGTGACGCTCTCCGACCCCACCGGCGAGTATGAGGTGCTGTTCCCGCCCGAGAGCTGGCGGCGCTGCCGCGACCTGATGGAGGCCGGCGCGGCGGTGGCCATCACGGTGCGCGCCAAGGCCAAGGACGGCGAGGTCCGTTTCTTCGGAGACAGCGCCGAGCCGGTGGCCAAGGCGGTGGAGAACGTGGTCGCCGGCCTGCGCGTGCACCTGGCCCCGCGCAGCGCGGAGATCGACGCCCTGAAAAAGCGGCTCGAGGGGTCGACGAACCCGCGCGGCGGCGAAGTCATCCTGGTGGCCGGCGTCGGGGCGGGCCGCGAAGTGGAGCTGAAGCTGCCCGGCCGCTTCACCCTGGACGGATCGGTCCGGGGCGCGATCAAGACCTCGCCGGGCGTCGTCTTCGTGGAGGATCTTTAGGCGAAACGGCTAGAACGGGTGGAAGCCCCGGGCTCGCTCGCGCTGGCGCTTGGCCTCGCCTTCCGGTGAGAACAGCCCGGGGGCCGGCGCCGCGTTCTGCCGCCGCTCGCGCCTCAACTCGCCCCGCGGCGAGAAGGGGCCGTCGCCGTAGACGCTCGGCGGCTTGGGCGGCTGGTAGGGCTTGAAAGCCGGCGGCGTGGCGCCGAACGCCGGAACGCCGGGGACCGGCGGCACGCCCGGCACGGGCTTGATCTGCGCCTGGGCCGCGCCAGCGGCTACACCGAGCACGACGACAAGGGACCAAAACGGTCGCATGAAAGCTACTCCCGACGGACAGGCGCCAAGGCTAGACGGCCAAGGTTAAGCTTCAACTCACTTCCGCTGCGGCGGGTCGTGGTTGATTTTTCGGCTCCGACCCCTTAAGTGCCGGCCTTCAATCCACACGCAGGCGTTTGGCGACGTGGCGGGGAGACATCCCGCCCGCTTCCATTCCGGTCCTTTCCCAAGCGTCTTGGCGAAGGGGTGCCTGCGGAGGTCCAACCGGATAAAGGACGATACGACCTATGGCTCTGCCTGAATTCTCTATGCGCCAGTTGCTGGAAGCCGGCGCCCACTTCGGTCACCAGACCCACCGCTGGAACCCGAAGATGGAGCGCTACATCTTCGGCAGCCGCTCCAACATCCACATTATCGACCTGTCACAGTCGATCCCGCTGCTGCACCAGGCGCTCGTCAAGGTACGCGAAGTCGCCGCTGGCGGCGGCCGCATCCTGTTCGTCGGCACCAAGCGGCAGGCGTCGGATCCGATCGCCACGGCCGCCCGCCGCTGCGCGCAATATTATGTGAACCACCGCTGGCTGGGCGGCACGCTGACCAACTGGCGCACCGTCTCCGGCTCCATCGCGCGCCTGCGCGAACTGGAAGGCGTGCTGGAAACCGAGACCGGCCGCACCAAGAAGGAGCTGCTGCAGCTCTCGCGCGAGCACGACAAGCTCGAGCTCAGCCTGGGCGGCATCAAGGACATGGGCGGCATCCCCGACCTGATGTTCGTGATCGACACCAACAAGGAAGCCATCGCCATCCAGGAGGCGCGCAAGCTCAACATTCCGGTGATCGCGATCCTGGACACCAACTGCAATCCGGACGGCATCACCTTCCCGATCCCGGGTAACGATGACGCCGCGCGCGCCATCCAGCTCTATTGCGACCTGATGGCCGATTCCGTGCTCGACGGCCTGGCCGCCGGCCAGTCCGCCGCTGGCGTCGATCTCGGCGCCGCCGAGGCCCCGGTCGAGCCGGCGCTGGCCCGCTCGGAGGCTCCGGCCGCCGACAAGGCCAGCGAGCCGAAGCCGAAGAAGGCCAAGGCCGAGAAGGCCGAAGCCGCGCCGGAGCCGGTCGCCGAGGCCGCGCCGGAACCTGCGGCGGAAGCCGCGCCAGAGCCCGATACCACCGCCGTCGCGGCGGAAGAGGCCCCGGCGGCCGAACAGCAGTCGAGCGAAGAACAGGCCGGCTGAGGCGCTGCAAAAGCGCCTTGCTGGCTGACGACCCCTTGAGGGCGGATTCCGCGAGGCGTCCGCCCGACCTCTATAGCTTTGAAGGAGCTGACCATGGCGGAGATCACCGCTGCGCTGGTCAAGGACCTGCGCGAAAAATCCGGCGTTGGCATGATGGATTGCAAGAACGCCTTGCAGGAGACGGGCGGCGACATGGAAGCCGCCATGGAACTGCTGCGCAAGAAGGGCCTGTCGAAGGCCGAGAAGAAGTCGGGCCGCGCGGCCGCCGAGGGCCTGGTCGCAGGCAAGCTCAGCGCCGACGGCAAGACCGGCGCGCTGATCGAGCTGAACGCCGAAACCGACTTCGTGGGCAAGAACGACACCTTCCAGGCCGCGGCTCGCGACATCGCCGAGGTGGCGCTTAGCGTGGAAGGCGTCGACGCCATCGCCGCGGCCAAGGCGCCGAACGGCGGGACGGTGTCCGAAATGGTCACCAACATGATCGCCACGATCGGCGAGAACATGCGCCTGCGCCGTGCGGCCCGCCTGTCGGTGAGCCAGGGCGCGGTGTCCCTCTACCTGCACAATGCGCAGGGCGAGGGCGTCGGCCGCCTTGGGGTGCTCGTCGCCCTGGAAAGCGCCGGCGACCAAGCCGCGCTGAAGGAGGTCGGCCGCAAGATCGCCCTGCACGTGGCCGGCACGCCGACCCCGCCGCTGGCGCTCTCGCCCGACGACCTCGATCCGGCCGTCGTCGAGAAGGAAAAGAAGTTCCTCACCGAACAGGCGGTCGAATCCGGCAAGCCGATCGGCGTCGTCGAGAAGATGATCGAAGGCCGCATCCGCAAGTGGCAGGAAGAGGTCGTGCTCCTGAAGCAGCCCTTCGTCATGAACCCGGACCAGACGATCGAGCAACTCGTCGCGGAAACCGCCAAGCAGGCGGGCTCTCCGGTGACCCTGAAGGGCTTTGTGCGCTTCTCCCTCGGGGAAGGCGTCGACAAGGGGCCTGAAGGTCCGGACTTCGCCGCCGAGGTCGCCTCGATGGCGGGCAAGGGCTAAGCTCACCGAAACTGACCCGGCCGAGGGCGCGGTGCGTATCGACGCGCCGCGCCCTTGGTTTATGTTCGACCAGAGATAGGGATTCCCCATGTCCGATGGCCAGCCGCGCTACAAACGCATCCTCCTGAAGCTTTCGGGCGAGGCGGGCGTGGGCGGCGACGGGTTCGGGATCGATCCCAAGACGCTGCAGGCCGTGGCCGAAGAGATCGCCGAGGTCGCGAAGGCCGGGGTCGAGGTCTGCGTCGTGGTGGGCGGCGGCAACATCTTCCGCGGCGCGGCGCTTGCCGAGGCTGGGATGGAACGGGCCAGCGCCGACTACATGGGCATGCTGGCCACCGTCATGAACGCGCTCGCCTTGCAGGCCTCGCTCGAAAAGATCGGCGTCTACACCCGGGTCCAGTCCGCCATCCCGATGGAGGCGGTCTGCGAGCCCTACATCCGCCGCCGCGCCTTGCGCCACCTGGAGAAGGGACGGGTTGTGATCTTCGCCGCCGGCGTGGGCGCGCCGTTCTTCACGACCGATTCCGGCGCAGCGCTGAGGGCCGCCGAAATGGGTTGCGACGCCCTGTTGAAGGGCACCAGCGTCGACGGCGTCTACACCGCCGACCCGAAGAAGGACCCGGACGCCAAGCGGTACGAGACGCTGAGCTACAAGGAGGTCCTGTCGAAGGACCTGCGCGTGATGGACACCTCCGCGGTCAGCCTGATGCGCGACAACCATATCCCGATCGTGGTCTTCTCGATCCGCGAACGGGGAAATCTCCTGAGGGTCTTGAAGGGCGAGGGCGTCTTCACGACGATCGCCTGACGGACCAGCCAGACGCGACGACGAAGGAGCAGACATCATGGCCACCGTCGAAAAGCCGGTGCTTTCGAAGTACCAGGGCCGCATGGACAAGGCGGTTGCGGCGCTGAAGGAGGAGTTCGCGAGCCTGCGCACCGGGCGAGCCTCGGCGAACCTGCTGGATCAGGTGCACGTGGAGGCCTACGGCTCGACCATGCCGATCAACCAGGTCGGCGCGATCTCGGTGCCCGAACCGCGGATGATCAGCGTCAGCGTCTGGGACAAGGCGCTGGTGATCGCCGTGGAAAAGGCGATCCGCTCCGCCGGGCTGGGCCTCAATCCGGTGACCGACGGCCAGAACCTGCGCATCCCGATCCCACCGCTCACCGAGGAACGGCGCAAGGACCTTGCCAAAATCGCCGGCAAATACGCCGAACAGCAGCGGATCGCGGTGCGCAACATCCGCCGCGAAGCCAACGACGACCTGCGCGCCGCCGAGAAGGCGCATGTGATCAGCCAGGACGAGGAAAAGCGGATGGAGTCCGAGGTCCAGAAGCTGACGGACGAGGCGATCAAGCGCGTGGACGAAGCCTTGAAAACCAAAGAACAAGAGATCATGCACGTCTGACGCCCCGCGCCGACGCCACCCCCAGAGGACCGAATTTCTCCCCCATGGCCGCCTCCCAGAACACGCCGTCGAAGGGCGCGCCTGATGAAGGCGCGGGCGAGGGCGCTCAACTCCATGTCGCCATCGTCATGGACGGCAACGGACGCTGGGCCAAGCGCCGCAACCTGCCGCGCACCGTGGGCCACCAGGCCGGCGCCGAGACCCTGAAGAAGATCGTCCAGGCCGCGCCCGAACTCGGCATCCGCTGGCTGACGATCTTCGGCTTCTCCACCGAGAACTGGAGCCGGCCGGTGGCCGAGGTCGCCGAGCTGATGGCCTTGCCGCAGCGCTATTTCCGCTCCGACCTGCCCAGGCTCGAGCGGGAAGGGGTGCGCGTCCGCGTGATCGGCCGCGAGAAGGGGCTGTCGCGCGACCTCCTGAAGATCTGCCGCGAGGCCGAGGCCAGGACCGCGCGCAACAACAAGCTCTTCCTGACGATCGCGTTCAACTACGGCGGGCAGGCGGACATCACCGATGCGGCCCAGCGGTTCGCCGAGGATGTGGCCGCCGGCCGCGCCAAGCCGGGGGACATCAACGAGGCGCGGTTCGCGCAGTACCTGTCGACCTCCGAACTGCCGCCGCCCGACCTGATCGTCCGACCCTCCGGCGAGCAGCGGCTTTCCAATTTCGTGCTGTGGGAGGCGGCCTACGCCGAGTTCGTGTTCCAGGACGTCCTTTGGCCGGACTATTCGCCTGAGCACCTGAAAGCCGCCATCGCCGAGTATCACACGCGTGATCGACGGTACGGTGCGGTCGTCGCCGATGACGTCCTTGCCGCAGGCTAGGCGCTTCGACTGGACGAACCTTGGCCTGAGGATCGCCTCGGGCTTCGTTTTGGTCCCCACCGCGCTCTACGCGACGCTTGGCCAGCACCAGCACTGGGTCCCCGCGCTCGAGGGCCGTCAGGAGGCCTTGCCGTATCTCCTGTTGATTTCCGTCGGCGTCGCCCTGCTGGCCATCGAATGGGGCGGGATGAGCGCGCCCGGCGCGCCTGTGCGGGTGTCGGCGGCGGTCACCGCCGCGGTCCTGGCCTCCGTCTTCCTGGGCTACGAGAAGCACTTTGTGCTGGCCTGGCTGGTCCTGCCGGTCGGCGCCATCGCCGCGGGGCTGGTGGCCCGAGGCGTCGCGGAGCGGCCGGCCGACGCGGCCTATGGCGTCTTCTACGTCGCGCCCGCAGCGCTGTGCCTGGTCTGGCTGCGAAGCACCAACCAGGGCGTCTGGTGGACGCTGATGCTGTTTGCGGCGACCTGGGCCGCCGACATCGGAGCCTTCGCGGTCGGCAGCACGCTCAAGGGCCCAAAGCTCTGGCCGAGGTTCTCGCCGAACAAAACCTGGTCGGGCTTCGTGGGCGGCCTGGCCGCGGCCATGGGAACCGGGGCGCTGATGGCCTCCTTGCCCTATTTTCAGCTGAACCTCTGGGCCGCGGCGTTCATCGGACTTGCGGTCGGCCTGGCGACCATGGCGGGCGACCTCTGGGAGTCGGCGCTGAAGCGGCGCTTCGGGGTCAAGGACTCCGGCGACCTGATCCCTGGACATGGCGGCTTGCTCGACAGGGTGGACGGGTTGATGTTCGCCGTCGTGGTCATGGCCGCCGCGCGCCTGGCCAACGAGATTGGATGGGGACATTGAGCCTGCCGCGCAAGGTCAGCATCCTGGGGTCGACCGGATCGATCGGGGTCTCGACGCTCGACCTGTTCGCCCAGTCCGGGGCGGAGGTGGAGATCGTGGCGCTGGCCGCCGGCCGCAACGTCGAGCGGCTGGCCGATCAGGCGCTGGCGTGGCGGCCGCAGATGGCCGTCATTCAGGACGAGTCCGCCCTGCCGCGCCTGCGGGAGCGGCTCGCCGGCTCGGGCATTCGCACGGCGGCCGGCTCGGCCGCGGTCGCCGAAGCCGCGGCGGCGGACTCGCAGTGGGTGATGTCGGCCATCGTAGGCTTCGCGGGGCTCGCCCCGACGCTGGCGGCGGCGAAAACGGGCGCGGTCGTGGCGCTGGCCAACAAGGAAAGCCTGATCTGCGCGGGCCCAGCGCTGCTGCGCACGGCCAAGCTGGCGGGCGGCGCGGTGATTCCGGTCGATTCCGAGCACTCGGCGATCTTCCAGGTCTTCGCCCCCTCCAACGCCCAGCACGTGGCGCGCCTGATCCTCACCGCGTCGGGCGGCCCGTTCCGCGGCTGGTCGCGCGAGCAGATGGCGCGCGCGACGCCGGACCAGGCGCTCGCCCATCCCAACTGGAGCATGGGAGCGAGGATCTCCGTCGATTCCGCGACCATGATGAACAAGGGCCTGGAGGTGATCGAAGCCGCCTACCTGTTCGCCATGCCGCCGGATCGGATCGACGTGCTGATCCATCCGCAGTCGATCGTCCACAGCCTGGTGGAATACGCCGACGGCTCCACGCTGGCCCAGCTTGGGCCGCCGGACATGCGCGCGCCGATCGCCTGCGCCTTCGCCTGGCCGGACCGCCTGCCGTGGCCGGCCCAGCCGCTCGACCTGGCGCGCATGGGACCGCTGAGCTTCGAGGACCCGGACATCGAGCGCTTCCCGGCGCTCAGGATCGCGAAATCGGCGCTGGCGGCCGGGGGCGTCGCGCCTACGGCGATGAATGCGGCCGATGAGATCGCCGTGGCGGCCTTCCTGGATCGCCGGATCGGCTTCCTTGATATCGCCGCAACTGTGGAAGAAACCCTGACCCGGATGGATCGCCGTAACCTGCTCGGGCGGCCGGAGAACGATCCTGTGGAAGCCGCCCGCCTCACCGATGCGACCGCGCGCCGCGTGGCGGACGACGTCGTAAGCGGCCTTATGGCCCCGGCTTGAAGGACTAGAAGACGGCCGATGATCGCGATCCTGACGAACCTGCTGTTCTACGTCATCCCCATCGTCGTCATCCTGGGCGTGGTGATCACGGTCCACGAGTTCGGCCATTTCCTGGCCGCCAAGGCGCTGCACACCAAGATCGACCAGTTCTCCATTGGCTTCGGCAAGGCGGTGGCCCACTGGACCGACAAGTCGGGCGTGGAGTGGCGGCTGGGCTGGCTGCCGGCCGGCGGCTTCGTCCGCTTCGCGGGCGACGACAACGCCGCGAGCGTGCCGGACCAGGACGATCTCGATTCGCTGCGGCGCGATCTGGTGGCGCGCGAGGGGGAGGCGGCCCTGGCCGGCTACTATCACTTCAAGCCGATCTGGCAGCGGGCGGTGATCAGCGCCGCCGGCCCCGTCGCCAACTTCCTGCTGTCCATTGCGATCTTCGCGACCATGCTGATGGTCCTGGGCGAGCCGATCACCCCGGCCAGGGTCGGTCAGGTGACGCCGAACAGCCCCGCGGCCCGCGCCGGCTTCCAGCCGGGCGACCTGATCGTCGAGGCCGACGGTCGGCCGGTGAAGAACTTCGACACGGTCAGGGAGCTGATCATCCTGCGGACCGGGGTGCCGATCCCCTTCGTCGTGGAGCGCGGGCATCAGCGGGTGAACCTGGTCGCCACGCCGGAGCGGGGCGAGGTCGCCGACGCCGTCGGCCGTATGCATCGCCTGGGCATGGTCGGCATCCGGTTCGCCGATCCGCCGCAACATCGCGAAATCCAGCGCTACAATCCCGTCGAGGCCGTGGCCGGCGGCGTGGACCGAACGGTGGATGTCGTCCGCACGACGGTCTTCTACATCGGGCGAATGGTCACCGGCCACGAGAGCGCCGACCAGATCTCCGGGCCGCTGGGCATGGCCCAGATTTCGGGCGACCTCGCGAAGCAGACCGCCAGCCTTTCGAAGGACGTCCCGACCTTCCTGCTCAACGTCTTCCTGACGGCCCTGCTGCTGGTCGCCAACATCTCCGTCGGCATCGGCTTCCTGAACCTCCTGCCGATCCCCGTGCTCGATGGGGGACACCTGCTGTTCTACGCCTATGAAGCGGTCGCGCGGCGCCCACTTGCTGCCAAGGTTCAGGCGGTAGGGTACCGCGTAGGCCTTGCGCTGGTTCTCGGATTGATGTTGTTCGCCACCGTGAACGATCTGCAGCGCCTGCGTGTGTTCAATTTCATCGGCGGGCTATTCTCCTAACCC
>Ga0207657_10001138_pt1 | contig 28229 bp, 36 predicted proteins | sample KBSC33metaG_FD_184316 | JGI IMG/M metagenome (GOLD analysis project Ga0207657, IMG submission 184316) | Corn rhizosphere microbial communities from Kellogg Biological Station, Michigan, USA - KBS C3-3 metaG (SPAdes) (version 2) | ecosystem: Host-associated > Plants > Roots > Rhizosphere > Soil ...
TCGCGCGAGCCTGTCGCCGAGGTATCGCGCGATCTCGCCGGTGCTCACGCGATCCTGCGCCAGCGTGTCACGGTCACGGACGGTAACCGAATTGTCCGCCGCTGACTCGCTGTCGACGGTTATGCAGAACGGAGTTCCGACTTCGTCCTGCCGGCGATAACGCTTGCCGATGCTGCCCGATTCGTCGTAATCGACGGGGAACTGCGGCCGCAGGCCGTCTGCTATGGCGTGCGCCATGTCCGGTTGGCCGTCCTTCTTGGTGAGCGGAAATACCGCGGCCTTTATCGGCGCGAGTGCGGGGTCGATGCCAAGAACGACGCGCCCCTCGTCCTCACCGGGAACGCTTTCCTCACGGTATGCGTTGACGAGAACTGCGAGCGTGACGCGATCCGCACCGACCGACGTTTCCACCACCCACGGGATGTAGCGGCGATTGGCCGCCTGGTCGAAGTATTCCAGCTTCTTCCCGGAAAATTCAGTGTGCTGTTTGAGATCGAAATCACCGCGATTGTGCACGCCTTCGATTTCCTGAAAGCCGAGCGTGCCACCGAAGTCGAACTGCACGTCGAACGCAGCCTTGGCATAGTGCGCCAGCTCTGCCGGAGTGTGCTGATGGAATTCCAGCCGCGCTTCGGTGAGACCGAGAGAACGATGCCACGCCATGCGTTCGCCCTTCCAGTAGTCGAACCACTCGGACGACTTGTCGGGGTCGACGAAGAACTGCATCTCCATCTGCTCGAACTCACGCGTCCGGAATATGAAATTTCCAGGTGTGATCTCGTTGCGGAACGCCTTGCCGATCTGCGCGATTCCGAACGGCACCTTCTTGCGCATCGACTGCTGCACGTTCAGAAAATTCACGAAGATTCCCTGCGCCGTTTCAGGACGCAGATAAACCGTCGCTGCGGTCTCCTCGACCGCGCCCATGAACGTCTTGAACATCAGGTTGAACTGACGCGGCTCCGTCAGCTCGCAATCCGTGAACTCGCCAGGATGCTTGCTCGGCTTGCGCAGACAGCGCGCGTCCTCGAGCTTGTCGGCGCGGAAGCGTCCCTTGCAGGCCCGGCAATCGACCAGCGGATCTACGAAGCCGGCGACGTGGCCACTTGCTTCCCACACGCGCGGATTCATGAGAATCGCTGCATCCAGGCCTTCGACGTCGTCGCGCGAGCGGACCATCGCGTGCCACCAGCGGTCCTTGATGTTCTTCTTGAGTTCGACGCCCAGCGGACCGTAATCCCATACGGATCCGGTACCGCCATATATCTCGGATGACTGGAAGACGTAGCCGCGTCGCTTGCAGAGCGATACGAGCTTCTCGAGAACGTCGGGTTGGTTCGGCATTATCTGGAAACGGGTGATGATTTCGGTACGAATGTTGGGACTGGAAACGGGAAGCCACCAGTCGCTGGAAAGTAATTACAGCAGGCTTTCGAGGCCGGCGTTGCGGAGTAGTGGAGCGTATCGGGGATCGATCGCCAGGCCTCTGCGGTCGAAAAGGAAGTCCGTCAGCACCCGGCGCAGGCGGCCAGGCCGGCGGTGGTAGCCGCGCTCTACCCAGTCCATCGCCGACTTCCACTCGCCCAGCTCAGCATAGGCCACAATGACGCGGTCGGAAAGCTGCCGGCTCGAGCTTGCATCGATGAACGGGTCTTCGGTGCTCGCCTGCTCCAGCAAGTGGATGAGTTCGCGACGGAGGTCTTCCTCGCGCGCCGCTGCCCATCCCAGCTTTTGGATCCTTTCGTCGACCATCGCCAGACGCTCCGCCTTGCCGTTGTGTGCGAGCAGCGATCGCCGCGCAACGGCGGCATCTTCAGGCCGGCCAGCGCGGTGACACGTGATCTCCAGCCGCTCGAGTGCCATGTCATATTGCGGGTTGAGACGCAGCGCCTGGCGCAACGGTTCGATGGCCTCGTCATACCGGCCGGCGGTCATGAGCGCATCACCCAGTGCATTGAAGTTGACTGCTGCGTTGGGACCGATCGCGGCTGCGCGCCGCATCATCTCGATCGCCTCCGGAAGCCGGTCGGCAATTTTGAGCCACGTGCCATAGCTCCGGGGACCGTAAGCTGAAGAGCGATCCAGATCGAAGCCGCGCTTGAGCTCGATACCGGCTCCCTCGAAGTCGTCCTCCCAGTAGAGCATCACGAAGCCGATGGAGATGTGGACAGCGGCATTGTCATCATCCATCGCCAATGCCTCAAACCGGAGGTCGCGCGCGCGTTGCACAGATTCGGCAAATGGAGCGAATCCGCGGTAGCCCAGAACGAGGATGGTATCGGACAGTCCCATGAGCGCTTCCGCGTTTTGGGGGTCGATTTGCAGCGCGCGTTGAAAGTGCATCCTCGCCATTTCCAGCTTCTCGCGCGAGCCCGGGCCGCCCATCATTCCGCGAGTCCAATACGAACGACCCGCATCGTTGGCTTCGCGAGATTCAGGACGCACTTTTGACGGCGCCATCGGCAGGACGGTCGGCGCCTCGGCGGGCGTCGTCAGCAGCGGACGCAGCATCTCCAGCAAGGCCGACGCGCTGGCCGGCCGGCTGCTGCGCTCCTTCGCGAGCAGTTGCGACACGATCGCAGCGAGCGCTGCACCTCTCCGCGGGTCATCGACTCGCAACTCCGGAGGGGGAGCAGTTAGGTGTTGCGCGACGATGCTCATCGAGCTGGGCCCGCGAAACGGCGCCGAACCGGTGAGCAGCTCGAACATCATGCATCCCAGGCTGTACAGGTCGCTGCTCCCTTCGAGGTCCGCATCGCCCACAGCCTGCTCTGGACTCATGTACGTCACGGTCCCCATGACGAGTCCTGGTTGCGTCAACTGCGTCACATCGGTGTCGCCCGTCGCCGGGCTGCGGGCGATGCCGAAGTCCGCCAGCATTGCGTGGCCGTTGCAGAGGAACACGTTCTCGGGCTTGATGTCGCGGTGAACTATCTGCTGGCTGTGAGCGTATGCCAGCGCCTCGGCCAGATCGCAGACCAACTGCAGAGCATCGTCAACCGATAACCGCCCATCGCGCTCCAACCGGGCTCGCAACGTGTCACCCTCGATGAAAGGCATGACGTAGTACAACCGCCCATCCGCCTCACCGGAATCGAACAGCGCCACGATGTGCGGATGTACAAGCCGGGCCGTGAGACGAATCTCACGCGTAAAGCGATCCGCGCCTACGAACGCGGAGAGATCGGGTGCCAACACCTTCACTGCGACCTGTCGATCCAGCCTTCGATCGTGGGCGAGATACACCGTAGCTGAGCCGCCGTGACCAAGCTCCCGCTCGATCTCGAACCGCTCGCCAAGGGCGTGCTTATCGCGCGCAAGCCAATCCGTCATCGGCTACCCGAAATCCGCCACCCGCCATTTGCTGCATGACATTACATTCCCCGCCGTTACCGTCGGATGCAACGGGTGAGCCATGATCGCGCCCCGCATGTCCAGCGGCTCACAATCCGATGATCTGGTCGCGTCGCGTTCCGACACTGACATAGGTGATTGGCGCTTCGACAAGCTGCTCGATTCTGTCGAGATACGCACGCGCAGCCGCTGGAAGATCTTCCAGCGTGCGCGCGTCGGCCGTCGACGTGCGCCAGCCGGCGAACGTTTCGTAAACGGGCTCGGCGTGACTCAGCATGGTGAGATCGCCGGGAAATTCGGTGAACACGTCCTCGCCCACGCGATACGCGGTGCAGAGCCTGACCTCGTCCAGAGTATCCAGCACGTCGAGCTTGGTGACTGCAAGGTCCGTGAGTCCGTTGACGCGCACCGCGTAGCGCACGACTACTGCGTCGAACCAGCCGCACCGCCGCGCACGTCCCGTAGTCGCGCCGAATTCATTCCCGAGCTTGCGCATTTCCGACTGAAGCGGCTCGGCGAATTCCGTTGGCAACGGCCCCTGTCCCACACGCGTCGTGTACGCCTTGACCACTCCGAGGCAGCTGTCCAGCGAACTCGGCGCGATGCCGACTCCGACCGCTGCACCGCCCGATGTGGTAGTGCTGGACGTGACGAACGGATAAGTGCCGTGATCGACGTCCAGCAGCGAGCCTTGCGCTCCCTCCAGCAGAACCGCCGCACCGCTGCGTTGTGCGCGATGAATTGCGAGCCCGACGTCATCCGCGAGCGAAAGCAGCCGCGGCGCCAGACGCTCCAGCAGCGTCATCGTATCCGCAACTGAAGCGCGCTCGGCGACACCCCACGCGGCAAGTTGCGCATTGGCGTGGGCGACGGCCGCTTCGACAATCGGGAGCAGAGAATCCGGATGGCGCAGATCGAGTACGCGTACGCCGCGTCGCGCGATCTTGTCCTCGTATGCAGGCCCGATTCCCCGCCCCGTGGTGCCGATCGCGCGACTCGCGGCGCTGCTGGAATCGACCAGCTTGTGATACGGCAGCACCAGATGCGCGCGCTCGCTGACGTACAGCCTGCCCTCGACGTCCACGCCGTCGCTGACCAGCTCGTCTATCTCTGTAAAGAGAGTTTCGGGATCCAGCACGACACCGTTCCCGATGGCGCAGCGAACCCCCGGGTGCAGGATCCCGCTCGGAATCTGGTGCAGTACGAAGGACGTCTCGCCCAGGTCCACTGTGTGGCCGGCGTTGGCGCCTCCCTGATATCGGACGACCCAGTCGGCGCGCTCCGAGAGCACGTCCACGAGCTTGCCCTTTCCCTCATCTCCCCATTGCGCCCCGACGACTACGACGGTGCGTGTATTCGCATCAAACATGTCAACCCCGGCGACCCCATAAACACAAAAAAGCCCCGTCTGGCGCGGCGGGGCGTGTTGTTAATCTACGTATCGGGACGGGCATGTCAACGTGAGGAATCCATTCGGACCTCAGCCGTCCCGCTCGCTGTGCGGCTCGGAACGGATCGGCAGAAAGATGGTAAACGTGGATCCCTTCCCGTACTCGCTGCTGAGAGTCACGCGGCCCCCGAGCGCCCCGGACAGCTTTCGCGTGATACTGAGGCCCAGCCCCGTCCCGCCAAACTCGCGTGTGCGCGACTGATCCACCTGCCGGAAATCGTCCCATATGGCGGACAGGTCTTCCTTGCGGATGCCGATGCCGGTATCAGCCACGTCCAACCGAACCAGATCGTCCTCCTGCCGCGCCGTGAGGGTGACGCTTCCCGAGTGGGTGAATTTCACGGCGTTGGAGAGCAGGTTCAGCATGATCTGCTTGACCTTGGTACGATCGGTCATCATGTGAAGCGGCTCGTCGGGGCCGAGCCAGCGGTACGTCAGTCCCTTCTTCTTGATGAGCGGATCGATCTGCACCGACGCTTCACGTATCAGCTCCTGCAGCACCGTGTCTTCGAGATGCAGCGGCATGCGGCCCGCTTCGATCTTCGCGAGGTCGAGAATGTCATTGATGAGCGCGAGCAGATGTTGCGCCGCCGCGCGGATGCGGACGAGACCTTCTTCCTGTCGGTCATTCAGATCACCGTAGATCCGGTCCAGCATGAGCGCAGTGTAACCGATCAGCGCGTTGATAGGCGTGCGCAGCTCGTGCGACATGCTCGCAAGAAATTCCGACTTGAGCCTGTTGGCTTTCTCCAGCTCGCGCGACTGCCATTGCAGACGAACGTTCTGCTCGCCGAGATCGGCTGTTGCCGCACGTACGCGCGCTTCGAGCTCGTTGCTGAAATTCTTGAGCTCTTCATACAGCCGCTCGTTCTCCGCCTGTTCCGTGAGGTCGTGCAGCACTGAAACGATCGCGAGCGGCTCACCGCGCCGGTCGAGGATCTTGCCGGCGACGACTTCCATTGGAATCGTCACCGGCTCATTACCGGGCTGCAGAAGCTCCATGTCCTCGCGCCGCGCAGACTCGGGGCTCAGGCTGAAATCCGATATGAACGTCGTGAACCTTGTATCGTTGGCACGAACCGCGGCGGAACGATCGCCGGTCGCGTAGCCGATGTTGGGCGTCGCAGATCCGAACAGCAGCTCAGCCTGCCGATTCATGAGGATTATGTTCGCGCGATCGTCGGTGACCAGGATCGGATCGGCAACATTCGTGAGAATCAGATTGAGACGATCACTCTCGCGCTTTGCCTCGTACTCCGCGAGTCGTACACGCTGCACCTGCAACTCGAGCTCGTTGGCTGCGCGACGGAGATCCGTCACGTCGCGCAGCACCGACACTATCGCATTGTCGTTCTCGTCGAGCGGTTGCGTGAGAACTTCGAACAGCAGATCGGTCCCGTCATCCGGATCGACCATGTTCAGCTCGCGCGCTTCCGCAGCGACATTGGTACCGGAGGGCGCGGCGTCCTTGGAGAGGTGGGACGTGAGCAGCAGGTTGTTGATTTCCACTGCGCGGCGGCGGCCCTCGGAATCGCGCTCGCGCATGCTCAACAGATGCTCGGCGCGCTGATTCTGCACCACGATCTGCCGCTCGCCGTCGATGATGACGATCGGATCAGGCAGAGAATTGACGATCGACGTGAGCACTGCTCGCTGGTCCGCCAATTCCTCGGCGCGACCGCGATGCGCGTCGGAGGCGGCGAGCCGGGACAGCATCGGACCGGCGAGCTGCGCCGCGCGTACGATCCGATCCAGAGTGGCCGGAAGCGACTCCGTCTCCAGGACGAACACACCATAAGGCGAGAGTGCCGCGTGGTCGGGTCGCTCGTGCCACTCGCGCGATGAGTCGACGGCGGCTATCGAACATGGACTCGATAATCGCCGATCGGCATCTGCACGATCGATGAAACGCGGTGCGGCGACGATGCGAGACTGCGGAAACGGCACGGCCATGAGCCGCGTCCGGCGCGAAATACCCGAGCGCGGAACGCCGTGCGAGCATGCAACGACCTGCATGCCGAGCAACGCAACCACGAACGGATCGTTCGGGTCGTCCATCGTGCGCGCGGTCGGCGCGTCGAGTGTTTCGTAGCCGAGCGAGACTGATGGCACGATCTGGCTCGTCGCGGGGTCAAGTACCAGAACGTATCCGCGACTCGATCCAACGAGGCCGCAGAACCGCGCCAGCAACAATCCAGCTGCCGATCCGAAATCGGGAGACGCTGCCACATCAGCGAGGAGTGATTCCAGCCACGCGGCGGAATCACTCTCGCGTGCATCTACCGTCGTACGGTCACGCGCCGAGCTGGTCAAGGCGACGCCGTAGCTCTGCGTTCTCGATTTGTACGCGTTCGAGCTCGTCGGCCTGCGCCAGCTCGCGGGGACGCGACATTGGCTGCGTTATGCCGACTGCTTCCGAATACTTCAGGTACGTCTCGATCGATGCGACCACGATTCGTGCTTCCACGGTTACGAGGTCGATTCCAACGAGCGAGACGCGTACCCACGCGTCGATTACGATTCCCTTGTCGAGAACCCGGTCGAGAATGTCGATAAGTGAGCTTCCGCTCGGTGACCGCTCAACGGCCATGACTCCTCCTAGTCAGATGAAGACAGCTTGGCGAGCTGACGCTCGATGCGGTCGAGCCGATCATTGAGATCGCCCCCCGCGACGGCAGGCGCCGTCTGGCTCGTCAGACGCGGGTCGTACCGCCACCAGTTCATACCTATCTGTTCCGCCTTGTCGATGGAGCAGACGAGCAGACGGATCTGAATCGTGAGCAGCTCGACGTTGGCGAGATTGATTTTGATGTCGCCAGCGATCACCAGTCCCTTGTCGAGAACGCGGTCGAGAATCTCGACCAGCCCGGTGCTGCGTGATGGGGAGACTAGTTCAGGCACTTGGCAGCCTCATCGCACACGCCCGAGTGGACCAAGGTCAATTTGCAAATCTTCCTCCGAAAGGCCGAAAACGCGTTTGAGCTCACTCATTCTATCATTCAACTTCGCAAGAGCCAGTCCCAACCGCTCCACTTCCTCATCTGTCAGCCGTCCGCCTTCCATGCGCCGGACAGCCTGATGTTCCAGAACCTTCCTGAGCACCTCGATCAGGGTCAACACCAGCCGCGCGAGCCCGGTTTCAGGACCGGCCGCATCGGCGTTGATCCGCTCGGGTAAGCCTTGAGCCACGCTGTTGAGTGATTGCCCGGTCGGCTGCTCCGTCTCGACGAGCGCCGGCGGCTCCGTGTCTCCTCGCTCTACTCTCGCAAGTATCGGTGCAGCAGTGCGCGGAATCGACCCAAAACTACCAGCGATCGACCGTGACGGCTCGGGCGAGGCCCGCATCCTCTGCTCAGCCGTCGCAACGGCCTGGAGCAGCAACCCGATGTTGAGCTTGATCAAATCTACGTCCGCGACGGCGATCGTGACCTCACCGTGCACTACCGCACCCCGGTCAAGAACCGTATTGAGCAGGTCGCTGAGGTCGAGTGGCTCGTCACCCAGCAGGGTCGCCGGCCGCCCCACCTGCAACTCCTCGAAAGACCCCTCCATGGGGTCCTCGCGCCGCGCATCACGCGGGCCGGAGTCAGCGACCACGGACGAAATGGTAGGGCGGCCACGGTCCGGTGAAATCAAAACTCAATCCAGCGGGCCCGTATGTCGCGATGAGTTCGGTCAGGGCAGATCTGAACGAATCGTAGTGGTCGTTGTCGACCAGATACGCGCCGTCCAGGAGCACCCCTGGCTCGTTCGATACCGAGCTGCCGCGTGCGACGCTCTCGCGCGAGCGATCGGACAGCGCGGCGTGTGCAAGCTCCGCTATTCGCGATCCGGCGTCGCGGGTCGCGGATCTGCGCAGCTCCGTGAGTTTTCTGCGCAGAAGGTATGCCTGGCCCGGCGAGGCGACGTCGGCCTGACGGTCGAGCTCGCCCAGCCTTTCATCCATCTGCTCGGCGGCATTCGCGAGCGCGGCCTGATCGGCGGAGATTCGCACGCATAGCTCGCGTGCACCACTCACTCGATCCAGCATCGCGCGAAATTCATCGTGCCTGTCGTCCAGCATCTCCGACACGGCGCGCTCGTCACTGAACATCGCCCACATCGCAAAAGGCACGACGGCGCCGCGATCCGCGGCCCATGTAATGACCGCGTCGTGCGCAACGGCCCGGGGCGTGAGCCATTCCGGATCACCCATGCGCTCCGACGGTGCGTCACCGGAGTACTCGTCTGCGTCAAGCTCCGTCACGAGCGCAGCGACATCGGCTCGCACGATTCTTCGGACCGGAGCACGATCGATCCCATGCGGTGCATTGCTCAGCACGAGCGTCGCCGGAACGACGCAGTAGACATACTCGACCGTCCCCGTCAACGCGCGTCGTCGTCGTCACGGGCGACGCGCACGGGGCCGCCACCGACTGACATTCCCAACTGCTCGCGCCACGCACGCACGTCTCGGAGGCGCAGCATTATCGCCTTCTCGCGCTCCAGATATTCGTCCTCGTCGACATCACCAGCCTCGAGCTCCAGCTGCAGGCGCATGAGGTCTTCCTTGATCGTGGAGTCGTCCGTCAGCTCGTCCTCGACCGCGCGACGCACCTTGTCGAGCGTCCACATCGTGCCGTCCCACGGCCCGGTGAATGGCGCAAGGAGGATGGACGACAGCAGGCCCATGCTAGTTGGCCTTCTCCAGCTTGAGCTTGATGTTCACGAAATTGTACGGCGGCCACGGTCCGGTGTACTTGAACGCGAGCAGGTGCTCGTAGCGACGGCTGAGCTCCTTCACGACTTCATCGAACGCCTTCTCCCCCGATCTGTTCACCAGAAACGCGGCGTTCATGATCATCCGGTCGCCGATGACCTTGTTGCTCCGGCTCGCGACTGAAACCGGCTTGAGCTCCTCATGCACGGTGGCGACGTACCGGCTGGCACAGTCTTCCAGCGCGCCCTCGATCAGACGCCCGAGCTGCATGCGAGCGAAATACGTGGATGACGACGCGTTGCGCGTGATCTCATCCTTCAGCTTTCGAATCTCGTCATTGTCCTGCTCGATGCTTTCGACGACGCGGTCGCGATCCCAGCGGATCTGCACGCCGAACTCGATCTTGTCCTTCATCTTTTCGAGAACGTCGGTGAACGCTTCGTACGTGGAGCGAAGCAGTTGCCCCACGTCCTCTTCAGACCGGAAGACCGTTCCGAACGACATCGGTATGACGGTGAACTCACGCATCACCGTTTCATTCACGAATTCGTGTGCGAGCACGTTCTCACGCGTCGGATCGTAGATCACGATCGGCGTGTCGCTTACCACGGCGGCCAGATCCTCATGATGGACGGTGTAAACGCGGGCGCCGCCGCCGATGCCTATGTCACCGAAATCCCGTGGAGTCTGATGCCGGATGATGCAGTAGACATACTTGCCCTCGGCTGGCGCGACGGCGAGCGAATCGCTCGCGACGTCGGATTCGCTGCTGGCGTCAAAAAGCGATGCGTCGAGCGCGCTCATTCTGTCGTCACTCAATGGCTGTCGTTCCATTTCCTTCGAAAACCCCCTTCGAGCTGTTACGCGCTGCAACGATTGCGCCGACGAGTCCAGCAATCACACCGGCCGCACTTTCGACGCCGACGCCGGACATTCTGTCCAGAGTATCGTGCGCAGTGTGCACCCGGGCAAGCGAATAACGCGTTCCCCGGCTGACAGTGCACGCGGCCCATCCCTCATCCGCAAATGCCGTCGAGTCCACAAGGATCCCGGGAAGTCCTCGGCGAATTCGAGCGTCGAACCCCAGCACCCCATTCCTGCGCAAAGACTGCAATAGATGACGTCCGGCGCCAGTGGCTGTAATCGTCAGCGCACCCCGGTCATCCACACCGTCACAGTTAATCACCACGCCAGCGCCCCTGGATTGCACCCAGGCACGTGCACCGGCGAGGCCCAGCTCCTCGGCGGAAGTTATGAGCACTCCGACGGGGATTGCCCGGTCGATGATGCTCGCGGCCCTCAGAATGGCTGCGACGCCGCTGGCATTGTCCAGCGCCCCGCTACCGCGCGTGCCAACCCACGAAAGTAATAATGGCACAGAAGCAACGGCTCCGCAGGTGGCCGCGCCAAGGAGCAGCGCACCCGGCAGGGGCAAGACGCGAGAACCGGTCCAAACCAGAATCAGACAGACCCAGCTGGCCAGAACTCCCACCGCGGCGGCGGCTCGAATCAGCAGCGAGACCGGCTGGCTCTTGCTGTCCAGGTGGGCCATGAGCCACACCGAAGGAACACCGCGACGACCCTCGAGATTGACCCCGACCCTGCGCGCGAACGGAATTCGGCGCGTGCCATACCGGCCCAGCCACCATCCCAACACGGAAACGGCAACGACCAGCGCAATTCCGACTGCCAGGGCCGTGTCAGTCGCCGCTCCCCCGCGTACAGTCCCAATTGCGGCGACGGTCGCTGCGGCGAGAAGCACCAGCCCCGCGATCGGCGTTCCCCACATCCCGGGAAACGCAGAGTAGTCGAAAGGGCGTTGCTCCACCACGAAACCAGCGTCGGTCAGCCACGTCGCACAAATGGTCCGAGCGGCCGACTCGGCGGCGGATCCGGCCGGACGCGCCGTTCCGCCGATGCGTGCGAGCAGAGCCTGGCCTTCCGCGGTACCGCTCACTCGCTAGCGGAGACCCATGATCTGCTTGGTCTCGGTCAAGGTCGCGCTGGCGATGGCCTTCGCGCTCGCAGCGCCCGCCGACAGAGCGTCCTCGACACGCTCAGGCGCTGCACGAAGCTCTGCCGCGCGAGCGCGAATTGGCCCGAGCTCGGTCTCCATCGAGGCCTGCAGAACGCGCTTGCAATCGATGCAACCCCAGCCGGCGCTGCTGCACTGTTGCGCCACGTGCTCGACCGTTGCAGGAGAGCTGAACGCCTTGTGAATGTGGTAGATGTTGCAGACTTCCGGAGTGCCGGGATCGGTCTTTTTTACCCGGGCGGGGTCTGTGACCGCGGGGCGCAGCTTCTCCCAGATCGCTGCCGGTTCTTCCAGCAGACCAATCGTATTACCGAGTGACTTGGACATCTTCGCCTGGCCGTCCAGTCCCATGATGCGTCTGGTCGGGGTGAGCAGTGGCTTGGGCTCCACGAAGAAATCGATGCCGAATTTGGAGTTCCAGCGGCGGACTATCTCGCGCGCGAGCTCCAGATGCTGCACCTGATCCTCGCCCACCGGGATGAGCTCGGACTGATACAGCGCGACGTCGGCAGCCTGAAGCACAGGATAGTTGAGCAACCCCGCGAGGATGCTCTCCTGGCGGCTCGACTTGTCCTTGAACTGAGTCTGGCGCTCGAGCTCACCCAGCGGAGTCACCGTGTTGAAAATCCACGCCAGCTCGGTATGTTCGGAGACCGCGGACTGAACGAACAAGGTGCACTTTTCGGGATCTATTCCGGAAGCGAGTAGCGAGATTGCCATGTCGCGCGTGCGGCGGCGCAGATCTGCCGGCTCGTACATGCCCGTTATCGCGTGGTAGTCCACGATCGAGAAGAACGACTCGTACCGGTGCTGCAGCTCGACCCAGTTGCGCACTGCGCCGAGGTAGTTTCCTATGTGCAGCTCACCCGAGGGTTGAATGCCGCTGAATACACGTGCCATACGCCAAATATACGAGCGATGACCACAAGTCAGGCACCTGTTCCATATACTGGCGAGATCATCGCAAGAATCCTCGACGCGATGATCGTTGCGGCGCGCGCGGCGGAAGGTGTAATCGCGGCCGGTGCGACCCGCCGCGGCGACCTTGTCTGGCAGTCGAAGGGTCTGGCCGATTACCTGACGGAGATAGATACGTCCTCCGAAACGCTGATCCGGCATGAGATCACCAGCGCGCTGCACGTCGATTTTCCCGACCTGCGCGTACTGGGCGAGGAGAGCTGGCGCGATGAGCCGCTTCCACGCGGACTCGCGTTTGTCGTCGATCCGCTCGACGGCACCACGAATTTTCTGCACGGGATCCCGGCGTACTCGGTATCGATAGCCGCAATCCACGACACGGAACCGATCGCCGCACTGGTGCTGGACATTCCGCACGGCGAGCTGTACACCGCGGTGCGCGGCATGGGCGCGCGACTGAACGGGATACCTCTTCACGTTTCGCAGATCTCGGATCCGGAAAAAGCGCTCATCGGCACCGGCTTTCCGTTCGGCGAGAATGCGGATGCGGTGCGTTATGCGCGCCAGTTCGTTCCGATCGCCCAAACTACGTCGGGAATCAGGAGAGCCGGCTCGGCTGCGATCGACCTCGCGTGGGTCGCTGGCGGAAGGTTCGACGCCTTCTGGGAGCTGCACCTGTCGCCCTGGGACATGGCGGCCGGCATTCTGCTGGTACGTGAAGCTGGCGGAATCGTCACCGGGATCGATGGCATGCCGGCCACGATCGAAACGGCTCCGCTCGTAGCCGGTAATCCTGCGATGCACGGATGGCTGCTCGACGTGCTGCATGACGCGGAAGGTTCTGGAACATGAAGCTCATAGAATGCGTTCCGAATTTTTCCGAAGGGCGTGACCTCGCGGCGGTCGACGCGATCCGCGATCGAATAGCGGCGGTGCCGGGAGTCTCCGTGCTGCACGTGACTTCGGATGCCTCGCACAACCGGTCGGTCATCACCTTTGTTGCGCCTGCAGAAGGCATGGCCGATGCCGCAGTCGCCGCGATCCGCGCGGCACGCGACCACATCGACCTCACTCGACACGAGGGCGTGCATCCGCGCATCGGCGCGGCGGATGTGGTTCCGTTCGTACCACTCGACGGTGCGACGATGGAGGACTGCATTGCGATCGCGCGTGAGGTCGGGCAGCGAGTCGGAGACGAGCTGGGGATTCCGGTCTATCTCTACGAGCGAGCCGCAACTCGCGCGGCGCGACGCAATCTTGCGGACGTGCGGCGTGGCGGCTTCGAAGGGCTGCGCGATGCAATTGGATCGGATCCTGCCCGGGTACCGGACTTCGGACCTGCGCGCGTGCATCCCACTGCCGGTGCGGTTGCAATCGGCGCGCGTCCGTTTCTGATCGCTTTCAACGCATACATTGGCGACAGCGGCAATCTGCGCGCGGCCAGGGACATTGCACGCGCCGTTCGAGAGTCGAGTGGTGGGCTGCGAGCCGTGAAGGCTCTCGGACTCGAAGTGAATGGCCAGGCTCAGGTATCGATGAATCTGGTCGACATCGAGCAGACCTCGCTCGCAACTGCCTATGCCGCAGTGGAGCACGAGGCGCGCGAGCGTGGTCTGGAGATCGTGTGGAGCGAATTGATAGGTCTCCTGCCGGAGCGTGCTGCGTTCGAGCTGTCTTCCAGAGCATTGAGGCTGAGAGACGACATCGGCGCACACGTACTCGAGCGCGCCGTGCTCGCGAAACGCGCAGAGCAATCGATGTCCGATTATCTGGAAAGCGTCGCCAGCGCGGACGCCGTCCCGGGCGGAGGAAGCGTGGCGGCGATCGCCGGCGCGCTTGGCGCGGCTCTGGTGAGCATGGTCGCGGGTCTGACCATCGGCCGCGATCGGTATGCGGCGGTCGACGCCGAAATGCGGGAGGTCCAGCGCGACGCATTGGACATCGCGCACGAGTTGCAGACTCTCGCGCGGCGCGACGCAGAGGCCTACGCACGCGTCACCGATGCGCGCAGATTGCCGCATCGCACCCCGGACGAGAACGTTGCGCGAGATATTGCGATGCACGACGCTCTCCTCGGCGCTATCGACGTCCCGCTCTCGGTGGCACGTTGCGCAGCTCGGACAGTGGTCCTTGTGAGCGCTGTTTCGGAACGCGGTAATTCGAACGCTATCAGCGATGCCGGAGTTGCAGCCCTGCTGGCGAGCGCTGCGTGCACCGGGGCAGCCTACAACGTCGGCGTGAATGCGAGCGCGCTACGCGACAGCGCAGATGCGGCGGGACCTCTGGAAGAAGCAATCGCTCTCTCGGCGGAAACGGAGGCGCTTGCTGCATCGGTGGCGAAGAGGGTGTGGGCGGCGATCTGACGCCGCCACGCGTGCACGCGAGCTATGCCGCGCGCACGCTGGTTTTACGCCGCTAACTGCGTCAGCACGCGTGGGCCCTGCGCAGTGATGGCGACTGTGTGCTCGAAATGTGCTGCACGCGATTTGTCGACCGTCACTACAGTCCACTGATCCGGCAGCTGCCGGGTCTTGTGGCTGCCGATCATTACCATCGGCTCGATCGCGATCGTAAGGCCGGCTGTCAGCTTCACGCCGCGTTTGGGCTTGCCGTAGTTGGGAACCTGCGGGTCTTCGTGGAACGTGGTTCCAATTCCATGTCCGACCAGGTCGCGCGTGACGTTGAAGCCCGCGCGCTCGACCACTTCCTGTACTGCGGCGCCGATGTCGCCGACGTGATTGTCCGGCTGCGCAGCTGCGATTCCAGCGGCCAGCGCCTTGCGCGTCACGTCGAGCAACCGCAATGATTCCGCGCCGACATTACCAACCGCGACCGTCGTGGCTGCATCAGTGTGATAACCGTCGAGCAGTACACCGACGTCGATCGACACAATGTCGCCGTCGCGAATGACGCGCTTCGCACTCGGAATTCCGTGCACGATCTCTTCGTTGATCGATGCGCAGACGCTTGCGGGGAATCCGTAAAGACCCTTGAACGACGGAAGTGCGCCTTCGTGCGAGCGTATGAATTCCTCGATCATGCGGTCGACGTCGAGCGTCGACATTCCCGCCCGCGTGTCGGTTTCAGCGAGACGCACCGCAGCGGCGAGGATCTGCCCCCCGCGCGCCATTATCTCGATCTCTCTTGCTGATTTGAGCTGTATCATTGACTGCTTCCCCTCACTGCGTGCGCCGTCAGGATGCGGGTTGGACGCTCTGGAGCGCCTGCGCCGCCCGGGCCGTAACGTCCGTGACTTCGCCGATCGCGTCTATGCGCTGCACCGGAATACCATGCGAATCATACCACTCGACTACCGGCGCGGTGAGCTCCTCGTAGACGTTGAGCCGATTCTGAATGGCCTCAGGCTCGTCGTCCTGGCGACGAATGAGACGGCCGCCGTCCCCGCGTGGACACGCTGTGCCAGGCTCAAGGCCTCTGAACGGCGTCTGACATACGTCGCAGGTCGTGCGCGAGCTGAGCCGCCGGATCAATTCAGCGTGATTCGCCTCGAATAGCAACACGGCGTCGACCTTGCGGCCGATGCTCGCGAGCTCTTCGGCGAGACCTTCCGCCTGAGGTACGGTGCGGACTGCGCCGTCGAGAATTGCGCCGCGCGCGGATTCGGGGGACGCAATCGCGTCGCGAAGAATTCCGAGAATCACCGAATCGGGAACGAGATCGCCACGATCCATGAACTGCTTGGCCTCGAGTCCAAGAGGCGTGCCTTCACGCACAGCGGCGCGAAACAGATCGCCGGTGGCGATCTTCGGAATGCCAAGGCGAGCTGCAAGCAGCTCGCCCTGAGTTCCCTTCCCCGCGCCCGGTGGTCCGAGCAGAACTATTATCACAATTGCACCGGGAGGTCAGTAGCCGGCGAACGAATTCTGCCCGCGGAACCGAACACGTCCCTTCTTCATGAACCCGTCATACTTGCGGAGCAGCATGTGCTGATTGATCTGCGCCATCGTATCGAGTGCGACACCGACAACGATCAGCAGCGACGTGCCGCCGAACGTGAACGGAACGTTGATCGCATCCGCGATGAAGATCGGAAGCAGTGCGATGAACGTGAGGAATATCGAGCCCGGAAGCGTGATGCGGGATATCACCGCATCAACGTACTCGGCTGTCTTCGCGCCAGGTTTCACACCCGGAATGAATCCGCCCTGCTTCTTCAGGTTCTCGGCGATGTCCACCGGATTGAAGATGATCGCAGTGTAGAAGTAGGTGAAGAATATGATCAGGACCGCCAGCAGCGCGAAGTACAGCCACGTTCCGGGCTGCATACGCTCCGACATCTGCTGCATGAACGGATTGCCGCTGAACTGTGCGAACGCGCCTGGAATCACGATCACCGATTGCGCGAAGATGATAGGCATCACGCCCGCGGTATTGATTCGCAGCGGGATGAAGTTCCGCGATGCTTCCCGCTGGCGCCCACGTGACATGGTGCGCTGCGGAATCTGAATCATTATCCGCCGCGCTGCGATCGTGATCGCGATCGTACCGGCGACGACGGCAACCATGACGAAGCCGAGTATGATCAGAGAGAACGGTCCGATCGCCTGCGTCGTCACGAACTTGAACGTGTCGAGAATGCCCGGCCAGAAGCGCTCGACGATGGAGAAGAAGATGATGAGCGAGGCACCGTTACCCAGACCGCGCTCGGTGATCTGCTCGCCCAGCCACATGACGAAGATCGCGCCGGTGGTGAGGAACAGAACCATCTGCAGCTTGAACATGAAGCCCGGCGTGATGACGGCGTTCTGGAGCGACGACGTGAACAGCGCAAAGCCCCATCCCTGCACTACGGCGAGCGCGATGGTGATGTATCGCGTCCACTGGTTGATGGTTTTTCGACCTTCCTCGTCCTTCTGCATCTTCTCGACCTGCGGCAACACTGCACCGGCGATCTGGATGAAGATGGACGCGGAGATGTACGGCATGATGCCGAGCGCGAACACCGTTGCGCGGGAGAGACCGCCTCCGACGAACAGGTCGTACAGCCCGAGCAATCCTCCACCACCCTTGTTCGCGAAGAAATCCGTGAGCGCCACCACGTCGATTCCCGGCGCCGTGATGTGCGAACCGAGCCGGTAAAGGACGAGGCAGAGGAAGGTGAACTTGATCTTATCCCACAGCTCGGTGTTGCGCGTGATGTCCGCGACCGCCGATGCGGGATTTGTCTGCGCCATTAGTAGAGTCTCCTCAGTGGGTGGCAGTGCCACCCGAAACTGCCGTAGGACGATTCCATCGCGCTCACGCGGCAGAATCGCGAAGCGCCGGCGCGGACGGCCAAAGCCGCCGCACTCGACGCATTACACAAAGTTGGTGGCCATGCTGCGGCCCCTTTCGGAAATTTACGCGACGGTACCGCCGGCGGCGACGATCTTCTCGCGCGCACCGCTGCTGACCTTGAGCCCCCGGACTGTCACAGCCTGCGTGATCTCTCCGTTGGCCAGAACCTTGGCCGGTCCCTTGCCGCCGTGGATCATACCCGCTTCCACCAGCAGCTCGTTCGTTATTTCCTTCCCTTCGAATCTTGCGAGGTCGCCGAGCCGCACGACCTGGCTCTCGACCCGGAACGGACTCGTGAAGCCACGCTTCGGCAGCCGGCGCGTGAGCGGCATCTGACCGCCCTCGAAATGTGGCTTGCCGCCGCCCGGTCCATGGTGCCCCGACCGTGCCTTGATACCCTTGTGTCCCTTACCCGACGTCTTACCCGTACCGGAACCCGGGCCGCGACCGATGCGCTTGCGATTGCGCGACGATCCCGGTGCAGACGACAGGTTATGGAGACCGATTTTCTTAGCCATTTGTTATGCCTCGTCCTTGGCCGCAGCGATCGTCACGAGATGGCGCACGCGCTTGATCTGTCCGCGCAGTGCCGCCGAATCCTGATGAATCACCACGTCATGCGGGTGCTTGAGTCCGAGCGCCTCGAGCGTGCGGCGCATGCGCCACGAATGCCCGATCTTGCTGCGAACCTGCTTGATCTCGATCCTGCCCTTGCCTGGGGCCTGAAGCTTGTCCGTCGTCTTGGGCCCCCTCGTCGGGTGCCACACGAAAGTCCTGGCCATTACGCAACCACCTTCGTCTTGGCACGAGAGCGATAGCCGAGCGAGCTCTGCTCGACGCCACGCTCGCGCGCGATCTGTTCTACAGTTGTCAGCTTCGCCAGCGCGTCGAGCGCGGCGAGAACCATGTTGTGCGGATTGGTCGAGCCGAGGCTCTTGGTGAGGATGTCGGTGATTCCGACGCATTCCATGACTGCGCGCACCGCACCACCGGCGATTACACCGGCTCCTGGTGCTGCTGGCTTCATGAGAACCTTTCCTGCGCCATGCTGGCCGACGATAGCGTGTGGAATCGTGCCGCCGGTCATTGGAACCGCGACCATGCGGCGGCGAGCTGCCTCGACGGCCTTGCGGACCGCTTCGGAAACTTCGTTCGCCTTGCCGGTCGAGAATCCGACCCGTCCCTGACCATCACCGACTGCTACGAGTGCGTTGAAGGAGAAACGACGTCCGCCCTTCACGACCTTGGCGACGCGATTGATCGCGACGACGTTCTCGATGAGATCGCTGCCGCCCTCGCCGCCCTGGCCGCCGCGTCCACCGTCACGTCCGCCACCGGGGCCACGTCCGCCGCCGGGGCCACCGCGACCACCCTGGCCGCCGCCCTGACCACCGCGGCTCTGACCGCCGCCCTGGCCTCCGCGACCACCACCAGCGCCACCACGTCCGCCGCCGCCCTGTCCGCCGCGACCACGCTGCTGGCCGCCGCCGGAGCGCGCGCTGCGCCCGGGTCCGCCAGTGTTGCCGCCGGTGCTGCCACCAGTGGTGCCACTGCCTGCGCCGCCGCTCGCGGCTGGCGCTCCGCCCTGCTTCTGTTCGTCAGCCATTAGAACTCCAACCCGCCTTCGCGGGCACCGTCGGCCACCGCTTTCACGCGGCCGTGATACACATATCCACCACGGTCGAAGACGACGCTGGTCACGCCCGCTTCCTTGGCGCGCGCCGCGATCTTCTTGCCGACCTCGAATGACTTCTCGACCTTCTTCCCGGTGATTCCACCGTCGGTAACGGTCATGAGCGTGTGCTGAGTGTTGTCGTCCACGAGCTGCGCATAGATGTGCTTCTCGGAACGGAACACGACCAGACGCGGACGCTCGGCCGTGCCATTCACTTTCTTGCGAACGCGAAAGTGACGACGGGCGCGGTACTGCTCGCGGGTCTGCGGTTTTTTCATCGCTTACTTGCCCCCGGCCTTACCGGCCTTGCGGCGAACCTGCTCGCCTTGATACTTGACTCCCTTGCCCTTGTATGGCTCGGGCGGACGCAGACTGCGCAACTCCGCGGCAACCTGGCCCACGACTTCCTTGTTCGCGCCTTCGACGACGATCTGCGTCGGCTGAGGTGCGCTCAGCTTGATTCCCTTGGGCGACTTGTACTCGACTGGATGCGAGAAGCCAAGAGCCAGCTGCAAGCCATAAGGCCGCACCTCGGCCTTGTAACCAACGCCGACCAGCTCGAGCGTCTTCGAGAATCCTGACGATACGCCCTCGACCATGTTCGCGACGAGCGTGCGGCTGAGACCATGAAGCGCCTTGTGCTTCTGCTCATCCGACGGACGCGCCACGACCACTTCACCGTTTTCCATGGACACTTTCATGTCCGAGTGGAGGGTGCGCTCGAGTTCTCCCTTGGGACCCTTGACCTTCACATTGTTGCCGTCGACCGTCACCGTTACGTTCGCGGGGACCGGGACTGGCTTCTTTCCAATACGTGACATTGTTGGCTCGCTTACCAGACTAGCGCGACGAGTTCGCCGCCGGTGCGATGCTGTCGCGCCTGGCGGTCGGACATGACACCCTGCGACGTGCTGAGGATCGCCATGCCAAGTCCGTTGCGAACGCGCGGGATCTCGGTGACACCGACGTAGCGTCGGAGACCGGGAGTCGAGACGCGTTGCAGATCACGGATGACCGGCTGGCCCGTGCCAGCTGCGTACTTGAGGATGACGCGCAGAATCTGCCGCCCTTCCTCGGTCTCGAGGGTGCGGTAGTCCTGGATGTAGGAATTCTCTTTCAGGATCTGCGCGATCTGCGTTTTCACCTTTGACGCAGGCATGTCGACGCGGCGATGCTTCGCCCGGCACGCGTTGCGGATCCGCGTTAGCATATCCGCGATCGGATCTGTCATACTCATGGTTCTGCTCTACCTCGTCCCGTCGTATCCGTTGCTCGGACGTGCGGGGCTGCTTGGGTATACAGCGAGGCCCTTTGCCTCGCCTTCTTCTTTCCCTGCCGACCAGCTTGCATGGGCAGGCCCCCGTGCCTGCCCTTCTTAACTCTGTGCATTCCTTAGGAGGGGGGCAGGCAGGGGCGCCTGCCCCTACGACTGCCACGTTACCAACTGGCCTTGCGCACACCCGGGATGAACCCCGCGAGTGCCATGTCGCGGAACGCGATACGCGCGAGTCCGAACTGACGCAGGTACGCGCGCGGTCGTCCGCTGAACTCGCAGCGATTGCGGATGCGCACTACCGACGCGTCGCGCGGCATCTTGCGAATCGCGGCGTAAGCGTCTGCGCGCTGATCCGGCGTCGATGCCGGATTCTTGATTATCGCCTTCAGCTCGCGACGACGCGCCGCGTACTTCGCGACGATTGCACGACGCTGCTCGTTCTTCTTGATCTTGGAAGTCTTCGCCATTATATGCTTCGGTTAACCGTGTACGATGACGGGCTTCTCTTCACCGCGGAACGGCATGCCGAGCTCGCGGAGAAGTGCAAGAGCCTGATCGTCCTTGTTCGTCGTCGTGACGAACGTGATGTCCATCCCGTGGATCTCATCTACCATGTCGTAGTTGATCTCGGGGAAGATCATCTGCTCCTTGACGCCCATCGTGTAGTTGCCGCGTCCGTCGAACGCGCGTGTGTTGAGGCCGCGGAAATCGCGGATGCGTGGAATCGCGACCGTCACCAGACGATCGAGGAACTCCCACATGCGCGGACCACGCAGCGTCACCGACGCGCCGATCTCCTGGCCTTCGCGCTGACCGAAGTTCGCGATCGACTTCTTCGCCTTGCGCCGCACGGGCCGCTGACCGGTTATGAGCGCCAGCTCGTCCACCACGATGTCGAGCACCTTGGAGTTGCGAATCGCTTCGCCAACGCCGCAGTTGATCACGATCTTCTCGATCGTCGGGACCTCGTGCAGATTGCCGAATCCGTACTGCTTGGTGAGACGCGTCCGCACCGTCGACTTGTAATGCTCGCGCAGACGCGGCGCCGGAACCGGCAGCTCTGCACCGGCGTGTTCCGTCGGCAGCAGCTGCTTGCGCTCTGCACCGCGACCGGCTGACGCCTTGGTCGAGCTCTTGGATGACGTCTTTGGCGGTGTGGACTTCGCCGGCGACTTTCCGCCAGCCTTCGCCCCACCCTTGCCGCCCTTTGCGCCGCCCTTCTTGTTGTCTTGCTTGTTTGCCATTTGCTCTATTCCTTAACGGGACGCCATCGGGATCGAGTCGCCGCTCTTGACGCTGACGCGCTCCTTCGTTCCGTCCTTGTCCGTACGCGCCTTGACGCGCGTCGGCTTGCCTGACTTCGGATCGATGAGCATCACGTTCGATGCAGCAAACGGGGCTTCCATCTCGCGGATGCCGCCCTCTTCCTCTGCACTCGTCGCGCGACGGTGCTTCTTCACGATGTTCACGCCCTTCACGAGGACGCGGTTCTTCTTTGTGAAGACACGGAGAACCGTGCCCTCCTTGCCCTTGTCATCGCCGCGCATCACGCGGACGGTGTCGCCCTTGGCAACGTGAACGCTGCTGCGTTCCGCATTCGCCGAGTGACGATCGGTGGTGAGGCGGTTCCTGTTCGTCTTCCGATATTTCAACACGCGCATGCTACAGAACCTCCGGCGCCAGCGAGGCGATCTTCATGTACTTCTTGTCGCGGATCTCACGTGCGACCGGTCCGAACACGCGCGTCGCGCGCGGCTCGCCAGCGTCGTTGATGATCACGACCGCATTCTCATCGAAGCGGATGTACGAGCCGTCCTTCCGGCGCGTCTCCTTGGCGGTGCGCACGACCACCGCACGCGCCACGTCCGACTTCTTCACCGTTCCGTTCGGGAGGGCGTCCTTCACCGCCACGATCACGACGTCGCCAAGACCCGCGTAGCGCCGGCCAGTACCGCCCAGCACACGGATGACGAGCGCCCGCTTCGCGCCGGAATTATCGGCAACCTTCACCATGGACTCTTGCTGAATCATTGCAGTATCTCGTTAGCGTGCGCGCTCGACGATCTCGACCACTCGGAAGCGCTTGTCCTTCGACAACGGGCGCGTCTCCATGATCCGTACCGTATCGCCCAGCTTGGCCGAGTTCTCCTCGTCATGAGCTTTGAGCTTCTTGGTACGCGTCATCATCTTGCCATAAACAGGGTGCTTCACGCGGCGCTCGATGGCGACCACCACGGTCTTCTCCATCTTGTCGCTCACGACCGTACCCGTGCGCACCTTGCGCGCGTTACGTGTCTCCGTCCCGGACGGTGTGCCCTGGGACGAACCGGCGCCGTTAGTCATATCAGCCATTCTTCTGCTTCCTCTCGTTCTGCACCGTCTTGAGCCGCGCGATGTCGCGCCGGATGAACCGCAGGCGTAGCGGATTTTCCAACGTCTCGGTTCCAGAGCGGAACGTCAGTCGGAAGCGCTCTTCCTCCAGCTCGTTGATCTTCGCGACGACGTCAGAATCGATCATCTCGCGGATTTCGTTAGCCTTCATCTGAATGCGCCTCCTCACGCTTCACGAACTTCGTCTTCACACTGAGCTTCGCCGCAGCAAGCGCCATCGCCTTCTGCGCGATCTCGAGCGTCACACCTTCCAGCTCGAACATCACACGGCCAGGCTTCACAACGGCAACCCAACCTTCGGGTGAGCCCTTTCCCTTGCCCATGCGCGTTTCTGCCGGCTTCTTCGTAATCGGCTTGTCGGGGAAGATGCGAATCCACACCTTTCCGCCGCGCTTGATGTGACGCGTGAGCGCCACACGAGCGGCTTCGATCTGCCGGTTCGTGACCCAGCCTGGCTCCAGTGCCTGGAGGCCGAAATCGCCGAACGAAACCTTCGATCCACGGGTCGCCAATCCCTTCGTGCGACCCTTGAACATCTTGCGGAACTTTACCCGCTTCGGACTGAGCATCTCTAATTCTCCTTACGCATCCGTCGAGTAAGTCTTGCCACGACGATCTTCAACGATCTCACCCTTGAAGATCCAGACCTTCACACCAATGGTGCCGTAGGTCGTCTTCGCGGTTGAAGTCGCGTAATCGATGTCGGCGCGCAGCGTCTGGAGAGGAACACGACCCTCGTGATATCCCTCGACACGCGCGATCTCGGCGCCGCCGAGACGGCCGCCGCACTTGACCTTGATTCCCTGAGCGCCCATCCGCATCGAGCTCTGCACCGCGCGCTTCATCGCGCGACGGAACGAAATGCGCTGAGCAAGCTGATTCGCGATGTTGTCGGCGACGAGCTGCGCATCCAGTTCAGGACGCTTGATCTCCTCGACGTTGATCCCGACTTCCTTGCCCGACAGACGGCTCAGCTCGTCACGCAGCTGATCGACTTCAGTTCCCTTCTTTCCGATGACGACGCCCGGACGACCGGTGTGAATCGTCACCACTACCTTGCCAGGCTTGCGCTCGATCGTGACGTCGGAGATCGCGGCGTGGCCGAGACGCGCGTGCAGATACTTGCGGAGGAGTGCGTCCTCCTTGAGCATCGCAGGCATGTCGCGATTCGCGTAGTAGCGCGACCGCCAGTTCTTCGAGACACCAAGGCGGAAGCCGATTGGATGTGTCTTCTGTCCCATTACTTCTCTCCCTCGGTCTTCTTGGCCGTCTTCTTCGCGGCAGTCTTTGCAGTCGTCTTCCTGGCAGCAGTCTTCTTGGCCGCCGCCTTCTTCGCTACGGGCTTCGGCTTCGCCGCGCGCTCCGAAACGATGATGTCGACGTGGCTCGTGCGCTTCCTGATTGGAGTGGCGCGACCCTGTGCCGCCGGCATGAACCGCTTGATCGGCCGACCTTCATTGATCACCGCATGCGACACCACCAGCAGGTCGAGATCGATCGCTTCGTTGGCAAGGCGCGCCTTGTACTCGGCGTTCGCCACGGCTGACGAAAGCGTCTTCTCGATCTGCTTGGCCGCGTGCTTCTTGGAGAAGCGCAGCAGCGCAAGCGCGTCGCTCACGTTCTTGCCACGGATCTGATCGATCACGAGGCGCATCTTGTACGGCGACTGGCGCGTAGTGCGCTGAATCGCGCGTGCACGCTCGGTCATCACGGGAGTTGCGGCCATGTTACTTGCCACCCTTGGCCGGCACGCCCGCCGCCTTCTTGTCCGTCGCCTTGTTGCCGGTATGACCACGGAAGAGCCGCGTCGGCGAGAACTCGCCAAGCTTGTGCCCAACCATGTTCTCCGTCACATAGACCGGGATGAACTTGTTGCCGTTGTGCACCGCGAATGTGTGCCCAACGAAGTCAGGAAGGATCGTGCTCGCGCGCGACCACGTCTTCATGACCTTCTTCTCATTGCGGCCGTTCATCGCGTCGACTTTCGACATAAGCGATTCGTGTACGAACGGACCCTTGCGAACACTACGTCCCATATTCGATTACCCGTCTTAAGACTGCGTCGCCTTACCGCGGCGACGGCCGCGCACGATTAGCCGTGTTGACGGCTTCTTCGAATGGCGTGTCTTCACGCCTTCCTTCTTGCCCCACGGCGACACGACGTTACGTCCGCCGCGCGTACGACCACCATGCGGGTGATCCACCGGGTTCATCACTTCACCGCGCACCTTCGGACGCTTGCCCAGCCAGCGCGACTTGCCTGCCTTTCCATGCGACAACAACTCGTGCTCGGCGTTGCCGACGATGCCGACCGTCGCCATGCACATCCCGTGAACCAGCCGAACCTCGGACGAGCCGAGCTTGAGCGTCACGTACTCGCCTTCCTTCGCCACGACCTGCGCCGACATTCCGGCGGAACGCGCCATCTGGCCGCCCTTGCCGGGCTTGAGCTCGATGTTGTGCACGTCGGTACCGAGCGGCATCTCGCGCAGCGGAACCGCGTTGCCGATACGCGTATCGGAACCAGGTCCCGAAATCACGGTATCGCCGACGCTCAGTCCCTTGGGATGCAGGATGTAGCGCTTCTCGCCGTCCTCGTAACGCACCAGCGCGATACGCGCCGAGCGGTTGGGATCGTACTCGATGTGCTCCACGATCCCGGGCATCGCGAACTTGTTGCGCTTGAAATCGATCTTGCGATACTGACGCTTGTGACCGCCGCCGATGCGACGCATCGCTATGTGGCCGTGATTGTCACGCCCGCCCGACTTGGGAAGCGGCTCGATGAGCGACTTCTCAGGCGTGCTGCGCGTGATCTCGGCGAAGTCCGACACGGAGCGGAAACGCGAGCTCTTCGTGACCGGCTTGAACTGACGAATTGCCATGGTGGCTGCTTAACCCTCGAAGATGTCGATCGTGTCGCCCTGCTTCAGCGTCACGATGGCCTTTTTCCAATTCGCGCGCTTGCCGACCGACTGGCCGACGCGACGTGTTCTGCCGCGGCAGTTCATCGTCTGCACGCCAGTCACGGTCACACCGAAGAGCTTCTCGATTGCCTGTCTGATCGCCGTCTTGTTCGAGTCAGGCGAGACCTCGAACGTGTACTCCTGGCGATCCTGATAGGCCGCCGAAGTCTTCTCGGTCATGATCGGACGAACGATGGTGCGGAACATTGTTGCCATGTGCTACTTCTCCTTCTTGGCCGAAGTCTTTCTGGCCGTCGTCTTTGCCGTCGTCTTCGCGGCGGTCTTCCTGGCCGCAGGTGCCTTTTTCGCCGCGGTCTTGCGCGCGGGCTTTTCACCCTCGGCAACCGGAGCGAGAGACTGGCCGATCGCGCCGGACTCGACGAGCACCACGTCGCTCCACAGAATGTGGTAGGTCGAAGCGTCGGAGAACGGCATCACGTGCGCGCTCGGAAGATTGCGGCAGCTGAGATACACGTTCCTGTTCACGCCATCGGTGAGAATGAGAACCTTCTTCCCGTTCACACCGAGCGACTCGAGCAATCCGAGCAACTGCGCCGTCTTGGGCGCATCGTAGTCGAAGCGATCGATCACGAACAGCGAATCTTCGGAAGCGCGTGCGTTCAGTGCGCTCTTGCGAGCGAGAACCTTCACCTTCTTGTTGGTGCCCATCGTGTAATCGCGCGGCGTCGGACCGAAGACCGTACCACCACCGACCCAGTGCGGAGCACGCGTCGAGCCCTGACGAGCACGACCGGTCCCCTTCTGCTTCCACGGCTTCTGATTACCACCTGTAACCAGGCCGCGCGTCTTGGTCGACGCGGTGCCCTGACGCTGGTTGGCGAGATACGCCTTGACCGCGTGATGCATCACCGGGAAGTTGATCGTGCCGTCGAACAGATCGGTCGGAAGCGTTACTGCATCGCGCTGCGTGCCACCGCCGGTGTACGCAGCCGCGGTGCGCGCGATCACTTCCTGTTCGGTGTTTTCTGTGTCAGCCATGATTAAGCCTGCTTGCGGATCATCACGATCCCGCTGCGGGGACCGGCGATGCTGCCGCGGATGTAGATCAGGTTACGCTCCATGTCGATCTTCTCGACGCGGAGATGCGTCTGCGTGTGGCGCTCGTCACCATAACGGCCGGGCATCTTCTTGCCCTTGATGACGCGGGACGGATCCGTACCAGGTCCGATCGAGCCAGGACGACGATGCTTGGTGTTGCCGTGCGTGTTCGGTCCGCCGCCAAAGCCCCAGCGCTTCACAACGCCCTGGAAGCCGCGACCCTTGGTGGTGCCCGTAACCTTGACCGTATCGCCCGGCGCGAAGATCGAAATGTCGATCATGTCGCCGACGTTATAAGTCGGGATCTCGGGATCCTTGCCAGGCGCGTCGTCGATGCGGAACGACTTGAGCGTGTGCGGTGGCGCGTCGAGGCCGGCCTTCTTCGCATGACCGATCTCAGCCTTGTTTGCGCGGTGGCCGCGCGGCGTGCGCTCGTTCTGCTTCGAATCGCGCGCAACGCGCTGCGTGCCGAAACCGAGCTGCACCGATGCGAAGCCCGACTCTTCCTTGCTGGTCACGAGCAACACCGGATTGGGTGTCGCTTCGACGACCGTGCAGGGAATCTGCTGGCCCTGCTCGTTGAATATCTGGGTCATGCCCAGCTTTCTGCCGATGATTCCAATCATTGTAGTTCTACTCGACCTTGATCTCGACGTCCACACCAGCCGGCAGATCCAGCTTCGTAAGCGCGTCAACAGTCTGCGCCTTCGAATCGAGAATATCGATGAGGCGCTTGTGCGTCTTCAGCTCGAACTGCTCGCGCGACTTCTTGTCGACGTGCGGAGAACGGAGAACCGTCCAGCGCTGCGTCTTGGTCGGAAGCGGAATCGGTCCTGAAACCGACGCACCGGTCTTCTCGGCGGTGCGTACGATGTCAGCCGATGCCTGATCGATCACCGCGTGATCGAAAGCCTTGAGCCGAATGCGAATTTTGCCAGCCATTATACGATCCTGTTATTGCAGAATTTTAGCGACGACGCCGGCACCGACGGTGCGGCCGCCCTCGCGGATGGCGAACCTGAGACCCTCGTCCATCGCGATCGGCGTTATCAGCTCGATCGTCATCTGCACGTTGTCGCCCGGCATCACCATCTCCATACCCTCGGGC
>Ga0207657_10001139_pt1 | contig 28216 bp, 28 predicted proteins | sample KBSC33metaG_FD_184316 | JGI IMG/M metagenome (GOLD analysis project Ga0207657, IMG submission 184316) | Corn rhizosphere microbial communities from Kellogg Biological Station, Michigan, USA - KBS C3-3 metaG (SPAdes) (version 2) | ecosystem: Host-associated > Plants > Roots > Rhizosphere > Soil ...
GACGAAGGCGCTTTGCTATGATAGCCGACGCTTTCATTCGCGCCCCGATGCACGCCATTCCGCACGTCGATCCCTCGACATCCCCGCAGCAAGCCCGCCCGGCACAGGGCACGCATTTCCCGGTCAGCACGCAAACGCTCGAGCGCGTCGCGCAGGCGGTGCTCGACACTGCGCGCAAGGGAGGCGCGACTGCCGCGGAAACGGAAGTGTCGCAGGCGGTCGGGCAAAGCGTCACCGTGCGCAAGGGCGACGTCGAGACGATCGCCTACAACCGCGACAAGGGCGTCGGCATCACCGTCTACGTCGGCACGCGGCGCGGCCACGCGAGCACCGCCGACTTCTCCGACGACTCGATTCGCGCGACGGTCGACAAGGCGCTTGCAATCGCTCGCTACACGGCCGAGGATCCCGCGGCCGGGCTTGCCGATCCGGCACGGCTCGCGCGCACCTGGCCCGATCTCGATCTGTATCATCCGTGGGACCTTCCAGTGGAGCGCGCGATCGCGTTGGCGCGCGAGACCGAGGCCGCGGCGCTCGCCGTCGATGCGCGCATCGGCAACAGCGAAGGCGCGAGCGTCGCGCGCGGCGAATCGGAGTTCGTCTACGCAAATACCGAAGGGTTCGCCGGCGGCTATCGCAGCTCGCGCCATCACATCGACTGCTCGGTGATCGCCGAAGCCGACGGCGCGATGCAACGCGACTTCTGGTACACGGCCGCGCGCGCGCCCGAAGACTTGGACGAGCCACGTAACGTCGGGCGCATCGCGGGCGAGCGCACGGTGCGACGGCTCGGCGCGCGCCAGCTCGGCACGCTCGAATGTCCGGTGCTGTTCGAGGCGCCGGAAGCGGCGGACCTCCTCGGCGCATTCGTGCATTCGGTCTCCGGCGGCAGCCTCTATCGCAAGTCGTCGTTCCTGCTCGACTCGCTCGGCACCCAGGTGTTCGCGCCGATCATCGACATTCGCGAGGAGCCGCATCTGCCGCGCGCGCGCGGCAGCGCGCCGTTCGACAACGAAGGCGTCGCGACGCAATCGCGCGACGTCGTCGTCGGCGGCGAGTTGCGCGGCTACTTCCTCGGCAGCTATTCCGCGCGCAAGCTCGGCATGGCGTCGACGGGCAATGCGGGCGGCCCGCACAACCTCGTCGTGAACGGCACCGAAGACCTGCCCGCGCTGATGCGGCGCATGGGTCGCGGCCTGTTCGTCACCGAGCAACTCGGCCAGGGGGTGAATCCGGTGACCGGCGATTTTTCGCGCGGCGCGGCGGGCTTCTGGATCGAGGACGGCGCGATCGCGTATCCGGTCGAGGAGATCACGATCGCCGGCAACCTGAAGTCGATGTTTCGCGACATCGTCGCCGTCGGTAACGACACCGATCGTCGCGGCTCGCGCTACGTCGGCTCGATCCTCGTCCCGCGGATGACGATCGCCGGCAGCTGATCGGCCAGCCAAGACGCGCGCGGTCGCTTACCATTCCGCGATGATCGATCCCGTCCTCGACTGGATGCGGCGCCTGCGCGATCCCCTGCGCCACCCCGCGCAGACGCGTCGCTACATCTCGCGACTGCCCGCGGGCGACCTGCTCGAGGCCCAGCGCCTCGCCCTCGAGGTGCTCGCGAATTTTCCCGTCGGCGGCGGCGAGGTCGCGGCGCCGCAGCTCGAGGCGCTGCTCGCGCTCGATGCGCGTCTCGAGCCGGTGATCGCGGATCTCACGCGACAGTACACGGCGAACTACCAGAAGAGCTCGACGGTCGAGTCGCGGTTGTGGCATTCGGTGTTCGACCTCGTGAAGGCGTTCATCGCCGCCTACGGCGCGGCGCTGCAAGGCGGCTTCACGCACGCCGATCACCGGCGCTGGCGCGCGATCCTCCCCTGGGCGCTGGTGCGCCTCGCGCACTACCGCGGCCTCGACGGCAAGTTCCGCCTCTTTCGCTACAGCCATTGGATCCCGGCGCAATGGCGCGACTTCCACGAAACGTACGAGCTCGCGCGCGCACGGTCGTGGCAGCGCGAGCAACTGGTGTTCGGCGCCGCCGACTTCTCGCGCCCCGGCATCTCCGTCGAGCAGGTTTATCTCGACATGCTGCTGCTGATGCGCCTCGACTCGGGCAACTTCACGCCCGACCAGGTCGAATGGGTCGCGAAGCAGCTCGCCGATTGGGCGCCGGCGCTGACGCTCGCGCCCGTCGCGTCGCAGGCCGCGGGCTTCTACGTCGACATCGCGGGCTCGCACGGCCTGCGCCGCCGCGACAAGACGCCGGTGGGCGGGCAGGTGATGTACGTCGACACGACGCCGGTGTACACGCGCATCGTCGAGCGGCTGCGCTGGCTGCCCGACAACGACGAGGAACTCGCGACCCCGAACGACCTGCCGGCGCGCGAGCAACGCCTGCTGCTGATGCGGCTCGCCGCGCTCTACGGACCCGACGCGCTCGCGCACGCGCCGCGCGCGACGCGGCGCGGCGCCGACGAGCACGTGCGCGTGGTGAGCGGCCTGCACGCGTTGACGCGCGCGGTCGCCGAGATCGACCGCCTCCCCGACGCCGTGCGCACGCCCGGCATCGCGACGAGCTACGACGAAGCGACGCTCATCAACCCGGGCATCAATCCGGCGTCGATCGAGCGCCGCGTGCGCGGCACGCGCTGGAAGATGGTCGATCGCAGCGAGAGCGGTTGCCGATTGATGGCGCCCGCGAAGGAGGCGCCCGCGAAGCTCGGCGAACTGCTCGCGATCAAGGACGGCGACAACTGGATCCTCGGCGTCGTGCGCCGGATGCAGCGACAGCAGGTCGACGAGATGACGGTCGGCGTCGAGATCGTCGCGCGACGGCTCGTGCGCGTCCTGATGCGCGGCTTCGCATCGCCGTCCGATGGCGCGCGCGGCGCGCACGATCGGCCGTTCTTCGGCGTGTATCTGCCGGCGTCGCCCGAGAATCGCCAGTCGTCGCAGCGGAGTCTGATCGGTCCCGACGACCGCTTCACGCCGGCGGGCATGGTCGAGCTCGACACGGGAAGCGCGCGCTATCTCATCCGCTTCACGCAGACGCTCGAGCGGCAGACCGGCTGGACGTGGACGCTCTTCAACGCCGTGCGCAAGCTGTCGACATGACGTAGAATCGGCCGGCGCGCGCGAGACCGGCGAGGGAGCGGGCATGCGCGCTTCGGATGTCACTCACCGTCGGCCCCCGCCGGCATTCCAGAGGAGAAACGGGAGATGGAGCGTCGTTCGTTCATCAAGCACGCCGGCGTCGCCGGCATTCTCGCCGCCGGGTCGGCCCCGGCGTTCGCGCAGAGCGCCCCCGAGGTCAAATGGAGACTCGCGTCGAGTTTTCCGCGCAGCCTCGACACGATCTTCGGTGCCGCCGAGGTCATCAGCAAGCGCGTCGCCTCGTCGACGAACAACAAGTTCCAGATCCAGACCTTCGCCGGCGGCGAGATCGTCCCGGCGTTCGGCGTCGTCGACGCGGTGCAGAACGCGACGATCCAGTGCGCGCACACCGCGCCGTACTACTTCTTCGGCAAGGACCCGACGTTCGCCTTCGGTTGCGCGATCCCGTTCGGCATGAACTATCGCCAGCAGAACGCGTGGATGTATCACGGCGGCGGCATGCAATTGATGCGCGAGTTCTACAAGGACTACAACATCGTCAACTTCCCGGCGGGCAACACCGGCGCGCAGATGGGCGGCTTCTTCCGCAAGGAGATCAACAAGCCCGAGGACTTCAAGGGCCTCAAGATGCGCATCGGCGGCACCGGCGGCCTGCCGCTGCAGAAGCTCGGCATCATTCCGCAGCAAATTCCGGGCGGCGACATCTATCCGGCGCTCGAGAAGGGCACGATCGACGCCGCGGAATGGGTCGGTCCGTACGACGACGAGAAGCTCGGCCTCTACAAGGTCGCCAAGAACTACTACTACCCGGGCTGGTGGGAAGGCGGTCCCGAGCTCGACCTCTTCGTCAACCAGAAGGCGTTCGACGACCTGCCGAAGGATTATCAGTCGGCCCTGGAAGCGGCGTGCTACGAGGCGAACGTCGACATGATGGCCAAGTACGACGCGCTGAATCCCGCGGCGCTCAAGCGGCTGATCGGCGGCGGCGTCAAGCTGCGGCCGTTCAGCAACGAGATCATGGCTGCGTGCTACAAGGCGACGACCGAGACCTACGACGAGATCGCGACCAAGAACGCCAAGTTCAAGAAGATCTACGAGCCGTGGAAGGCGTTCCGCAACGACCAGGTGTCGTGGTTCCAGGTCGCCGAGAACCGCTTCGACAACTTCATGATCGCCGCGGCGCGCATGGGGCAGCGCACGCCGGGCAAGTAACGCGTCGAGCGATCGCGCCATCCGCATAGCCCCGCTCCAGCGGGGCTTCGCATATTCAGGGGTCGACGCACCATCAGGGTCGGATGCGTCGAACGCGCTGAGCGCGTTCGACGCATCCCTTCATTTCTTGCCCGCGGGCGGAGTCGCCGGCGTTCCCTGCATCGCGCGTTCGAGCGCCTTCATCGCGTCCTCCTGATCGGACGAAGGCGCGGGCTCGCTCGCGGGCGGCGAGCTTTCGGTGGCCGGCGGCGCATTCGTGCCGCCGGGTGCCGGCGCGTTCGGCTGATCTTTCGGTGCGGGCTCGTCCGCGCCGCCGCCGAACGCGCGCTCGAGCGCCTTCTCGGCGTCGTCCTGCTGCTGCGCGCCACCCTTGGCGCCGGGCACGAGCGGCGTCGCCTCCGGCACGATGATCTGGATCTTGTTGATGTCGTACTTCGTCTCGCCGGCCTTGTAGACCAGCACCATCTGCGGGAACGCGATGACGAGGCCGACCATGACGACCTGAATCAGGACGAACGGCACCGCGCCCCAATAGATCTGGCCCGTCGTCACGCCCTTGATCATCTTCTTCGAGATGCGGTCGACGTATTCCTTCGCGGGCGCCACGCTTCGCAGATAGAAGAGCGCGAAGCCGAACGGCGGGTGCATGAACGACGTCTGCATGTTGACGCCGAGCAGCACGCCGAGCCAGATGAGGTCGATGCCGAGCTTGTCCGCGGCAGGACCGATCAGCGGGATGATGATGAACGAGAGCTCGAAGAAGTCGAGGAAGAACGCGAGGACGAAGATCAGCAGGTTGACGACGACGAGAAAGCCGAGCTGACCGCCGGGGAGGCTCGTCAACAGGTGCTCGACCCAGACGTGGCCGTTGACGCCGTAGAACGTGAGGCTGAACACGCGCGCGCCGACGAGGATGAAAACCACGAACGTCGACAGCTTGGCGGTGGTGTCCATCGCCTGGCGCAGCAGCTTCCAGGACAACCGCCGGCGCGCGATCGCCATTGCGAGCGCACCGGTCGCGCCCATCGCGCCGCCTTCGGTCGGCGTCGCCACGCCGAGGAAGATCGTGCCGAGCACGAGGAAGATCAGCGCGAGCGGCGGGATCAGCACGAACACGACGCGTTCTGCGATCTTCGACAGCAGACCGAAATGAAGCAGCCGGTTCAGTACCGCAGCCAGGAACGCGACGCCGGTGCCGACCGACGTCGCGACGACGATCGTCTCGTCGAGCGCGCGATCGGCCATGCGCGTCCTGGCATAGATCACCGCAGCCACGGTCGCGATGGCGACGAGAATGATGAGCGAGATGACGCCGCTGCGCCCGCTCGGCTCGCGCATCGTGCGCGCGTCGAGCGGCAGCGCGGGCGCCCAGGCAGGCTTGACGATCGTCGTGCCGAGCACGTACAGCGCGTAGAGGCCGGCGAGCACGAGGCCCGGAATGAACGCGCCGGCGTACATGTCGCCGACCGAGCGGCCGAGCTGGTCGGCCATGATGATCAGCACGAGCGACGGCGGGATGATCTGCGCGAGCGTGCCCGATGCCGCGATCACCCCGCTCGCGAGACGCCGGTCGTAGCCGTAGCGCAGCATGATCGGAAGCGAGATCAGGCCCATCGAGATGACGCTCGCGGCCACCACACCGGTCGTCGCGGCGAGCAGCGCGCCGACGAACACGACGGCGTAGGCGAGGCCGCCGCGCAGCGGGCCGAAGAGTTGTCCGATCGTGTCGAGGAGATCCTCGGCCATGCCGGATCGCTCGAGGATCAGCCCCATGAACGTGAAGAACGGCACGGCGAGCAGCGTGTCGTTCGACATGACGCCGAACACGCGCTCGGGCAGCGCCTGCAGGAGCGACGTGTCGAGGAGCCCGAGCTTAATGCCGAGGATGCCGAAGCCGATGCCGACGGCGCCGAGCGAGAACGCGACCGGAAAGCCGATCAGGAGCGTGACGATGAGGCCGCAGAACATGAGCGGCGCCATGTTGGCGATCACCCATGCGGTCATGTCGTCCTCCTCGTGCGTCGCGCAAAGCGCGCGATGCGGCACGGCGAACGAACCCCGGCGCGCGTCATGGCGCGGTCCCGCCTGGGACCTGGTCGCCGCGCTGGCGCGCGATTTCCTCCGCGAGCTCCTCCTCGGCGGACTTCTCGTGGCGTTTTTCCAGCGGGTCGGGGATCCGGCCCATCAGGAACGCGATGCGCTTGATGAGCTCGGACACGGCCTGCATGATCAGCAGCGCGAAGCCGATCGGAACCATGAGCCGCGCCGGCCAGATGACGAGCCCGCCGGCGTTCGTGGAGACCTCGTGGCGGTGCAGCGAGTCGATGAACAGCGGCCACGACAGCCACATGATGACGATCGACATCGGCATCAGGAAAAACACGATACCGAAGACGTCGATCCAGTTCTGCGCGCGCGGCGACAGCCGGCCCTGGATGATGTCGATGCGCACGTGATCGTTGCGCAGCAGCGTGTAGCCGGCGCCGAAGAGGAAGATCACCGAGAACAGGTACCACTGCACTTCGAGGTAGGCGTTCGAGCTGTAGTCGAACGCCTTGCGCACGGTCGCGTTCGCCGCGCTGATCAGGACGACGACGAGGACCAGCCAGTACACGATGCGGCCGACGCGCTCGGTGACGGCGTCGATCGCGCGGGAGAGCGCGAGCAGTGCGTTCAAGGTTGCTCCCTCGTGGCGCGATGCCGGCGCCAGCATGCGTTGGACACGGCTCGCGCCCGGCGGCGATGCGCGAGCGGCGAATTATAGACGCGGGTCGCGCGAAAGGGCTGCCGCACGTCGCCCCTGCTAGAATTCCGGTTTATCCCGGCGGTCATCGTCATGTTCAGCCGCTCCCGCACGCTGGCGCAGTCCGATCCCGAGCTCTGGCAGGCGATCGCGGCGGAAAATCGCCGCCAGGAGGAGCACATCGAGCTCATCGCGTCGGAGAACTACGCGAGCCCGGCCGTCATGGCGGCGCAGGGGACGCAGCTCACGAACAAGTACGCCGAAGGGTACCCCGGCAAGCGCTACTACGGCGGTTGCGAGCACGTCGACGTCGTCGAGCAGCTCGCGATCGATCGCGTGCGCAAGCTGTTCGACGCGGAAGCGGCGAACGTCCAGCCCCATTCCGGCGCGCAGGCGAACCAGGCCGTCTTTTTCGCAGCCCTCTCGCCCGGCGACACGATCCTCGGCATGAGCCTGCCGCACGGCGGCCATCTGACGCACGGGTCGCCGGTGAATATCTCCGGCAAGTGGTTCGAGGTCGTCGCTTATGGCCTCGATCCCAACACCGAGCTGATCGACTACGCGCAGGCCGAGCGGCTCGCGAAGGAGCATCGGCCGAAGCTCGTCATCGCCGGCGCGTCCGCATACTCGCGCGTCATCGACTGGAAGCGCTTCCGCGCGATCGCCGACGACGTCGGCGCGCGCTTCATGGTCGACATGGCGCACTACGCGGGATTGATCGCCGCGAAGCTGTATCCGAATCCGGTGGGGGCCGCCGATTACGTGACCAGCACGACGCACAAGACGCTTCGCGGACCGCGCGGCGGCTTCATCCTGATGAAGGACGAATTCGCGAAGGGCATCAATTCCGCGGTGTTTCCCGGACTGCAGGGCGGGCCGTTGATGCACGTCATCGCCGCGAAGGCGGCCGCGTTCGGCGAGGCGATGACGCGCGATTTCCAGGTGTACCAGGAGCGCGTGCTGGAGAACGCGCGCGTGCTCGCGAAGGTGCTGCAGGAGCGCGGCCTGCGCATCGTCTCCGGGGGCACCGACTGCCACATGTTCCTCGTTGATCTTCGCGCAAAGCGGCTGACCGGGCGCGACGCGGAGGCCGCGCTGGCACGCGCGCACATCACCGTCAACAAGAACGCGATTCCCAACGATCCCGAGAAGCCGTTCGTCACGTCGGGCATTCGCATCGGCAGCCCGGCGGCCACGACGCGCGGGTTCGGCGAGATCGAGTGCGAGGAGCTCGGCCACCTGATCGCCGACGTGCTCGACGCGCCCGACGACGAGGCGGTGCTCGCACGCACCCGCAACGCGGTGGCCGCGCTGACGCGCCGCTTTCCGGTCTATCGGGCATGAAGTGCCCGTTCTGCGGGAGCGACGACACGCAGGTCATCGATTCGCGCGTTTCCGACGCCGGCGACTCGATCCGCCGCAGGCGCCGGTGCACCGGCTGCCAGAAGCGCTTTACGACGTACGAGACGGTCGAGCTGCGGCTGCCGCAGGTCGTCAAGACGAACGGCAACCGCTCGGACTTCGACACGAACAAGCTGCGGATCGGCTTCGCGCGCGCACTGCACAAGCGACCCGTGCCGACCGAGTTCGTCGATGCGGCGATCGACCGCATCGTTTCGCGCGTGCTCGCGCAGGGGGAGCGCGAGATCGCGTCGCGCCAGCTCGGAGAGATGGTGATGGAAGAGCTCTACAAGCTCGACAAGGTCGCCTACATCCGCTTCGCATCCGTCTATCGCTCGTTCCAGGACGTCTCCGACTTTCGCGATGCGCTGAAGGAAGTGGAAGCCGTGCGCCCGTCGCGCAAGGTCGCGCGGCGTCCCGCGTGAGGTCGATCGCAGTTTCCTCCGCGCGGTTCGCCGCGCTTGCCGATCGCTGCACGGCATGACGGCAACGGTGTTCGGCGCCGAGGATCGACGCTACATGGCGCTCGCGCTCGTGCTCGCGGAGCGCGGGCTTTTCACGGCCACGCCGAACCCGCGTGTCGGCTGCGTGATCGTCCGCGACGACCAGGTGCTGGGGGAAGGATGGCACGAGCGAGCGGGCGCACCGCACGCGGAGGCGGAGGCGCTCGCCGACGCGCGTGCGAAGGGCTTCGACGTCAGCGGCGCGACGATGTACGTCACGCTCGAGCCCTGCAACAGCCACGGCCGCACGCCGCCCTGCGTCGATGCGGTGCTCGACGCCGGCATCGCGCGCGTCGTCGCGGCGATGGCCGATCCGAATCCCGTGCAGGCGGGCAGCCGCGAGCGGTTGCGCGCGGGCGGCGTGCGCGTCGACGTCGGCTTGTGCGAGGAGGCGGCGCACGCGCAAAACGTCGGCTTCGTGTCGCGAATGACGCGCGGGCGACCGTGGGTGCGCACGAAGCTCGCAGCGAGCCTCGACGGGCGGACCGCGCTCGTCAGCGGCGAAAGCCGCTGGATCACGGGCTCCGACGCGCGCGCCGACGGTCATCGGTGGCGCGCACGCGCGTGCGCGATCGTCACGGGGATCGGCACGGTGCGAAGCGACGATCCCGAGCTCACCGTGCGTGCGGTGACCACGCCGCGGCAGCCGCTTCGCGTGGTCGTCGACCGCCACGCGGAGACGCCTGCCGAGGCGCGCGTGCTCGCCGGCGGCCATGCATTGGTCGTCACGACCGGCGCACGCAATGCGCGGTGGCCTTCGAGCGTCGAGTCGCTCGCATTGCCCGATGGGGAAGGACGCATCGACCTGCGCGCGCTGATGCGCGAGCTCGCCAAACGCGGCTGCAACGAGGTGCACGTCGAGGCCGGGGCGCGGCTCAATGCGGCGCTGCTCGACGCAGGGCTGATCGACGAGTTGCTGCTCTACCTGGCGCCGTCGCTGATCGGCGATCCGGCACGCGGACTGTTCGAGCGCGCAACGCCGCTCGCGACGCTTGGCGAGCGCGTTTCGCTCGAATGGACGTCGACCGCATCGATCGGGTGCGACCTGCGCATCGTGGCGCGCGTCGTGTCGGCGAATGGGGAGGCACCGTGAGCGATCGGTGGTGTCGGCTCTGCCCCAGCCGTGCGGCCGACAGGGCGCATTCGGGATAACCGCGCCATGTTCACCGGCATCGTGCAGGCGACGGGTCGCGTCGAGGCGGTCGAGCCCGACGGCGACAACGTGCGCGTGCGGGTCGACGCGGGCATGCTGGATCTCGCCGACGTGCGCGAAGGCGACAGCATCGCGGTCGACGGCTGCTGCCTGACGGTCGTCGCCGTCGCGCCGCCGCGCCTCGCCTTCGACGTGTCGCAGGAGACGCTGCGCTGCACGCGCGGGTTTGCCGCGGCGCGCCGCGTCAACCTGGAGAAGGCGTTGCGGCTGTCGGATCGTCTTGGAGGCCATCTCGTGACCGGGCATGTCGACGGCGTTGGGCGTATTGCCGCGCTTCGGCGGGCCCCGGACGGCGCGGGCGTCGACATGGAGGTCGAGTTGCCTTCGGCGCTTGCGCGCTACGTCGCGCGCAAAGGATCGATCGCGCTCGACGGCGTGAGCCTCACGACGAACGCGGTGGACGGCGCGCGATTTACCGTGCATCTGATCCCGCATACACTTGCCGTGACGACGCTCGTCGCACTCGCGACGGGCGCCGCGGTCAATATCGAAGCCGACATCGTCGCGCGCTATGTCGAGCGCCTCCATGCCGATGCGCGCTGAACTGGAGTGTCCATGGACCTGACGACCCTCGAACGGCTGCCGCTTTGGATTGCCGGCCGCGCCTTCTCGCCTTCCACGACGCGCTACGGCGAGGTCACCAATCCCGCCACCGGCGAAGTCATTCGTCACGTGCCGTTCGCCAATCGCGAGGACGTCGACGCGGCCGTGAAGGCTGCGCGCGCCGCGTTTCCCGCATGGTCGAAGTCGCCTTCGCTGCGGCGCGCGCGCGTACTGATGAAATTTCGTGAATTGCTCGACGCGCACAAAAAGGATCTCGCGCGCATCGTGACGCAGGAGCACGGCAAGACGCTCGTCGATGCCGAGGGCTCGGTCACGCGCGGCATGGAGGTGGTCGAGTTCGCGACCGGCATACCGCATCTTCTGAAGGGCGAGCACAGCGAGAACGTCGGCACCGACGTCGACAGCTGGTCGCTGCGCACGCCGGTCGGCGTGTGCGTGGGCATCACGCCGTTCAATTTCCCGGCGATGGTGCCGATGTGGATGTTCCCGATCTCGATCGCGTGCGGCAACACGTTCGTGCTGAAGCCGTCCGAGCGCGATCCGACGCTCTCGCTCCGCCTCGCCGAGCTGTTGCAGGAAGCGGGGCTGCCTGACGGCGTGTTCAACGTCGTGCACGGCGACAAGGAAGCGGTCGACGCGTTGCTCGCGCATCCCGACGTCAATGCGGTCTCGTTCGTCGGCTCGACGCCGATCGCGAAGTACATCTACGAGACCGGCGCGCGCAACGGCAAGCGGGTGCAGGCGCTCGGCGGCGCCAAGAATCACGCGGTCGTCATGCCCGATGCGGATCTCGATTACGCCACCGAGGCGATCATCGGCGCCGGCTACGGCTCGGCGGGTGAACGGTGCATGGCGATCTCGGCCGTCGTCGCGGTCGGCAACGTCGCCGACCCGCTGATCGAGCGGCTCGCGAAGCGCGCGCGGAAGGTGGCCACGGGACCGGGCGATGCGCCGCAAAGCGAGATGGGCCCCGTCATTACCTGCGCGGCGCGGGATCGAATCAGAGGCCTCATCGATCGCGGCGTCGCGGAAGGCGCGTCGCTCGTCGTCGACGGCCGCAAGCCGGCGATCGAGGGTTACCCGAACGGCTTCTTCGTCGGACCGACGCTCTTCGACGGCGTAACACCGGCGATGACGATCTATCGCGAGGAGATTTTCGGGCCCGTGCTTTGCGTGCTGCGCGTCGGTTCGCTGAACGACGCGATCGCGATGATCAACGCGAACCCGTACGCGAATGGCGCCGCGATCTTCACCCGCTCGGGCCATGCCGCGCGGCATTTCGAGCAGGACACCGAGGTCGGGATGGCTGGCATCAACATTCCCATCCCCGTGCCGATGTCGTTCTATTCGTTCGGCGGCTGGCGCAATTCGCTGTTCGGCGATCTGCACGTGCACGGGATGGACGGCGTGCGCTTCTATACACGCATCAAGACGATCACGGCGCGCTGGCCCGACGACGGCAGCGATGGACCGGGCTTCCACATGCCGACGATGGGGTAGTTCTCGCGCTCATTCGTCGAGGACGCGCATCGACACGCGTGGGTTCGCATGCGATTCGGACAGGATCGCCTGCGCGTGCAATGCCCCGCCGGACGGTCCGTCGACGCGCACGCTGACGCGATAGCTCGGCACGCGAGGCGGCTCGCCGGGCGGCGGGGTGCCTTGCGCGGCCTCGACACCGGGCGGTGAAAGCGCGCAGTTGTCGCGCGTCGCATCGCCCGGCAGCACGCACCAGCGCTCGATCACGTGGCGCACGCGATAACCGCCGTCGACGTCGATGACGGCGGCTTCCACCGGGTAGTCCGTCGGGGACTGCAGAACGCGCGGCACGCCGCGCGCATCGTCGCCCGTTTGCCGCGACGCGAAGTAGTTGTGCGCGAGGTCGTCGGCCCGCGGATCGATGCGACGGTCGCGCAGAAGATCGACGACGGCGCGCTCGACGGCCGCGAATGCGGCGAGCGCGGCGGCCCTGCGGGCGTGCACGTTGCCGCCGACGGCGGCCGCCGTCGACGATGCGCGAACGAGCGCGAGCGCGGCGCCTGCGAGGGCGATCGACGTGACGAGCGCGATGACGAGCACGACGCCGCGCTGCGCGCGCCACGCGCAACGGCGTGCGCGCCCCTCATTCATGCGCGTTCCACCCGACGTTCGGCACCGGCACGATCGTTTCGACCGTCCGATACCGATAGGCGCCCGCACTCGTCGCCGTGACGGTGCCGGCGAGGCGTCCGGGACACGTCGATTTGTCGTCACGCTCGCAATCGAACAACACCCAGTCGTGGCTCGACCGCAGCTGGGAATCGCGCTCGTCGCTACGCACGATCAGACCGACGCGTATCGCGGCGATGCGCGCGAGCGTCGTGCGTGGCGCGGCGAGGAGCGCCGGCGCCGACCACGGCCCCGACGTGCCGGCGGGGACCCACGTATCGAGGGCGCCGTCGCCATCGCTGTCGACGCCGTACTGGAACTTGAGGTTGACGACGTTCGCCGCGAGTGGAACCGGGGCGTCGCCGTTGGCGACGTCGGTGCTGCGCAGCGTTCCCGACGACAGGTCGAAGCGAAGCGCCGACGCGGATCCGGCGGGCCCGAGATCCAGCAGCACACTCGTCACCGGGAAGTCGGTCGTGACCGGCGTATGGCCGATGCGCAGCACGCCTGGCATGGGCAATGCGCGCGCGGTCACCTGCGCGAGCGCGCACGTGCCGGTACGGCTGACGGCCACGACGCGGTTGCCGACGTCGAAGCCGTTCGACGCTTCGACGTCGAACGCCGTCCCCACGGGCGCCGCCGCCGCGAACGCCGCACCGATCGCGCCGACGGGTGCGACTGCCTGCCGGATCGTGATCGCATCCGCGCGGTCGGGTGCGCCACTGTCGACGATGAGCAGCGCCACCGGACGCAGCGTCGTCGCGACGTCGGTCGAAGCGGGGCAACTATCGAGCCACGGCGCGGCCGCGAACCATCCGGCGCCGGCATTGCCGATCTGCGTCACCAGCGTGTCGAGTGCGAACGTCGCGGCGACCTGCGCGTCGGACGCGTCGGCCGCCCGCCGGCGCAGCGTGTCGAGCGCCACGAACGCGCGATGCACGACGACGATCGCGAGGAGTGCAACGACGAGGCCGACGATCACGTCGACGAGCGCCGTTCCCGGCATGCCTGCGCCGGAGACACGCCGTTCCCGATCCGAGGCTCGACGAGCGTTCACGGTCGCGGCAGCACCGTGCCGACGAGCGCGCGATGCACGCGCGTGTCGCCGGGCATTTGCCAGAACAGCGTGACGAGGACGCGGCGGCGATCGGCGTCGTCGACGATCGCGAGGCCGGGACGGTTCGACGACGTCGATACGCCGGGCAGGCGCAGGGCGCGCGCGAGGAGCGCGCGATAGCCGTCGCCTTCGGTGACCGAGTCGTAGCGCGCGGGAAGCGTCGCGGGATCCTCGACGCTCATGCGCGCGAGCGTCGACGCCCCGGCGTCGACCGCCTCGCTGCGCCATTGCGCCGCACCGGCCTGGCGAAGCGCGCCGGCGATCGCCGACGCGAGGCCGAGCAGTGCGAGCGAGAAGACGACGATGGCGACGAGCGCTTCGAGCAGGAACGCGCCCCGCGCACGATTCATCGCGCCCATGTGGTCGGCTTCACCCCTTCCGCGCCCGCTCACGCGCACGTTCCGTCCGCACGCATCGTCCAGCAGTCGGCGCTTCGCACCCAGTCCGACGGCACCGAAATCGTCGTGCGCGCGCCCGTCTCGTCGATCGCGTATGCGAACGCGGACATGCCCTTGTCGGCACGGCCGGTCGCCGTGTAGACGAACGTTGCGCCGGTCGCCGCGCACGTCAACGCGAACGCGTCGGCAGCCGCGCTCGCCGGCGGCGCGATCGCGCAACCGCCGCTCGCGTCGACGAACGTGCGCTCGTCGAGGAAATGCTCGTGCATGCGCACCGCGGCGTCGGAGAGGCGGGCCGAGGCTTCGAGGATCCGGCTGCGCTGCACGTAGCTCGCGTAGCCGGGCACCGCAATCGTGGCAAGCGTCGCGACGATCGCGACGACGATCATCGTTTCGATCAGCGTGAACGCGCGCAAGCGACGCCCGGGCGCCTTCACGGGCACACCTCGGCCGCGGTTTCGAGGCGGACGCGGCCGCTGCTCGCGAGGATCACCTTGCGCATCCGCTGGCCGGGTGCGCACACCGTGAACGTTCCCATCTGCAACGCGCCGTCGAAGCGCCGCGCGTGTCCGGCGCCGGTGTAGGACACATAGTCGGCGAGAGGCCGGTTGCCCCGGATCGTGATTCCCGACGCCGCCGCGTGCTCGCTGGCGATCGGCACCGAGCCGTTGCGCGTCGCATCGGGAACGACGCGCCAGCCGCCTTCCCATGCGGTCGGCACCGCCGCGCAGTCGCCGGCCGTGCCCGGACACACGTCGACGCGCTCACCGCGCTTGATCGCCTCGCTTCGCGCCACCTGCAGCGCGCGCAACAGCGCGTCGGCGCGGTCGTGCACGCGCTGCCCGGCCAAGTAACCGCCGAGTCCGGGGACGCCGACCGCGAAGACGATCGCGACGATCGCGAGACCGACCATCAGCTCGAGCAGCGTGAAACCGGATGGAACGACGCGCGACATGCGCGCATCGTGCGCGGCCGCGCGCCAACGTCCCAATCGGCAAGACGGCCTAGTCCGTCCGGACGATTGACGGGGCGTGGCGGGGAGCGTCGCGGCGAATCGGTGCGGCCTTGATCCATGCGAAGGCGACCGCCGCTCCAAGCGGCGCCGATCTGCTATCGTGGCCGGGCCACCCTGAACGCGGCCCACCGACGATGAACGCACGCGACCCGATCCGCACGAGCAAGCCCGGATTCCAGTGGGACGATCCGATGCTTTTCGAGCGCCAACTGGGCGAGGACGAGCGGATGGTGCGCGATACCGCGCACGACTACGCGCAGGAGAGGCTCGCGCCTCGCGTGCGCGACGCGTTTCGCAACGAGTGCACCGAGCCCGCGATCTTTCGCGAGATGGGCGAGATCGGTCTGCTCGGTCTCACCATTCCCGCCGAATACGGGGGCGCCGGCCTCAACTACGTTTGCTACGGGCTCGTCGCGCGCGAAGTCGAGCGCGTGGATTCGGGCTACCGCTCGATGATGAGCGTGCAAAGCTCGCTCGTCATGCATCCGATCCACGCGTACGGCTCCGAGGCGCAGCGCGCGAAGTACCTGCCGCCGCTCGCGCGCGGCGAGAAGATCGGCTGCTTTGGCCTGACCGAGCCGAACCACGGCTCGGATCCCGGATCGATGGAAACGCGCGCACGCGAAGTCGACGGCGGTTATCGGCTGACCGGCGCGAAGACGTGGATCTCCAACTCGCCCATCGCGGACGTGTTCGTCGTCTGGGCGAAGCTCGACGGCGTCGTCCGCGGCTTCGTGCTCGAGAAGGACATGAAGGGCCTGTCGGCGCCGAAGATCGAAGGCAAGTTCTCGCTGCGCGCATCGATCACCGGCGAGATCGTGATGGACGACGTGTTCGTGCCGCGCGAGAACCTGTTGCCCAACGTCAAGGGGCTCAAGGGGCCGATGGGCTGCCTCGACAGCGCGCGCTACGGCATCGCGTGGGGCGTCCTCGGCGCGGCGGAAGCATGCTGGCATCAGGCGCGGCAGTACGTGCTCGACCGCAAGCAGTTCGGCCGCCCGCTCGCGGCGAACCAGCTGATCCAGCGCAAGCTCGCCGACATGCAGACCGAGATCGCGCTCGGCCTGCAGGGTTGCCTGCGCCTCGGCCGCCTGAAGGACGAAGGCCTGGCGGCGCCGGAGATCACGTCGATCCTCAAGCGCAACAACTGCGGCAAGGCGCTCGACATCGCGCGGACCGCGCGCGACATGCACGGCGGCAACGGCATCGTCGACGAGTTCAACGTGATCCGCCACATGCTGAACCTCGAGACGGTGAATACGTACGAAGGCACGCACGACATCCACGCGCTGATCCTCGGGCGCGCGCAGACCGGCATCTCGGCCTTCTGATTCGCGCGGCCGCCGCGCTGCAAGCGCGCGGTCCGCGTCCGCGCCCACCCCGCGTTCTGAGATACTGCGGGGATGCGCCTCTACGACTACTTCCGGTCCTCGGCGGCCTATCGCGTACGCATCGCCCTCAACGTGAAGGGCATCGTTCCCGACGAGCGGACGTTCGTGCACCTGCGCATGGGCAACCAGCGCGCGCAGGATTACCTCGCGCTCAATCCGCAGGGGCTCGTGCCCGCGCTCGCCCTCGACGACGGCGCGGTGCTCACGCAGTCGCTCGCGATCGTCGAATACCTCGACGAGACGCATCCGCAGCCGCCGCTCCTGCCCGCCGATGCCGAAGGGCGCGCGCGCGTTCGCTCGATCGCACTCGCGATCGCGTGCGAGATCCATCCGCTGAACAACCTGCGCGTGCTGAACTACCTCATTGGCACGCTCGGCGTCTCGCGCGAGCAGAAGGATGGTTGGTATCGCTACTGGATCGACGTCGGCTTCGAGGCGCTCGAAAAGTCGCTTTCGCGCGATCCGGTCACCGGCCGCTTCTGCCATGGCGATGCGCCGACGCTGGCCGACGTCTGCCTCGTGCCGCAGCTCGCCAACGCGCGCCGCTTCTCGATCGATCTCTCGCCGTACCCGACGCTGGTGCGCATCGAATCCGAATGCAACGCGCTGCCCGCGTTCGCGAACGCAGCGCCCGCGAAACAACCCGACGCCGAATGAGGAGCTGGCAGAACGATGCAATACGCGATTCCGTTGTGGGACCCGCCGGCCGTGCCGGTCGTCGACGGCCCGCCGTTTCCCGTTCGTCACGTCTTTTGCGTCGGACGCAACTATGCGGAGCACGCGAAGGAAATGGGCGGCGATGCGACGAAGGAGCCGCCGTTCTTCTTCACCAAGGCCGCCGACGCCATCGTGCCGTCGCGGCCGCCCGAGGTCGCGCGCATCGCGTACCCGATGGCGACGAAGAATTTCCATTACGAGCTCGAGCTCGTCGTCGCGATCGGCAAGAGCGGCGCGAACGTGAAGGCCGCCGACGCGCAGGCGCTGGTGTTCGGCTACGCGACGGGGCTCGACATGACGCGGCGCGACCTGCAGCACGACATGCGCGAGAAGAAGCGGCCCTGGGACATCGGCAAATCGTTCGCGCAGGCGGCACCGATCGCGCCGATCCATCCGGTCACGGCCACCGGCGCGCTGTCGAAAGGCGAGGTGACGCTGCTCGTCAACGGAGAGCGGCGCCAGCACGGCGATCTTTCCGACATGATCTGGGACGTGCCGCACATGATCGAATTCCTGACGCGCATGTATCGAGTCGAGCCCGGCGACCTGATCTTCACCGGCACGCCCGCGGGCGTCGGACCCGTCGTGCCCGGCGATCGCCTCGAAGGTCGCATCGCGGGCCTCACGCCGCTCGTCGTCGAGATCCTGCCGCCCGCGGCGGCGGCATGACGTTGCCCGCCGTGCCGATCCTCGCTGAACTGACGCCGGAGGCGGTCGAGCGCGGCTACAACAACCGTGCAGCCGTTCCCGACCATCAGCGCTGGCTCGACGAGTGGGTCGAGCGCTCGCGAGCCGCGATCGCGGCGTTGCGACCCGACGTCGACGTTCGCTACGGTGACGGGCCCAACGAGACGCTCGACGTCTTTCGACCTTCCGGACAGCCGCGCGGCACGTTCGCGTTCATTCACGGCGGCTGGTGGCGCACGCTCGACAAGACCGATTACGCGTTCGTCGCGCCGGCCTTCGCGGATGCGGGCTATGCCGTTGCGACGATCAACTACGAGCTCTGTCCGCAGGCGCCGATCGACGCGATCGTCGACCAGTGTCGCCGCGCGGTGCGCTGGCTCGCGCGCGAAGGACCGCGGCGCGGCCTGCCTGCGCCGCTCGTGATCGGGGGGCATTCGGCAGGCGGCCACTTGACGGCCACGATGTACACGCTCGACTGGCGCATCGACGATTTCGCGCGCGCGCCGTTCGTCGGTGGGGTTTCGCTGTCCGGCGTTCACGATCTCTCGCCGCTCGTGCACTTCTCGCACAACGTCGACTTCAGGCTCGATGCCGCGCGCGCTCGCGCGCTCTCGCCCGCGGTCAAGACGCCGGGCACCGATGCGCCGCTGCTGATCGCCGTCGGCGCCGACGAGACTTCGGAGTTCGTGCGGCAGACCGACCTGCTGTGGGACGCGTGGCCGCGAAACCGTCCCGCCGGCGCACGCGGACCGATGCGCATCGCCGGCGAAAATCACTACAGCGTCGTCCTCGACTACGTCGATGCGAAGAGCGCGTTGACGCGCGCGACGCTCGCGCTTTTCGGAGATTCATGACATGCCGATCGCCCCCATCGCCGACATCGTCGCCGACCTGAAGGCGGGCCGGATGGTCATCCTCGTCGACGAGGAGGATCGCGAGAACGAGGGCGACCTCGTCCTCGCCGCCGATCACGTCACGCCGGACGCGATCAACTTCATGGCGCGCTTCGGCCGCGGCCTGATCTGCATGCCGATCACCGAGGAGCGTGCGAGCCGGCTCGACCTCGCGCCCATGACGCCGACGAACCGGTCGGTGCACGGCACGAACTTCACCGTTTCGATCGAGGCCGCGAACGGCGTCACCACGGGCATCTCCGCGGCCGACCGCGCGCATACGATTCGCGTGGCCGCCGCCGCCAACGCGTCGCCTTGCGACATCGTGCAGCCGGGCCACGTCTTCCCCCTGATCGCGCAACCGGGTGGCGTGCTCGCGCGCGCGGGCCACACGGAGGCGTGTTGCGATCTGGCGCGCCTCGCCGGCCTGTCGCCCGCGGCCGTGCTGTGCGAGATCATGAACGACGACGGAACCATGGCGCGTCTGCCGGACCTCGAGGGGTTCGCCCGCACCCATGGCTTGCGCATCGGCGCGATCGCCGATCTCATCCACCATCGCGCCCGCACCGAGCGGCTCGTCGAGCGCGTGGCCGAGCGACCGTTGACGACGCCTGCCGGCACGTTCCGGCTCGTCGTGTACCGCGACAAGCTGTCGGATGCGACGCATCTCGCGCTGGTGCGCGGACCGATCTCGCCCGAAGTCGAGACGCTCGTCCGCGTGCACGAGCCGCTTTCGATCATCGATCTCCTCGACTCCGAAAGCGAAGGGCACGCGTGGAGCGTCCTCGAAGCGCAGCGCGCGATCGTCGAGGCCGGACGCGGCGTCATCGTGCTGCTGCATCGGCCGGAAGGCGCCCGCGAGCTGCGCGAGCGCGCGATCGCCGGCAAGCCGCCGGTGCCGCCGAAGATGGACCTGCGCAACTACGGAATCGGCGCGCAGATCCTGCGCGACCTCCACGTCGGCCGGATGCGGCTCCTCGCGCGGCAGCGCAAAATGCCGAGCATGACCGGCTTCGACCTCGAGGTGACGGGTTACGAAGAAACTCCGCCCGCGCGCCGCGCGTCGTAGCTTTCGTCGGGCCGCGTCGCTGCGGCCGCCCACTTCGTCGCTTCCACTGCCATGCCCATCGAGCGCCTCGAACCGAACGGCCGCGGCGATGAACGCCGCGTCGCCATCGTCCAATCCCGCTTCAATCCGTCGATCGGGGCGGGCCTGCTGAAGGGCGCGTTGCGCGCGCTCGCCGAGGCGGGCGTCGCCGAGGAGCGCATCACGCTCGTCACGGTCCCCGGCGCGCTCGAGATCCCCCTCGCGCTGCAGCGGCTCGCGCAAAGCGGCGACTACGACGCGCTCGTCGCGCTCGGCGCCGTCATTCGCGGAGACACGTATCACTTCGACATCGTCGCCAACGAGTCGGCGGCGGGCGTCGCGAGCGTCGCGCTCGAATTCGGGGTTCCGATCGGTAACGGCATCCTCACCTGCGACACCGACGCGCAGGCGGAGGCGCGCATGGCGCCCAAGGGCGCCGAGGCCGCGCACGCCGCGCTCGAGCTCGCGAATCTTCTCGACGCGATCGATCAACGGTGAGCGCTGCGGGCCCCCAGCCACGAAGACGCCGGGCGCGCGAGCTCGTGCTGCGGGGCCTCTACGAGCGGCAGGTCGGCCGTGGCGACGCGAACGCGATCGCCGCTTCGCTCGAGGCGGGTCCGGAGTTCGCCGATGCCGACGCTGAATATTTCCGCGCGTTGTGGCAGGGCGTCACGCGCCGTTACGACGAGCTCGTGGCGACGGTTGCGCCCGACGTCGATCGCCGTGTCGACGAGCTCGCGCCGATCGAGCGCGCGCTGCTCGTGATCGGGACGTGGGAGCTCGCCGATCGTCTCGACATTCCGTATCGCGTCGTGATCAGCGAGGGGATCGAGCTCGCGAAGCGTTACGGCGGCACCGACGGCCACAAGTTCGTGAACGCGGTGCTCGATCGCGTCGCGGCGAGGCTTCGCGCCGACGAGATCCGCGTGCTGCGCGGCGCATGAGCCCGAACGATGCGCGACTGAACGCCCGTGAACGAATTCGCACTGATCGCGCGTCACTTCGCGCGGACGCCGCGACGCGCCGACGTGCGCGTGGGCATCGGCGACGATGGCGCGGTCGTCGCATTCGAAACGGACATGGAGTGCGTCGCCTCCGTCGACATGCTGGTGGAGGGGCGGCATTTCGCCGCCGGCACGGATCCGCAGCGTCTCGGGCACAAGACGCTGGCCGTCAACCTGTCCGATCTCGCGGCGATGGGCGCGCGCCCGCGGTACGCGCTCCTCGCCGGCGCGCTGCCGACGAGCGACTCCGGCTGGCTGTCGGCGTTCATGCGCGGATTCGATGCGCTGGCCGCGCGCTACGGCGTGGAGCTGATCGGAGGGGATACGACCCGCGGACCGCTGACGCTCTGCGTGACGGTGCTGGGCGACGTGCCCGCGGGGCGGGCGATCACGCGCGCCGGCGCGAAGCCGGGCGACGACGTGTACGTGTCCGGAACGCTCGGCGACGCGGCGCTCGCGCTCGCCGTGCGGCTCGGGCATATCGACGTCGACGCCGCTGGCCTGCGCGTCGCAGGCGAGCGGCTCGATGCGCCGCAACCGCGCATCGCGCTCGGCATCGCGCTACGCGGCATCGCGTCGGCGGCGATCGACGTGTCCGACGGACTCACCGGCGATCTCGGACACATCCTCGAGGCGTCGCAGGTCGGCGCAGCGCTCGACCTCGCGGCGCTGCCCGCGAGCGATGCGCTGCGCGCTCGGACCCACGGCAGCGGCCGCGACGGCGCGCTCGCCTGCCTGCTTGCCGGCGGTGACGACTACGAGCTTTGCTTCACCGCTTCGCCGGCGCTGCGCACGCGAATCGGCGCGGTGGCGCAGGACCTCTCGCTCGCGTTGACGCGAATCGGCGCGATCACGGCGTCGCCGGGGCTCGTGGTGCGCGACGAAACCGGCGCCGCGATGAGCGCGCTGCCGCGCGGCTTCGATCATTTCGCGGCGGCGTGACCGGCGCACGATGATTGCGTCGCCCGGCGTGCCGATCGAGCGTCCGACCCGCGCATTTCTGCTGCGCCATCCGGCGCATCTGATCGCGCTCGGCTTCGGCGCCGGCCTCGCCCCCATCGCGCCCGGCACCGTCGGCACGCTCGTCGCGTGGCCGATCGCGTGGCTGCTCGACATGTACGCCGACCCGCTCGGCTGGATGGCCACGATCGTCGCGGTCGCGATCGTCGGCGCGTGGGCGGCCGGCATCACCGCGCGCGATCTCGGCGTCGCCGACCACGGCAGCATCGTCATCGACGAGATCGCGGCGTTTCTGCTCGTGCTGTTTTTCGCCGGCGCCGAACCTGCGCGGCAGGTGCTAGGCTTCGTGCTGTTCCGCTTCTTCGACGTCGTGAAGCCGCCGCCGATCCGTCAGGTGGACAACGCAATGAAGAGCGGCGTCGGCGTGATGGCCGACGATTTTCTCGCCGCAGGCTACGCGTTGCTCGTGCTCGCGCTCGTGCAGCGCGTTTTCCAGTGGTGGTGATCGACGAAGCCGCGGCCCGCAGTACGCCTACCACGATCGCGCGCGTTCGCACGAATGCCACGTTATTTCGATTCAGCGGAGTTGCGGGCGCTCGCGACCGAGCTCGGCGCCGCACTTCGCCGGCGCGGACTGCGCGTCACGACCGCGGAATCCTGCACGGGCGGGCTCGTGGCCGGCGTCATCACCGACGTGGCGGGCAGCTCGGCATGGTTCGAGCGCGGCTTCGTCACCTATTCCAACGACGCCAAATCGGAGCTGCTCGGCGTGTCGCGCGAGACCATTGCCGCGGCCGGCGCGGTGTCCGAGGCGGTCGCGCGAGAAATGGCGGAAGGCGCCGTCGCGCACAGCCACGCGGAGTGCGCGCTGGCGGTGACGGGCATTGCGGGCCCCGATGGCGGCAGCGCGGAGAAGCCGGTGGGCACGGTCTGCTTCGGCTGGGCGTTTCCGGGCGAGCCGCCCGTGACGACGACCCGGCATTTCGCCGGTGACCGGGGGGCGGTGCGCGAGGCGGCCGTGCGCGCGGCGCTGCAGGGGCTCGTGCAGGTCCTCGAGGCCCGCACGGGCCCCCATTGAGGGCCGCCATCGTCGTTTTTGGGTCACGGCGCCTCGACCGCTCGCCTCGGCCAAAAGTCTGCTTGCATCGAACGATCGTTCCATGGCACCATTCGCGCCGCGTTGAACCGAAGCCGCTGCCGCCCGCCGAACCCGACTCAGGAGTCACCCGTCATGCCCCCCCTCGACAGCCCCATGGACGACCAGAAAAGCAAGGCGCTCGCCGCGGCGCTCGCACAGATCGAAAAGCAGTTCGGCAAGGGCTCGATCATGAAGATGGGGGACGCGCAGATCCAGGGCGATCTGACCGTCGTGTCCACCGGCTCGCTCGGCCTCGACATCGCGCTCGGCGTGGGCGGCCTGCCGCGCGGCCGCGTCGTCGAGGTCTACGGTCCCGAATCGTCGGGCAAGACGACGCTCTGCCTGCAAGTCGTCGCCGAGGTGCAGAAGGCGGGCGGCACCGCCGCGTACATCGACGCGGAAAATGCGCTCGATCCCACGTACGCGCAAAAGCTCGGCGTGAATGTCGGCGACCTGCTGATCTCGCAGCCGGACACCGGCGAGCAGGCGCTCGAAATCGCCGACATGCTCGTGCGGTCGGGCGGCGTCGACATCATCGTCATCGACTCCGTCGCTGCGCTCGTGCCGAAGGCCGAGATCGAAGGCGAAATGGGCGATCAGTTGCCGGGCCTGCAGGCGCGCCTGATGAGCCAGGCGCTGCGCAAGCTCACCGCGAACATCAAGCGCGCGAACGTGCTCGTCATCTTCATCAACCAGATCCGGATGAAGATCGGCGTGATGTTCGGCAATCCCGAGACCACCACCGGCGGCAACGCGCTCAAGTTCTACGCGTCGGTGCGCCTCGACATCCGGCGCATCGGCTCGATCAAGAAGGCCGACGAGGTCATCGGCAACGAAACGCGCGTCAAGGTCGTCAAGAACAAGGTGTCGCCGCCGTTCCGCGAGGCGCTCTTCGACATCCTGTACGGCGAAGGCATCAGCCGCGAAGGCGAAATCATCGAGCTCGGCGTCAACCATCGCATCGTCGAGAAGTCGGGTGCCTGGTATTCGTATAACGGCGATCGCATCGGGCAGGGCAAGGACAACGCGCGCGAATTCCTGCGCGAGCATCCGGAGATCGCGCGGGAGATCGAAGGGAAGATCCGCGATGCGGTCGGCGTCGCGCGCATCGGACCGAACGGCGGCGGCGGCGGCGACGCCGGCTAAGCTGCGGGCGGCCGCACTGCGCCTGCTCGCGCGCCGCGAACGCTCCCGCAGCGAGCTCGAGCTGCGCCTGTCGCGCCGCGGCGGCGACGTCGCCGACATCGCGGCCGTGCTCGATGCGCTCGAGCGCGACGGGTATCTTTCCGATGCGCGCTTCGCGCACGCGCTCGTCGCGCAGAAAGCGGGCCGCTACGGCAAGCGCGCGATTGCCCACGCATTGCGCGAGCGCGGCGTCGACTTCGACGTCACGCGCGAAGCGCTCGGCGCGCTCGCCGGCCACGACGAAATCGACGAAGCGATGGCGCTTCTCGCGCGCCGCTTTCCCAACGCGCCGAGCGACGACCGCGATCGTGCGCGGCGCATCCGCTTCCTGATCGCGCGCGGATACGCACCCGCGGCCGCGCGTCGCGCGCAGATGCGCGCCGAACGCGAGTCACAGGAAGCGACCTGAGTTCGGGTCGGAGCGCCGAGGAGGGTCCGTCTCCGCGCCACACCAGGATGCGCTGATCCGAAATACCGGCGATCGCCGCGATATACTCTAAGGTTTTGATTTCGCCCGAGTTCGGCGGGCGACCGGGCGCGTGCGCGCCCGTGACCGGGAATCGCATGAAAGTCTCCGACATCCGCCGCCAGTTCATCGACTACTTCGTTTCGAAGGGGCACACGCACGTCCCGAGCTCGCCGCTCGTGCCGGCGAACGACCCGACGCTGCTTTTCACGAACTCGGGGATGGTGCAGTTCAAGGACGTCTTCACCGGGCGCGAAACGCGCCCGTACACGCGCGCGACCACCGCGCAACGGTGCGTGCGCGCGGGCGGCAAGCACAACGACCTCGAGAACGTCGGCTACACGGCGCGGCATCACACGTTCTTCGAGATGCTCGGCAACTTCAGCTTCGGCGACTACTTCAAACGCGACGCGATCCGCTTCGCCTGGGAGCTGTTGACGAAGCACTACGGCCTGCCGCCCGAGCGGCTGTGGGTGACCGTCTACATCGACGACGACGAGGCGTACGACCTCTGGACGCGCGACGTCGGCGTTCCGCCCGAGCGCTGCATTCGCATCGGCGACAACAAGGGCGCGAAGTACGCGAGCGACAACTTCTGGCAGATGGCGGACACCGGCCCCTGCGGCCCGTGCTCGGAGATTTTCTACGACCACGGGCCCGACGTCTTCGGCGGGCCTCCCGGCTCCGCCGACGCCGAGGGCGACCGCTACATCGAGATCTGGAATCTCGTGTTCATGCAGTTCGATCGGCAGAAGAGCGTCGACGGCTTCACCATGTCGCCACTGCCGAGGCCGTGCGTCGACACCGGCATGGGGCTCGAGCGGCTCGCGGCGGTGCTGCAGCACGTGCATTCGAACTACGAGATCGATCTCTTTCTTTCGCTGATCAGGTCCGCCGCGCGCGAGACGCACGCGACCGATCCCGACAGTCCGTCGCTCAAGGTGATCGCGGATCACATCCGTGCGTGCGCGTTCCTGATCGTCGACGGCGTGATCCCGGCGAGCGAGGGCCGTGGCTACGTGCTGCGCCGAATCATCCGGAGGGCGATCCGCCACGGGTACAAGCTCGGGCAGAAGCAGCCGTTCTTCTATCGGCTCGTCGACGATCTCGATCGCGAGATGGGGGCGGCGTACCCGGAACTGAGGCGCGACAAGGAACGCGTCGCGCGCGTGCTGAAGACCGAGGAGGAGCGCTTCGGCGAGACCCTCGAGAACGGCATGCGGATCCTCGATGCGGCGCTCGAGGGCGGCACGCGCGTGCTCGACGGCCAGACCGCGTTCACGCTCTACGACACGTTCGGCTTCCCGCTCGATCTCACCGCCGACGTCGCACGCGAGCGTGGCATCGCCGTCGACTGCGAAGGTTTCGATCGCGCGATGAACGCGCAGCGCGAGCGCGCGCGCGCCGCGTCGCAGTTCAAGTCGGGCGAAGCGCTGCCGTACGAAGGACCCAAGACGGCGTTTCGCGGCTACGATTCGCAGTCCGAGGAGGGGCGCGTCGTCGCACTGTATCGCGACGGCGAGCGCGTCGAATCGCTGATCACCGGCGAGCGCGGCGTCATCGTGCTCGACCGCACGCCGTTCTACGCCGAATCGGGCGGCCAGGTCGGCGACCGCGGCGAGCTGTCGAAGTGGGGCGCGTGCCTGACGCTCTTCAGCGTCGACGACACGCAGAAGATCCAGCCCGACGTCGTCGGGCACGTCGGCGAGATGAAGAACGGCGAATTGAAGGAAGGCGATCGCGTCACCGCGACGGTCGACGCCGACGCCCGTGCGCGGACGATGCGCAACCACTCGGCGACGCACCTGATGCACAAGGCGCTGCGCGAGGTGCTGGGCGAGCACGTGCAGCAGAAGGGCTCGCTCGTCGATTCGACCAGGACGCGCTTCGACTTCGCGCACGACACGCCGCTGACCGACGAGGAAATCCGGCGCGTCGAGGCGATCGTCAACGCCGAGATCCTCGACAACGCGGCGGTTGCCGCCCGCACGATGCCGATCGCCGAGGCGCAGAAGGCGGGCGCGATGATGCTCTTCGGCGAGAAGTACGGCGACGAGGTGCGCGTGCTCGACATCGGCACGTCGCGCGAGCTCTGCGGCGGAACGCACGTCGCGCGCACCGGCGACATCGGACTCTTCAAGATCGTGTCGGAAGGCGGCGTCGCCGCCGGCATTCGCCGCGTCGAGGCGGTCACCGGCAAGGGCGCGCTCGACTACGTGCAGAAGCAGGAGGCGACGCTCGCGAACGCCGCGCAGCTTCTGAAGTCGCCGATCGCCGAGCTCGAGACGCGCATCGCGCAATTGCAGGAAGCGGCCCGTACCGCGGAGCGCGAGCTCGCTCGCCTGAAGGCGAAGGCGGCGGCGAGCGCGGGCGACGATCTCGTCGATCGTGCCGTCGACGTGAACGGCGCGAAGGTCGTCGCGGCGACGCTCGACGGCAGCGACGCGAAGGCGCTGCGCGAGACGATCGACAAGCTGAAGGACAAGTTGAAGAGCGCCGCGATCGTGCTCGCGAGCGTGAACGACGGCCGCGTCACGCTGATCGCCGGCGTGACGAGCGATCTCGTCGCGAAGGTGAAGGCCGGCGAGCTCGTCAACCACGTCGCGCAGCAGGTGGGCGGCAAGGGCGGCGGCCGGCCCGACATGGCGCAGGCCGGAGGCTCGAATCCGTCGGCGCTGCCCAAGGCGCTGCAATCGGTGCCGCAGTGGGTCGGCGAACGGTTGTGACCCGCGGACTCTCTCCTCAATTCGCAAGCGACAACTACGCGGGCATCTGCCCCGAAGCGTGGCGCGCGCTCGAAGCCGCGAATCACGGCCACGCGCCGGGCTACGGCGCCGACGACTGGACGCGCGCGGCCATCGACGCGATCCGTCACGCCTTCGAGATCGATTGCGACGTCTTCTTCGTCTTCAACGGCACGGCGGCGAATTCGCTCGCGCTCGCCGCGCTATGCCGCAGCACCGATGCCATCCTCTGTCACGCGATGGCGCACGTCAACGTCGACGAATGCGGCGGCCCCGAATTCATGAGCGGCGGCGCGAAGCTCGTCACGATCGACACGCCGGACGCGAAGCTCACGCCGACGTCGGTCGTCGAGCAATGCGTCACGCCGCACGACGAGCATTCGTCGCGGCCGCGCGCGCTGTCGCTTACGCAGGCGACCGAGCTCGGCACCGTCTATCGGCAGCACGAGCTCGTCGCCCTTTGCGATGCCGCGCACGCGCGCGCCCTGCGGGTGCAGATGGATGGCGCGCGCTTCGCGAACG
>Ga0207657_10001140_pt1 | contig 28213 bp, 27 predicted proteins | sample KBSC33metaG_FD_184316 | JGI IMG/M metagenome (GOLD analysis project Ga0207657, IMG submission 184316) | Corn rhizosphere microbial communities from Kellogg Biological Station, Michigan, USA - KBS C3-3 metaG (SPAdes) (version 2) | ecosystem: Host-associated > Plants > Roots > Rhizosphere > Soil ...
GCGAGCGCGGACTTCACGCACAGCTACCCGCACAGCTGGCGGTCGAAGGCGAAGGTCATCTACCGCTGCACCCCGCAGTGGTTCATCCCGATGGACAAGTTGATGGACGAGCGGAGCTGCCGCTGGTTCTTCGAGGGGCGCTGGGAGAATGAGGGCGGCGCGCTGCTTGAAAGGCCGCTTGAGAAGCGTCCAAAGCGCTCGCTCCGCGAAGTCGCTCTGCACGCTATCGCCGACACGCGCTTCGTCCCGGAAAAGGGGCGCAACCGGCTGCAGTCGATGGTCGAAGGACGGCCCGACTGGGTGATCAGCCGCCAGCGCGCCTGGGGCGTCCCGATCGCCTTGTTCGTCGAGCGGGCGACGGGCGAGGTGCTGGTCGATGCCAACGTCAACGCCCGTATCGTCGAGGCCATCCGCGAGAATGGAGTCGATGTCTGGGCCGCCGAAAATGCGGCGCATTTCCTCGGCGAGGCGCGCAACCCCGACGATTACGAGATGGTCGGCGACATCCTCGACGTCTGGTTCGACAGCGGCTGCACGCACGTCTTCACTCTGGAGAGCGGCCGCTGGCCCGACCTGCGCTGGCCCGCCGACATCTATGTGGAGGGTAGCGACCAGCATCGCGGCTGGTTTCAGTCGTCTCTTCTCGAAAGCTGCGGTACGCGCGGGCGGGCGCCTTACGACGCGCTCCTGACCCATGGGTTCACGATGGACGCCAAGGGCATGAAGATGTCCAAGTCGCTGGGCAACACGATCAGCCCGCTCGACCTGATGAAGGACTACGGTGCCGACATCCTGCGGCTATGGGCGCTCAGCGTCGACTTTACCGAGGACCACCGGATCGGGAAGGAAATCCTGGGCGGGGTCGCGGACCAGTACCGCAAGCTCCGGAACACCTTCCGCTATCTGCTCGGGGCACTGTCGGATTTCTCGTCGGAAGAGCGGGTGACGGATGTCGCCGCGATGCCCGAGCTAGAGCGCTACATGCTCCACCTGACCGCTGAACTGGACGCAAAGCTTCGCCAGGCGGTGAACGATTACGACTTCAACACCTACACGCGGCTGCTGTCCGACTTCGCCAACGAGGACTTGAGCGCCTTCTATTTCGATATCCGCAAGGACGTTCTTTATTGCGACGTCAACGCGCTGACGGGGGCCGAATCCGAGCGGCGGGCGGCGTACCGCACCGTCCTCGACCATCTCTTCCACGCGCTGGTGCGCTGGCTTGCGCCCGTGCTGGTGTTCACGACGGAGGAAGTATGGAGCACGCGCTATCCGGACGCAGGGTCGGTGCACTTGCTCGAATGGCCGGAGATTCCGCAGGTCGAGGCTGACGGTGCGAAATGGGCGCGGCTTCGCGAGCTGCGCTCGACCGTCACCGAAGCGATCGAGCCGCTCCGCCGCGACAAGGTCATCGGGTCGAGCCTGGAGGCGGAAGTCACTTTGCCCGAGCTTCCCGCGCCGGCCGATTTCCTCGCCGAGCTGTTCATTTCGTCGACGGTTCATCAGGGCGACACGCTGAAGATTTCAGAAACCCACCACCACAAATGCGGGCGGTGCTGGCGCTATCTGCCCGAAGTCGAGGAGGACGGAGCGTTGTGCGGGCGCTGTCAGGAGTTTGTTGATGCGTGAGCGGACGTTCGGTTTTTCCATCGCGCTGGTGATCTTCGCCCTCGACCAGCTGGCGAAGTGGATCGTGTCGGGGCCGCTGCGCCTGCAAGAAGTGGCGCAGATCACTATCCTGCCCTTCTTCAACCTGACGTGGACGGAGAACAACGGCATTTCTCTCGGCCTTCTCAATGCGGAAACCGAGACAGGCCGCTGGATGCTGGTCGCGCTGACTTCCGCAATCGCGATTGGGGTCGCCGTCTGGATCGGGCGGGAAAAGCACCGCTGGGACCAGGCGGCGCTCGGGCTGATCCTGGGCGGAGCGCTCGGCAACATCCTCGACCGGGCGCGCCACGGCTTCGTCGTCGATTTCGCCGATCTTCACTTCGGGGCCTTCCGCCCCTTTTTGGTCTTCAATGTCGGCGATGCAGCGATTAGCATCGGCGTCGTCATCCTGTTAGTGCGCGCGTTCCTCATCAAAGACGAGCACAAGAAGCTGCCCAAGGAGTCCGTCGAAAATGCGTAAGAGCCTCACTCTCCTGCTGATCCCGGCGATTGCGCTCGGCGGCTGCGCCGTCTTCAGGACGAAGTCGGCGACACCAGACGAATTCGCTGTCGCACGCAACGCGCCGCTGGTGATTCCGCCCGATTATTCGCTGACTCCGCCGGTCGCCGGAACGGCGACAGCCTCGCCGGAAGACGCGCAGCAGCAGGCGGTCGAAGCTCTGTTCGGCGGGCCCGCGCCAAGGCCGCCGTCGGAATCGCTGCTTCTCGATGAAGCGGGACGCGACCGCGTGGCGCTTGGGGTCCGCTCGATCGTCGGCGATCCGAACACGAATGTCGTGGACATGGGCGCGACGACTCGGACAATCATCGCGGCGCCGCAAAGCGACACGCAGATCGCATCCGTCCAGATCCCATAACGGGCGGACAGCGGGGGAAGCAAAAAGAATGGCCGAAGAGACCCTCTCAACCCGGCTCGTCGAGATCGAATCCATGCTTGACCGGTCGCGCCGACGCTTCGAGGAAGGCTCGCGCCTTGTCGAGGAAGCGCACAAGTCGCTGGCCGAAATCCAGCAGGCGCTGATCGGCTCGCCGTCGAGCGTCTCGCGCGAGCAGAGCGACGAGGCAGCGTCGAAGCTGGTCGCGTCGCTGCGCGCGTCGGGCGGCGAGATGCCGGAAAGCCTGTGCGGTGGCCGCCTGTCGGTCGACCAGATCCAGCGGCTGATCCGCATCGACGGTCATCCGATCGGGATCACCGAGATGGAATATCGCGTGCTCGAACTGCTCGCCTTCGCGCGCAACAATGTCGTCACCCGGGCGATGCTTCTGAAGCATCTCTATCGCCGGTCCGACGACCAGCCTCAGCCGAAGATTATCGACGTCTTCATCTCCAAGCTCAGGAAGAAGCTTCGGAGCGCGTCGGGGGGAGCCGAGTTCATCGAGACGATCCCGCAACGCGGCTGGATCCTTCGCGATATCGGCCCGGAGAGCGGGGCTTAACACTTCCTTAGGCACGCCCGTTCACAACGGGCAGCATGTTGCACCTGTTCGCCCAAGCCCCAGCGCCGCAACCCGCGGAGCGGCTGCATCCGGAGCCCGTCACTCGCCTCGCGAGCCTTCGCAATGCACTGCGCGTCGTGGATGAGTTCGGCGGCGGCCCGTCCGATGATTTCGACGACCGGATATCGGAGCGGTGGGAGAGCGCGGACGGAGCAGCCAGGCGCTGCTTCGACCGCCGCTCGTCCGAGCTGGTCGCGGCCGCGACGGTGGGCCTCGAGGCCGTGTCCTTCCAACGCGAGCAGGGTCTTGACGCAAGCATCGCCGCGCTTCGGGTCATTGCCGATGAGCTAAAGACCGGTCTCAAGGACCTCGAGCGGATTTTCACCCGCTAGGCTGGGCCGAGCGCCTTCGGCGTTGCAGGGTCCGCGCCCCACTCGCTCCAGCTTCCGTCGTAGAGCTTCGTCTCGTCGTTCCCGAGAAGGTGGGCGGCAAACAGCAGGCTGGCCGCGGTCACTCCGGACCCACAGCTCGCAACGAGGGGCCGCGTCGCGTCCGCGCCCGCCTCAGCGAAGACTCTCGCCAGCTCCTCGCGGCTACGAAACGTGCCGTCCTCAAAATATACCGCCGAGAAGGGGACGTTGCGGGCGCCTGGAATGTGACCGGACGCGACACCAGGCCGCGGATCGGGCTCGCTGCCTTCGAATCGCCCGGGACCACGAGCATCGACGAGCGGAAGCTCAATCCCGCCGAGAATCTGCTGCTTGGTGACGACCTCGTCCGGGCGCTCGGCGGCGTCGAAGGCGACGTCGCGCGGCTTCGGCTCGCCGGCTTCGACCGGACGGCCTTCCGCGGTCCATTTCTGGAAGCCGCCATCGAGTATCGCGACGTCGCCGACTCCGAAATGCCGTAACATGAACCAGCCGCGAGCGGCGGTGCGGATCGGCGAATTGTCGTAGACGACGATTCGGTCCGAGCTGCCGACCCCGATGCGCTCCATGGCGCGGGCGAATTCGGCTGCGCCCGGAAGCATGTGCGGAGCGGGATTCGCCGCGTCGCTCACCTCGTCGATGTCGAGGAAGCGGGCACTGGGGATGCGCGCCTGCAGAAATTCATCGCGACCGCTGCGGCCGCTCGCCGGCATGAACCAGCTGGCGTCGACGACGGTGAGTCCGGGCTCACCGAGATGGTCGGCCAGCCATTGAGTCGAGACGAGTGATTCCATTCGACCAAGATAGGCTGCAGAACAGGCAAATGAAGACCGGCGAGATCAAACTCCATGAAAGTTGGCTGAGGCCGCTGCGCAGCGAGTTCGAGCAACCCTACATGGGCGAGCTCAAGGCATTCCTTCGAGCGGAGCGGGAAAAGGGGCGGACGATCTTCCCGCGAGCGTCCAACTGGTTCCGGGCGCTCGACCTCACGCCGCTGGACAAAGTTCGCGTCGTCATACTCGGCCAGGACCCCTATCACGGGCAAGGGCAGGCGCACGGCCTGTGTTTCTCGGTGATGCCCGGCGTCCGCCCGCCGCCGAGCCTCGTCAATATCTTCAAGGAGATGCAGAGCGACCTCGGGGTATCGCCGAGCCGACACGGCTTCCTCGAACATTGGGCGAGCCAGGGCGTGCTCCTCCTCAACAGCGTTCTGACCGTGGAGATGGGTCAAGCCGCTTCGCATCGCGAGAAGGGATGGGAGCGGTTCACCGATGCCGTCGTTCGGCTGGTGAACGCAAAGCCCGAGCCGGTCGTGTTCATGCTGTGGGGAAGCTATGCGCAGAAGAAGGCGGCGTTCGTCGACACCGCGAAGCATTTGGTTCTGAAGGCTGCGCACCCCTCCCCCTTGAGCGCGCACAGCGGTTTTTTCGGCTGCCGGCATTTTTCGAAAGCCAATGCGTTCCTGGAAGCGCGCGGGCTTGAGCCAGTCGACTGGGCGTTGCCTGAATGCGAGACTGCGGCGTAAGGGGCCGCGCGATGGACCCGAAGCATCTTGGAAAGCAGAGCGCCCTTCCCGCCTCGCCGGAAGAGGCGGTGCTCGATTACGTGCCGAACCCGCGCCCGCAGGAATTGTACCTGGTGCGGTTCGCCGCGCCGGAGTTCACTTCGCTGTGCCCGGTCACCGGCCAACCAGACTTTGCGCATCTCGTTATCGACTATGCGCCGAATGGCACGATCGTCGAATCGAAGAGCCTGAAGCTGTTCCTCTCCTCGTTCCGCAATCACGGCGCCTTCCACGAGGACGTCACCGTCGGAATCGGCAAAAGGCTCACGCAAGAGATGAAGCCGAAATGGCTCCGCATCGGCGGCTATTGGTATCCGCGCGGCGGGATGCCGATCGACGTCTTCTGGCAGAGCGGCGCGCCCCCGGAAGGGCTATGGCTGCCCGATCAGGGCATCGCCGCCTACCGGGGCCGGTAGACTAGCGGTAGCCGGCTTCGCGCGGCTCCTCGAACTGCTCGGTTGGCGGAGCACTTGACGCCTGGCCCTTCGTCCACAGGTAAAGTCCGCCGACAAGCAACACGAACAGGACGATCCCGAGCGGCACCGCCAGGCCGAAACCATGGACGATTGCGAGCGGGGCGTCGCTGTTCGTCGCCGCGACAATGCCGGCGAAGACGACGCCGAACAGGCTTTCGCCGACGATTACGCCGGTCGCGAGGAGGACGCCCATGCGCTGGGCGAATTCCGGGTTGGCAGCGCGCTTCGCCCACTTTTCGTAGAAATGGCCGAGCACCGCGCCGATCGGGATCAGCAGGGTCAGCGCCATCGGAAGGTAGATCCCCATCCCGACCGCGAGCGGCGGCATCGCGCCGCGCTTGGTCGCCCGGAGGAATTCATCAATGATGACCGCGACGACACCGATCCCGGCGCCGATCCCGATCAGGCCCCAGTCAAGGTTGCCGCCGAGAACGCCCTGCGCGATCGCCGAGATGAGCTGGGCCTGCGGCGCCGCGAGCGCGGTGATGCCCGCCCCCGGCACGCCCTGGAAACCGAACGCGGTGTTCAAGAGGTCGAGGATCGGCGGGATGACAAGCGAGCCGAAGACGACCCCGAGGATAAGCGCAACCTGCTGCCGCCACGGCGTCGCTTCGACCAGCTGCCCGGTCTTCAAGTCCTGAAGGTTGTTGTTGGAGATCGTCGCAACTCCGAACACGATCGCGGTTACGAATAGCGAGAAGGCGACAAGGCTCTTGGTCGCATCGCCAGTCGCCGCCGGGAACAGCATCGCGAGGATCAGCGCAATTCCGACCACCGAGAGGATGCCGACGCCCGAAATCGGGCTGTTCGAGGCGCCGATCAGGCCGGCCATATAGCCACACACCGCGGCGATGATGACGCCCGCGACCAGTACATAGATGATCGAAAGGAGGATTGTCGCGGTCGGGTTGGCCGCAATCGGGTTGGTGTCCGCGAAAGCATAGAGCAGAAGCCCGATCGGGATCATCGAGAGCAGGATAGTCGCAGTGACCATCCCGATCGGAATATCCCGTTCGGTGATTGGCAGCGTATCCGCGCGGCCCGCCTTGCGCTCGCGGTTCGCCGCCATCGCCGATCGGATCCCGCCGACGATCGGCCCGAGGATCCGAAGCAAGGTCCATATCGCGGCGACGCCGATCGTGCCGGCGCCGACGAAACGCACCTTGTTGACGAAGATGTCGCCGACGAAATCGTCGAGGCTTGTTCCGAGCGGAATCGCCCCGGCGAGCGAGGTGTAGTGGGGAACGAGATAGGCCCAGCTGATCAGCAGGCCGATGAACATCGCGATTCCGACCGACAAGCCGACGAGATGACCCACTCCGATCAGCGCCAGCGACAGGCTGGCCGAGACCTGGGTCGAGCCCGAGCCGACGCGGAAGCTCTTCGCGGCGGCGGAAGAGATCAGGCCGGTCGCGGCAAGCAGCGAATAGCCGGCGGCGGCGATCGAACTGACGATGATCATCAGCAGGCCGCGCCGGTTTTCCTCTGCGCCTCCGACGCCCGCGCCGACCTTGAGGACCTCTGCCGCAGCGACGCCTTCCGGATAAGGAAGGTCGGAGCCGGTCACCATCGCGCGCCTCAGCGGGACGGAATACATGACCCCGAGGATTCCGCCGATGCCGATCACCGCGACCGATAGCCAATAGGGAAATCCCGTCCACCAGCCGACCATGATCAGGCCCGGAAGGACGAAGATGATCGCCGACAGGGTGCCCGCCGCCGAAGCGATCGTCTGGACGATATTGTTTTCCTGGATCGTCGAATCGCGGAAGAATTTCAGCACGGCCATCGAAATCACGGCAGCCGGGATCGACGTCGCGAAAGTCAGGCCGATCTTGAGGCCGAGATAGACGTTGGCAGCCGTGAACACGACCGTGATCAGCGCCCCCAGGATGATCCCGCGAAGCGTCAGTTCCTTGAGGCCGGGATCGCGACTGGTGGCGCGTGAAGCGGCGGTGGCCATGTGGGTCTATCCTTGCCTGATCTAGAGACTTGTGGAGTGGGGAGGGTCCGACGCCGGGATAGGGCTCGAATGGCGGCGAACGACCTGCCATCGCCCGTCCTCGCGGACCCAGACGTCGGTGAGCAAGACCGAATCTTCGATTTCGCGGCCGAGATAGGACACGCGCCAGCGCGCTTCGACCGTTCCGACCATCATGTCTTCAAAAACAACCGCATCCTTGATGTCGAGATCGATGCTGACGAGTTCGCGCTTCTGAACGGCCTCCAGCCACTCCTCGCGATTCAGCGTGAACGGCCCGGTGGAGCGAGTCCCGATCAGCGTGAAGCGGGGATGGATCAGCGTGCGAAGCCGCTCCGCGTCGCTGGCGCACAACGAGTCGCGCCACTGGCACTCAAGGGAATTGATCAACTCGCAGTTGCTTGCTGTCACCGGCGACGGCCTCTCATTGCCTTGTCCCTCTTTGCTTCGCCCGGCGGAAAACTATCTCCGTGTCATAGCGATGCATGATCATGGCCGAATGCTCAACTTTCAGAGGTTCCGAACGAAACGCCGCCTTGCCCATGTCGTTCTGTTCCAGCCGGAACAATAGCCGGTGGCCGCGATCGGGCGCGAGCCGCACCGGATCGCCGCCCGTATCATAGGCCGGCATGAGCATCTTTACCGCATCGATCCGGCGGCCTTCGGGGGCCTCGACCCGTCCGTCGTCGTCGGCATAAGCGAAGATCGGCCGGTCGATGCCTTCGACCATCAACTGGACGGTTAGCGGAGTCCAGGTTCCAAGCTCGCTCTCCTCCACTGCAACATAAAGTTCGCCGGCAGGCGCCGAATCATCACGCACCACAAGGAAATCCGGCTCGCGTGGCATGGGATTGCTCGTCAGGTGGACAGTATTTCCCTCAACCGTCCACTCGCCCTCGGCGCTTTCCGAAACCGCCCCATATTCGAACTGATACCGGAAATGACCGCTCCTCCGCAGCTCGAGAGCGCCCGCCATCTCCATCTGGTTGGTGACGTAAAGTCCATGCAGCGTCTTGGACGGTGCTGGCGGGCTGGCCGCCACGAGCAGGGCGAGGATAGCCGGGATCATCGGCGCAAGCGCCGGGGCATGCCCGCCAACGGGCGCACGAGTCCCTCCTCCATGACTCTACACTTGCGAACCCGGGCGCTCGGCGCAAGCGCTAGATGCGCCCGGGCGGGAATGGCTCAACCGCTGATGTTGATCCCGACGAACGCGCCCGGCTGGGAACCGCGCTGAACAAGAAACAGAACGCTTGTCCGGCCCGCCTTCTTCGCTGCATCGACTGCCGCCCCAATCTGGGCGGGCGTCGTCACCTTCTGGCCCTGCACCGCGATGATGACGTCGCCGCGCTGGAGGCCTTTCTCTGCCGCGTCGCTCGAGGGATCGACAGCGGTAATGACTACCCCCGTTGTTCCGGGCGGAAGCTTCAGAGCCTGCGCGAGCTGCGCAGTCATCGGCTGCAGTGAAAGCCCGAGGCTCTGGGTCGTCGGGGTCGCGGTTCCGGGGGCGCCGCCAGTGGCGCCCTGGTCGTCCTGCCCGAGTTGCTTGGCCAGCTGTTCCTCGGTCGGCCGCTGCGTGATGAGAACCGGGATGTCGACCTTCTTCCCGCCGCGCATAACGGTGATGGTCGAGCGCGTACCCACCGGCAGGTTGGCCACGAGATAGGAGACGGTCTGGTCGGGATTCACATCCTTGCCGTTGACCGCGACGATGACGTCGCCCTGCTGGATTCCCGCCTTCGCCGCCGGCGCACCCGCCTGGACCGTGCGGACGATTTCGCCGCGATCCTTGGGAAGACCGAGCGATGCCGCGATGTCGTCGCTGACGGGCTGGAGCCCGACCCCGAGATACCCGCGCTCGGGACGCTGGCCTTTCTGAAGCGCATCGATCACCGGCTTGGCGAGTTCCGCAGGGATGGCGAGGCCGATTCCAACATTGGTGCCGGTCGGCGAGATGAGCGCGGAGTTGATGCCGATCACGCGGCCGGTCATGTCGAACATCGGGCCACCGCTGTTACCCATGTTGATGGCTGCATCTGTCTGGATATAGCGATCGTAGGCGCCGTTGCCGGTTATGCCGCGGTTGATCGCCGAGATGATGCCGGCGGTCACCGTACTTCCGACACCGTAGGGATCGCCAATCGCGATCACCCAGTCGCCGACCCGGGCGCCGCGGCTGTCGCCCCACTGCACATAGGGCAGATTGGAGCCGTCGATCTTCAGCAATGCGAGGTCCGCGAGCTCATCGCGCCCGATGATCCGCGCCGAATATTCCTTGCGGTTCGAAAGCGTGACGGTGACCTGGTCGACGGTGCCGTTGCCGTTGGCGCTGGCGATCAAATGGTTGTTGGTGACGATGTAGCCGTCGGGCGAAATGATGAATCCGGAGCCGAGCGAGCCGGCCTCGCGCGTGCGGGGTCCATTGCCGCTGCCGCCTTGGCCTTGCTGGTCCGGAAGCGGAGCGCCGAACTGCCGGAACAGCTCCTCCAGCGGATCCGCCTGCTGCTTGACGGTGATTTTCTGCTTGGTCGAAATGTTGACCACCGCAGGCATCACCCGTGCAGCGAGATCCGCAAACGACTTCGGCGCTCCTGCGACCGGAGTGATTGCTGCGGGATTCTGCGCGGTTTGGGCGCCGACCGGTCCGGTCGCGAGAGAGAATGCCGAGCCCCCGACGAGCAGGGCCATCGCGACACCATAGGCATAGCGCACTTTTCCGGACTCCTTCGACTTCATCGACACCCCTTGGCCTGGATTGTTCACGCCCGGACTAGCCGGTTTTCGTGAACTTCAATTGAACGCGATCACTTCGACTTGCCGGTAAACTGCCGCAGATAGTCGTTTTGCGGCGACAGAATAACGGTGGTCGGCGCCGGACGCTCCCCGGGGTCGCCAAGAAACGTTTTCTGATACGACTGCATCGCGCGATAGAAATCATAGAAGGCGGGATCCTTCCCAAAGCTGGCGGCATAGGTGCGCGCGGCTTCGGCGTCCGCTTCGGCCTGGATGATCTGAGCCTGCTTCGCGCCCTGCGCCCGGATCGAGCGCGCCTCCTGCTCGCGAGCGGTCCGCATCCGGTCGAAAGCCGAGGTCAGCGGAGCACCATCCGGAAGGTCGGTGCGCTTGATCCGGACGTCCATGATCTCGACGCCATATTCGCGAGCGATGCGGTTCAACGACTGGCGGACGTCATCCATCACGCCTTGCCGCTCCGGTGTAAGCAGCGCCGCGAACGTCACCTTGCCAAGCTCATTGCGGACTTCCGAGCCGAGGATCGGCCGAAGCTGGTCGGCGAGCTGCTGCTCGGTTCCGGCGCGGATGTACATCAGCAACGGATTGACGATCCGGTAGCGCGCGAAAGCATCGACCTGGAGCCGCCGCTGGTCCGTCGACAACACCTGCTGCGGCTGCATGTCGACATCCAGGACTCTCTTGTCGATCCATACGAGCTGCTCGGCCATCGGCACCCGCCACGCCAGTCCGGCGCCGGTGCCGCCGATCGGGTTCGTGGGACTGTAGGCGTTGAGGATGCGCACCGGTTTTCCGAAACGCACCACGACGGCCTGTTTCGTTTCCGGCACGACCGGGAAGGCGGCGACAACGAGTAAGAGAACGACGAGCGCAGCGACGCCGAGCAGGATCGGCCGGGTCCTGATGAAATCCATCACTGTCCGGACTCCTTGGCAGACTGCTGCTGCTGTTTCTTCACTTCGGGAAGCGGGAGGTACGGAGTTACCCCGGGGGCCTCGATGATCGTTTTGTCCACGCCCTCGAGAACCTTCTCCATCGTCTCGTAATACATGCGGCGGCGAGTGACTTCCGGCGCGAGCTTGTACTGCTCGTAGACCTTTTCGAAGGCGGTCGCCTCGCCCTGCGACTTCTGGCGAAGCTGGAGCGAATAGGCGTTGGCGTTGTTGATGTACGTCTGCGCGTCCTGCTGGGCGGCCGTGACCTGCTTGAAGGCGTCGTTGACCGCATCGGGCGGGTCCGCCTGCTTGATCGCGATGCCCTGGATCTGGACTCCGGACCGGTAGGCGTCGAGGATCAGCTGCATACGCTTCGCGACCTCATCCTCGATGTCGGCACGGCGGTCGCCAATGGCGTCATTCAGCGATACCTGGCTGATGACGGCGCGCATCGCGCTCTCACCGACTTCGCGGATGGTTTGCTCCGGTTCCGCAAGCTCGAACATGTAGAGCTCGGGCGTTTGGATGTTCCAGCGCACCGAATAAGCGAGATCGAGCAAATTCTGGTCGCCGGTGAGCATCAGGTCCTCGCCGCTATCCGAGCCGAGATCGACGCTTCGGATCTTCTCGACGTCGACCTTCTGCACGCTTTCGAGCGGCGATGGCAGGGTCAGGCCGACGCCCGGGCCGAGCGTGTAGACGTAGCGGCCGAAGCGGGTGACCACGCCCCGCTCACCCGGCTCGATGCTGTGGAAGCTGGTGAATATGAGCCACATGGCGAGCACGCCGACCGCACCCCAAAGGATGATCGCGCCCAGGCCGCCTTCGGGAAGACCGCCGCCACCGCCTGGCGAAAAGCGGGCGCGGCTCCTGCGAAGGAACTCGTCCAGCGAAGAAATATTGCCGCCGCGCTCGGTCGCGGCGGGCCTGCGGCCGGCAGGGGATTCACCCCATGGGCCCGGCGACGGCTCCGGCTCGTCGCCGGATTTCTTTGGTCCCCAGGGACCTTTTGTATCGGCGAAGAGCCCGCGAACGCGCTCCCCCCACCCGGATATCGTCGTCATGGTTTGCATCTATAGGAACGGCTCGGCGCGAAAAACAGTGGCAAGCGGCGCCCGAGTGCCTATCTCGCACGCGCAATGAACGACTCCCCTGCTATCCTTGCCGCCCTCGATTCCCTTCCCGGTTCGGCGCGGATCCGGTCGCGGCGGCTCCTCGACGGCGTCGCGACGATCATTGCCGATGCTACCGGCCTCGCCGCGGACGAGCGGAAGGAGCTGGAAGAACGGCTGAAGTCGGCCGCTGCAAAGCTGCCCGGCGTAAGCGAAGTGCGCGTCGGGCTGACCGCGAGCGAGCCCAGCCGCAAGCTTATCGCGGTCGCCAGCGGCAAGGGGGGCGTCGGGAAGTCCACGCTCGCGACCAACCTGGCGATCGCAATCGCGCGCACCGGCAAGAACGTGGGGCTGATCGATGCCGACGTTTACGGTCCATCGCAAACCCGGCTCCTCGGAACCGACGAGCGCCCGACCGCGGACGAAAAAAGGCTCAACCCGGTCAAGGCCCACGGAATCCGCTTCCTCTCGCTTGGTCAGCTCGTGTCTCCCGGTCATGCGCTGGCCTGGCGCGGCCCGATGGCGTCGGGAGCGCTGGCGCAGCTGATCGAGGCGGATTGGGGCGATTGCGAAATCCTTATCGTCGATCTCCCGCCCGGGACCGGCGACGTGCAACTGTCGCTGGTCCAGAAATCGCGACCCGACGGCGCGGTGATCGTCTCCACGCCGCAGGCGCTGTCGCTGATCGATGCGACACGTGCGATCGACCTGTTCGGCAAGGTGTCCGTGCCGGTGATCGGCCTTGTCGAAAACATGTCGGGTTTCACCTGCCCCCATTGCGGCGAGCGGTCGGATCCGTTCGGAAGCGGCGGTGCCGAAGAGGCGGCCGAAGCCATGGGGATACCGTTTCTTGGCCGAATCCCGCTCGATCTCGCGGTGCGCGAGGCGTCCGACGCCGGCACTCCACCTGCCGCTACCTCGGGGCCGCAGTCAGCCGCCTTCGAGTCGATCGCGCAAAAAGTCCTCGAAGCGGTGGAAACGTCCGCACCCGCCAATCATTCTCCTTTCGAGGAGATCGCCCATGCTTCGAAATGACGAGGACATCGTCAAGCTTTTGACGAATGCGCGAACGATCGCGATGGTCGGCGCATCCGACAGGCCCGACCGGCCTTCCAACGGCGTGATGAAGTTCCTCCAGGAGCGAGGCTACAAGGTCTTTCCGGTCAACCCGACAATCACCGGCGAATATGTCCACGGCGAATATGTCTGGCGCGACCTGCACCAGATCGGCGAGCCGATCGACATCGTTGACATCTTCCGCAATTCGGCCGCCGCCGGCGATGCGGTCGATCAGGCAATCGAGGTCGGCGCGAAGGCGGTGTGGATGCAATTGGGAGTCATCAACAGCGACGCCGCCGACCGTGCCGAGGCCGCTGGCCTGAAGGTCGTCATGAACCGCTGCCCCAAGATCGAAATCGCGAGGCTCGGCATTCCCGCGGTCGGAGAATCCACCGAAGCCTAGTTCGCTGGACGGACTGCAGCCACGAAGACGGGTTCGGCACCGCACTGGTGGTGAAATGGCCCATAGCTGGCGGAGTCGAGTTTCGCCCAGTCGAGCGGCAGAGTCTCGAGCTGGATCTCCTCTCCCAAAGCCACGCCCTGGTCCGTGCGACCCGGCTCATGGAAGGTCACCAGAGACTCCTCGAATTGCGTTCCGGTCGGCCAAACCGGAAGCAGGAGCCTGGAATCCCCCTCTGTCCGGAAGAGCAGGCATCCGCCCTCGTACATCAGGGTACCAAGCACAGACCTGGGTTCGCCGAAGCGGTAAGGCGCCGTCGCGATTTCAAATGGCTTCAGGGGGCGAAAGCCCTCCGAGGCGCAACCAGGAAGCAGCAACAGAAGTAGAAGTCCGAATTTACGCATCTCGCGGTCCATCAAGCCTTGGAGGGAGGGTTTATAGTGGAGCAGTCGAGAACGTGTAGCTCTGGTTTGCATGTTCCGGCTCTTGTCGCCGTCAGCTCGCGCTGCAACTCCGTTAGTTGGGTAGACGACAGTCGAGCGAAAAATAGAGGAGTTAATCGCAAGTATTAAAATTAGTTCATCTTGGACGAATTCCGAGTCGCGCGCATTCGGCTTCTTTCTCGCCGGCTAATTCCCCTCTTTAATATTGCAATTTGGAAAATCAGTGTCAGCATTCGCCTCCTTGCTCGGCATGCAGGATGGGAGGAGTTTATGACGCTACGCAAATGGGGAGTGATTGGCCTCGGGCTCGCGCTATCAGCCGCCGGTTCGGGGCCTGCCACGGCACAAGCTCAAAGAGTTCAGCTCGAACTCAGCGGACGCACCTACAATGCCGCAGTGTGCGCGCGCGGGAATCCGGCAGGAACGGCCCGCTGCTTCGCGCACGTGGTCACCGACGCTCGCGGCAACATCAGAAACGGCAAGCCTGCGCCTAACGTGACTCCGGCGGGTTACGGGCCGGCCGACCTGAAAGCCGCCTATGCAATTCCGGCGGGGACCGGAACGCCCACGATCGCGATCATCGATGCCTACGGCTACACCAATGCGGAAGCCGACCTCGGCGTGTATCGCGCCCAATACGGCCTTCCCGCATGCACCACCGCAAACGGTTGCTTCAAGAAAGTCGACCAGAACGGTGGCACGGCTTATCCTCGTGACGACACCGGATGGTCGCAAGAATCCGCGCTCGACCTCGACATGGCAAGCGCCGCCTGCCCCAACTGCAAAATCGTCCTCGTCGAGGCCAAGACGAACTCCTTCACGAACCTGATGGCCGCGGTGACCTATGCCAAGACCATTCCAGGCGTGAGGGCGATTTCGAACAGCTACGGTGGTTCGGACTCGTCATCGCTCGCGGCCTATGATTCGACCTATAGCGCCACCAATATCGCGATCACCGCGAGCACCGGCGACAGCGGTTACGGCGCCCAGTACCCCGCCACCTCGCCGGGCGTTGTCGCGGTCGGAGGAACGAGCCTCACCCGCAGCGGCAGCGGCTTCACCGAAGCCGCGTGGAATGGCGCAGGCAGCGGATGCGGCCTGAATCACGCCAAGCCCAGCTGGCAGGCCGGTGTCACCGACGCCTGCGCGGGACGCATGGAGGCCGATATTTCCTCCGTCGCCGACCCGAACACCGGCGTTGCGGTCTACGGTCCTTCGAGCCGGCGTGCCTCCAGCTGGATGGTGTTCGGCGGAACGAGCGCCTCCGCGCCCCTGATCGGTGCTTTGTTCGCTCTTCGCAACGGCGCCATCAACGCGGGCTCGTCGATCTACTCGCACACGAGTGCGCTTCATGACGTGACGAGCGGAAGCAACGGTAGCTCGTGCCCGGTCAATTATTATTGCAACGCCGGACCCGGCTACGACGGACCCACGGGCCTCGGTACGCCGAATGGCACGGCAGCATTCAGTAACTGATCGTCCAAACCTCCGTGTGGGCTGCGCTCCGGCGCAGCCCGCACCTCTTCCGATCGAAGTTCATGAAGCCCGGCTCGCCGCCTAGATTTCTTCGTTGCACCGCACTCGCGCTGGCATTGCTGTCCGCGACGCCCTTGCTGCTGCCGGCCGCGGCGCTTGCGCAGACGGCGCCGGTGCCTCGACCGGTCGCGTTGACCAAGGTCGACCTCGTCAGCCAGAGCGCGACGGAATCCCATTTCCAGCTTACGCTCCAGCCGAGCGCCAACCCGTTCCAGGCGCTCGCCAACGATCCTCGCGATCCGGCGCTTGCGCTGGCCCTTGCAACCCGAAGCGCGTCGGCCGTCGCTCCGCGCGGGCTCAATGGACTCGTCCGGTCGATCCAGTTCGTCCAGGCGGAAGGCGTGCTGGTGCTCCATTTCATCGTCAACACCAACGCGACAATCACCGCCTCGCGCAACGGCGACCAGCTGGTCGACGTTGTCGTCAGCAGCGGTTCCGGAACCGCTCAGAATGGCGGATATACCGCGCCCGCGAAATCGGGCGGTTCGGGGCAATTCGTCGGCCCGCCGGAAGGCCAGGAGGGTTACCAGCTCGTCCTGCTGAAATATGCCGACGTGTCGGAAGTGGTGGGCCTGCTGACCGACGGTTCGGTCAAATCGAACGACGTTTTCATTCCACAGGAGCCGTCGTTCGGTTCGAACAGCTTGACCGGAAACACCTATCAACCACAGCCTGCGTCGCAGGCGCCCGGGACGACCGATGCGCCGCTCGGCGAGTCGATCAACGCTTCGATCGCCATAGACCGCCGCCTCAACGCAATCTGGCTGCGCGGCTCGCCCGACGAGATCGCGCGGCTGAAGGCCATGATCGCCATGATCGATATCCCGGTCGACAGCGTCATCCTCGAAACGCAGATGGTCGAGCTCACGGAGACCGGATCGAAGGATCTCGGGATCGATTTCACCAACGCCAACGGGCAGCTCGGAGTCGCCACCTTCCAGTCCGGCCAGTTCATCCCTCCCGGAGTCCCGGCCGGCAATCACCTCAGCAGCTTCCAGTTCCAGGCAGCGCTCTACGCGGAGATCCGCAAGGGCAACGGCCGGATTGTTTCCAAGCCAAGGATCGCGGCGCAGAGCGGCTCGACGGCCAAGATCATTACTGGCGATGCGCTTCCGATCCTCACCGCGATCACCTTGTCGGGCGTCAACGGCGTGTCGCAGCAAGTGCAATACGTGAACGTCGGGGTGACCCTCCAGATCGCACCCCGGGTCAGCGCCGATGGCTTCGTGACCAGCCACGTCTATGCCGTCGTCTCGAGCGTGACGGGCTTCAGCCAGGGCTATCCGACCATCAGCCAGCGCCAGGCCGAAACCTCGGCGACCGTTCGCGACGGCGATTCCTTCGTCATCGGCGGCCTGACGCAGGACGAAAATATCACCAACAAGGGCAAGGTCCCGATCCTGGGCGACATTCCCATCCTGGGCGAAGTGTTCAAGAACACCCACAACACCCGCTCGCGGACGGAGCTCTACATCATCGTCACGCCGCACATCGTGCGTCGCGTCGGCACCCAGGCGCTGACCGAGGCGCGGCAGGAGCCCTATGATTCCCAGCCGGTGACGACGGTCCCGGCACCGGGCGGAACGGTGACCTATGTGCCGATCCAGCCGCCGGCGGACATCCCGAATGGCAATCCGCTGGAGCCGCCGCACCAATAAGCAGCGCTAGGCGGTCCCCACCGTCATTTGCGGGACCAGAATGGTGGGCGAGTCTATGCCCCGGCGGAATTCGAGGTCAGAACCCGGCTCGAGAATCGCGAACATGTCGATCAGATTCGACGCGATCGTGATCTCCTCGACGCTCGGCCCGATTTCGCCGTCACGGACCAGGAAGCCCGCGGCACCCCGGCTGTAGTCGCCGGTCACCGGATTGACGCCCTGCCCGATCAGTTCGGTCACGAGCAGCACCTCGGGGAAGGCGGCGAGAAGCTCCTCGCGGCTGCGCTTGCCCGCGGCCAGATAAAAATTGGTCGGCGAGATCCCCGGCGCGCTTCCAACGGAGCGGGACGCGTGCCCGGTCGGCGCGATTCCGAGTTGCCGGGCGGATGCGCTGTCCGCCATCCACGTTTGCAGGATGCCGTCCGCAACAATGTCCTGGCGCTCGACCCGCATCCCCTCCCCGTCGAACGGCCGCGACCTCAGGCCACGCGGGCGAAATGGATCGTCGACGATGCTGACGCCCCGGGCGAAGACCCGCTCGCCCAACTTGTCCTGGAGGAAGCTCGACTTGCGCGCCACGGACGAGCCGGAGATCGCTCCGGCGAAATGGCCGAGCAGGCTGCCAGCAATCCGCGCGTCGAACACGACGGGCATCTGCCCGGACCGCGGACGCACCGGATTGAGTCGGGCGACGGCCCGCCGTCCCGCCTCGCGGCCGATGGTCTCCGGAGAGTCCAGATCGCTTAGGTGCCGGGCGGAGTGCGACCAGCTGTCGCGCTGCTTGCCGGCGCCTTCGCCGGCGATCACCGAAACCGAGCAGCCGCGGCCGGTCGCGCCATAGGCCCCGGCAAATCCCTGCGAAGTCGCCAGGGCGACGACGGCGATGGATTCGCTGGCGGACGCCCCACTGGAATTGGTGACCCCATCGACCCCAAGCGCGGCTTTCTCCCCCGCCAATGCCCGTGTGCGAAGCTCGGCCGGATCGGGTTCGACATCGTCGAATGAGTCCAGCTCCGCGAGCGGCGGCTGGGCAAGAAGCTCCGATGGAGCAAAACCGGCGAACGGGTCCTCGGGCGCTTCGGCCGCCATCGCCAGCACCCGCCCGACCAGCTCGCCGAGCGCTTCTTTCGACATGTCCGACGAAGCTACCGTCGCGGGTCGGGAGCCGAGGAAGACGCGTAGCCCGATCTCCTCGCCTTCGGAGCGATCCACGTGGTCGAGCTTCCCGAGGCGCACTTGTACGTCGGTCGAGCGGCTCCCCACGTAGAGAGCGTCGGCGGCGTCCGCGCCGGCGCGGATTGCGTGCTCGACGAGCCGCTCCGCCGCGGCGCGGGCTTCATCCTTCGAAAGCATGGCCGCGCGTTAGCGGCTGGAAAGGCCGACGACCAGCATGGCAAGGAAGACGAGCAGGCCGCAGCTGCGGTTGGAGCGGAACAGCTTGAGCGCGCCTTCGCCGTCGCGCGGGTCGGTCCGCAGTGCCTGGTTTGCGAGATGCGCCGCGGCCGGAAGCAGCGCAATCACGGCGAGCCAGTCCGGCCGGACGTGCCAGATCGCCACGCCCCAGAGCAGGACCGCGATGGCGTAGAAGATTCCGACTCCCAGCGCGGCTTTGTCGCCGAGGCGCCGGGCGCTGCTCTTCACGCCGACGAGCGCATCGTCCTCGATATCCTGAATTGCATAGAGGGTGTCGTAACCAATTACCCAGGCGATGCTCCCGAACCATAGCACGAGCGGCGGCCAGTCGAGACTTCCGCGAACCGCCGGCCAGCCGACCAGTGCTCCCCATGAGAAAACGAGCCCAAGCCACGCCTGCGGCCACCAGGTGATCCGCTTCATGAAAGGATAGGCAGCGACGGGAGCGATGCTGACGAACGAGACGATCTGCGCGGTCGGCCCGAGTTGCAACAGCACCAAAAGGGCGATGGCGAGCAGGATCGCAATCAACACCCACGAGCTCGCGACCGACACGCGACCGCTCGCCAACGGTCTCAGCCGGGTGCGCTCGACACAGGCGTCGAGTTTCCTGTCGACGATGTCGTTGTACACGCAGCCTGCGCTTCGCGTCGCGAACGCTCCCAATGCGAGCCAGAAGAACAAGTCCCAGCGTCCGCCGACGCCGGCGAGCGCGACGCTCCACGCGCACGGCCAGTAGAGAAGCCAGGTTCCGATCGGCCGGTCGAGCCGCATCAGCGACGCATAGGGCCGGAGCGGAGGCGGAAGCGCGCCGATGAAGCCGCGCCGTTCGCTGTCGGGGACGATCTCGGTCGTGGCGCTCACGCTCGCATCTGTGGCACCCGGGAAGCCGCCGCTCAAGTCGCTCGAATCTGACGCAGATTGTGGACGAAAATTATCCAAAGCCGTTGCAGCCAAAACCGCCAATGAGCGTTGTGGGGCCGTAACGACGACCGAAAATCGGCCGCCGACCGGGAAGTCCGGCGGATGTACGAAGCCTATTTCACCAAGCGCCTTCTTGAGGCGCTGACGCTTGCGGACGAGGCGGACGACGCCGGCGAACGCCGTGTGCACCTCAAGGCCTCACGCTACTATCGCGATCTCCTCGAATTCCCCGAGAAGCGCGGTTCGATCCGCCATCCGGTGCACATCCAGGCGACCATCCGCCACGGCACGCGCTGGGAGCGAACAACCGTCACCGATCTTTCGACCTCCGGATTTCGAATCGTCGTCGACCACCGGCTTTCCGCCGGCAGCCCGGTAGCACTACAGATGGACGGCCTGTCCGCACTCGACGGGTTGATCGTCTGGCAGGCGGGCGATCAGGCTGGCTGCAAGTTCGCAACGGAGATTCACCCGGCGCTCGTCGATGCGGCCGTGGCGCTTGGCGAACCGCCTTAGTGGCCTAAACCGGCAACGCCCGCTAATCGCTGGCCATGCCCGCGACCCCCGCCTGGCCGCCGAAAAGCCTGACCCGCCTGTTCGTCCGGCAGCGGTTGGCCGAGGGCGTCCAGGTCGAGCTCGATCGCGCCCAGACAAATTATCTCGGCAACGTAATGCGCTTGCGCGAAGGCGACGAGGCGCTGTTGTTCGATGGCCAATCGGGCGAGTGGCTTGCGAGCATTGCCGGCGCGGGCCGGAAGACCATGACACTGACCGTCGGGCACCGGACGCGCGAAGCGGAGTGGATTCCCGACGTCTGGATGACCTTCGCGCCGGTGAAGCGCGCGCAGACTGACTGGCTGGTCGAGAAAGCGACGGAGTTGGGCGCTGCGCGGCTGGTCCCCATCATCACCCAACGGACGATCGTCGACCGGGTTAAGCTCAACCGGCTGGAGGCGATCGCCATCGAAGCCGCGGAGCAATGCGGGCGAACGCGACTGCCGGAAATCGCGGAGCCGACGCCGCTGAAGAAGTTCCTCGACGACCGCGATACGGAACGCACGCTCTATTTCGCCGACGAGGGGGGCGGCGAACCCGCGGCGAAGGCGTTCAGGCGCGGTCCGACGGCGATCCTCACCGGCCCCGAAGGCGGCTTCACCGACGAGGAACGTGCCTCCATCCGCGGCGCTGCAAATGCGATTCCAATTTCGCTCGGACCGCGGATTCTTCGCGCGGAAACGGCGGCGCTCGCAGCGCTCGCCTCCTATATGGCAATCGCCGGCGATTGGCGGCCATAAGGCAGATTGGTTGCATCATAAGACGGAAGTTCTGGCGCGGCCTCGCGCGCGCCGCTACGGGCGCTGCAGATGACCACTCGGACGGACGACAGCGAAAGCCCTCCAATCGAGAGCCGCGACGATTTGCTCGCGACCTTCGCGGCCGGGGAGAAGCCACAGCAGGATTGGCGGATCGGCACTGAGCACGAGAAGTTTGTTTTCCGCACGGCCGACCACCGCGCGCCCTCCTATGACGAACCCGGCGGAATCCGCGACCTGCTGATGGGCCTCACGGCATTCGACTGGAAGCCGGTCGTCGAGAATGGCAACGTCATCGCGCTGCTCGGACCCTATGACGGCACGATCAGCCTGGAACCGGCCGGCCAGTTCGAACTTTCGGGAGCCCAGCTGGAAAACCTTCACCAGACCTGCATCGAGGCGGGCCGCCACCTCACCCAGTGCAAGGCGATCGGCGACCGGTTGGGGCTTGGCTTCCTCGGCCTCGGAATGTGGCCGGACAAGACCCGCGCGGATCTGCCGATCATGCCCAAGGGCCGCTACGCGATCATGCTCAATTACATGCCGAAGGTCGGCAATCTCGGCCTCGACATGATGCTTCGCACCTGCACCATCCAGACCAACCTCGATTATTCGTCCGAGGCGGACATGGTGAAGAAGTTCCGGGTCGGGCTGGCGCTGCAGCCGGTCGCGACCGCGCTGTTCGCCAACTCGCCATTCACCGAGGGCAAGCCCAACGGCTATTTGAGCTACCGGAGCCACATATGGGAGGACACTGACCCGGACCGCACCGGCATGCTGCCGTTCGTGTTCGACGATGGCTTCGGATACGAGCGCTATCTCGACTACGCGCTCGATGTGCCGATGTACTTCATCTATCGCCGCGGCAAATATCTCGACGTCGCGGGCGAAAGCTTTCGTGCGTTTCTCGAAGGCAAGCTTCCGCAACTGCCGGGCGAAAAGCCGGTCGTCTCCGACTTCGTCGACCATCTCTCGACCATCTTTCCCGAGGTCCGGCTCAAGAGCTTCCTCGAGATGCGCGGCGCCGACGGCGGCCCGTGGAGCCGCATCTGCGCCCTCCCCGCTTTGTGGGTCGGCCTGCTCTACGACGACACCGCGCTCGGCGCGGCATGGGACCTCGTCAAAGGCTGGACGATCGAGGATCATGAGCAGCTTCGCCGCGATGTTCCGAAGCTGGCGCTGACCGCGCCGGCGCCGGGCGGTGGCACCGTCCTCGAACTCGCGCGCGAAGTCCTGCAGATCGCCACCGACGGCCTCACGCGGCGCAAGCGCCTGAACAGCGCCGGCGACAATGAAAGCGGCTTCCTCGATCCGCTCAACGAGATCGTCGCCAGCGGCAAGACTTCCGCCGAGCGCCTGCTCGACCTCTACAACGGTCCGTGGCAAGGGGACCTCAGCCGCGTCTATTCGGAGTTCAGTTTCTGATGGATATGCAATCGCCGCGCCGCACGCTCTACCCGCCGATCGAGCCGTACAAGTCGGGCCATCTCGATGTCGGCGAAGGACACAGCCTGTACTGGGAATTGTGCGGCAACCCGGACGGCAAGCCGGTCGTCTTCCTCCACGGCGGCCCCGGCGGCGCGTCCAGCCCCGATCACCGACGGCAGTTCGATCCCGACAAATACAAGATACTGGTGTTCGACCAGCGCGGTTGCGGCAAGTCGACGCCCTTCGCTTCGCTGGACAACAACACGACCTGGGACCTGGTCGAGGATATTGAAAAGCTCCGCACCGAGGTCGCCGGAGTCGAGAAATGGCAGGCGTTCGGTGGAAGCTGGGGCTCGACGCTCGCGATCGCTTATGCCGAGACCCATCCTGAGCGAGTCACCGAGCTGGTGCTCCGCGGTATCTTCCTGTTCCAGCAGTACGAGCTCGACTGGCTCTATGCCGAAGGCGGCGCCTCATCGCTCTACCCCGACAAATGGGATGAGTTCGTCGCGCCCATTCCACAGGGCGAGCGGGGCGATCTTTTGCAAGCCTATCGCAAGCGGCTGACCAGCGAGAACATGGACGAGCAAGTCGCCGCGGCGAAGGCGTTCGCCGCGTGGGAAGGCAATGTCGTCACCCTGCTCCCGAACCCCGAGGTGATGGAGGAGTTCACCGATCCCAAGAAAGCGGTCGCGATCGCCCGGATCGAGAACCATTACATGATCAACAAGGGCTGGCTCGGCGAGACGCAGCTGCTCGACGGGGCGAGCAAGCTCAGGGGCATTCCAGGGATCATCGTCCAGGGCCGCCACGACTGCTGCACCCCGCCGCGCGCCGCCTGGGCGCTGAAGCAGGCGTGGCCGGAGGTCGACCTGCAAATCATTCCCGATGCCGGGCATTTGTTCAGCGAACCGGGAATCCTCGACGGCCTGATCCGCGCGACGGATTATTTCGCGGACAGGTAGCGCTCTCGGCTATTGCCCCGGGCGGTACGTCCGCTCGGTGTGGCCCTTGAGCTGATCGGGATAGAAATAGACCTCGCGGAGATTGCCGTCGGCGTAGCGCTGCGCCTCGTCACTGAAGTGCGGCGAATCCGGATGCCCGCTCTCCCCGCCCGCGGTGACGGCGCGGGCGCGGATGCGCTTTCCGAACTCGACCACCGCGACGAAGCTGTTGCCGTTGGTGCCGTACCACTTCTTCGTGCCCGGCTTCCGCGACGCGCCGAACGACGCCAGCGACCCCCACTTGTTCGAGGTGAAGCCGACTGGAATGCTCGGTTTGCCGTCGTCGAACTTAGCGTCGATTGCCGAATCGATGCGCTGGAAACGGTTCACGTCTCCCCACGGCGTTTTCCACGTGCCGAAATCCTTCTCCAGCCGGTCGAGCCCGCGCCCGAACGTGTCGAGCTTCTCCGCCGGACTCAGCTGTTCCATGTGGCGGAACGGATTCTGGTGATCGTTCCATTCCCGAGCCATCACCGCCTTCGCCAGCTCCTCGCCCCAGAACTGCGCGACTGTGTTCGGGATCGACGTGATTCCCCAGCGCTTGTCCCAGCTCGTCAACGCTGCGATCGGCTCGGCGAGGCGCGCGCGGCGCGGATCGTTCGCCGGCAACGCCTTCCACGCCGCGTCGAGCATGGGAACGAGCACTTCGAACGACGGCTGTGCACTGTCATAGGCCGCGGTCTGCAGCCGATCGAGGCTCCAGGGCCCCGGCTGAGTCAGCAGCCGCGTCGCGTGGATCGTTCGATAGCTTTCGCCGGCGCTGTCGAGATAGGTCGGGAAATTGACCGGTTTTGGCGAATACGGCCCCGCCGCCGAGTATAGCCAGTCGTTGCTGTTGAACACCCACCCGTTCGGCGGATCGATCGTGTTCGGAAGCTCCGAAACCGCGTGCAGCCCCTTCCAGTCCGTCGCCGGATCGCTGCCGTCGACCGGCTTCGTATAATCGAAGCGATTGTCGCGCTTGGGCATGAATTGCGGCGCCAGCACCGCGATCTGCCCCTTGTCGTCGGCGAATACCGTGTTGTTCGAGCTGTTCGCCTTCAGGTCCGAAATGCGCATGTATGAGGCGAGATCGGTCGCCTTCGTTCGAAGGAAGCTCTGCTGCAGCGCCTCCACCGGCCGGTCCATCATCGCGAACGCGATCCAGCGTCCACCTTCGGAGCGGACGACCGGCCCGCGATGAGTCATCCAGGCGGTGAAATGACGCGAGGCGAGTTTGCCCTCGCCCGTGCGATAGCGGATGGTGATCGGGCGAGCGCCCATCGGACGGCAGACCTTGCCATACCAATAGCAATAGCCGTTGCCGCGCTTCTCCACCCTCTCCGCGAACTCGTCGACATTATCGACGCCGGTCGATGTGTGCATCCATCCGATGTGCGGATTGAAGCCCTGGTAGATGAAGAACTGACCCCAGGTCGCGGCGCCATAGACGTCGAGGCCCTCGTTGCTCGACATCTGCAGCTCGGAGCGGAAGTAGAAGCTGGTGTGCGGGTTGATCAGCAGCAGCGCGCCGGTGCCCGGCGTGGTGATCTTCGGCGCGATCGCGATGCCGTTCGATCCCTGCGGTTCGAAGGCGCTTTCTCCGTCGCCCCGGACTTGCTCCGGGGTCTGCCTCTCTTCGCGCGCAGCGAAGGATAAGGCGGATGCCGGGTCGAGCCCGGCATGACGTTCAGTGTAAAATTCCGCCAGCTTGTCGAGATCGATCCGCTCGATGTCGCCGCCGATGCTTCCTTCCGTGAAGCTCAGCGCCATCCATGGTTCGAAGCGCTTGATCACGCGCGGCTTCACTTCGGGATGGGTGGCGAGGAAGTAATTCAGGCCGTCCGCCCAGGCGTCCATGAGCTTGCGCATCTGTGCGGGGCTGCGCGCATAATCGGCCTTGAGCCCGTTTTCGCTGACGTAGAGCCTAGCGCGCAAATCCTGCCAGATCGCCTTTTCGCCGTCCGCCTCGGCAGTCCGCCCGAGCGCCGTCAAATAATTGGCCTCGATGCGCGGGAAGTCGTCCTCCGCCTGGGCATAGATCATCCCGAACACGGCATCGGCATCGGTGGGCCCGCTCACGTGGGCAATGCCCCAATCGTCGCGCACGATGGTCACGCGCGCCGCCTCGCTTTTCAGCCGGGCGAGATCGGCGGGCGTGGTTGCGGCGGTGAGGAGGAGAAGAAGCGGGAGGGCGAGTGTATGCATTCCCCTTTGTACCCGTGCGAAGGCAGGGGTCCACCCCACCGCCCATTCGCCGCCGCCGTCATTGCGAGCCGCGCAAGCGGCGCGGCAATCCATTTTGCCTTACTGGATTGCTTCGCTACGCTCGCAATGACGATTGAGGGGAGACGGATGGCAAAAGCGCAGCAGCAGAAGACTCCGATCGGCCGCGTGATCGCGGCGAGCCTGATCGGGACGACGATCGAGTGGTACGATTTCTTCCTCTACGGCTCCGCAGCAGCGCTCGTCTTCAACAAGCTCTTCTTCCCCTCCTTCGATCCGCTCGTCGGCACCCTCCTCGCATTCGCAACCTATGCCGTCGGCTTCGTCGCGCGGCCGCTGGGCGGCATCGTCTTCGGCCATTTCGGCGACCGCATCGGCCGCAAGAAACTGCTCATGTGGAGCCTCGTGATGATGGGCATCGCGACGATCCTGATCGGGCTTCTTCCCGGCTATGCCAGCATCGGCGTGTGGGCGCCGATCGGGCTGATCGTGCTTCGCGTTTTCCAGGGCTTCGCGGTCGGGGGAGAATGGGGCGGAGCGGTGCTTCTCGCGGCCGAATATGGCGATGCGAAGCGCCGCGGTTTCTGGGCGAGCTGGCCGCAAGCGGGCGTCCCACTCGGCAGCCTGTTGTCGGCCGGAGTCCTCGCTCTATTCGCGGGGCTTCAGAGCGAAGCGGATTTCATCGCCTGGGGCTGGCGGATCCCGTTCCTGCTGTCAGGGCTTCTGGTCATCATCGGCTGGTATATCCGCAACCGCGTCGCCGAGACGCCGGAGTTCCAGGCGCAACTCGACGAAGCGGAAATCCCGCCCAAGCTCCCCGCGATGGACGTGTTCCGCGAACGCCCGCGCGCCGTCCTCCTCGGCGCAGGCCTGCGCGTCGGCGAGAATATCGTCTATTACATCCTCACCGTCTTCTCGCTGACCTTCCTGGTCGACGTCGCCGCCGAAAGCCGGAGCCTCGCGCTCGACGCCTTGCTGATCGGCGCCGCGGTCCAGTTCTTTGCAATCCCCCTGCTAGCGATCCTGTCCGACCGCATCGGCCGCCGCCCCGTCTATGCGTTCGGCGCGTTCGGCCTCGCCATCTTCATCTTCCTGTTCTTCCCGATGCTGGCGAGCGGGAGCGACGGCGCGATCATCCTCGCCATCGTCATCGGCCTGGTGCTCCACGCCTCGATGTACGCGCCGCAGGCCGCCTTCATTACCGAGCTGTTCCCGACCCGCATCCGCTATTCGGGCGTGTCCATCGCCTACCAGCTCACCGCCATTTTCGCGGGATCGCTGGCGCCGATCATCGCGCTATGGCTCTACAAGGACCTGCACTCGTCGGTCCCGGTCTCGATCTACGTCGCCATCGCCTGCGCCATCAGCGGAGTCAGCGCACTTCTGGCGCGGGAAACGAAGGGCGTGGAGCTCAGCGAGATTCGGTGACAATCGTCATCCCGGCCTTGAGCCGGGACCCGCCTTTACTTCAGCGGCAGCGGAGGAAATCCGAAGTCCTCGGCCAGATCGCGCCAGGTCGGATTGCTCTCATGAATTAGATCGTACTTCCATGCGCGAGGCCAGCGCTTCACCCCCTTTTCGCGCAGGATCGCCGACTCCATCGTCTCGTGACGCTCGAACCACACGAGGCGCTTGATACCGTAGCGTTGCGTGAAGCCTCGAACGAGACCTTCGCGGTGCTGCCAGACGCGTCCGGGCAGGTCCGACGTGACCCCGGTGTAGAGCGTGCTGTGGGAAGCCTTTGCAAGAATGTAGACGCACGGCAGCTTTTCCGTGGTTTCAACTAAGAACAAGGCGGGTCCCGGCTCAAGGCCGGGATGACGGTGATGGGAGCGCCTGCGCGATCAGCGGAGTGAGCGCGCTGCTGGCGCGCGAAACGAAAGGCGTCGAGCTCAGCGAGATTCGGTAAGGCCGGATGTCCGTTTTGGGTGGAAAACGAGCCCTAGCGATCTTTGGCAGTAAGCCCTCGGACATCGTTTACCAGGACCATTGTCATCCAACCGGCACGCTCTGGCGTCTGAGGACACACGCGAAAGCTGCCCCACAGATCGCGGTTGAATGACGGTTTCATCTTCCACGCTTTGGCGGGCAAAACACTAGCGCCTTCTGACGCACCAGAGCGGTCGACAACGCCGAGCAATCGCTTGGTCCCCTTTGGCCAGATGCGGAACGTGGGCGTCCCATTGTAAGCCGAGAGCCGGCCATCGACCCATCGACAATCATCAGTCGGGGCCGCGAAGGCAGCCGCAGAGTGTCCGAAGAGAAGCGCGGCTAGCACGGGCGCTAACACTGATCTCATCCGCCTAGACTACAGTTGTTGCTAATGTCCGCAATGGGTCGGAAGCGGACACTAGAGATTCCGCTGTCCTACAGCCGCTCGGTTATGCCAGCGTCCGCCCGTCCGGACTTTTCCAGGCGCGGCTCTTTGACATACATGAATCAACTCGGATCGCTGCGCGCTAAAGCCACAAAAAA
>Ga0207657_10001141_pt1 | contig 28212 bp, 14 predicted proteins | sample KBSC33metaG_FD_184316 | JGI IMG/M metagenome (GOLD analysis project Ga0207657, IMG submission 184316) | Corn rhizosphere microbial communities from Kellogg Biological Station, Michigan, USA - KBS C3-3 metaG (SPAdes) (version 2) | ecosystem: Host-associated > Plants > Roots > Rhizosphere > Soil ...
AGCGGCAATGAATCGCTGTCGAAAAGAGAGGCCATAGCGCGGTTACGGAGCAGCTCCGCTTTACGGAGCCCACGTAGTTATGATCTCACCCGCATCCCGACGGTCACCAACATTGACGCCTGGCTTAGATCGAGCCTTTCACAAATTGCTTAACGTAAGCCTACCGCCTGTCCTGTGATTTTGCTATTGATAGGATCGATGACGGTGGAGGGTTCTCAGCTTGACAGATAACAGCGCGCAAGAACTTCAGGGACCAGATTTCAAATCCGGCATTGACTTTGAAAGTCTGGTGGAGAATTCGCCCCTGTTGGGTCACGTTGATGGTGAGCCGGTCATTCTTGTCCGGCAAGGAGAGAATGCATTCGCTATCGGCGCGACCTGCACACATTACGGTGGTCCCCTGGCGGAAGGATTGGTGGTGGGCGAAACCATTCGTTGCCCGTGGCACCATGCGCGATTCAGCTTGCGCACTGGCGAGGCCGAAGGAGCGCCCGCGCTCAACCCCGTCGCCTGCTTCGGTGTCCAGCGCGAAGGCGGCAAGATCCGAGTTGATCGAAAGCGCGATGTTAACTTTGAAACAGCTTGCCCGCAAACTCCCGACTCCGTCGTGATTATTGGGGCTGGCGCATCCGGCGCGGCTTGTGTGGACATGTTGCGCAAAAAAGGCTACCGCAGAGCTATAACTCTGGTGGGTAACGAGGAGCCTGGGCCCGTCGACCGTCCCAATCTCTCAAAAGACTACCTGGCCGGGAAAGCTCCCGAGGAGTGGATTCCGCTTCGCACGCGCGAATACTACGAATCCATACACGTCGAGCTTGTGACCACCGACCCCGCCATTCACATTGATCCCGTTACCCATAAAGCGACGCTACGAAGTGGACGCGTGCTCCCCTACGGAGGGCTTTTGCTAGCAACCGGAGCGGAAGCGCAGTCAATTCCCATCGAAGGCGCCGGACTCCCGCATGTCCACCGTTTACGAACACTGGCTGACAGCAGAGCAATCATCGCCAATGCACAGCGAGCAAAACGCTGCGTCGTGATTGGTTCTAGTTTCATCGGCCTGGAAGTGGCTGCGTCGCTCCGCGAACGAGGACTGGAAGTCGTCGTCGTAGGGAAGGATGCGGTTCCGCTGGAAAAAGTGTTGGGTCCCGAATTCGGCAAATTCATAAAGGAACTCCACGAGCAACATGGTGTTCGCTTCCACTTAGGATCGACGCCCCAGGCCATAAGAGAAGATCGCGTCGAACTGAGCAATGGAAAAACGATTGAGGCGGAGATGGTGGTACTGGGAGTAGGCGTATTGCCACGGACGGCACTCGCCAAAGACGCCGGCATTACGGTTGATAACGGCATCGTGGTCAATGACAGCCTGTGCACCAGTGCTCCGGATATATACGCAGCGGGAGACGTCGCGCGATATCCGGATCCTATCTCCGGAGAAAACGTCAGGATTGAGCACTGGGCGCTGGCGGAGCGTCAGGGGCAAGCGGTCGCGCGCACAATGTTGGGAATAGGACATGCATTTCGCGACGTGCCGTTTTTCTGGAGCCAGCATTACGACGTTCAGATCTCCTACGTGGGACACGCGTCATCTTGGGACGGATTTGAAATGCATGGTGACCTCTCGAGTGGGAATGCTTGCGCGGTGTATCGCAAGGGTAACCGGGTGATGGCAGTCGCGACGGTTAGCCGCGATCGAGTCAGCCTGCAAGCAGAAGCCGCCTTGGAACAGAATGACGTTCAAGGACTGGAATTGGTTTTGCGCGGTCAAGAATAGGCGCGCCGTCAGGCAAGAGGTTCGCGTGTAGATTCAGTTGATCCGAATGCGCGACCACGCGCCACTTAGCGACAAACAGCTCTCGCGTTCTGGAGTGCCAAACCTGCCGACAAGGCATCTCTCGTTGTCGGCCATGCGCTTCGGATCGACTGCCACTAGGGAGGCCGAAGGAGTTGGACGACATTGCCACGCCGTTAAGCGACCGAAAGCATTGTGATATAAGTCTTAGTCGGCGATGAGGATGGAACCATTCCAAGCGGCCCTTCTTGGGCCGATCGTGGGCACAACGACGGTCCAGCGTGTGGCTCTTGGCTTGGGCGCGGCCTCGACGAAATTCTTCGGGGATCAACAAAACCGAATTGAATGCGCGAGAAGGGACCTCGCTTACGCCAGAAGGAGATTAACGACCAGATGGTGACGAGCAGTTCGGCACACTCCGTTTCCATTGAACGCGCGATGGCGATTCTGGAACTGCTCAGCGCTTCGGCAAACGGCAAAACGCTTTCGCAGATCAGCGATCGCTTGAACATTCCGAGAAGTACCACTCACGTTCTGATTGTCACTCTTAAGCGGCTTGGCTATGTGCGGCAAGCATCCACTGGTCATCTGTTCTCGCTGGGCGCAAAGGCTCAAATGTTAGCCGGCGGTCCAATCGCCTGCATGGAACTGGCCAGTAGGGCGCGTCCGCATCTGGTACCGCTCAGCGAGGCGCTCGGACTAACCAGTTACATAGCCGTGCTTGACGGGGACCAGGCCATGTACATTGAATGCTGCAAAGGACCCGGTATACAGATCGATGTTTTTCCCGGGAAACGAGCAAATCTCCATTGCACGGCGGCGGGAAATATCCTCCTCGCCGGGCAGCGGAAGGAAGTGATTGAGGGTTTCCTGAACGATCACGCGCTTATGCGCCACACCAGCAAAACCATTCGCAATGCGGAAGAACTGCGGGCCCGGCTGGAACAAGTCCGCAAGCAGAGTTACGCTCTGGAGGACGAAGAACAGGCGCTGGGTGTCCGCTGCCTCGCCGTGCCGTTGTGCGACGCGCTGCGCAAGGTTACGGGTGCGCTGGGTATTTCTGGTCCTCTTCATGAGATTCAGGAGGAGAACCTCGCCTTCCTGCTGGCGTGTTTAAAGAGGACTTCCGCAGAGATTGCAAGTGCAGGACAGGACTGCTAGCTTCAGGCTGCTCCGGAAAGCATTCCCAGTGCGGCCGGCCGAAAGGCATGAAACTTTTACTCTCTTTTGTTATACGAATCCGGCACGCTTTTGCGCGGAAACCCAGCGTCTCCACGAGGATCGGCCCGATAAATTTGAGGCCAGCCTTCCCCCGCGGCCGTAGTTTCCGTCCAGTATTCTGGACGCTTACCCCTTCAACCCTATTGCATTCGGTAGGACTCTTTTGTATGATCATCCAACCATTTCACAACGTCTTACAGACGCTCGCCAGAGCACGGGGGGGATTACAATGCATTCGACCGCACGGATTTTAAGGATGATACTGTTTGGGATTTGCGGCGCGCTGTCGATCAGCTCCGTCACTGCCCAGGTTACGACCGCCACGTTTTATGGCATTGTCAACGACGCGACCGGAGCGGTGGTGCCGGGCGCCATGGTTAGTCTCACGAATGTAGGAACGTCGGAAGTCTTCCGGAAAGTGTCCGATGCGACAGGTGAATTCGGATTCCAGTTCCTGCCTGCCGGAACATATACTCTGCGCATCGAGGCGCAAGGATTCAGGGCGGTTGAGACTTCAGGAATTACATTGACAGCCGGACAGCAGACCCGGCAGACCTATCAGCTCGATGTCGGCGCGGTCACGGAAACTCTCAAAGTGGAAGGGACGGCGCCTCTTCTGAACACAGTATCGGCTGAACAACAGCAATCGATTGACGGCACCACGGCGAAGGAACTTCCGCTGGCGCGACGCGACTTTTCAGGATTGCTCAAGCTCGGTACCGGTGTTAGCACCGCCACCAATGGGACGGTCCGAATGAACGGAGCGGGCGAAGCGGGAACGAACTTTTCAGTTGACGGAACCGCCGCGAGCGGCAATACCGAGGGCCGTACCTATTCCACCTATGGAAACTCAGGTTACATACAGATTATGAGCCTGGAGGGAATCGCCGAAGTGCAGACGGTTAAGGGAATCGCGCCAGCTGAGTATAGCGATGCACTGGGCGGCCAAGTCAACCTGATCACGAGGTCCGGCACAAACCAGTGGCACGGCAGTCTGTTTGAAAATTTTCAGTCGAATGATCTGAATGCCCGGCCCCAATTCCTGGCAAAGACCGCTCCATTGACATTCAATCAGTTCGGTGCCTCTTCAGGCGGAGCGATTAAAAAAGACAAGATCTTTCTGTTCGGGGATTACGAGGGATATCAGGAACGCAGTACGCAGGTCGTTCAGGGTACTGTGCCAACGCAGATCGTGCGCGCTCAGCTTCTGGCGGCCGTACCCTCCTACAATCTTGTTCTTGCGCCCATGCCGCTGCCGAATCAGGCAACCGCTCCCGGCGCAACCACCGGAACGTACCTTACCGGTGCTTCCTCTTCAAAGAGCGACAACCACGTCGACATGAAAAGCGACTTTATCCTCGGCGCCGCCGGCAGGCTTTCTCTTTCCTATAGCCACGGCCGGCCATTCTATGAAATCCCCACCATCTTTTTGAACAAATCCAACGACCGTAGCTACAATAGCGTCGAGGAGCGCGGCGGCGTGAGTTACACTACCGGCGGTGCGAGCTGGACATCTGAAACACACTTCGGGTATGCCATCTCTGATATCCAACGCCTCGACGCATTTTTCAACGACAAGAATCCGCTAAATTCAACTGAACAATTCGCCTTCGGCCAACGGCTTCCCTACGTATCGACTTCGCTTGGCTGGAATACGGCTTCCTCCGAGCTGTGGTCGGTCACCGGGCCCACCTGGAGCTTGAACAGCAAGATTTCGAAACAGATAGGCAAGCACTCTTTGAAGTTCGGCGGCGATTATACCCACCAGTGCTGCAGCCGGACGGACCCTCAGAATCCGGAATTCCATTACGCTACTCTGGCTCAACTTTTGAGCAACACCCCCACCACGGTGACCGCCAACTTTGGGAACGGCGTATATACCGCGGATATCTATCACTTCGGATTCTTTGCGCAGGATGAGTACCGCATCCGTACTGATCTGGTGCTCGATATCGGTTTGCGCAACGATTCGTATTCCAATCTGGTGGTACATCCTTTGGGAACTCAGGGGGCGGGCACGGGCTTCTATAACCCCGATGGGATCCTCGACTCTTCTTTTCACGTGGGGCCTGTGCGACCTCAGGACAAGCCCTATAATCCAGATCACCTGAATTTAGCGCCCCGCTTTGGCTTTAGTTATTCACCGGGCAAAGCCAAGACCGTAATTCGCGGCGGATTCGGAATCTTCTTCAGCAGCCAGGTTCCCGGGGCCATGTGGCAAACCGTACAGAGCGGTACGGTTATTCCGTTCCGGACCGCCTTCTCGCAGCAGGATGTGCTGAAGTACGGCCTCCATTACGGTCAATACACCGACGATTTGCGCAACGTTGTAGCGGCGCAGCAGGCCCAGACCGGCATACTGAGCACGTTCTCAATATTCAATCCCAACCTGCAAAACCCATACAGCATGCAGTATTCTCTGGGTATTCAAAGGGAGATCACGTCGACCCTCGTGCTGGAAAGCAGCTACGTCGGTCTTCGCGGCGTGAAGTTCCTCGCGCAGCGTCCCATGAATTTGCCTGACCGCGTGACTGGCGTTAAGCCCAATCCGCTGCTATCCGTAACCTATTACGTGGATAACTCTCAGCAATCGGAATACAACTCATGGCAGACATCGTTGAACAAGCGGTACTCCAAAAACTTCAGTGGCGCCTTTCATTACACCTGGAGCAGATTGCTCGCGCCGCAAGGCGGAGACAACGGCACGTATTATCAGGGAGACGCCGCGACGGTGAACCAGAACTTCTTCAATTACAACGCCGACCGCGGACCTGGCGCCGGAGACGTCACTCACGTCGTCGCCTCTAATTGGCTTTATCAGTTGCCAGGCTTGGAACACCAAAAATGGTTGCGTCCCGCGTTTGGCGGCTGGCAGGTGTCCGCCATCTTCACCGCTCAGACTGGAAGCGCTTATACCATCACACAGTCTTCTGCTCTGCCGGCTAGCCGCCCGGATTATCTCGGCGGAGCAGCGGTCTTGCCGAACTACAGGACCACGCTTCGATACCTAAACCCAGCCGACTTCGCCCGCGTCCCCATCATCCCTACTTCGGGGGCTACTGCCCGGCCGGGCAATATCGGCAACGGTGCGATCCGCGGACCGGGGCTATGGAATATAGACTTTTCGCTCGCTAAGAATTTCAAGCTGACGGAACGGGCGCAATTGCAGATCCGGACCGATATGTTCGACGTGCTGAATCACACGAACTACACTAGCCTGATCACGGAAATCACCAACCCCCGTTTTGGCTTATTGACGAACACCTTGGGGGCACGCACCATTCAGCTGAATGCTAGGTTAAGCTGGTAGTTGAGACTTGGATGCTTAACGGCCATAACGTGTGGCTTTCCCGCGGATTGAAGATTGCCGCGCTAGGATTGGCGACAGCCTGTGCGGTAGTTCCACAGCAGCAAACTTCAGGAACGGCTTCGGCGCCCGACATGCCGCCGCGCGCACTTGTCGAAAAATACTGTAGCGGGTGTCATAACGAACGGCTAAAATCTGGCGGGCTCGCCCTCACCACCATCGCGACGCAGAGCATAAGCCAAAACTCAGCAGCGTGGGAGAAGGTGGTGCGGAAACTTCGCGCCCGCTACATGCCGCCAATGGGACTCCCACGACCGGATGAAAGTACCTACGACAACGCCGTGTCGTCGCTCGAAAATTCTCTTGACCGGATCGCTGCGGCGAAACCCGATCCTGGCCGGACTGACACCTTCCGGCGCCTGAATCGTACTGAATATCACAACGCAATCCGCGATCTGTTAGACCTTGACATCGACGTTTCATCGCTTCTTCCGAGCGACGATTCGAGCCACGGCTTCGATAATGTAACGGTGGGAGAACTCTCGCCGACTTTGCTGGAACGTTATCTTTCAGCGGCGCAGAAGATCAGCCGGCTGGCCGTCGGCGGCGCCGTGCGTGCGCCCGGTGGCGAAACCATCGAGCTTCCGGCGGACCTCACCCAGGAGCAGCATTTCGACGAGCTTCCGTTCGGAACCCGGGGCGGGACGGCAGTTCATTACAACTTTCCCCTGGACGCCGAATACGAGATCCAGTTGCGCCTCACCCGCGATCGCAACGAGCACGTCGAAGGTCTAAAGGAAGCGCATCAGGTCGAACTGACCATCGACGGCGAGCGTATCCAAGTGTTCACGGCCAAGCCGCCTCCTGCGGGTAGCGATCAGAGTATCGTCGACAAGGATTTCCATCTAAGGGTCCCGGTGAAGGCCGGGTCACACGAGTTGGCCGCTACTTTCATCAAGAAGCCGACGGCCCTCCTCGAAACTGAACGCCAGCCTTACCAGGCTCACTTCAACGCGGATCGGCACCCGCGTGTTCAACCAGCGCTCTACTCCATCTCGGTCACCGGGCCGTTCGATGCCAGCGGACCTGGCGATACCGCCAGCCGCCAGCGTATCTTTGTCTGTCACCCGGCGAAAGCATCCGAGCAGGACGCGTGCGCCAAACGCATCCTTGCCACGCTGGCGCGGCGGGCCTGGAGGGGACCGGTGAAGGATTCCGAACTGCAGGTTCCATTCCGCTTTTATCGCGAAGCGCGGGAAGAGGGGGGCTTCGAGGATGGAATCGAAAAGGCGCTGAGAGCCGTGTTGATGAGTCCCCGGTTTCTGTTTCGTATCGAGCAGGACCCAGCCGGAATCGCCCCGCGCACCCCGTACGCCCTGAGCGACCTCGATCTGGCATCGCGTCTTTCCTTTTTCCTCTGGAGCAGCATCCCTGACGATGAATTACTAAAGGCCGCCATCGATGGCAGTCTAAAACAGCCTGCGGTGTTGGAAAAGGAAGTGCGGCGCATGCTGGCCGACCCGCGCTCCGTAGCGCTGGTAAACAACTTCGCTGAACAATGGCTGTATCTGCGAAATCTCGATTCCGCTAGTCCGGATGGCCGGATGTTCCCGGACTTCGACGACAACCTGCGCAGGGCATTCCGGCGCGAAACCGAAATGTTCTTTGAGAGCATCATGCGCGAGGACCGGAATGTGCTTGACCTTCTACGGGCCAACTACACCTTCGTGAATGAGCGCTTGGCGAAGCACTACGGCATACCCAATGTTTACGGCAGCCGTTTCCGGCGCGTCACGTTTGACACGGGCAGCGTCCGCGGCGGTTTGCTTGGCCAGGGCAGTATACTGACCGTATCTTCCTATGCGAATAGGACATCCCCAGTCCTTCGAGGAAAGTGGGTTTTGACCAATATCCTCGGCTCGCCGCCGCCACCACCGCCGCCAAACGTGCCGCCTTTAAAAGATGCGGCCGATTCCGGAAAAATTCTCACGATGCGTGAGCGCATGGCTCAGCATCGCGCCAATCCGCCGTGCGCGGGCTGTCATAAGTTAATGGACCCGATCGGCTTTGCGCTGGAGAACTATGATGCGATTGGCCAGTGGCGCACCACCGAGGGCGGTGTGCCGGTCGATGCGGCGGGCGGTCTGCCGGACGGCACTACTTTCACCGGCGTGGCCGGTCTGCGGCAGGCATTGCTGAGCAAACCCGACTTGTTTGTCACCACAACGACCGAGAAACTTCTCACCTACGCTTTAGGCCGCGGCGTGGAGGATGATGATGCGCCCGCGGTGCGTGGGATCGTGCGCGCGGCGCGAGGCGACGACTATCGCTTTTCGTCACTGGTTCTCGGAATCGTCAACAGCACTCCGTTTCAGATGAGGAGATCACAATGATCGTTACGAAGAAGGCTCTTCCTCGCCGCACGTTCCTGCGCGGCGCGGGCAGTGTCCTTGCCTTACCGCTGCTCGATGCCATGATTCCCGCCATGACGGCGCTGGCTGCCACGCCGGCGAATCCGGTGCGGCGCCTCGGATTCGTATATATTCCGATGGGTGCGAATCAGGCGCAGTGGTCTCCTTCCGGAGTCGGCGCGATTACAGAACTTTCGCCGATTCTCAATTCGCTGACTCCGTTCCTCGATCAACTCACGGTCATTGGTAACCTCGAAAACAAGAATGCGTATTCACCCGGCAATCACGCTACGGCGAACTCCGCGTTTCTCAGCGCCGCGAAGGCGAAGTTGACCGAAGGCTCGGATTACCGGTCGGGCACCACCGTAGATCAGATCGCCGCGCAACAGATAGGGAAAGACGGGCGGCTGCCTTCGCTCGAGCTCGCGATGGATCTTCTCACGACCGTGGGCAACTGCGACAACGGCTTCGCCTGCGCATACCAGAACGATCTCTCCTGGTCATCGCCCACCACGCCGCTGCCGGCCGAAGCGCATCCGCGGGTGGTTTTCGAGCGGCTGTTCGGCGATGGCGGCAGTTCCGCGGACCGGCTTGCGGAGCTGAAGAGAAATGCCAGCATACTCGACTGGGTGACTGGAGATATCGCGCGGCTGCAAAATAAGCTTGGCACGGATGATCGCGCCAAAGTAACGAATTACCTGGACACCATTCGGGAAGTGGAGCGCCGCATTCAGAAGGCCGAGAGCCAGACCGCCGACTCGCACCTCCCCGACCTGGAGCGTCCCATGGGTGTTCCGGCAGCCTACGGCGATCATGCGAAGCTGATGTTCGATCTGCAGGTGCTGGCTCTGCAGGGCGACGTTACGCGGGTGATCACCTTCCAGCTTGCCCGCGAGACCAGCACGCGGACTTATCCGGAGGTGGGCGTCTCAGACCCGCATCACCCCACGTCGCACCACGGCAACAATCCGGAAAAGCTCGCCAAGCTGGCCAAAATCAACGGCTATCACGCTTCGCTGTTTGCCTACTTCCTGGACAAACTGAAGTCCACTCCGGAAGGAAACGGAACGCTTCTCGATCACTCGCTGTATCTGTATGGCAGCGGCATGGGTAATCCCGACGTACACGATCATGCCAATCTGCCCATTCTGGTAGCGGGCGGCGCGGCCGGTAGAGTGAAAGGCGGCCGCCACATCCGCTATGCCCAGCCGACCCCGCTCGCGAACCTGCATCTGACTCTGCTCGATCGCGTGGGCGTGCGTCTCGATGCATTCGCCGACAGCCAGGGCAAAATCAGCGAATTGCTTGAGCCCGCCGTTTTATGAGAAGCAGCTTATGAGGTACCCCGTCCGGATCATCTTCGGCGCGCTTCTGGCCGCCAGCGCAGGATTCGCGGCGGCCCGCATCGATTCCCGGCTGGCGGACGCCGCTAAGAAATCCGATAAGACCGAGGTCCGCGCGCTGCTCCAGCAGCACCTGGATGTGAATGCGACGGCAGTGGATGGCGACACCGCGCTTCACTGGGCGGCATACTGGGACGATTTGGATACGGCACGTCTTCTGCTAGATTCCGGCGCGAATGCGAACACCACCAACCGCTACGGCGTAACACCGCTGTCCCTCGCAGCCACCAATGGCAGCGCGGCTATGATCGATCTGCTTCTCAAGGCCAAAGCCGATCCCAACGCAGCGTTGCCGGGCGGCGAAACTCCGCTGATGACGGCGGCGCGAACCGGCAAAGTGGACGCACTCAAATCCCTGCTTCTGAACGGAGCGGATGTCAAGGCGAAAGATGAGGAGCACGGGCAGACAGCGCTCATGTGGGCCGCTGCGGAAGGCAACACGGCGGCTGTGGAGATGTTGATTGAGCACGGCGCGGACATTCATGTGGTATCTAAGGGCGGATTTACAGCACTTTTATTCGCGGTGCGCGAGGGGAAGCCGGATGTTGTCCGCGCTCTCTTGAAAGCCGGAGCGGATGTCAACGAAACCTTGCAGAAACCGTCAAGACAGGCCGGCACAAGCGCCATGGTTCTGGCGGTCGCCAACGCTCATTTTGAACTTGCGGCCATGCTGCTCGACGCCGGCGCCGATCCAAATGCGGCCGCGCAGGGATGGACAGCGCTGCATACAGTCACTTGGATCCGCCAGCCCGGGTACGCGAGCAACGACCCTGCTCCCGAGGGATCCGGAAGCATGAGCAGCATCGAATTCGTAAAAAAGATTGCGGCAAAAGGCGCGAATCTGAACGCCAGAATGACGCGGCGCACCAACGCCGGACTCAGCAGTCTGAACTATATCGGTGCTACGCCGTTCCTGATGGCCGCCAGAACCGGCGACGCCGAATTGATGCGGCTGCTGGCGAAACTGGGTGCCGACCCGTTGCTCCCCAACGCGGATAATACGACGCCGTTAATGGTAGCGGCGGGAGTGGGAACGCGTTCTCCCGGCGAAGACGCCGGTACCGAACCGGAGGTTCTCGAAGCGGTCAAGGTGGCCCTCGAACTCGGCAACGATGTCAACGCAGTGGACAAGAATGGTGAGACCGCGATGCATGGCGCGGCTTACAAACAGGTGCCTACGACCGCCCAATATCTATTGGATCATGGCGCCAAGATTGAGGTCTTTAATCGCAAGAACAGCCACGGTTGGACGCCGTTAAGAATTGCGGATGGCGTCCATCGTGGGATGAATCTGCGTAGTTCGCCGGAAACGGCGGCGGTGCTTCGCAAAGCAATGAACGCTGCCGGGGTTTCTACCGTGGTGGACCCCGAAGAGGTCATCAGCGGCGCCACCAAATAGCGGCTCCTCGGGCAGGTGCTGAAATGAGCCGCGGGTATCGGGCTGAGTCAGCTTATCTGACAGAGGAGTAAAAATATGAATCGGCGTGGATTCCTGAAGCAAACGGGCCTCGCGGCCGGTGCGGCGGCGATGTCTACTCTGAGAGGCGCTACCGGGAGCGTAGCCATCGTGGTGGACCCAAACGATCCCATCGCCTCCGCGGCGGCTGCGTCGTGGGCGGTGCACACGCTCCAGGAGGTGCTCGCAGCTCAGGGCATTACCGCCAAAGTCTACCCCCGACTTGACGAGGCGCCTGCTGGCGACCGGCATTTCGTTGTGGCGCAAAGCGAGAACGCCATGGCCGGACAGATCCTGAGATCGGCCAACGCGTCCATGCCGTCGGGTCCGGAAGGGCTGGGTCTGGTTCCTGGAAAGGCGGCGGGGAGATCTGTCCTGCTAGCGACAGGGACCGATGAGCGAGGGTTGGTCTATGCGGTTCTCGAACTGGCCGACCGCGTGAAGTACGGCAGTACGCTGGACCTTAAGTCGCCGCTCTTGGAGAAGCCAGCCAATGCGATCCGCAGTTGCGCGCGATGCTTTGTCAGCGACATTGAAGACAAGTCCTGGTTTTATGACCGCGCGATGTGGCTGGAATACCTGACAACCCTGGCGACACATCGCTTTAACCGATTCAATTTGACATTCGGCATCGGCTACAATTCGGCGCGCAACATACCGGATTCCTATTTGTATCTTGCCTATCCGTTTCTGATGGCGGTTCCAGGCTACAAAGTGACTGCGGTCGGCCTGCCGGATGCCGAACGGGATCGCAATTTCGAGACTCTGAAATTTATCAGCGAACAGACCGTAGCCCGGGGTCTTCAGTTCAACCTGGCGCTGTGGTCCCATGCCTATGAGTGGCCCAATACCGACACGAACTATAAGATCGCGGGCCTGACTCCGGAAACGCATGCGCCTTATTGCCGCGACGGACTTTCCGCCGTGCTCAAGGCATGTCCGGCGATTACCGGGTTAAGCTTCCGCGTGCACACGGAGAGTGGGATTCCCGACGGAAGGTACGATTTCTGGGAAACCCTGTTTTCCGCGATCACGAACTGCGGCCGGAAAATCGATATCGATGTGCACGCCAAGGGAACCGACGAACGGCACATCGCAATTGCACGGGCGACGGGAATGCCGGTGAGCATGGCGCCGAAATTCTGGGCTGAGCACATGGGCATGCCTTACCACCAGGCGGCCATTCGCGAACTGGAGTTCGAGCCCCGCACCGTTCGGCCGGGCAGGAACGGCGCCGCCCCCGACGATAGCATTACAGCCGCTCGCAATTTCCTGCGCTACGGCTACGGAGACTACCTCAAGGACACGCGGCAATACGGCATTCTTCACCGTGTCTGGCCTGGCACGCAGCGCCATCTCCTCTGGGGCGATCCGGCCATGGCTGCGGGCTACGGACGCGCCTTTAGCTTCTCCGGCAGCTTGGGCGTCGAACTTTTCGAACCGCTCTCCTTCAAAGGCCGTATGGGAAGCGGCATAGCAGGCGGCAGAATCGCGTACGCTGACAAATCACTGGATCCGAAATGGGACTGGCAAAAATACGATTATCAGTACCGCGTGTGGGGCAGGCTCACCTATAATCCCGATACCGATGCGGACGGCCACCGCCGCTATCTGCGTCACCAGCTCCAGGCAGCCGGCGAACCCATGGAAGCCGCACTCGGCAACGCCAGCCGTATCCTGCCAGTCATCACAACCGCGCACGGCGCTTCCGCGTCTAATAACGTCTATTGGCCGGAGATGTATATGAACATGCCGATTGTGGACGCGAAACGGCCTCAGCCGTATCCCGACACACCAGCTCCGAAAGTGTTCGGCAACGTGAGTGCTTTCGATCCCCAATTATTTTGCAGCGTGAACGAATGCGCTGGCGGACTCGCCAGCGGCCAGAGTTCCGCAAAGTATACCCCGCTCGACGTGGCGCAATGGCTGGAGGATATGTCCACCGCGGCTTCCCGGAACCTGGCGCAGGCCACCGTCCGGGCGCCCAAGAAAGACGCGCCGGAATTCCGCCGGATGGTTGCGGATGTTGAAATTCAGGCCGGTATTGGCAAGTTCTTTGCATATAAATTCCGGAGCGGCGTTTTGTGGTCGTTGTATCAGAGCACGGGCGACAAGACTGCGTTGACGGAAGCGTTAAAGGCCTACCGCACGGCTCGTCAGGCATGGGCTTCCATGGCTGAAGGCGCGAAATCCGTATATGCGGCGGACATCACCTATGGTAAGAACGCCAGCATGCGCGGCCATTGGTTGGACCGAATTGCGGATATCGATGCCGATATCAGTGATATGGATGCGCAACTGGCCGGCGTGACTCCGATCACACCATCGGTGACGGTCGATCCCGCGGCTGCGCGGAAGATGGTCGCCGCCGTTCTGGCGCGTCCTAAGAGATTGTCCGTCGCCGCGAACCACACACCGCCGGCGCACTTTGATCCTGGCAAGCCGCTTGAAGTATCGGTGGCGTTTAACTCCAACCGCGGGAGACGAAAGGTGAAATTGTTATTCAGGCAAGCGGACCAATCACAACGCTGGCATTCCGCTGAAATGGAGCTGCGCGACAATGAGTTCCGCGCCACAATACCGGCCGACTATACACAATCGCCCTATCCGCTGGAGTACTACTTCGAAGTGAATGAATCGGGCGAAAGCACCATCTTCCCCGGCTTCGGACCGGATCTCTCAAACCAGCCCTACATCCTCGTGCGGCGTAACCCGGGGAAAGTGTAGCCAGCGAGAAAAGAAAACGTTCGATGAGGAACCGAAATCGCATATTCTGGGAAATCACACTGGCTATCACCGTTGCTGGGTTCGCGGGCGCTGCGACTTGCGAAAGCCTCACTGCCTTGGCGCTGCCCAATACGACCGTCACTTCGGCTCAGTCCACAAACTCGGCGGGGTCTGCCGTTGGCAGTCAGGTTCTTCCCGCCTTCTGCCGCGTTGCCGCGACGATCCGGCCAACGAGCGACTCGGATATCAGGATCGAAGTCTGGCTGCCTCTGGAGGGCTGGAACGGCAATTTGTTAGCGAATGGAAATGGCGGCTGGTCGGGCTCTATCAATCCCCAGGCTTTGGGTGCAGGGCTGATGCGCGGCTACGCCTCCGCCATGAGCGACCTGGGTCACGAAGGCTCCAGCGCCAGCTTCGCGCTGGGCCATCCGGAGAAGTTGGTGGACTATGGCTACCGTGCGGCGCATGAAATGGCAGTGGCCGCAAAGGCCATCATCGCAGGTTATTACGGCCATGGGCCGAAGTTTTCCTATTGGAGTGGTTGCTCCGCCGGGGGGCGCTCGGCTTTGATGGAAGCCCAGCGCTTCCCTGCCGATTTCGACGGCATCATTGCAGGCGACCCGGGTCTCAACTGGACAGGGCGCGCAATCCAGTCGGTGTGGGTAGCGCAAGCTGCACACAAGAGCGACGAAGCCTACATTCCGCCAGACAAATATCCTTTTATCCACGAGGCTGTGATTCAAGCATGCGATGCACGCGATGGGGTGAAAGACGGCGTTCTGGAAGATCCGACACGCTGCAACTTCGATCCGGTGGAACTCCAGTGCAAAGGTTCGGACAATCTCAAATGCCTGACCGCGCCGCAAGTGGAAACTGCGCGCGCGATTTACGCAACCGTGACAAATCGGCGCACCAAGAAGTCTGTTGCCCCTGCCTTTGAGCGAGGGAGCGAGCTAGGCTGGGCAACCATGGCGGGTCCCAGACCGTTCGGGATCGGCGATAACCTCTTTAAATATGTGGTCTTTCAGGATCCCTCCTGGGATTACAAGACATTCAACTTCGATAGCGACCTGGAACGCACGGCGAAAGCTGAAAACGGACTATTAAATGCGATGGACCCCAACCTCAGCGCGTTCATGGATCGAGGCGGCAAACTGATCCAGTACCACGGGTGGAGCGATCCGCAAATCGCCCCGTCGAGCAGCGTCGATTACTATACGAGCGTCCTGGAGACCCTAGGAGGGGCTGCAAAAGTGCAAAGCTCCTACCGGTTGTTCATGGTGCCCGGCATGGCGCATTGCCGGGGAGGGGAGGGCACTTCCAGCTTTGACATGTTGAGCGTGCTGCAACAGTGGGTCGAGAATGGCAAAGCGCCCGACCGGATCGAGGCGTCCCGCATCCGGAACGGAATCACCGACCGTACGCGGCCGCTTTGCCCATATCCGCAAGTGGCTGTGTACGCGGGTAAGGGCAGTACTGACCAAGCCACGAATTTCTCCTGTGGATCGCCCTAACGGCGACCCGTTCCGCGGAGAAGTCCTAAAAAGAAATTCGATCGCTGTCAGCCGTCGTACTTAGCGGCTGACTCTTTCGGGAGCGGGAGGCTCGACGACAGTCGATAAGCCCGCTGCACGCATGGCCTTCTGAATCACTGCCGATGTTTCCGGCGAAGGCTTGAAATTTCCGAAACGGTAGCCCTCGGCGATAAGCAGCGGCGTCCATCCGTGCTTATTTTTGCGATTCCAAATGTCGATATTGGCGCCCTTGTCAACCAGGAATTGGACGGCGCCGGGTAGATTCTTATAGGCCGCGCCGTGCATGGCGGTCTCGCCGTTGTTGTCGACGGCGTTGATATCCGCGCCGAGGTCCAACGCTACTTGCATCGCCTCTATGACTTCGCTCTCCGTTCCGGCGTCTTCGCCCGGCGAGCGTGTCCCTAGTCCCGCCGCCGCCATAAGCGGTGTGCTGTTGTCCACGTTGGGCAATAAAGGATCGGCGCCCAATTTAGCCAGGAGCCGCATCATATCGGCGTCCGCGGTTCTCGCCGCCAGGAAAAAAGCCGTCGCGCCGTTCGTGTTTAGGCTGGTCAGTCCGACATTCACACGCTTCGTCATGCGTGCGTTCAAATTCGCGCCGTGCTCCACAAGTTTCTTAACGAATTCGAGGCTGGTCATATTGCCCGAACCCTGAGGAGAGGGATCGTTGTCACCGCCGCCAGACTTGCGAATCCAGGTGACCGTCTGCAGAGCTGTATAGCCCGGGCCTTCGGCGTTGGGGTCGGCGCCGGCGTCGAGCAGAACTCCCGCCAGTTCGTAATGCGCGTTCGCGACCGCGAGATGCAGCGCGCTGATCCCTGCTCGCGGGACCCGCTCCCGCGCGTACACGTAGCCGGTCTTCTTGGGAACGTTCAGCGGCTGTATAGTCTCATTCACGTCTACGCCCGCTTTCAAGAAAGCCCGAACCACGCCGATCTTGCCTTCCCGCACGGCAAATAGCATCGGTGTAAATCCGGAACTCAAGCGGGCATGAATATCCGCTCCAGCCTTTATAAGCGCCTCTACCACATCCACGTGGCCTTCGGCCGCCGCCCACATCAGCGCGGTCTCGCCTTTCTGATTTTCTTTGGCACCGACATCGGCTCCCGCGGATAACAGCGCATTCACTGTTTCGAGATTGCCCGCGCGCGAAGCTGTCATCAGGGCAGTCTCCCCGCCGGCCAATGTCGTGTTGGGGTCAGCTCCCGCCTTCAGCAGCAGCTTGACGACCGCTGCATTTCCATTCGTACAGGCCAGGGTGAGAGGCGTTATGCCGTACCGGTTTGCAGCTTTGACATTCGCGCCAGCCCGGATCAGGAGGTCTACCGTCTCCAGATCGTCCTGGTATACCGCCCAGTGCAGCGCAGTGGTCCCATCGACCTGCGGCACGTTCACGTCCGTACGCTTTTCGATCAGGGCACGAATCGCGGCTTTGTCCGATGCCTTCGCCGCGTCCGCGAGCCGCGCTTCAGGGACGGCGGCGATCAGGGTGAGAACGGATAAAATCGAGGTTATACCCCATGGGCCGAACCGTTTCAGGCACATCGTGGTGATACTCCTGGTTTGCTTAGCGCGTTTCCTTCGCACAATTCCTGGGTGTCGCAGGATTCGCAGTGGGTCACGCCGCAAGCGGATCCAGCAGCTCTTTAACCATGCCCTGGCTATCCCCGAAAGCGTCCAGACGGACCCCGGCTTTATCCAGCAGCGTCAGGTGAAGATTGGCCAGCGGAGTCGGCTCGGCATATTTAATATGACGTCCGCCCTTGAGATTGCCCGCGCCTCCGCCGGCGACCAACATCGGCACATTCACGTGATCGTGTATGTCCGGATTGCCCATGCCGCTGCCATAAAGGTACATGGAATGGTCCAGCAGAGAACCGGCGCCATCCTGCGTCGCTTTCATCTTCCCGATGAAATACGCGAACAGCTCCACGTGAAACGCATTGATCTTGGCAACCTTGGCCATCATCTCCGGATTGCCGCGGCTGTGGGTCGTCGGGTGATGAGGATCGGGTACGCCGATCTCGGGATAAGTTCGTGTGCTGGTTTCGCGAGCCAGTTGGAAGGTGACAACTCGCGTGACGTCGCCCTGGAAGGCCAGAACTTGCAGGTCGAACATTAATTTTGCATGGTCCGCATAAGCCGCAGGCACTCCCACGGGACGATCCATATCTGGCAAATGGTTGCTGGCTGCTTCCGCCTCGGCCTTCTGAATGCGGCGCTCCACCTCGCGAACGGTATCCAGATATTCGCTGACCTTATTGCGGTCGCTCGGGCCCAGCTTCCTCTGAAGGCGGGCAATGTCCGTCGTCACCCAATCCAGCAGGCTGGCGCTTTTTCGCAGTTCGGCACTGCGCTCCGCCGCGCTGCCGCCTTCTCCAAACAACCGCTCGAAAACCGCGCGCGGGTGCGCTTCTGCCGGCAACGGCGTGGTCGGCGACGACCAGGAGAGATTGTTCTGATAAACGCACGCGTAGCCGTTGTCACACACCCCGATCGGGGTCAGCAGGTCCATCGCGAGTTCGAGGGAGGGCACGCGTGTATCTTGCCCGATGTGTTTGGCGGCGATCTGATCGACGGTTGTACCCAGAAAGTAATCCGTGCTTTCCGTCCACTTGGCTTTGGCCGCGCTTAAGAAGGTACTATTGGAGGTCGCATGCGTGCCCGGGTAAGCGTTCTTCAGCTCCATATTGGTGAGCACGTTGAGCTGATCCTTATAAGGAGCGAGCGAGCGCAGCGTGGGAGACAATTCGCCAAGCGTGCCGGCAGGACCGGGAGGGGTCCACTGCGAAATAATCGTTCCCATCGGGATGTAGACAAATCCCAGGCGTCGCACTGGATTCGCCGGAGTGGCCGATTGCGCCGTCAGTGAGGGAATCATTGCGTCGAGCAATGGCAGAGCAAGGGTGGCCCCAGCACCTCGCAGGAACGTCCGGCGCCGCAGAGCCTTCTTTGTGATGATCATTTAGATTCTCCTCATTGGGAAGTATGCTCCAAGGAATTCACGGTGTCAACGGGGGCACCGCGGAGTAGCAATGATGATTTGACGTGTCCTGCTATGCTGTTTGGGACAAGGTTCCAGGAATGCTTCGCCGGTTATTGCTAATCCTCGGTTTAATCGGTCTAGTTAGCGCAGCGTACCTGCTTATTTCTCTGCCACGCCAAGCCACAAAGACCGCCAAATCCTTGCAGACCGTCGGGGGCGACGCCGGTTATGTCTCTCCCGGTGCGTGCGCGGAGTGCCACCGGGAGATCTGGGATACCTACCGCCGCACAGGTATGGGACGTTCCTTTGCGCGGATTGGGGAGGCGGCCGCTCTCGAGGACTACGACGAAAAGAACACCTACTATCACAAAGCGTCAGACCGCTACTACACGATGTACCGGAAAGACGGCAGGTTCTATCAGCGTCGTCACCAGATCGGATTCGACGGCAAAGAGACGAATGTAGTTGAGAAAGAGATTAACTTCGTACTGGGGTCCGGCAACCATTCGCGCAGTTACCTTCATCAGGGTGCCGACGGCCGTCTTAGCGAACTGCCAGTGGGCTGGTACGCCGAAAATAAGGGCTATTGGGCGATGAATCCGGGTTACGACCGGCCGGATCAGGAAGACTTTCGCCGGCAAATTACCTATCAGTGCATGTTCTGCCATAACGGTTATCCGCAGATTGAGAAGGACGCCGACGCTGCCGGAACCGCTCCGGTATTTCGCGGATCTCTTCCGAGTGGCATCGATTGCCAGCGCTGCCATGGCCCGGGGCGCGCCCACATCCAAGCGATGCAGACGGGAAAAAGCCCGGAGGGAACTATCGTAAATCCGGCGCGGCTGAGCCCGGAGCGTCAACTGGAGTTATGCATGCAATGCCATCTGGAAACTACCAGTTTCCGGTTGCCCTCAGCCATTATTCGTTATACGCGCGGAATCTTCTCCTACCGGCCGGGCGAGCCTCTGGCGGACTATATTCTGCATTTCGACCAGGCTCCCAAATCCGGTCATGATGACAGGTTCGAGATCGCCCATGCGGCCTATCGGCTGCGGCAATCTGCCTGCTTTCAGAAAAGCAGCCCGGCGCTGCTGTGCACCACGTGCCACAATCCGCACGACATACCCAGAGGCCAGGAGGCCGCCAGGCATTACACCGCCGTCTGTCTACGCTGCCATGCCGCAGTTGTGCAGAAGCTGGTCGCCTCCAACCGGCATACTGCATCCCAGGACTGCATCGGATGCCACATGCCCAAGCGGCGCACCGACGATGTAGTGCATGTGATTATGACGGACCATTACATCCAGCGGCGCAAACCGGCGCGGGATTTGCTGGCGCCGCTGGCGGAGAAAATTGAAACGGACGACAACTCCTACCGGGGACCCGTGGCTCTTTACTATCCGCCGAACTTGCAGGACGGCGCCCAGCAGGAGCTTTACCTTGCCGTCGCGCAAGTAAGACAAAACGCCAACCTTGCGGAAGGTACTTCGCGGCTGGAAGCCGCTCTCCAGAAGTACCATCCGGCAGAAGCTGAATTTTATTTCGAGCTGGCGGAAGCCTACCGCAAGAGTGGGAAGCCGGAAAAGGCGATCGATATGTTCGAGCAGGCGATCCGGCGAAAGCCCGACTTCTCTCCGGCGGTCCATGAGCTCGGCGCCACGCTGGCGAGATCAGGGAATCTGCCGCAAGCGAAAGAAACGCTCCTGAAGGCGCTCACGCTGACGCCGGGGGACGCATCCGTGGCGAACGACTTGGGCCTGGTCTATCTCGGCACCGGAGAAACGCGGGAGGCGGTTGACATGCTGCAAAAGGCCTCGCGCATCGATCCTGAATACTCAGATGCCTACAATAATCTGGGCGGAGCATTGTTGCGGCTCGGGGACCGTGCCGCTGCAGAAGCGGCCTACCGGACTGCCATTCAGGTGCAGCCCGATTTTGCGGAGGCTCACAGAAATCTGGCGAACTTGCTTGCGGGCTCAAATAATTTTGCGGAAGCGCAGTACCATTTTCAAAGAGCGGTCCAGAGTAATCCGAAGTATGCTGTCGCCTACTATGAGTGGGGAGTGGCGCTCGCCCAGCGCGAGCAGTTTCGCGAAGCGAAGCAGCAGTTCGAGGCGGCGAGCAAAGCCGATCCGAACATGGCTGAAGCTTATAACGCTCTGGGAGAAATGTTGAGCATTGAGGGAAATGCGAATCGCGCTATTCAATCCTTCCAGCGGGCGGTGACGGTCAAGCCCGAACTGCCGGCCGCCCAATCGAACCTGGGAATCGCGCTGCTATTGCAAGGGCGGATCGAAGATGCGAAGCTGCACCTGGAGCGCGCCGTTGCGCTTAACCCTGACCTTTTCGAAGCACATTTGAACCTGGGCCGAGCCTTGTCGCTGCAGCATGATGTAAGCGCGGCCGCCGCCCATTACCGGAAGGCTGCCGCTAGCCCAGATCCCGAGATCCGCCGCGCCGCCACCGAAAGCCTCACAAAGATCGGAAGGCAATAGCGCAAGTTCGGACGGGCTGCTGAGTTGCGAGAAACGCGGTATCTTCCTTTGTCGTGCGCTTGCGGCCGAGACATCCGAACTCCTCGCGAGAAGAGTCGGTTTCGTTTGTTGGACGGCGGACAAATCCTTCGGATCGACGCACATCGTGACAATGTGTTTGTCTGAAAATCGAACGTTCGACATGAAACGACCATATGATTTTCAGGGCTTTCCCAAAAATTGTATTGACATGCATTGAGCCCGGTATTAAACTACACCGACGACTGCCGTTTCGACGAGGTGAGGGTGAGGTTGAAAAGGCAGCGTGATATCGTCCGTCGATGCCATTCGACTGACGCAAGGGAAGGGGCTTTAATGAAACGACTGTCCACAATCAATGTGTTTGCGGCTGCGCGCCCGTTTGTGCCGACGAGCGCTCAGATCACACACATATTAGGACGATTCTTGGGATTGATTTTCCTTGCCAGTCTGTTGGTATCGAGCGGGACTGGCTGGGCACAGGTGACCACGGCGACGTATTCAGGGACCGTCACCGATCCAACTGGAGCGGCGGTGCCCGATGCGACCGTCACGCTAACCCAAGTTGAAACCGGGATTGTCAACACTAAGATGACTGGACACGACGGCGACTTTCAGTTTGACTTCTTACGGGTAGGCACGTACACCATCAATATTGAAGCTAAGGGATTCAAGCGGTTCGAAGCGACGGGTATAGCACTGACAGCCGGGCAGAGTGTGCGTCAGACTTACCCTCTCGAGATCGGCGATGTTACTCAGTCGGTGATAGTAGAAGCGTCAGCGCCACTGGTGAACACCGTGTCCTCCGAGCAAACCAACGCCTTCTCTAGTCAGACAGTGAAAGATCTGCCCTTGGCACGCCGGAACTTCTCCGGCCTGCTGAGGGTTGACACGGGCGTGACAGTTGCAACCGGTGGGTCCGCCACCGGTCTTCGCCTCAACGGTCAGGGCAAGAACGGTACCGCCTACTCGGTTGACGGCACTGAAGCCAGCGGCAATCCGGAAGGCCGGAACGCCGGGAATTTCGGCGCTGTCAACTTTGTAGATCTTCTGAGCATTGAGTCGATTGAAGAGGTTCACATCGTGAAGGGTATTCTGCCGGCGGAGTATGGCGGCGCGTTGGGTGGACAGGTCGATATCGTGACCCGCTCAGGTACCAACCAGATTCATGGAAGCCTCTTCGAGAACGTTCAGAGCCAGGCTCTGAACTCGCGCGACGCGTTTTTGGCCGCGAAGGTACCGTTCACCTATAACCAGTTTGGCGGCTCAATCGGCGGCCCGATCAAGAAGAATAAGATTTTTTTCTTTGGCGCCTATGAGGGCTATCGTTTTGACCAGCAACTGCGCACCGAAATTACGGTTCCCACGCCAGCCACCCGAAACCAGGTGCTTACCGCGCAACCGATCTATGCCAGTACGTTCGCACTGGTGCCCCCCCCGAATCAACCCTTCGCCGCAAACGCTACTACTGGTTTGTACGACCAGATCGCGTCTGCCATAAAGCGCGACAATCACTTTGACGTGAAAGGGGACATTCGGATCACCGATAGCTCCAATCTTTCTCTCACGTATACTCACGCACGGCCCTTTGGGGAAACCCCGAGCGGCTATATCGGCAACGACAATCTTCAGTATGCGTATACCGATCGCGGCACAGCGTCCTATGTAATCGGCGGCGCCAATTGGACCTCGGAAACCCGCTTCGGGTACAACAACAACGACGCCCACACCTTTGACCAGCAGTTCGAGAAAATTTTGGCCCCCGGAACCGAACTATTCAACGCGGGCAACCGCCTCGGGCGGCTGACCACCAACCTTGGCTGGAACACCCAGAATTCAATGCAGGACCTCCTCATTTCCGGACCCGCCATGAGCTTCGGAGAGAAATTTTCCCAGCATCTTGGAAAGCACTCGCTCAAGTACGGCGGCGTCTATACGCACCACACCAACGAGCGCAATAATCCTGAAGGCGTCGCCTGGGGCTACACCGGCCTAGCCGATCTGCTCAGCAATACGCCGAGCTCAGTAAATGCGTCTTTTGGCAATGGAGATAATACGGCGCATCTGTGGGAGCTGGCTTTCTTCGTTCAAGATGACTGGCATGTAAGCTCGAAGCTGACACTGAACCTGGGTCTCCGCTACGAATACGACGCCCACATGACCGACGAACCGTTTAACAACTCGGGAAGCGGTCTTTATAACCCCGACGGGCTGCTGAATACCACGACTTTTGCTGTCGGTCCATTCCGCCCACAAGGGAACCCGTATAACAGTGACCCCATCAATTTCGGGCCCCGCTTCGGCTTCGCTTATAACGTCGATGGCGGCAAGACCGTCATCCGCGGCGGAACAGGGATCATCTTCAGCCCCCAGATCATTGGAAACGTGATCAATCTAGTCGGCACCCAGTACATTCCCAAGCGAATTATATTTTCGAAGCAAGAGGCAGCTCAACTCGGCATGGGATATCCCATGACCAACGATAACCTGCGAGTGCTCGCGCAACAGCAAGCCATAGCTCAGGGCTATACCAACATCTTTGCTATGATCAACCCCAACCTCCAGAGTCCTTACACGCACCATTACACGTTCGGGATCGAGCGCGAGTTGACCAAAGATCTAGTATTGGAAACAGACATGGTCGGAGTGCGAGGGACCAAGCTTGACATATGGCGCCCACTCAACGAACCGAACCGGCTCACCGGCGCTCGCCCCAACCCGTTGCTCCGAGCCACCTACTATCTGGACAATTCAGCGACTTCGCAGTACGCATCGTGGCAGACTACGCTGCGCAAGCGTTATTCTCACAGGCTGAGCGCTAGTGCTCACTACACGTGGGGCAAAGCGCTTGCCTACAACGGCGGCGACATCGGAACCTGGTATCAGGGCGACAACACGCCTCGGGTTCAGGACTTCAACAATATACGTGCAGAGCACGCGCCTGCCACCGGCGACATTACCCATTCCTTTGTTGCGGAAGCCGTGTACGATTTGCCGCGGTTAGAGAGTTTCAATAGCGTGGTGCGCCACGTTTTGGGCGGCTGGCAGGTGGGAGGCGTCTTCGATGCCCGCACTGGAGAGCCGTTGTCGATCACGGAGTCGTCATCGCTGCAGATTGCCCGTCCGGACTATGTGGGCGGCAATGCGATCAACAGCAACTATCGTCAGACGCTCCAATACCTGAACCCGCAGGCTTTCGCACGGGTGCCAATCATAGCGGCTTCAGGCGCCACCAGCCGGCCGGGTAATCTGGGCTGGGGCGAGGTCCGGGCACCCGGATTAGTGAACGTTGATTTCTCGCTGACGAAGGACATCCCGATCAGAGAACGCATACATCTGCAGGTCCGCGCTGAGACGTTCAATGCGTTTAATCACTTCAACCCAAAGGCTACTACTTCGGGCCTCATAACCAGTATCAATAGCAGCACTTTCGGTCAAATCCGAGACGATGTCGGGCCGCGTGCCATTCAGATTAATGGACGGTTGACTTGGTAATTCTTGAGAGCCATACTCGTTGGTGAGTTATCACTAATGCGCCGGCCCCAAAGACATTTTCATAATATTGACGATCGACGTGAAGGCTGGATGGCGAGCAGCTGGATCGTTTTAACGATTGTGGCTGGGGGTTCCTTATGCATAGCAGCCCCCCAGCAAGCCGACACCACCGAGCGCGCAGTCATTACTAAATATTGCGTCGGCTGCCATAACGCGAAATTGAAGACCGCCGGGCTCGCGCTCGACACTATTAGCGCCGAAAGCATCGACCAGCATCCGGAAATCTGGGAGAAAGTCGTTCGGAAACTGGATGGCCGTTATATGCCGCCTATCGGACTTCCGCGGCCAGATGAGGCCACCTATAACGCGCTGGTGTCGAAACTGGAGCGCTCGCTCGATAGCGCAGCGGAAGCCAGACCTGACCCAGGCCGTACCGACACCTTCCGGCGGCTCAATCGAACCGAATACCATAACGCCATCCGGGATCTGCTTGCGGTGGACGTGGATGTCGCCCCGCTGCTGCCGACTGACGAATCGAGCCATGGGTTCGACAATGTCACGGTGGGAAATCTCTCGCCGGTATTATTGGAACGGTATCTGTCAGCAGCGCGCAAGATCAGCCGGCTGGCAATCGGCACTCCCAGTAATTCACCGGGCGACGATTTTGTGGTGCAACTCCCCCCGGACCTTACCCAAGAAGTGCGCTTCGATGAACTTCCCTTCGGGACCCGCGGCGGAACCGTGGTTCATTACACCTTTCCAGTCGACGCCAAGTACGAAATACAAGTGCGACTTTCGCGGGATCGAAATGAACACATAGAGGGGTTGAGCGGACCCGAGCAAGTGGAGTTGACGCTCGATGGCGAGCGCGTTCAGGTTTTCACAGTGAAGCCGCCGCCTGGAGACCAGGATCACCGTGCCGTCGATCAGGATATGAACGCGCGCCTCCTGGTGAAGGCCGGTCCACACGAAATTGGCGCCACGTTTCTGACGCCCCGGTCACCGCTGCTCGAAACCGAACGCCAGCCCTACCAGGCGCATTTCAACCTGGATCGCCATCCCCGGCTGCACGCCGCGATATACACGGTTTCCATTCGAGGTCCCTATGAGACACAGGGTCCGGGAGATTCGCCCAGCCGCCGCCGCATTTTTGTCTGCCAGCCCGAAAAGCCGAGCCAGGAAGAAGGCTGCGCCAAACGAATCTTTTCCACTTTGATGCGCCGGGCCTACCGCCGGCCCGTCGGCGAGGTGGATCTACAGGTGCCCCTTAAGTTTTATAACGAAGCACGCGCCGAGGGTGGATTCGAGAACGGGATCGAAATGGGGTTGCGCGCAATCCTGGTGAGTCCTGAATTCCTGTTCCGTGTGGAGCAAGATCCGGCCGGGGTGGCTCCGAATACCGCCTATCGCATCAGCGACCTGGAACTGGCGTCGCGGTTGTCTTTTTTCCTGTGGAGCAGTATCCCCGATGACGAGCTGCTGGACGCAGCCGCCCACGGAAAGCTCAGAACGCCGGCGGTGCTCGAACAGCAGGTACGCAGGATGCTGGCGGACAGCCGTTCGCGAGCCTTGGTAAACAACTTCGCCGAACAGTGGCTTTATTTGCGCAATCTGGACTCGACCAGTCCGGACATGCGTATCTTTCCCGATTTCGACGACAATCTGCGGCAGGCCTTCCGGGAGGAGACGGAACTCTTTTTTGAGAGTATTATGCGCGAGGATCGCAGCGTGCTCGATCTGCTGAAGGCAAACTATACGTTTGTCAATGAACGCCTGGCCAAGCATTACGGAATCCCGGACGTCTACGGCAGCCGTTTCCGTCGCGTCACGTTCGGCGAAGACGGCCACCGAGGCGGATTGCTGCGCCAGGGAAGCATTCTGGCTGTGACATCCTATGCAACCCGTACCTCGCCGGTGATTCGTGGCAAGTGGATACTCGCCAACATTCTAGGAACGCCGCCCCCGCCGCCGCCGCCGTTTGTGCCCGCTCTGAAGGAAAGTAGCGGAGAAGGCAGGACTCTTTCAATGCGCGAACGCATGGCGGAGCACCGCGCCAATCCAGCATGCGCCGGGTGCCATAAACTCATGGACCCGATTGGCTTCTCGCTGGAGAATTATGATGCGGTGGGCCGTTGGCGCACTGCTGAAGACGGCAAGGCAATCGACGCGAGCGGGGGCCTTCCGGATGGCAGCAAGTTCGACGGTGTGACGGGACTCCAGCAGGCCTTACTGAGCCGTCCGGAGCTCTTTGTTGGCACCTTCACCGAGAAGTTGCTTACCTACGCGTTAGGGCGCGGAGTGGAGTATTATGACGCTCCAGCGGTCCGAAAGATCTTGGCCGACACCAGCGCCAACGATTTCCGGTTCTCCTCGACGATCCTGGGAGTTGTGAACAGCACACCGTTTCAAATGCGGAGATCTCAGTGATCGTGATCACCAGCAGTTAGGATCGACAAGGGGACGACGATCCCGTTAGATCCGCGATAAGTACGTTAGCGCCCCTGCGCCGCGACTTCCAGGACGCGTAGCGAGGCAAGTGCGACTGTAGTCACCATAACTGCGGCGGTGACTGAGCGCAACGCCATGATATTGATTAGCGGCCACAGTCCGCTGCCAGCATTTCGACCCACGTCACGTTGATCCGCATGTCGGCTCCTGCGCGAATCAGAAAGCCTTTCGCATTGACCTTATGGCCCGCGTGAGCTTCCGCGTGAAAGGAATTACTGAAGTATTCGGCGTCGAGAAGCTGAAACGTCTGACTGCCGAGCGGCTTCGCCCTCGCGGCGGCAATCTCCGGTTCTGTCGGCTGCATCGGACTGCGCGTCCGTGCGGGTTCGCTGCCGTTCGTCAACATCCATGTATCGTGCGGCCCGCGCGTAAAGCACCCGACCACATCCACCAAGGCAAAATTAGGCACCGGAGCCGGTCCATTCTTCCCCTGAATCTGAATGTTGGGTATGGCTTCCGCGTTCAATTCGTGGGCGCCGGCAGGAAAGGTATTCGCGTCCAGCAGAAAGGCGAGCAGATCGACATACGCGACCTCGCCCAAATTCGCACGATTCGGCGGCATCGACTTGACGCGGGCGAACAATGCATCCAGGCCGCCTTCCATCCAGTGACTTGAGAATACTTCGCCCTTCAGCGCCGGGCCACTCAGGCCGCTAAGATCCGAGCCGTGACATGCCGTGCACGTTGTAGCAAAGATCATTTTTCCGCGAGCGGCCTGCTCGGCCGTGAACACGCCATCCCAAACGGTTCTGCGCGTCTGGACTGCAACCGGACCCGCGTTCAAGACCCCAAGGAACGCGGCCGCGCCCCAGAGTATTGTGAGCGATCTTCGCATATACCTCCCTCTTTTTTCCG
>Ga0207657_10001142_pt1 | contig 28211 bp, 21 predicted proteins | sample KBSC33metaG_FD_184316 | JGI IMG/M metagenome (GOLD analysis project Ga0207657, IMG submission 184316) | Corn rhizosphere microbial communities from Kellogg Biological Station, Michigan, USA - KBS C3-3 metaG (SPAdes) (version 2) | ecosystem: Host-associated > Plants > Roots > Rhizosphere > Soil ...
CGCATACTCGGTCGTCGGCACGATCAGCGTCTTGACGACGAGCGGCTTGTCGGGACGCGACGGCGGCGGCAGGTAGAGCGCGTCGAAGCGCGGTCCGAGCATCGAGGCATCGAGGCCGTTGACGACGATCCCGAGCTCCTGCTTGGTCTCGCGCTTCGCGTAAAGCGTGACCGCGGTCGCCCGCTCGGCGATCAGCGACACGCCCGCCTCGACGTCCTCGTTCGACAGCTTGTTCAGCCGCCGCACGACGCCGAGCACCCAGTGCGACGCATCCGCCTGCCGCACCGCGACCAGTGCGCCGAGCATCAACGTCTGCCCGACGCCACCGCCTGCGCAAATGCGGAGTCCTGCGACGCTGCGGTCGCGCACCTGCCACATCGGATCGGAGAACGCAGCGAGGCTCGACGACAGCGTGTCGGCCTCGTCGGGCACGCGCGGCTTCGGGCGCGCCGGTCCGGCGACGGCGAACACTTCGATCTCCTCGCCGCTGACGGTGTCGCCCGCCTGCTGCGCGTCCTTCGGCTTGCCGAGCTCGTGCTGAATGCGCGCGAGCCCGACGCGCACGTGCGCGCCGAGCGCGCACGGCGTGCGCGGGTCGCGTCGCATGTCGGTATTGAGGTTGGGCGCGATCGCGGCGCGCGCTTTCTCGAGAATCATCGCGCGCTGCTGATTGAGCGGGCCGACGGGACCCTGGTCGGTCTCTTCCGAGTGACGCAGCGCAGCGAGCGTCATGTCGAGCTGGTTCGCGAGCGCCGTGGTGTCGAGATAGCGCAGCATCGCGCCCGATTCCTGTCCGGTGCGGCGCACGAGCCCCGCGCGACCGCCGGGATCCACGTAAAAGCCTTCCATCGTTTTGGGCAGTGCCACGAGCTCGAGCTTGCGGCTCCATCCGCGGATCTGCGCGACCGCCCAGTCGAGATTCGCCGGCGACAGGTTGCCGCTGTTGAGCTGATGCACGAGCAGCGCGTAGATGTACTCCTGCTCGACGGTCCACTGCGTCGCGTGGCCGCCGGTCGCCCCGAGCGACGTGGCCAGACGATCGACGCCGAGCTCGATCGCGCGCATGTACGCCCGGTGCAGCTCGAGCCATTTCGCCGGGATCCACCGCTCGTGGCGGCACACGCGAAGCTTCGCGTCGCTGCCGTAGTGATGGATCAGTCGCGCGAAGAGGATCGGAACGTGCGGCTTGAAGCGCCCGTTGACAGCGGGCGCGAGCGCCGCTTCGAGAACGCGCTGGTACGCGGCGATGAGTGCCTGCGCGAGATCGAGGCTGGCCTGCCAGATGCGCTCCGAGACTTTTGGCGCGGACTCCAGGCTTTCGACGTATTGCTTGAACAGTTGCCGGCGATCGACGCCAAGCGCGGCGTCGGCGTACTGCAGCGCCTCGACGCGCGCGATGTCGATCGACCGCCGCGACTGGCGCATTTCCTCGAACGCGCGCAGCACGAGCTGCTGGCGCGTCATCACGTCCAGCGACGGAAGCTGCTTCAGCCACGTCGCGACGGATTTGGCCGAAACGATCGGGTCGGCGGTATCGCGCGATGCGGACGAGAGGAACGCGAACATCGCACCCATGTCACGCGTTCTCGCGGCGCGCGCAGGTCGCGCGCGAGGGGGAAGCCGCCTTCATGCCCTCGATCGTTCGCATCGTTGCTCTCCCATGACACAGGACCCGCGCATCCTTTTCGCGAAACGCGGCCCATCGCTCGGATAAAATGGTGCGAAGCAAACGAGCAAGTTGAATGCCATGCCGGTCGAGTGCATAAAATCGTACGCAAAACAACGGCGTGTCGCGAAAAACGTGACCGCGCCACACGTTGTAGTGCACGGTGCGAGCCCCATTCCGCCCAAGTTCACCGCGATCTTCCGTGGCGGGAGCGCGACCGTCGATCGGACGAACGGATGAAGATGCAACGCTTCGCCCGCTGCGGAATCGTCGCCACGCGCGACGCGCGGAGGGCCACCGAATGAGCGTCTCGATGCTCGCGCGCGGCACGCGCGGGAAGGCGAAGCGACGCGTCGACTATCGCCCGCCTGCATTTCTCGTCGACGACGTCGCGCTCGAGCTCGATCTCGAGCCCGAAGCGACCGATGTCACGGCGACCTTCGCGTTTCGCCGCAATCCCGGCGCGCACGCGGTGGATCGCGATGCGCCGCTCGTCCTCGACGGCGAGCACCAGGCGAACCTTCGCGTCGCGCTCGACGGCGTGGCGCTCGCGTCCGATCGCTACGACGTCGGCACATCGACGCTCACGGTTCGCGACGCGCCCGAACGCGGCACGCTGGTCCTGCGCACGCGCATCTCGCCCGCGACCAACGCGGCGCTCGAAGGGCTCTACGTATCGTCGGGCGTGTTCTGCACCCAGTGCGAGCCCGAGGGATTCCGCCGCATCACCTACTTTCTGGACCGTCCCGACGTCCTCGCGCGCTATCGCGTGACGTTACGCGCGGATCGCGCGCGCTATCCGGTGCTGCTCTCCAACGGCAACCGCGTCGATGCCGGCCTCCTCTCCGACGGGCGGCACTTCGCGACGTGGCACGACCCGTTCCCCAAGCCGACGTACCTGTTCGCGGTCGTCGCCGGCGATCTGGCGTCGCTCGAGGACACGTTCGTCACGCGGTCCGGCCGCCGCGTCGCCTTGCGCATCTACGCCAGCGCCGCGAACATCGACCGCTGCCGCTATGCGCTCGCATCGCTCGCGAAGGCGATGCGCTGGGACGAGGAGCGCTTCGGGCGCGAGTACGACCTCGATACCTTCATGATCTTCTGCGCCGACGACTTCAACCTCGGCGCGATGGAGAACAAGGGCCTCAACATCTTCAACAGCCGGCTCGTGCTCGCCGATCCGGCCATCGCCACCGACGCCGACTACAACGCGATCGAGGGCGTGATCGGCCACGAGTACTTCCACAACTGGACCGGCAACCGCGTGACGTGCCGCGACTGGTTCCAGCTATCGCTCAAGGAAGGCCTCACCGTCTTCCGTGACCAGGAATTCTCGAGCGACCTCGGCTCGCGCGCGGTGGAGCGCATCGCGGCGGTCGAATACCTGCGACGCGAGCAGTTTGCCGAGGACGCCGGGCCGATGGCGCACCCGGTGCGGCCCGACGAGTACGAGGAGATCAACAACTTCTACACGGCGACGGTGTACGAGAAAGGCGCCGAGGTGATCCGCATGCAGCACGAGTTGCTCGGCGCCGAGCGCTTCCGCCGTGCGATGGATCTCTACTTCGACCGGCACGACGGACAGGCGGTCACCTGCGACGATTTCGTGCAGGCGATGCAGGACGGATCGGGCGTCGACCTCGCGCAATTCCGCGCGTGGTACGCGCAGGCCGGCACGCCGCGCATCCGCGTCCACGGACGCTACGACGAGGCGGCGCGGCGCTACACGCTCGAAGTCGCGCAGAGCGTCGGGACGCACGCGCGGCGCACGATCCCGCTGCACGTCCCGATGCGCGTCGGCCTGCTCGCGCGCGACGGGTCCGACCTGCCCATCCGGCTTGCCGACGATCGCGCAGGCGCGAGCACCACGCGCACGCTCGAGATCACGCAAAGGACGCAACGCTTCGAGTTCGTCGACGTCCCCGAGCGGCCCGTGCCGTCGCTGTTTCGCGGCTTCTCGGCGCCGGTCCAGGTCGAGTTCGACTACGGCGACGACGACCTCGCGCTGCTCGCGCAATTCGACAGCGATCCCGTGAACCGCTGGGACGCGGCGCAGCGCGTATTCACCGACGCGATCCTGCGCCTCGCCGCGCGCCACCGGGAAGGCGGCGCGCTTTCGCTGCCGACGCTCGTCGACCGCATCGTGGCCACGCTCGTCGCCGACGAGCGAAGCGACGCCGCGCTGATCGGGCTGGCGCTCGCACTGCCCGATTCGTCGTACGTCGCGTCGCTCGAACCGACGATCGAGCCCGCCGGCATCGCCGCGGCGTCGACGTTCATCGAGCGCGAGCTCGCACGGCGCCACCGGGCGGCGTTCGAGGGCGCCTATGCCCGCAATCGGCCGCGCGAAGCCTATGCGCCGACGCCGGCGCAATCGGCCGCGCGCCGCCTGTCGAATCTCTGCCTGCGTTACCTCGGCACGATCGACGATGCGCCCGCGCACGCGCTCGTGGTCGAGCAATACGGGCGCGCGGACAACATGACCGACACGATCGGCGCCCTTGCCGCGCTGCGCGACTCGACGTCGCCTGCGCGTGATGCGCTCTACGCGTCGTTCGAAGCGAAATGGCGCGACGAGCCGCTCGTGCTCGACAAGTGGTTCGCGTTGCAGGCGAAGAGCGCGCGCGACGATGCGCTCGACACGGTCCGCGCGCTGCTCGCGCACCCGCGCTTCAACGCGCGCAATCCCAATCGCGTGCGCTCGCTCGTGGGCTCGTTCGCGCTCGGCAACTTCGCGCGCTTCAATGCCGACGACGGCGCCGGCTACGCGTTCGCGGCCGAGCAGGTGCGAACGCTCGACGCGACGAACCCGCAGCTCGCCTCGACGATCGCCGGGGCGTTCAACCTCTGGAAGCGCCATGCCGAGCCGCGGCGCGGACTGATGCGCCGCGCGCTGTCGAGGATCGCGAAGACGCCGAACCTGTCGCCCGACGTGAGCGAAGTGGTCCAGCGCACGTTGCGTAATTGATCGCTTTCGTCCGAGTCGAGCGTCACGTCGTTCGTGACGCTCGAACTCGGACCGTCATTGCGTCAGCGCGAACGGCTGCTGGCCGAAGCACTGCTTCCGATCGCGCTGACGCAATGACTACCAATACGTCTCGAGGGTGATGTGGCCCGGCTCCTTGCGCCGATGCCGGCGCATGCCGCGCGTCGCCAGGACCTTCTGCACGTCGTCGACCATGGCCGGATTGCCGCAAAGCATCGCGTGCGCGTTCGCGGCCGTGAGCGGCAGCGCGACGCGCGCCTCGAGCCGGCCGTCCTCGACGGCCGCCTGAATGCGTCCGGCGAGCGCGTCCGGATGCGCGTCGCGGCTCACCATCGGGACGTAGCGGAAGCGTCCTTCGTGCGCGCGCGAGATGCCGCCGATTTCCTCGCGATACGTGAGGTCGCTCGCGTGGCGAACCGCATGCACGAGCACGACGTTGCCGAACTTGTTCCAGGGATCGTCGGTGCGCAGCATCGACAGGAACGGCCCGATGCCGGTCCCCGTCGACAGGCACCACAGCGCGTCGGCGGACGCCGTCTCGGCGATCGTGAACATTCCGCTCGCGCGGGCCGCGAGCCACACCTTGTCGCCGACGTCGAGCGCGGCGAGCCGCGGCGACAGCGGCCCTTCGGGCAGCACGTTGAAGTAGAACTCGTGCGGCGCGCGCCACGGCGGGTTCACGAACGAGTACGGCCGCGAGATCATCGGGTCGTTCGACCCCGGCGGCGCAGGCAGCGCGAGCCGCGCGAACTGCCCCGCGACGAATGCGAGCTGCGGCGCATCGACGAGCAGCGTGTGCAGCGTGTCGGCCATCGGACGGCGACCCGCGACGCGCCCCTCGATCCACGTCGTCACCGCAAGCGCTCCCGTTAAAATTCCGATTATGCCAACGCGCCGGTCCGCGCCCACGCTGCAAGGCACGCGCGTCGTGCTCCGGCCGCCGCGCCGCAGCGACGCCGCCGCGTTTCTCGCCCAGGCCGCGAAGAGCCGCTCGCTGCACCGGGGCCTCGTGCATCCGCCGCTCACGCCGGCCGCATACGCGCTCTACCTCGAGCGCCACCGCGTAACGCGAGACACGCCGTCCAACGTCGCGTTCCTCGTCGTTCGCCGCGACGATCGTACGCTCGCCGGCGTCGTCAATTTCTCCGAGATCGTGCGCGGCGTCTTCCAGAGCGCCTATGTCGGCTATTACGCGTTCGCCGGCATGACGGGCGCCGCCTACATGACGGAGGCGCTGGCGCTCGCGCTCGATTACGCATTCCGGCACGAGGGGCTGCATCGCATCGAAGCGAACGTCCAGCCCGGCAACGCGCGCTCGCTCGCGCTGGTCGAGCGCATCGGCTTCGTGCGCGAGGGCTATTCGCGCCGCTACGTGAAAGTCGGAGGCCGCTGGCGCGATCACGTGCGCCTCGCGCTTCTCGCCGAAGACTGGGCGCGACGGCGCAGGGTGCTTTGGAAGGAGCTCGCGACGCTGCCTTGAAGCCCATGCGCGACGCGTCGGCAACCGTGGCTGCCGCGGCGTTCGTCGCGGCGTGCGCGGCGTCGCCGGCCGCGCCCGACGTCCCGCGCGAGGCTGCACGTCTGCCGATCGCACCGTACGCGGAGCACGAGGCGTGCATCGACGGCACCCCGGGCGCGCGCCTGGACTATCGCTGGCAGGCGAGCGAGCCGGTCGATTTCACCGTCCGCTATCGCGAAGGGGACGCCGTCGTCGGGTCGATCGTGCGCGAGCGCTCGCGCGGCGACAGCGCAATCCTGGAGTTGCAGCTGCGCGAGCACTACTGCCTGCATTGGCAGGCGGGCGCTGCCGGCGCGCTCGTCGATTACCGCTTCGTGCTGCGGCCCGCGCTGCCGTGAACGTCGCTCACAGCTCCGCGTAGCTGTAGACGCGGCCGCTTTCCACCGGACCTTCGACGAGCCGCGCGACGACCTTGCGCGCGACCACGTCCGGCGCGACGAGCTGGCCGCTCGCATGGAATTGGCGGAACATCGCGACGCTCGGAAAGCTCGACGCCGGCCGCGAGCGCGCGTAAGCCTGCATCGGCGTATCGACGATGCCGGGCCGCAGCGTGATCGCCTGCAAGCGCGACGAGCGATGCTCGGAGGCGAGCGCCTGCGTCAGCATCTCGAGGCCCGCCTTGGCGATCGAGTACAGCGACGCGCCGGCAATTGCGACGTGCGCCGCGCCCGAGGAGACGTTGATGATTCGCCGCTCCATGGCGTCGGCGTCGAACGTGCGGCAGAAGAGATCGGCGAGCACGATCGGCGCGGCGAGATTGACGTCAAGCGAGCGATCGATGGCGTCGGCCTCCAGCGTGCCGAGGACGCCGCCGTGCTCGATCGTCGCTGCGTTGTTGATCAGGCACGCCGCCTGCGGATGCGTCGCCGCCAGGGCGCGCAGCGCCGGCTCGACGCGCGACGCCAGCGACGCGACGTCGGCGAGGTCGCACGTGACGAAGCGGTAGCGGTCGCCGCCAAGCCGCGGGGACGAGCGCCGGCCGACGCCGAGCACGCTTTCGCCGCGTGCGAGCAGCTCGGCGGCGAGCGCCTCGCCGAGGCCCTGCGAAACGCCGGTCACGATCGTCGATCGCAACACGCTACCTTTGCAGGGATGCGAGGATGACGATGACGACGATGACCACCAGGACGAGGAGGGCGATCTTCCACGGACTCTTCGGATATTGTCCGCTCACCGCGCCGGTGACGCCGTTCATCACGCACTGGAAGCGGCGCGCACCATAGGTGTATTGCAGCAGCCACGCCGGCGCGAGGATGTGCTTGAACGTCTGCTGCGAATAGTCGGGCCGCACCAGGAGATTGCGGTACGTGTCGCCGGGCACCTGGGCTGCGCACATCGCCTGCAGCTTCGCATTCATGTCGTCGCGCGCCCGTTGTGCGCCGCCGACGAGATCGATCTGATAGCGCTCGACGACCCAGCCCGCGACGTAGGCTGCGTCGTACGCCTCGAGCTCCTTCGTCGGGAACGGCTCGATCGCGCGAACCAGCGCGGGCTGCACGCCGACCGACGCGCAGACGAGGTCGTCGTCGAAGAAATGCGAGACGTGTCCAGCCGCTGGCGCCCAGCGGACCTTGCGCACGCGACGTACGCGCGGCTGGCCGTTGACGAACACCGTTTCGGTCTCGTCGTAGTAATGCCCCGCCTCCGCGGTCCAGTCGGCCTCGACGTGCGCGTCGAACGTCCAGTACGGAAGATAGACGCCGCGCACGGTGTCGGTGAGCGCGCGCTTCTCGAGCGCCGACGGCGCGAGCCAGAGGCGGCCGTACCAGCGGCGGATGCCGTCGCGCGCGGCGGTCTCCGCGACGCGGAAGGGCAGCACGCTCTCCGGCCGGAACGCGGGCTTGGTCTCGGTGTACGGGACGAGTTGCGCGGCGCCGCAGAACGGGCAGTTCTGCGCCTGCCGCGATGCGTCGAGCACCGAGATCGCGTTGCAGCTCTGGCAGCGAACCTGTCGTGCATTCGGAAGGAAGCCGCGCGAAGAATCGGGCAGCGCGCGCAGCGCGGCGGCGAGGTCGTGCTCGACGATCGCGCCGGAACCGTCGAGGTGCGCCGGTGAAACGGTGCCGCAGAACGGGCACACGAGGGCCTGCTGCGCGGGATTCCACACCGCTTCGCCGCCGCATGCCGGGCACGCGAACTTCGTCCGCGCGTCGGCAATTGCCTCGCCGGTCAAGCGGATGCTGCGCTTGCGCGCGTCAGGATCGCAGGAACGCTTCGACGGCCGAGCGCGGCACGCGCCATTGCGTTCCGATCTTCTTGCCCTTGAGGTCGCCGGCCTCGAGGCTCGCGAGCACGTCCGACTCCGCGACACCGAGCATCTGCGCGACCTGCGCGGGGTTCATCAGATCGAGCGACGCACCGCCGTTGGTCGGCGCAGGTCCTTCGACGCCCTTCGTCGCCTGCGCGAGAATGCCGCCCGGCTGGTTCAGCATCTGCTGCGCGACGCCGAGGCCGACCGCGATTTCGGCGCCGATGCCCGCGGCGCCACCGCCCTGCGCCATCCCCTGCCCCATCTGGTACTTGACGTAGTCGTTGAGGTTGCCGACGGCGGCCATGCTCGAGCGCTTGTCGATCGCCTGCTCGACCTCGGGCGGCACCGAGACGTTCTCGACGATGAACGACGTCATCGCGAGGCCGTACTTGTCGCCGATGATCGGATTGATCACGGGCAGCAGCGCCTCGCCCAGTTCCTGGTAGCGCGCCGCGACGTCGAGCGCCGGGACGTTCGCCTGCGCGAGCGCGTCGGAGAAGACGCTCACGATGCGGGAGCGCATCGTGTCGTTGAATTCGTCGAGGCGGAAGTGATCGTCGGTGCCGGCGACCTCCTTCAGGAACTTCGGCACGTCGGCGACGCGAAAGTCGTAGGTGCCGTACGCGCGGAGCCGCACGATGCCGAAATCCTTGTCGCGCATCATGACCGGGTTCGCCGTACCCCACTTGTTGCCGGTGAAGAGGCGCGTGACGACGTAGTAGACGTCGGCCTTGAACGGGCTCTGGAACATGTACTTCCAGCCCTTCAGGTCGGTCAGCACCGGGATGTTCTCGGTGGTGAGCGAATAGCGCCCGGGGCCGAACCGATCCCCGAACTGGCCGAGGTAGACGAACTGCGCGGCCTGCGACTCGCGCACGATCAGCTGCGCGCCGTTCTTGATCTCCTTGTCCTCGTCGGGGAAGCGGTACGACAGCGTGTCGCGCGAGTCGTCCGTCCACTCGATGACGTCGATGAACTGCTTCGAGATGAAATCCAGGATCGCCATCTCTCCCTCCCATGCAAAAGCAGGGTCGGACTCCACTTTTCGCGGATGCCGTCGCCACCGGCGACAACCGCGCGGAAAAGTGGAGTCCGACCCTACGCTCGAAGTCGACTGCGCCCGGCTACTTCTGCGACGCGAGCTTCTTCGCCTCGATCTCGGCGGTCGTCATTTCCTTCTCGATCTGCGCGAGAGGAAGCGCGCCGGGAATCATCGTGCCGTCGGCGAAGATCAGCGTCGGCGTCGCGTTGATGTGCAGCGAGTTGCCGAGCGCCTGCGTCCTGGCGACCGGGTTGCCGCAATCGCCCTTGTTCTCGGGAAGCTTGCCCGACGCGAAGAACAGATCCCACGCTTTCGCCTTGTCGGCCGAGCACCAGATCTGCCGCGACTTCTGCGCGGCGCTCGGGTGCAGCTGATCGATCGGAAAGAGGAACGTGTAGATCGTCACGTTGTCGAGGCCCTTGATCTCCTTTTCGAGACGATGGCAGAACGGGCAATCGGCATCGGAGAAGATCACGAGCTTGCGCGAGCCGTCGCCCTTCACGCGCTTGAACGCGAGCTCGTAGGGCAGCTTGTCGACCGCGACGCGGTTCAGCTTGCGTGCGCGCGCCTCGGTGAGATTCTGCTTCGTCGCCGCGTCGTACAACGACCCCACGAAGATGTACGCCGCGGATGCGTCGGTGTAGATCAGGTTGTCGTCGAGCATCACCTCGTAGAGGCCGAGGTAGCCGGACTTCCCGACGTGCGTGATCTGCGCGCCCGGAAACTTCTGCTCGAGCGCCTTGCGGATCGCGGCGGCTTCGGGCGATCCGGGTGCAGCCTCCGTCGCCGCCTTGAGCGGGGCGGTCGACGCCTCCTGCGCGAACGCGAGCGGCGCGCAAGCGAGCATCCCGATGGCGAGCGCACCCGCTGCGTTCCTCATCCACCGATGTTCGATTCGTAGCATTCGTTTCTCCAAGGGACAACGTGTAGGTCGTCTAGCGCATTGCCGGTTGCGCGAGCGCGCGCTTGATGATCGGCAGCCGGTCCACCGCGGACAGGCCCGCATTGCGGAGCTTGCTCGCGAAGCCGCCGCGCGGACGGAACAGGCGAACGAGCCCATCGGTGACGGCGTGCATGGCGAGCACCGGCTCGGCACGCCGGCGCGCAAAGCGTGAAAGCAGGATCGGCGTCCCGACGTCGTCGACCGGCCCGCGCTCGGCCAGCACGTCGGCGAGCGCCCTCGCATCGCCGAAGCCGAGATTAACACCCTGCCCGGCGAGCGGGTGGATGCCGTGGGCGGCGTCGCCGACGAGCGCGAGGCGATGGGCGACGGGCGTGGGCAGCCGCAGCGAAGACAACGGAAAAGCCGCAGCGGGCGTCATCACCGAGAGCGCGCCGAGCGCGCTGCCGCCGGCATCGGCGACGCGCAGCGCCAGCGCATCGGGCGACAACGCGAGGAGCTCGGCGGCGAGCGCGTCGGGCGCCGACCAGACGATCGAGATGCGCCGGCCCGGCAGCGGCAGCCACGCGAGCACGCTGCCGTCGTCGCGGAACCACTGGCGCGCACAGCCGTGATGCGCGAGCTCGCAGTCGAAATTCGCGACGACGCCCTGCTGGCCGTACGACCTCGGCTCGGCATCGATGCCTGCCGCGTGTCGCACCCACGAATGCACGCCATCGGCGCCGACGATCAGGCGCGCGGAGAACTGCCGGCCGTCGGCGAGGGTCAGCGTCCCCTCGTCGGCGGACCATGCGAGGCTCGCGAAACGCGCACCGTCGACGAAGTCGAGGCCCGGCGTGTGAATCTGCGGCAGGAGCGCGGAACGCAACGCGCCTTCCTCGACGATCCACGCGAGCGCGCGCTCGCCGAGCTCGTACGCGGAGAACTGCAGCGTGGCGCCGGCATCGCCCGCGATGCGCATCGTCTCGATCGCCTCGATGCGCTCGCACGGCAACGTCTGCCACGCGCCGAGCGTCGACAGGAACGCGGCGCTCCCGGGACTGATCGCGTACACGCGCGTATCCCACGCGTCGGGACCGGGCGCGCTGCGCGCATCGGCGCCGTCGAGCAGCACGACCTCGAGGCCGAGGCGCGCGAGCGCGGGCGCGAGGGCCAGGCCCACGAGACCCGCGCCGGCCACGAGGACATCGTGCCGCTCGGAAACGCCGCTCATGCTTCGAGCACTTCGAGCACGATCTGCTGGTTCGTGTAGATGCAGATCTCCCCGGCGATGCGCAGCGACCGCTCGACGATCTCGCGCGCGGAGAGCGCGGTATTGTCGAGGAGCGCCTTCGCCGCGGCCTGCGCATACGGCCCGCCCGAGCCGATCGCGACGATGCCGAACTCCGGCTCGAGCACGTCGCCCGCGCCGGTGATCACGAGCGATGCGCTGCGATCCGCGATCGCGAGCATCGCCTCGAGCCTGCGCAGCACGCGATCGGAGCGCCAGTCCTTCGCGAGCTCGACGGCCGCGCGCGTCAGGTGTCCCTGATGCTTCTCGAGCTTCGCCTCGAAGCGCTCGAACAGCGTGAACGCATCGGCCGTCGCGCCCGCGAATCCGGCGAGTACGCGGTCGTGGTAGAGCCGCCGCACTTTGCGCGCGCTCGCCTTGATGACGACCTGGCCAAGCGTGACCTGGCCGTCACCGCCGAGCGCGACCGCGCCATCGCGGCGAGCGGAGAGAATCGTCGTGCCGTGAAAGACTTCCGTCATGACCGGCTGCCGATCGGCGCCGTCAGTCGACCTTGCGGACGAAATGGCGCGGCGAGATGCCGATCAGGAGCAGCAGCGCGCGCACGATCGGCGAGACGCTCTCGATCTCCACCGACTTGCCCTGGCTCTCGATGCGGCCGATCGCATTGAGCAACGCCCCCGCGCAGACGAAATCGATGCGTTCGACGCCCCGCATGTCGATCTGCGTCGACGAATGGCGCGCGGCGACATCGGCAAGCCGCGCGAGGCCGGGCGGCGAAGCGCCGGCAAGCACGCCCTCGAATTCGACGACGTCGCGATCCTTCGCGGCCGCACGCCGCTGCGTCGCCTCGGCCGCTGCCGCCGTCTCGTCCTGCGCGGCGCGACGCGCGCTGTCGGGCGGCGGTTCCCACGACGGCGGCGAAACCTCGAACGCCACGGCGAAGTCCAGGGCGCGCTCGTCGAACGCCGACTGGTCGTGCGCCCATTGCATGAGCTCGAGCGACAGGAGCCACGCGCCCTCGCCGCCTTCGCGTCCCTTGGCGACCGCCTCCTCGAGCGCGTCGCGCAGCTTGTCGGGGCGCTGCAGCGCGAGCTCCATCCGTTGGCTGCGCGCCCGCGCGAGCTCGCACGCGAGAAGTCGCGCGCCCGCGTCGTCGAAGCCGCTCACCGACGCGAGGTCGAGGCGCGCGCGGGGCACGCATTTCTCCAGCGCGCGCTTCAAGCCTTCGAGTTGCTGCGCGCTTCCTTGCGAAAGCTTCCCGGTGATCGCGATGTATCCGCCGCCGCCCTGCGCTTCCGCCGCCGTTCGCTTCGCCGGCTCTTCCCACGACGGCGCCGAACGCTCGAACTGCAGCACGAACTGCATTGCGAGCTGGTCGAACGCCGCGCGTTCGCCGGCGCGCTGGAGCAAATCGAAGAGCGCGAGCCACGCGAGCGGTGAAAGCCGCGTCTCGGGGTCGTTCGCGACGCCCTGCTCGAGCGCCTCGCGCGCGTCCGCGTCCTGCCCGTTCGCGAACAGCAGCGCCGCGTTCTCGAGCACCGGGGAGAGCCCGGCGGAAGGCTGCGCGACCTCGATCGAGTTCGGCGCCGTCGACCACTCGATGACGCTCGGGCCGCGCATGCTGGTGACGCCGAGCGGCTCGAGCGCCGGCGCCTTGCCCTTGCGCCCCGCCGCATGCGCGGCGAGCTCGCGCGCAGACATCACCTTCGGCTCGCGCTTCGGCTTGCGCTCGCCGGATTTCGACTCCGGCCTGCGCGTCGGCGGCTTACCGAAGATCGCCATTTACGGCGTGCTCATCCGACGATGCGGCGTGCTCATGCGCGATGCGGCGTGCGCAAAGGACGTGGACAGGACCTAACCCCCGGCGCGGGACAGGTTCTGCGTCGCGAAATCCCAGTTCAGCAGCTTGTCGATCACGGCGTTCGCGTAATCGGGGCGGCGATTCTGGTAGTCGAGATAATAGGCGTGCTCCCAGACGTCGATCGTCAAGAGCGGCGTCGCACCCTTGGTGAACGGGACCTCTGCGTTCGGCGTCTTCATCACGCGAAGCTTACCGTTTTCAGCGACGAGCCAGCCCCAGCCCGAGCCGAATTGCGTCGTGCACGCGGTCGCCAATTCCTTCTTGAAATTGTCGTAGCCGCCGAGGTCGCTGTCGATCATCTGCGCGATGCGGCCCGAGGGCTTGCCACCGCCGCCCTTGCGCATGCAGTTCCAGTAGAACGTGTGGTTCCACACCTGCGCGGCGTTGTTGAAGAAACCGCTCTTGTCGGGCTTCCCCGCCGTGTCGCGGATGACCTGCTCGAGCGGCATCGACTCGTATTCGGTCCCCGCGGCAAGCTTGTTCAGGTTGTCGACGTAGGCCTTGTGATGCTTGCCGTAGTGGAACGAGAGCGTGTTGGCCGAGATGACGGGCTCGAGCGCGTTCTCGGGATAGGGAAGAGGCGGCAACGTAAACATGGGCGGGCTCCTTCGATCGTGGATTGGCAACGTCAAACGGGACGGACCCGTGCGGGTCCGTCCCAAGCGATCGAACGCCGGACGTTTCAGTCGCCGTAGAGCTTCTGCACCCGTTCGCGGCGCTCCTGCGCCTCGATCGACAGCGTGGTCATCGGGCGCGCGATGAGACGCGGCACGCCGATCGGCTCGCCCGTTTCCTCGCAGTAGCCGTAGCTGCCGTCCTCGATCATGCGCAGGGATTTTTCGACCTTCTTCAAAAGCTTGCGTTCCCGGTCGCGGGTGCGCAATTCGAGCGTGTACTCCTCCTCGAGCGTCGCGCGATCCGAGGGATCGGTGGTGATCTCGTTCTCGCGCAGATGCTCGCCGGTGTCGTCGGCGTTGCGCAGGATCTGTTCGCGAATGTCCTGAAGGCGCTTGCGGAAGAACGCGAGCTGCGCGTCGTTCATGTAGTCCTTTTCGGGCGCCTTGAGGATGTCATCCTCCGTCAGTTCGCGAGGCGGTTTCTTCAGCGCGATTGCATTTTTGGCGGCCATGCTTCGATCCATCCTTGAGCTTCGTACCGATGCGGCGTCGGACATTTTCGATTCCCCTACCGGTTAATCGCCGCGCCCCCGTGCGAAATTGCACATTATAACCTGCGACGGGACCGGCAAGCGAATTGCCTGCCAGTCCGCCAACAGTCGCGCATCGCATCGGTCGCGCCGCTACAATCGTTGAAAAACAAGCACTTCTCATGACTGCTCCCCGCATCCGCCTGGCGCGTCCGGACGATTGGCACGTCCATTTTCGCGACGGTTCCGCACTGCTGGCGGTCGCGCCGGCAACGGCCGAGGCCTTCGGCAGAGCAATCGTCATGCCGAACCTCAATCCCCCGGTGACGACGACCGAAATGGCGGCTCGATACCGCGCGCGAATCGTCGCCGCGCTTCGACCCGGAAGCCGCTTCGAGCCGCTGATGACGCTCTACCTCACCGACGAAACGTCCGCTGCCGAAATCGCGCGCGCGAAGGCGAGCGGCTTCGTGCACGCGGTCAAGTATTACCCCGCGGGGGCGACGACGAATTCCCGATCGGGGGTCACCGCGCTGGCGCGCGCGCATGCCGCGCTCGCAGCCATGGAACGTGCAGATCTGGTGCTCGCCGTGCATGGCGAAGTTACCGATCCGGGCGTCGACGTGTTCGACCGCGAGCGCGTCTTCGTCGAGCGCGATCTCGCCGCGATCGTGCGCGACTTTCCCGCGCTGCGCGTCGTCCTCGAGCACGTGACGACGCGCGAAGGCGTCGAATTCGTCGCGTCGGCGAGCGCCAAGGTCGCCGCGACGATCACGCCGCAGCATCTGCTCTATTCGCGCAACGCGCTCTTCGCAGGCGGCCTGCGGCCGCACCTGTACTGCCTGCCGGTGCTGAAGCGCGAGGCGCACCGGCAGGCGCTCGTCGCGGCCGCCACGTCGGGGAATCCCAAGTTTTTCCTCGGCACCGATTCGGCGCCGCATTCGAAAGCGGCGAAGGAGGACGCGTGCGGTTGCGCCGGCTGCTATTCCGCGCCGGTCGCGTTGCCGTCCTATGCCGAAGTCTTCGAGGACGCGGGCGCGCTCGACGAGCTCGAAGGCTTTGCGAGCCTGCACGGCAGCGCGTTCTACGGACTACCGCCGAACGCCGACACGATCGAACTCGTTCGCGAATCGTGGACCGTTCCGCCGAGCCTGCCGTTCGGCGGCGAAACGATCGTGCCGCTTCGCGCCGGGCAGGAAATGCGATGGCGATTGAGCGCGCCCTCCGCGAGGGCCGCCTGACGCCGGTCGCTTGACCGGGCAGGATCGCAGCCGCACCATCGTCGACCATGGCTCGTCCGGCAAAGGCCACCCAGGCATCCTCGTCCGCGCGTGCGGCGAAGCGACCACGCAGGTCGACGCCGATCTCGACGCCCGCCGCGCGGCACGACGCATTGGCGCAGCTGCGCGAGCTCGCCCGGACCGGGCAGCACGAACGCGCGGTGGCCGAATGCAACGATCGGCTCGCGAGCGCCAAGGCGAGCGAGCTGCGCCTCGCGCTGCTCGATCTGCGCACGGAATCGTCCATCGCGCTTGGACGCCTCGCCGACGCCGCGGTGGATGCCAAGGCGATGGTCGACCTCGCGAAGGCGATGCGGACGCCGTCGGCGGAGGCGATCGCGTTGAATCGCCGCGCGCTCGTCGAGATGCGCGGCGGAGGCCTGCTCGAGGATGCGTTGGCGACGACGCGTCGATCGCTCGCCCGCGCACGCGAAGCGGGCGACGAGTCGCTTCTCGCCGAGACGTTGCTGCGCGCAGGCGAAGCGCAGATGCGATTGCGTTGCGACGACGCGATCGAGAGCGGCATCGCCGCCGCGGAGCGGTTTCGGCGCCTGGGCGACGCGGCCGGCGAAGGCCGCGCGCTGTGGATCCTCGCGAACGCGTACTTCGCGCAGAACGATCCGGAGCAGTCGCGGGCCTCCGCGCAACGCGCCGTGACCCTTTGCCGCACCGCCGGCGACAGCTACGGCCTCGGTAATGCACTGAACGCGCTCGCGCTTTCGGACGCCGACGTCGCGGAGAACATCCGACATCTGCAACAGGCGATGGAGGCGTTCGAGGCGGCCGGGTACGTCGAGCGCGTGATCATCGTGCGCGGGAACCTGGGGCTCGGCTACCGCGAGCTCGGTTTGCATCGCCATGCGCTTCGACTGACGCAGGGCGTCATCGAGCAGAGCCGGCGCATCGGGTCGAAGCTTGCGGTGGTCTACGGGCTCGCGACCGCGATCGTGGAAGCCGTCGAACTCGGCGATTCCGAATGGGCGCATGCGCAGCTTCCCGCGTTCGCCGAGCTCGTCTCGGAAGTTCACGATCCCAGCATGGACCTCGCGCTGGCGGGCACACGCGGCGTGCTGGCGCGCGCGAGCGGCGATTTTCGCGCCGCGGCCCGGCACTTCGCGCGAGGCGCCGAGATCGCGACGCGCGTGGGCGGCAGCACCGAAAGCCGTTACCTGACGCTGACGGGCGAAGCCGAGCTCCTCGGCGGGAACGTCGCCGCGGCACTCGCCGCGACGACGAAGGCCACCGATCTGCACCGCGCGCAGGGCTATCCCAAGCCGGACGGCTTCAGCACGCAGGAAATCTGGTGGCGCCATGCGCAGGCGCTCACGGCTGCGGGCGCGCGCGCCGACGCCACGAAGGCGGCGGGACGTGCGTACCGCTTGCTTTGCGAGAGCATCAGCAGTTTGCGCGACGAGGGGCTGCGGCGGAACTATCTGAACAAGGTCGACGCCAATCGCGAAATTCTGGCGGCGTGGGTCGCAGACGGAACGAAGCGCAAGACACCGAAAGGCGAGCGCCTTGCGCACCTTGCCGTCGACTCCAATTCGCGCGAGCCATTCCAACGTCTCGTCGATACGGGGCTGCGGATGAACGCGCTCCGCACCGTCGAGGAGATCCGCGACTTCGTGGTCCAGGAAGCGACCGAGCTTTGCGGTGGCGAGCGGGTGCTGCTGATCGTCGAAGAGGACGCGGCGCGGGCCGTGGCGAACGCGATCGTGCCGGCGGGCGAAACGCCCGAGTCGGTGCTCGCGACGATCACGCCCTGGCTCGACGCGGCGCGCAGGTCGCGTAGCGCCGAGCTCGTGTATACCCCCGCAGCGACGAAAGCCCTCGCGCAACGCTCGCGAATCGTCGCCCCGCTCGTCGCGCAAAACCGCGTGCTCGGCTATCTCTACGCCGACCTGGACGGTCTCTACGGCCGCTTCAACGACGCGGACCGCGACCTGCTCGGCATGCTGGCGAATCAGGCCGCGGTCGCCGTCGAGAATGCGCAATGGGCCGAAGGCCTCGAGCGCAAGGTCGCCGCCCGCACGGTGGAACTGCAGGCGTCGAATGCGAGCCTCGAGCAGCGCAACGCCGAGCTCGCGATCATCAACAGCCTGCAGGCGGCGCTCGCGGCCGAGCTCGACATCCAAGGCATTTACGAGGCGGTCGGCGGCAAGATCAGCGAGATCTTCCGCGGCGCGAGCGTCGACATCCGCATCTACGACCCCGGGTCGGGGCTCATCCATTTCCCCTACTGCTGCGAGAACGGCAAGCGCCTCGAGTTCGCGGCGCAGCCGCTCCCCGAACGCGGCTTCGGGCCGCACGTCATCCGCACCCGCGAAACGATCGTCGTCAACGAGAACATGGACGAGGCGGTCCGCCGGTACGGCTCGTTCACGATGAAGGGCTCGTCGGACGAGAAGTGCTGCGTATTCGTGCCGCTCGTCGTCGGCGAGCAGGCCCGGGGCCTGATCCATTTGATGAACTGCGAGCGCGAGCACGCGTTCAGCGACTCGGACGTGCGCCTGCTGCAGACGCTCGCCAACAGCCTGAGCGTCGCGCTGGAGAACGCGCGCCTCTTCGATGAGACGCAGCGGCTGCTCAAGGAGACCGAGCAGCGCAACGCCGAGCTCGCGATCATCAATCGCGTGCATCAGGGCCTCGTCGCGAATCTCGAGGCGCAGGCGATCTACGACCTCGTCGGCGAGCAGTTGCGCGAGCTCTTCGACACGCAGGCGATCAGCATCGCGTCGTTCGATCTCGCGCAGGGCACGCGCCGCTACCGGTTCCTGCTCGAGCGCGGGCGCCGCTACGACGTCGCAGACGCGCCCATTTCGCCGCTCGCGCGCCACGTCATCGAGACGCGCGAGACGCTCGTCGTCAACGAGAACCTCGACGCGCGCCTGCGCGCGCTCGGCATCGCGTCGACGACGATCCCCGGAACCGAGCCGACGAAGAGCATGGTGCGCGTGCCGATCGTCGTCGGCGACGAGGTGCGCGCGATCATCGGCCTCGACAACGTCGATCGCGAGCACGGGTTCTCGGCCGCCGACGTGCGCCTGCTGACGACGCTCGCCGGCGGCATGAGCGTCGCGCTCGAGAACGCACGTCTGTTCGCGGAAGCCCGCGACGCGCGTTCCTCCGCCGAGCAGGCGAACCGCGCGAAGAGCACCTTCCTCGCCAACATGAGCCACGAGCTGCGCACGCCGCTCAACGCGATCATCGGCTTCACGCGCATCGTGCGGCGCAAGGCCGAAGGCGCGCTGCCTGCGAAGCAGACCGAGAACCTCGACAAGGTGCTGACGAGCGCAGAGCACCTGCTCGCGCTGATCAACACCGTGCTCGACATCGCGAAGATCGAGGCCGGCCGCATGGACGTGACGGCGTCCACGTTCAACGCCGTCCACCTGCTCGAGCAGTGCGTCGCCACCGCGACGCCGCTATTGAAGCCGGGCGTGGCGCTGGTGAAGGGCTACGACGCCGACGCGATGCTCGTGCACTCCGACCAGGAGAAGATCAAGCAGGTGCTTCTGAACCTCCTCGGCAATGCCGCGAAGTTCACGCACGCGGGATCCATCACCGTGTCGGCGGCCATCGAAGGCGACACGCTGACCGTTGCGGTGACCGACACCGGCATCGGCATCGATGCGGGCGCGCTCGCGCGCATCTTCGAGGAGTTCCAGCAGGCCGATACGAGCACGACGCGCCGATACGGAGGCACCGGCCTGGGCTTGTCGATCAGCCGCAGCCTCGCGCGGCTCCTCGGCGGCGACATCGACGTCGCGAGCACCGTGGGCAGCGGATCGACCTTTACGCTCCGCATCCCGCGGCGATACGGCGCGCACGCCGACGCGACGGAGCGCGAGACGCGCGCGCCGTTGCGCGAGGCACGCCATGGTGCGCGCGCCACCAGGCGTCCGTTGGTGCTCGCGATCGACGACAACCGCGACGATCTCGAGTTGCTGCGCGAGAACCTCGACGAAGCCGGTTACGACGTCGTCGCCGCGACGGGCGGCGAGGAAGGCCTGGCCCGGGCGAAGGCGCTGCGCCCGCACGTCATCACGCTCGACGTGATGATGCCCGTCAAGGACGGCTGGCAGGTGCTCTTCGACCTCAAGGCCGATCCTGCCACGCGCGACATCCCGGTCGTCATGCTGACGATCGTCGACAAGAAGCCGCTCGCCTACGAGCTCGGCGCCGCCGACTACCTGCTGAAGCCGTTCGACAACGCCGCGATCGTCGCCTCGCTGTCGCGCATCGCGCGCCGCAACGGCGGGCATGCGCCGCGCCGCGTGCTCGTCGCCGACGACGACCCGCACGTGCACGACATGGTGCGACAGCTCGTCGGCGATCAATTCGAGTTGCGAGTGGCCGCCGATGGCGTCGACGCGCTGGCGGCGATCGAGCGCGAACGGCCCGACGTCGTCCTGCTCGACCTCGTGATGCCGAGGCTCGACGGCTTCGGCGTCCTCGAGCGCATGCGCGAGCATCCCGCGCACCGGACGATTCCCGTGGTGGTGCTGACGGCGAAGAGCCTGACCGCCGCCGAGGCGAGAAGTCTCGAAGCCCGCGTCGCCAACGTCGTGCGCAAGCAAGGCCTCGCGGCCGACGTGCTGATTCGGGAGATCGAGGCTGCCGTCGCCACGAGCTGACGATGAAAAAGATCCTGATCGTCGAGGACGTCGAGCTCAACGTCGAGCTCGTCACGCAACTCCTCGAGGACGATTACGAGCTCGCCGTCGCGGGCGATGGGGAGCAGGGCGTCGCCATGGCGGCTTCCGAACGTCCCGACCTGATCCTGATGGACATGTCGCTGCCGGTTTGCGACGGCTATGAAGCCACGCGCCGCATCCGCGCGGCAGGTCTCGCGATGCCGATCGTCGGGCTTTCCGCGCACGCGATGGCGGGCGACGCCGAGCGCGCGCTCGCCGCGGGCTGCGACGACTACCTGACGAAGCCGCTCGACGACGCGCTGCTCTTCGCGGCGCTCGACCGCCTTCTCGCCTGACCCGCCGGATGTCGCGCCCCAGGATCCTCGTCGTCGACGACGAGCCGTTCAACGTCGACTTCCTCGCGCAGGAGCTCGACGACCTCGGCTACGACGTCGTGACCGCGTCGAACGGGCTCGAGGCGCTCGAGCGCGTGCATTCGCAGCGACCCGATCTCGTGCTGCTCGACATCATGATGCCGGTGCTGGATGGCTTCGCGGTGCTCGAGCGGCTGAAGGCCGACGACGCGACGCGCGACCTGCCGGTCGTCGTCATTTCGGCGGTCAACGATCTCACGAGCATCGTGCGCGGCATCCGCTGCGGCGCCGACGATTGGTTGCCGAAGCCGTTCGAGCCCGTGCTCCTCGAAGCGCGCATGCGATCGGGGCTCGATCGGAAGCTGCGCCGCGATCGCGAGATCGATTATCTCCACCAGGTGGAGAAGCTCACGTCCGCGGCCGATTCGGTGCGGAACAGCGCCTACGACGAGGCGGTCGTCGCCGGCGTCGCGGATCGCGACGACGCGCTCGGCAATCTCGCCCGCGTGTTCCGCGATATGGCGAGGGAGGTCGTGGCGAGGGAGCAGCGGTTACGTCGCCAGCTTCGCCAGCTCGCCCTCGACGTCGAAGAACAGCGCGCCGGAGCGCGTGGATCGATGGCGAGCTTCGTCCCGATCGATCGCCGTGCGGCGCTCGCGCGCGGTGGAGAGCTTCCCTCGAGCACGCGCGGAACGGCGCTGTTCGCCGACATCTCGGGCTTTACGCCGCTCACCGAGTCGCTCGCGCGTGAACTCGGCCTGCAGCGCGGTGCCGAGGAGATCACCCGCCACGTCAATCGCGTGCACGATCGCCTGATCGATCGCGTGCATGCGCACGGAGGCAGCGCGATCGCGTTCGGTGGCGATGCGCTGACGTGCTGGTTCGACGAAGACGACGGCAAGCGCGCCCTCGCGTGTGCCGCGGCGATGCAGCGTGAGATGCAAGCCTTCGCGGCGGTCGAGATGCCCGGTGGCGGCGTCGTCGCGATCGGGCTCAAGGTCGCCCTCGCGCGTGGCGAAGCGCGCCGCTTCCTCGTCGGCGACCCGGCGGCGCAACGCCACGACGTCGTCGCGGGCGCATTGCTCGACCGGCTCTCGCGCGCCGAAGCGTGCGCACATCGCGGCGAAATCGTCGCGACCCGCGGCGTCGCGATCGAAGGGATCGCGTCGGTCAGCGAATGGAGAGACGACGACGTCGCCGTGCTCGACGTCGGCATCGCGCCGGCGGACGACGCGCCGTCGACGCGCGACGTCGTCGTCGACGACGCCGTGGCCGAGTCTTTCGTGCCGCCCGCGATTCGCGAGAAGGTGCGGGCCGGTCAAAGCGCGTTCCTGTCCGAGCTGCGACCCGCCGCGTCGCTGTTCCTTCGCTTCGCCGGGATCGACTACGACGCCGATGCGGACGCGGCGCGGAAGCTCGATGCGCTGACGCGCTTCGTGCAGCAGGACGTGGCGGCGCCACACGACGGGACCCTGCTGCAACTCGCGACCGGCGACAAGGGCAGCCACTTCCACCTGACGTTCGGCGCTCCGCGCGCGCATCACGACGATGCGACGCGCGCCGTGCGTGCGGCCCTCGCCTGGCAGCAGGCGACGTCGCGATTCGGGTTCGTTCGCGACGTCACCGCCGGCATTGCGTACGGGCCGATTCGCGCCGGCGCCTACGGCAACGCGGCACGGCGGGCGTACAGCGTCATGGGCGATGCGGTGAATCTCGCGGCGCGGCTCATGGGCGCAGCCGCCGACGGGACGACGCTTTGCGACGCCGAGATCCACCGTTTGGCGCAGGAGGACGTGAGCTTCGAAGCGCTGCCGGCGATCGCGGTGAAGGGCAAGGCGTCGCCCGTCGCCGTCTACCGTCCGCTCGCCGCACCGCCGGCGCGCGCGCCGGTGACGGCGCAGATGCTGATCGATCGCCTGACGCCGGCCGAGCAATCGACGCTCAAGCTCGCGAGCGTGATCGGCTGCGAATTCGCGACGCACGCGCTCGAGGCGCTTTGCGGGGACGAGCGCGAACGCGCGCTCCTCCGCAGCTCGCTCGAGGCGCTCGCCGCGCGTCGAGTGTTCTCCCGCATCGAGTGCGACGGCGAGCCGACGTTCCGGTTCGTCGACGCGGCGGTACGCGACGCCGCGTACGAGTGCATGCTCTTCGCGCAACGGCGCCAGCTGCATCGCGCGGTTGCGCAATGGTACGAGCAGCGGCATGAAGCGGATCTCGGCCCGCATTACGCGACGCTCGCCTACCACTGGCAGGCGGCCGAAGAGCCCGCGCGCGCGATCGACTACCTCGAGAAGGCGGGCGAGCGCGCGCAGCGCAGCGGCGCGCTCACCGACGCGCGGCGGTTCTACGACGAATCGCTCGCGATCGAGCGCCGCGCCGCGATACCGCGCAACGCCGCGATCGAGTAGAATCCCGGTTCGACGCCCGTCAGATCGTCGCTGCCCTGGACGCGTTCCAGGGGAGAGGAAAGTCCGGGCTCCACAGAGCAGGATGCCGGGTAACGCCCGGCCGCACCCGTCGCGGCTTCGCCGCCGCGGCGAAGGCGAGGAACAGGGCCACAGAGACGAGTCGCTTCGTTCGCGAAGCGGGTGAAACGCGGCAACCTCCATCCGGAGCAACGCCAAATAGGCGGACGACGACGCTGCTCGCCGAGTCCGCGGGTAGGCGGCTCGAGCGCGGCGGCAACGCCGCGCCTAGAGGAATGACGGTCATAGCGCGTGCCACGCACGCGCCGTAACAGAACCCGGCTTATCGGCGGGCGTCGAACTTCTTTTTTCGCCACGGCGCGCGGAATCGCGCGTCGCGCAGGATTTCGCGAGCCGCATTGCGGCCCGGAATCCCGGTGACGCCGCCGCCGGGATGCGCGCCCGAGCCGCACAGGTACAGATTCGCGATCGGCATCCGATAGTCGGCGTGGCCGAGCACCGGCCGCGCCGAGAACAGTTGGTCGAGCGCCAGCGCGCCGTGGAAGATGTCGCCGCCGACGAGCCCGAATTCGCGCTCGAGGTCGAGCGGCGTCAGCGCACGGCGGCCGAGCACGCTTCGCGCGAAGTTCGGCGCGGCCGCATCGATCGTGCGGATCATCAGATCCGCCACCTCGTCGCGGTGATCGTCCCACGTGTGCCCCGGTCGCGCCTCCTCGAGGCGCGGATGCACGTGCTGGCAGAAGAGGCTCGCGACGTGCATGCCGGACGGCGCGAGCGTCGAATCGAGCACCGAAGGGATCAGCAGCTCGACGATGGGCGCGGACGACCAGCCGAGCGACTTCGCGTCGAAGTAGGCGCGCTCCATGTAAGCGAGCGACGGCGCGACGATGATGCCGGCGCCGTGGTGCGGTTGCGCGTGCGTGCCGCGCAGCGCGCGGAAGTCGGGCAACTCGGAGAGTGCGACGTTCATCCGGAACGTGCCGGAGCCGCAGCGGTAACCGGCGATGCGCGCGCGGAAATCGTCGTCGAGGTGTTCGGGCGCGACGAGACGCTCGAAGAGCAATTTCGGATTGACGTTGGCGACCACGCGCGTCGCCTCGATCTCCTCGCCGCCGTCGAGGACGACGCCGACGACCGCGCGCCGCTCGATGCGCACCTCGCGCACGGGCGCCGAGGTTCGAATCGTCGCGCCGCGCGCCTCGCACGCCCTGGCCATCGCCTGCGTGATCGCGCCCATGCCGCCGATCGCGTGGCCCCACTGCCCCGCTTCGCCGTTCACCTCGCCGAAGACGTGATGCAGCAGGACGTAAGCGGAACCGGGCGCGTACGGACTCTGGAAATTGCCGACGACGGCATCGAAGCCGAACGCGGCCTTGATCGGCTCCGATTCGAACCACCGATCGAGAATCTCGCCGGCGCTCTTCGTGAAGAGGTCGAGGACGTCGCGCTGCCCGGTGCGGTCGAGCGCGCGAAACGGTTTCGCGGTCTTCCACGCATCGACCGCGAACGATACGCGGCCGCTGCGATCGGCGCCGACGTTCGGCGGCGTCACGTCGAGAAGTGCGCGCAGCACCGCCGCGACGCGCTCGAGCATCGCGTAATACGCGGGCAGCGTCTGCGCGTCGCGCGCCGAAAACCTGGCGACTTCCGCCTGCGTCGCCGCGAGCCCGCCGCCCACTTTCAGGAACGCGTCGGCGGGGAGCGGCAGGAAGTTCGACAGCGGCCGCTTGACGATCGCGAGCCCGTGCGCGTGCAGGTCGAGTTCGCGGATCACGCGCGGCGACAGCAGGCTCACCGCATAACTGGCCGTCGAGTTGCGAAAGCCCGGATGGAATTCCTCGGTGACGGCCGCGCCGCCGACGATCGCGCGCCGCTCGACGACGCAGACGGAAAGTCCCGCGGCGGCGAGATACGCGGCGCAGACGAGCCCGTTGTGGCCGCCGCCGACGACGACGGCGTCGTAGCGCGCCGGCGCCTTCGGCACTACTCCGCGAGCCCCGCGGCTACGTGCGAGAAGCCGCAGTCGACGTACGTCACCTCGGCGGTGATCGCCGAGGACAGGGACGAGAAATAGAACGCGGCCACGTTGCCCACCTCGTCGATCGTGACGTTGCGCCGCAGCGGCGCCGTTTGCTCGACGAAATGCAGGATCTTCGAGAAGCCGCCGATGCCGGCTGCGGCGAGCGTCTTGATCGGCCCGGCGGAGATCGCGTTGACGCGCGTCCCCTCGGGACCGAGCGCCGTCGCGACGTAGCGCACCGTCGCCTCGAGGCTCGCCTTCGCGAGGCCCATCACGTTGTAATTGGCGAGCGCCCGTGCGGCGCCGAGGTACGAGAGGGTGAGGAGCGATGCATTGCGGCCGGCGAGCAGCGGCCGCGCGGCGCGCACCAGCGCGATGAAGCTGTAGCTGGACACGTCGTGGGCGACGGCGAACGCCTCGCGCGTGGTGACGTCGACGAAATTGCCGGACAGCGCTTCGCGTGGCGCGAAGGCGATCGAATGCAGCAGGCCGTCGAGGCCCTGCCATTCCGATCCGATCGCGTCGAAGAGTCGCGCGATCTGCTCGTCGGACGTCACATCGCAAGGATAGACGGGACATGCGCCGAAATCGGCCGCGAGCTTCGTCACGCGCTCGCGGAGATCGTCGTTCGCGTACGTGAATGCGAGCGTCGCGCCCTCGCGATGGCACGCCCTGGCCACGCCGTACGCGATCGAGCGATTCGAGAGCAGCCCGGTGATCAGGATCTTGCGGTCGTCGAGCAGGCCCATGCGGTCGGCAGCGAATGAGGTGAGCTAGAAAGAGAACGGTTGCGTCGGCTGGAAGACGCCGCAGGCGAGGGTCGCGTTCGGCACGTCCGGTCGCGCCGGCGTGATGGCGCGGCCCGTGTACACGACGACGCTGCGACCGGCGACACCCTGGGGCCCCTCGGCCCGCAGCCCCGCGATGCGGATCGATGCCTCGACCCGCTCCTCGCCCGTCGTATATTGGATCGGTATCAACGCGAGCGGATCGTGGCCCGGGGGCGCCCAGGGCGGCCCGGCCGAGAAGGCGTTCGGCGACGAGCAATTCGGCGTCTCGTGAATCGCGATCCGATACGCGCCGGCCGGGACGTTCATCAACGACACGAGCAGGCTCGCGCCGTTCTCGCCGCGGTCGATCACCCGGATCTTGCCGAAGACCGCGGATCCGCCGAGCGTGCGCAGGTTCGCCTCTTCGCCGTAACCGGTGGCCTTCGGCCGCGCGGGCTCGTCGCGCTGGGATCCGATGTGAAGGTTCACGCCCGAGCACGCCGCGAGCGTCGCCGAGGCGACCACGGAGCCGAGCAGAAGGCGAATCGACAAAAGCGGCAAGGCTGACCCCGAGGGCGACGAGACGCGGATTTTCGCACGCGGCCGCACCCGCGTTGCCATCTGGCGTGCGGCATCCTCGAGCGCAGTGCGCCAGGATGCGCGCGCTACAATGGAGCGGCCGCCGCATCCGGGCGGCCGTTTCGTTTATGGGGACTGCAATGGCATTGCCGATGACGCCCGAGGAAATCGTCTCGGAGCTCGACAAGCACATCGTCGGACAGGACGCGGCGAAGCGCGCCGTCGCGATCGCGCTGCGCAATCGCTGGCGGCGCCAGCAGGTGCAGGAGCCGCTGCGCGGCGAGATCACGCCGAAGAACATCCTGTTGATCGGCCCGACCGGCGTCGGCAAGACCGAGATCGCGCGCCGCCTCGCGCGGCTCGCCGACGCGCCGTTCGTGAAGGTCGAGGCGACCAAGTTCACCGAGGTCGGCTACGTCGGCCGCGACGTCGACACGATCGTGCGCGATCTGGTCGAAGTGTCGATCAAGCAGACACGCGAATCGGAGACGCGGCGCGTGCGCGACCGCGCAGCCGACGCCGCCGAGGAGCGGATCCTCGACGTGCTGCTGCCGCCCGCGCGCGAGGTCAACTTCGACGACATGAAGCCCGCCGACTCGGCGACGCGGCAGAAATTCCGCAAGATGTTGCGCGAGGGACAGCTCGACGACAAGGACATCGACGTCGAGGTCGCCGTGTCGCCGCCGTCGATGGACATCCTCGCGCCGCCCGGCATGGAAGACCTGACGTCGCAGATTCAGGGCATGTTCCAGCAGATCGGCGGCGGCCGCCGCAAGGTCAAGCGGATGAAGGTGCCGGACGCGCTTCGGCAGCTGACCGACGAGGAAGCGGGCAAGCTCGTCAACGACGACGACATCAAGACGCGGGCGCTCGCCTCCGCCGAGCAGAACGGCATCGTGTTCCTCGACGAGATCGACAAGATCGCCGCGCGCACCGATGCGCACGGCGCCGACGTCTCGCGTCAGGGCGTGCAGCGCGACCTGCTGCCGCTCGTCGAGGGCACGACGGTGACGACGAAGTACGGAATGATCAAGACCGATCACGTCCTGTTCATCGCGTCGGGCGCGTTCCACCTGTCGAAGCCGTCGGACCTGATTCCCGAGTTGCAGGGACGCCTGCCGATTCGCGTCGAGCTCTCGCCGCTGTCGGTCGAGGATTTCGAGCGCATCCTCACGGCGACCGACGCATGCCTCACGCGGCAATACGAGGCACTGCTCGGGACCGAGCAGGTGCATCTGCAGTTCGAGCCCGAAGGCATCCGCCGCATCGCCGAGATCGCACATGCCGTGAACGAGCGGCAGGAGAACATCGGCGCCCGCCGTCTCTACACGGTGATGGAACGCCTGCTCGAGGACGTCTCGTTCCACGCCGCGCGTCGCACGGGCGAGACGATCGCGATCGACGCGCGCTTCGTCGACGAGCGCCTCGCGGGGATCGCGGGCGACGACAACCTCGCGCAGTACATCCTGTAGCGCAGCATGCTGGAACGCATCGCCGGCATCATCCTGCCGGTGTTTT
>Ga0207657_10001143_pt1 | contig 28211 bp, 29 predicted proteins | sample KBSC33metaG_FD_184316 | JGI IMG/M metagenome (GOLD analysis project Ga0207657, IMG submission 184316) | Corn rhizosphere microbial communities from Kellogg Biological Station, Michigan, USA - KBS C3-3 metaG (SPAdes) (version 2) | ecosystem: Host-associated > Plants > Roots > Rhizosphere > Soil ...
TCTCACTCGTGATGGGGCCGTGTGCCGGCGGAGCCGTCTACTCACCCGCGATGACCGACTTCGTCCTCATGGTCGAGGGGACGTCGTACATGTTCATCACCGGGCCTGACGTGGTGAAGACGGTCACAGGTGAGGAGGTCACGTTCGAGGAGCTCGGCGGCGCGTTGACGCATGCAACCAAGTCGGGTGTCGCGCATCTCGTCTCGCCAGACGAAGAGGCCGCGCTCGAGGACGCCCGCTACCTCCTTAGCTTCCTGCCACAGAACAACACCGAACCGACGCCGTACGACGCACCGTCCGACCCGGTCGACCGCGAGTCGCCCGAGCTCGACACGCTCGTCCCCGACGAGGCGACGAAGCCGTACGACATCAAGGCGGTGATCTCCGCGGTCGTCGACGACGGCGACTTCCTCGAGATCCAGCCACTGTTCGCAGACAACATCGTGTGTGGGTTCGCACGGCTCGGCGGCTACAGCGTCGGCATCGTCGGGAACCAGCCACGATCGCTCGCGGGCGTCCTCGACATCAGCTCGTCGGAGAAGGCGGCTCGGTTCGTGCGCACCTGCGATGCGTTCAACATCCCGCTCGTCACCTTCGTCGACGTCCCCGGCTTCCTGCCGGGAACGGCGCAGGAGTGGGGCGGCATCATCCGCCACGGCGCAAAGCTCCTGTATGCGTACTGCGAGGCGACCGTGCCGAAGCTGACGGTGATCACGCGCAAGGCCTACGGCGGCGCGTACGACGTCATGAGCTCGAAGCATGTTCGCGCCGATTTCAACTTCGCCTGGCCGACCGCGGAGGTCGCGGTCATGGGCCCCGACGGCGCGGTCAACATCATCTTCCGGCACGAGCTCGCCGACGCCGACGATTCCGATGCGCGCCGCGCGGAGCTGATTGCGGAGTACCGCGAGGCGTTCGCGAACCCGTACGCGGCCGCCGAGCGCGGCTACGTCGACGAGGTGATCGAGCCGCGGCGCACGCGGCCCGTGCTGATCGACGCGCTGCGCACGGCGATCACGAAGCGCGAGAAGCGCCCACCACGCAAGCACGGGAACATCCCGCTCTAGGCGGCTGCGCCGACGGCGCTGAAGAACGCACGCACGACCTGCGGGTCGAACTGCACGCCTGAGCAGCGGTCGATCTCTTCGAGCGCGGCTTCGCGCGTGCGCGGCGAGCGGTACAGGCGCCCGAACGTCATTGCGTCGTAGACCTCGGCGACGTACACGATGCGCGAGCCGAGCGGGATGTCCTCGCCGGCGAGCCCGTCCGGATAGCCCGAGCCGTCCCAGCGCTCGTGATGGTGCAGTACCCACTCGGCCACCGGCTCGACGCCGAGGCTCTCGAGCATTCGGTGCGCGATCTGCGGATGGCGCTGCACGACGAGCCACTCCGCGCTCGACAGCTCGCCGGGCTTCCGGAGGATCTCCTCGGGGATCGCCAGCTTGCCGAGGTCGTGCAGGCTGCCTGCGAGCCGTGTGAGCTCGATCTCCGCCGCTGGGAGAGCGAGCTGCTCCGCAATCGCACCGGCGATCGCGGCGACGCGCTCCGAGTGGCTGCCGGTGTAGACGTCACGCGAGTCCACAGCGCGCGCGAGCGCCGCCGCTGCGCGGAAGCGCGCGAGCCGGTCTCCGATTCCCGTCACCACCTCGAGCTCGTCTGGCTCGACGCTCCCGGCGAGCCGCACCTGGTTCTTCCCGTGCTCCTTGGCCCAATAGAGCGCGCCGTCCGCGAGCCTGATCAATGCGTCGCGCTCGCGCCCGTGCTGCGGATAGGTCGCGACACCTGCGCTGACGGTGATCGCGCCCTGCTGGCCGGCGCTCCATTCACCGATGCGCTTGACCACAGAGCGTGCGACCGCGAGCGCGGCTGCCTCGTCGAGGCCGGGGAGGAGGAGCGCGAACTCGTCGCCGCCGAGCCGGAACGCCTCGCCGCCTTGCCGGAGCCGCGTGGACACCTGCGTCAGGACGCGGTCGCCGGCCGGGTGGCCCTGCTGGTCGTTGATCCGCTTGAAGTCGTCGACGTCGAGGAGGCAGACGGACACGAGCCCGTTCGCCTCCTCGGCGCGTCCCAGCTCACGCTGCAGGCGTTCTTGGAAGTTTCGGTGGTTACCGAGGCCCGTCAGCGGATCGGTGAGCGCGAGCCGCATCGCCTTCAGCGCCCGATGTGTCGAGCGCTGGTAAAGCGAGATCGCCGCGAGCGGGCCGACGAGCGCGGCGATCAGGTACGGCGTGCGCTGCCAGAGCACGACGAGCATGAGCGCGGTCGACGCCATCAGCGTGAACGGCAGCGTGAGTGAACGCGCGTTCGAGACGACGAGCTTCGGATAGCGGATCGCCGACCCGGAGGCCGCGATCGCGGCACTCACCAAGACGAGGTTGACGGTGAACAGGATCCCCGCAGTCACCGCGACACGCCACAGGACGCCCACGGCCGTTGTGTCCTCGTGGAACTGCGTCAGTACCCAACCTGCCAGAGCCCCGGTCAACCCAAACACGCCGGCGTTGAAGACCGTCCGGATGAACGGGTTCCGCCGGCCTAGCGCGATGAGGGTCGGGGCGGTTGCGTAGACGAAGGTCGCCGGCGCCCACCCGAAGAGGACGAGTGCGGCGACGGCGAAGACGAAGCCCAAGGAGACGCCGTTCGCGTCCGCGCCCTCGACCGGGACCGGGAATCGCTCAGCGAGCGTCGAGGCGACCAGGAAGGCGCCGACGCCCGCGATCGTCGTCGTGGAGCCCGGATCGCGGGCGAACACGACGGTTGCTACTGCATACGCAGTGATGCCGACGAGGGAGACCGGCGCCACGACCGCGAGCAACCTCGCGGGAGGATGCGCCCGGTCCCTCATCCGCGGGCGCGACGTTACCAGGTGAAGTTGAGAGCGCGCCAGGTGAAGTTGGCGAGATCAGCCGAGATGGCGAGCAGTGCCGCCGTTGCCAGAATCGCCGTCACCTTCGTATTCCACTGGAGCATCTGATAAGCCCTCCGTTTGGGTGCCGCAACGGATCGGACTATTTGTCGCCCCTCTTGGTGCGGCCATCACCCGAACGGGGTAAGGAGCCTCGTTGTTCGTCCCAAATCCCTCGATCGAGGGAGGCCGGAGTACCCTTTTCGCGTGAGCCCGGAGACTGATCCGCCCCAGCCGAGGGAGGTGACGCGTGCGATCGCCGAAGCGCTCGCGACCGAGGAGGCCGGCCCGGATCCCTGGTGGCAGGCCGGGATCGAGGAGGCGCTCGAGTCAGACGGTCGCGCCGCGCCCGCGTAGCAGGCTCGGTGCGGCGCGCGCGTAGTCGAGCCCTGAGACCCACGTCAGGACGAGGGCGACGAGTAGGGCCCACCACGCAACGCGATCGCCCCACGCGCCTGCAGCCGCGAAACCACCGACCCCGGCGGCAATCGCCTGGGACCACGTCTTCAACTTGCCGAGGTCGCGTGCCGCGATCACGACGCCGCGCTCGATCGCCGCCTGCCGCAGCCCTGAGATGAGCAGTTCGCGCGCGACGATCGCCGCAACCATCCAGGCGGGGAACACGCCCTGGTCGATCAACACGATCAGCGTTGCGAGCACGAGCAGCTTGTCGGCCACCGGGTCGAGCAGCGAGCCGAGCGACGAGGACCTGCCGCTGCGCCGCGCGATCCGACCGTCGAACCAGTCGGTCGCCATCGCGACGATGAACACCGCGGTCGCCCAGTAGTTGTGGTGCGTGAACGAGACCGCGAACAGCGTTACGACGATCGGCACCGAGACGGCGCGTCCGAGCGTCAGCTGATCGGCGAAGCTCACATCCGGGAGAATACGGCGATGTTCAACAAGGTCCTCGTCGCGAACAGGGGCGAGATCGCCGTCCGGATCTTTCGCTCCCTCCGCGATCTGGGGATCGGGTCGGTCGCGGTCTACTCCGATGTCGACCGTTCAGCGCTCCATCCGGCCTATGCCGATGAGGCATACGCCCTGGGCGGGGCGACCTCGGCAGAGAGCTACCTCGTCGTCGAGAAGCTCCTGGCGGCTGCTCGCGCGACCGGGGCTGGGGCGATCCACCCCGGCTACGGATTTCTGGCGGAGAACGCCGGGTTTGCGCGGGCGGTGGAGGAGGCGGGTCTCGTCTGGATCGGACCGCCGCCGGCCGCGATCGAGCTGATGGGCTCGAAGACGCGTGCGCGGCAGGCGATGCAGGCGGCCGGCGTCCCGATCATTCCGGGGACGACCGACCCGGTCGGTTCCGCCGAGGAGGTCGTCGCACTGGGTGAACAGCTCGGCTACCCGCTGTTGATCAAGGCAGCCGCGGGCGGCGGCGGCAAGGGGATGAAGACGGTCTACTCGGCCGACGAGGCGGCGCAGGCGTTCGAGTCGGCCGAGCGCGAAGGTCGCTCGTACTTCGCGGATGCGTCGGTGTACGTCGAGCGCTACCTCGAGGACCCGCGGCACGTCGAGGTGCAGGTGCTCGCCGACGCGTTCGGCAACGTCATTCACCTCGGCGAACGCGACTGCACGATCCAACGGCGTCATCAGAAGCTCGTCGAGGAGACGCCGTCGCCTGCGGTCGATGCGGAGCTGCGCGCTCGGATCGGGCAGATCGCCGTCGATGCAGCGCGTGCTGCGGGCTACCGCTCCGCCGGGACGATCGAGGGACTGCTCGCGCCGGACGGCTCCTACTACTTCATGGAGATGAACACGCGCATCCAGGTCGAGCACACGGTGACCGAGCTCGTCGCCGGGATCGACCTCGTGCGTGCGCAGATCCGGATCGCACTCGGAGAGCCGCTCGAGCTCACGCAAGAGGACGTGCGGCTGCGCGGGCACGCGATCGAGTGCCGGATCAACGCCGAGGATCCGTCGGCGGGCTTTCTCCCCTCGCCGGGCACGATCACGCGGTACCGCGAGCCGTCCGGGCCGGGCGTGCGGGTCGACTCGGGCGTCACGGAGGGGTCGGTGATCTCGCCGCTCTACGATCCGATGATCGCGAAGCTGATCGTGCACGGCGCCGATCGCGATGACGCGATTGGGAAGATGCTGCGCGCGCTCGACGAGTACCGCATCGGCGGCGTGAAGACGCTGATCGGCTTTCACAAGGCGCTGCTCTCGCATCCGTGCTTCCGCGCCGGCGAGACCTGCCACGGCATCGTCGAGTCACCCGAGCTGGCAGCCGAGGCCGAGCAGCTCGGCGGCGAGGTCGCGGACGGTCGGCCGGTCGCCACCGCAACCGTCGAGCGCGTCACCTGGGCGGAGGTGGACGGACGCCGCGTCGAGGTGAAGGTGCACGTGCCGGAGCCGGGCTACCGCGAGCTCGGTCGCCGGCGCCGCGAGCGCGCGGCGCGAGGCGCCGGCGCAGGGGACGGCACGATCGTCAGCCCCATGCAGGGAACCGTGCTCGACGTCAAGGTCGCAGTCGGCGACGCGGTCGACGCCGGCCAGGTGATCTGTGTGATCGAAGCGATGAAGATGGAGAACGAAGTGACGGCGATCGTCCCCGGCACGGTCGCCGAGCTCGCCGTAGCCCCGCTGCAGCCGATCTCGGTCGGCGACCCGATCGTCACCATCGAGCCCGCAGCTGTGGACGGTTCGTGACGGTTCCGTAACCCTTCCCAGGGAACGAAGTCGAGGCGCGGCGGCGGCTTCAGGGTCGGCGTTCCAGCAAAGCGTCACACGGCCGCCACCCTTGCCAGGGAAGAGTTGTGTCTCCGTCAAGCTTGGTCACGTCGGTAATCTGCCGCGCGGCCCATGGACCTCGTCGAGTATCAGGGCAAGCAGCTCTTCGCGCAGTTCGGGATCCCGGTGTCCGAAGGGCGCGTCGCGCGTACGCCGGAGGAGGCGCGCGCGGCTGCCGAGGAGATCGGCGGCCAGGTTGTCGTCAAGGCCCAGGTGCTGACCGGCGGCCGCGGCAAGGCGGGCGGCGTCAAGCTCGCCGAGGATCCCGCCGACGCCGAGCAGAAGGCGAAGGAGATCATCGGCCTCGACATCAACGGCCACATCGTCGAAACGCTCTGGATCGAGAAGGCGTCCGACATCGCGCGGGAGTACTACCTCTCGGTCACGTTCGACCGAGGTGCGAAGAAGCCGCTCTTCATGTTCACGACGCAAGGCGGCGTCGAGATCGAGGAGGTCGCCGCGAACGACCCCGACGCGCTCGCCCGCCTGCACGTCGACCCGCTCGAAGGCTTCCAGCCGTGGGTCGCGCGCCGTCTCATCTACAGCGCGGGAGTCACGGATCCGAGCGAGCAGAAGCAGATCGCAGCGATCGTCGAGAAGCTCTACCGCTGCTTCGTCGAGACCGACGCGATGTTGACCGAGATCAACCCGCTGATCGTCACGCCTGATGGCGAGGTGAAGGCGCTCGACTCGAAGTTCACGGTCGACGACAGCGCGCTCTTCCGCCACGCTGCGATCGCCGAGCTCCGCGACACGAGCGCTGCCGACCCTCTCGAGGCCTTCGCGCGCGAGAAGGGCGTCACCTACGTGAAGCTCGACGGCTCCGTCGGGATCCTCGGCAACGGTGCCGGGCTCTCGATGTCGACGGTCGACGTCGTCGTGACCGCCGGCGGGAAGCCCGCGAACTTCTGCGACCTCGGCGGCGGTGGAAACGCACAAGGCGTCGTCGACGCCCTCGAGGTGATCACGCGCGACGCGCAGGTCCGCTCGATCTTCTTCAACATCTTCGGCGGCATCACGCGCTGCGACGAGGTCGCGCGCGGGATCCTCGAAGCGCTCGAGCGAATGCAGATCGAGACGCCGATCGTCGTCCGCCTCGACGGCACCAACTCGGAGGAGGGCCGCAGGATCCTGCAGGACGCGGGGGCCAAGAACCTGCACGTCGAGCCGACCATGCTCGACGCCGCGCGGCGCGCGGTGGAGCTCGCGGCATGACCGACGTGTGGAGCTCCCGCGCGGACGCCTACCGCGAGTCGCCGACGCACGCCTCCGATCCCGACCTTGATCTCGTCGTCGAGATGTGCGAGCCGCGCGCGGGCAAGAAGATCCTCGACGTCGCCTCCGGCGGCGGTCACGTCACGCGGCGCCTGCGCGAGCGCGGCGCAGAGGTCGTCTCGCTCGACCCGTCGCCCGGCATGCACGCCGACGTGCTCGCGCCTGCGGAGCACATCCCGTTCGCCGACGGCTCGTTCGACTGTGTCGTCACCCGCATCGCGCCGCACCATTTCGCCCAGATCGGCGAGGCGATCGGTGAGATGACGCGGGTGACGAACTCCGAAGTCGTGATCGAGGACACGCTCTACATGTCGGAGGAGCACGAGGAGGCCGAGAAGCTTCGTGATCCGTCGCACGTGCGCAGCTACTCCGAGGAGGAGTGGCGCGACATGCTCGTTGACGCAGGCCTCGAGATCGAGCGCGTCGAGTACTTCGAGAAGACGCACCAGACGGACGAATGGCTCGCGCGCACCGAGTGCGCCGGTGAGGCCGCTGAGCGTGTCCGCGAGCTCCTCGCGCCGCTGTCCGAGGACGGCGGCCGCACCTGGCGCGACACGAAGCTCATCCTCAAAGCACGGAAGTCACAGAAGTAATGGCGATCATCGTCGACAACGACACGCGGCTCGTCGTCCAGGGCCTCACCGGCTCGGAGGGGCGCTTCCACGGCCTCCGCAACCGCGCCTACGGCACGAACCTCGTCGCCGGGGTCACGCCCGGCAAGGGCGGTCAGGACGTCGAAGGCGTCCCGGTGTTCGACACGGTCGCCGACGCGGTCCGTGAAGCGGGCGCGAACACGTCGCTGATCTTCGTGCCGGCTCGCTTCGCCCCGGACGCGATGTACGAGGCGGTCGACGCAGGGATCGGAACGGTCATCTGCATCACCGAGCACATCCCGGCCCACGACATGCTTCGCGTCTACACGTACTCGCGCCCGAAGGGCGTCACGCTGATCGGGCCGAACTGCCCGGGCGTGCTCTCGCCGGGCAAGGCCAATGTCGGGATCATCCCGGCCGAAGTGTTCCAGCCCGGGTCGATCGGCCTCGTCTCGCGCTCGGGGACGCTCACCTACCAAATCGGCAACGAGCTGGCGCAGCGAGGGCTGGGCAACTCGACGATCGTCGGGATCGGCGGCGACCCCGTCGTCGGCTCGAGCTTCATCGACATCCTCGAGAAGTTCGAAGCGGACCCCGAGACGAAGTACGTCGTGCTCGTCGGAGAGATCGGCGGCGACGAAGAGGAGAAGGCCGCGAAGTGGGTCTCCGAGCACATGTCGACGCCGGTGTTCTCATACATCGCCGGCTTCTCGGCGCCGCCCGGGAAGACGATGGGCCACGCCGGCGCCATCATCAGCGGCTCTTCGGGCACCGCGCAGGCGAAGAAGGACGCGCTCGAGGCGGTCGGGATCAAGGTCGGTACGACACCGACCGAGGTCGCCGAGCTCGTCGTCGCCGCCGCGTCCTAGCGCCGCCTCGCGGAGGTCCAGGCGACGACCATCTAGCCGAGCTCGTCGAGCGGCGGCGGCGACCGCAGGGCTGTCGCGGCAGTTGCGTAGATCGCCTCACCGAGCGTGACGACGAGAAGCACCGCGACGGCGATCCGGGCCGAGCTCGCGCTGAGCAGCACGCCTGCTGCGAGCGAGCCGAGCGGGGCTGCCGTGCGGGCGATCGTCAACCGCGCCGCTTCGGCGCGGCCGAGCAGTCGATCCGGCGTGGCCGCGAGCCGGTGCGCGATCACGTACGAGTCGGTGATCGGGAGCACGAACGCCTGGGGCAGCAGCGCGCCGAGTAGCAGGTACACGTTCGGCTCGATCAGGAAAACCACCGCGAGCAGGCCGGTGTACGCCTCGAGCAGGACAACGGCGCGAAGGCTCAACCGGCGCCGCGCCGCGCCTCCGACCAGCGAGCCGACGAGGATGCAGGCACTGAAGAGCGCGAGCAGGATCCCGATCTCGCCGCCCGTGAGCCCGTGACGGCGTGCGACGACGAGCACGATGAAGAGGAACGCCGGGATCGTGAAGTTGCCGATCGCGTAGAAGAATGAGGTCGCACGCAGGAACGGCTGGGTCCAGAGGAACCGGAACCCTTCCGCGAGATCGGCCCGGATTCGCAGCGGTCGCGGCTCGCGCGGCTGCTGGAACGGTGTGCGCATCGCGGAGATCGCCGCAAACGAGAACGCGTACGAGAGCGCGTCGATGCCGAACGGGAGAGCGCGTGCGACAGCAAAGAGCGCTCCGCCCGCAGGCGGGCCGACGACGCCGACGACGGCGAGGCGACCTTGCTGCACCGACACGGCCGTCGGCAGCATTGCGGGCGGAACGACCGAGCGGAGCACACCGCCGAGGCACGCACCGAAGAACGTGTCGCCCGCGCCTTCGACGAACGCAAGCAACGGGATTGGCCAGAACGTGTTCGTCCGCCAGACGACGACTGCGAGTGCCGCCATCGCCACGGCGCGCACCGCGTCGCTCGTCAACATGACTCGCCGACGATCGAGGCGGTCGGAGACAACGCCGGCGGGCAACGCGAGGAGCGGGGCGGGGAGGAGGCGCGCGAACGAAACGAGGCCGGCCTGTGCAGGCGAGCCGGTCAGCGCGAGCACGAGGAGCGGGTACGCGATCGACGAGAGCGAGCTGCCGGCAGTCGACAGCAGCTGCCCCGTTTGGAAGAGGACGAAGTCGCGGTTGCGGCGCAGGCGCACCCACGATTCGTACCTTGTTACGTCGTTGCAGGCAGGCTCAGCGTGAAACGCGCGCCGTCCGCGTTGCTCTCCGCTTTGGCGGCTCCGCCGTGCGCCTCGGCAGCCTCGCGGACGATCGCGAGCCCGAGCCCGGCGCCCGGCTTCGCGCGCGCGGTGGCGGCCCGGTAGAACCGGTCGAAGATCCGCGGCAGGTCCTCTTCCGCGATCCCGGGGCCGTGGTCGGCGACGACCACCTCGCCCTCGCGCACCGACACCTCGATCGGCGCGCCGGGCGGGCTGTACTTGACGGCGTTGTCGAGCAGGTTCCCAACCGCGCGTTCGACCAGAACCGGGTCGACGAGGACTTGCACCGGTGTGAGCGAGGTGACGAACGTCGCATCGGGCGTGCGCGCCTTTGCGCGCTCGATCGCGCTGACCACGAGATCGTCGAGCTGAACCTCTTCGATGCGAAGCTGACGCTCCTCGCCGCGGGCGAGCTCGACGAGGTCCGAGACCAACGAGGTCAGCGAATCGAGCTCCGTCGACGCTTCGTCCAGCGCGTGCTTCACCTCCTGGCCCGGCAGCTTCCCCTCACGGACGAGATCGACGTTCGTGCGCGCCGCAGTGAGCGGCGTGCGGAGCTCATGCGAGGCGTCCGCGACGAGACGCCTCTGTCTCCCGACCGACTCCTCGAGCGCGGCGAGCATTGCATTGAAGCGAGTTGCAAGCCGTCCGAGCTCGTCCGAGCTCGACGCTTCGACCCGCTCCGTCAAGTCACCCGTCGCAGCGACGGTCTCTGCCGCGGCCGTGAGCCGGCGCACCGGGCGCAGTGCCGCGCCGGCGACGAGCGCCGCGAGCGCTGCCCCTGCCGCAATGCCGAGCCCACTGATCAGAAGCGCCCAGAACTTGATCCGCTGCAACGCACGGTCGGTGGCGTCAAGCGGAGCGATCGTGACGATCGCTCCGCCGGGCACTGCACGCGCGTACTCCCGAATGTGCTCACCCCCGATCGTGAGGTTCGAGTAGTACGGCTCGCCACCGGATCGTGCGAGCTTCCTCAGCTGGGACGTCACGGGAATGAGGCCGGCGAACCCTCCCTGCACCTCGCCGTCGGAGGTCACGCCGAGTGCGAACGGACCGTGCTGATTTCTGAGGTTCGAGTCCACCTCGCTGACGAGCTCGTGCTTGGCTGTCTCCCACACCGCGATCGATGCAGCTGCAACCGTGAGCGCGATCGCGGCTGCGACCAGCAAGGTGACGCGAAGCCGGAAGCTCACGGCTCTTCGCGCAGCGCGTAGCCGACGCCCCGCACGGTGTGCAGGAGGCGTGGCTCTCCGCCTTCTTCCAGCTTGCGCCGCAGGTAGCCGATGTACACCCAGAGCGCGTTCGAGGTGGCGCCGAAGTCGTAGCCCCACACACGTTCGTAGATCTGCGACCGCGTCAGCACCTGGCGCGGGTTCCGCATGAAGAGCTCGAGCAAGTTGAACTCGGTGCGCGTCAACTGCATCCGTCGCTCGCCGCGATGCGCCTCGCGCGTCGCGGGGTCGAGCAGCACGTCGCCGAAGTGGAGCGCGCCGTCGCCTGCGCCGGTTCGACGCAGCAACGCGCGCACGCGCGCCCGTAGCTCCTCGATTGCGAACGGCTTCACGAGGTAGTCGTCGGCGCCGGCGTCGAGGCCTTCGACCCGGTCGTCGACGGCGTCGCGCGCGGTCACGACCAGGATCGGCACGGCGTCCTCCTTCCGGCGGAGCGACCGGCACACCTCGATCCCGCCGACTTCCGGCATCAGCAGGTCGAGGACGATCACGTCGGCAGGCGACGACGCCTGTGCGGCGAGCGCCTCCGACCCGTCGGCCGCCTCGGAGACGTTGTAGTCCACGCGCAGGGCGCGCGAAACTGCGGAGCGGACGGCGGGATCGTCGTCGACGACGAGGACGCGGGCGGTCATGGCCGAATTGTGACCTGCACTCCTAAGACAGTGTTAAGCGTACGATTTCGGCCGCCACCGTTCCGGGGGGAAGGGCTGCACGCACTCGTCATCAGCGTTGGGATCCTCAACTCGGTCAGCCTGGTCGCGCTGGCCGTCGTCGCGATCCGCCTCTGGTGGTCGGGCCGCGCGCGTTCCGCCGGCTGGCTTGCGCTCGCGTTCCTTGCGATCGCGCTGCTCGTCACGGTCGGTCGGCTCGCACCCGAGCACCCGCACGGGCTGACCGCGTACCTGCTCCAGCGCGGCGCCATCGAGCTCCTCGTCCTCTTCCCCTACTTGCTCTTTCGCTTCGCGACGACGTTCGCCGCGCCCGGCCGCCTGATGCGCGCGGTCGTGACCACTCTCACGTCCGGTCTGACGGTGTACACGTTCGCGCTCACGCACATCCCGGCGTCGAGCGAGCAGTGGTCGGCCTGGTTCGCCGTCTACGTGGTCGTGTTCTTCATCCATTGGACGCTCCTCTCGATCACGGTCACCGTGCGACTCCTGCGCGCGGGACGGGGCCAGCCGTCGGTCTCGGCGAAGCGCATGCGAATGCTTGCGTTCGCGGCTGCGACGCTCACCATCGCCCTGCTCGGCACGACGTTCGCGACGAACCAGTCGCACCCGGGGGCGCTCGTCGTCCAGGTGATCGGTTTCGTCTCGATCGCCGGCTTTTACCTCGGCATCAACCCGCCGCGGATCGTCCGTGCGTACTGGCGCACGCCCGAGCAGGCGCGCCTTCAGGAAGCATGGCGCGGGCTCGTCACCCAGGCTGTCTCCCGGTCCGAGATCGCCGCGCGCATCGCGGCCCCGTCCGCTGCCCTCGTCGGCGCAAGCGGTCTTGTTGTCCGCGACGGAGAGGGCAACGAGCTCGCGACGTGGGGTGAGGTCCAGCCCGGCGGAGGAGAAGTGATCACGGAGGAGGGTTTGACGTTCGTTGCGTGGACGTCGCCGTACGCGCCGTTCTTCCACGAGGACGAGATACGGACCCTTCACACCATCGTCGGCCTGACCGCCACGGCGCTCGACCGCGTGCGGCTCTTCGAACAGGAGCACGCGACGCGGCTCGCCCTCGAGCGTGCGAACGAGCTGATGACGAACTTCGTCGCGCTCGCCGCGCACGAGCTGCGGACACCGGTGACGACGATCAACGGTTTCGTCCAGACGCTCAACCACGTCGGGGCTCGCCTGTCGGAGGCGCAGAGGGCCGAGCTCCGCGAGGCGCTCGAGCAGCAAACGCAGCGGATGGCCGCGCTCGTCGAGCAGCTCCTCGACCTCTCCCGGCTCGACGCGGACGCGGTCGATGTGCGGCCACAGATCGTGGAGCTCGAGCCGCGCCTTCTTCAGGTCGTTGCGATCGCAGCACCCGAGCACCTCGGCGAGGTCGAGGTCAGCGTGACCGAGAACGCCCGCGCCCACGTCGACCCGCACATCCTCGACCATGTCGTGACGAACCTCGTCACGAACGCGTTCCGCTACGGCCGCGCGCCCGTTCGCGTGATCGCGACGGCGGAGAACGGTCGCCTGCGGGTCACGGTCGAGGACTCGGGCCCAGGGGTCGCGCGCGAGATCGAGGACACGCTGTTCGACCGGTTCACTCGAGCGGGAGTCGCGCGCGACCGGGTCGCCGGCGCCGGGCTTGGGCTGGCGATCGCGCGGGCGTACGCCCGCGCGCATCGCGGCGAGCTGAGCTACGAGCGCGGTAGTCCGACCGGCGCGCGCTTCGTGGTCGACCTGCCCGCCAGCTAGGTTTCCCGCATGGCCGCCACGATCTCCCTGGCGCGCGGCTGGCCCGCGCCGGAATGCCTCCCGGTCGCGGAGCTCGCCGAATGCGCCCGTGGTGCGCTCGAGCGGGACGGCGCGACGATCCTCTCCTACGGGCCTGCGAGTGGCTATGGGCCGCTGCGGGAATGGGCGGCAGAACGCCACGGCGTCGATCCGTCCCGCGTGTTCCTCACGAACGGCTCGTTGCAGGGCTTCGTGTTCCTTGCGCAGCAGCTCGCGCCCGGGAAGCGGGTGCTGGTCGAGCGTCCGACGTACGACCGCCCGCTGAAGATCCTGTCCGCGTTGGGTGCAGAGATCGTCGCGCTCGACTGCGACGACGAGGGTCTCGATCCCGACGCCCTCGAGTCGGCGCTTGCGAGCGGCGACCCGCCCGCGTTCCTGTACCTGCTTCCGACCTTTCAGAACCCGAGTGGTCGCACGCTGCCTGAGGATCGGCGGCGTCGCGTGGTCGAACTCGCCTCCGAGCACGAACTGCTCGTGCTCGAGGACGATCCGTACGGGCTCGTTCGATTCGAAGGAGAGGCGCCGCCGTCACTTCACGAGCTTTCCGGCGGGACAACCGCGTACAGCTCGTCGTTCTCGAAGACGATCTCGCCCGGGCTACGAGTCGGCTGGTTCGTGCTTCCCGAAACGCTGGCGCGCGAGCTGGAGGCGACGGCGACCGGGACCTACATCACGCCGGTCCTGCTCGGACAGGCGACGGTCTACGAGTTTCTCGAGCGGGGGTTGTTCGAGCCGAACCTCGAGCGTGTGCGCCGGCTCCTCGGTGCGCGGCGCGACGCGATGCTGGACGCGTTCGGTCGCGAGCTCCCCGACGTTCGCACGTCGCATCCCGAGGGCGGCTACTTCCTCTGGGCCGAGCTCGACGGGGTGGACGCCTCCGAGTTGCAGCCGCGCGCCGAGGCGGCCGGGGTCACGTTCGTGAAGGGCGCCGACTTCGGCGGCGAGCCCAACACGCTGCGACTCGCGTACAGCTTCGTCTCGCCGGACGAGATCGGCGAAGGCGTCGCGCGGCTAGCCGCGGCCCTTCCGGCGGCGGTTTAGCCGCGAGATCAGCGCGCCGAGCACGAACCCCACCGCGAGCGACAACAGGATCACCCAGATGACGGAGATGCGCGCCGTCCCGAAGACGAAGCTCACCTTCGCGCGGTGGGTGTTCAGGGCGATGAAAAGGATCGTGTAGAGCGCAACGAGACCGATCGCCGTGAGCTGTACCCACGGTCGGCGCTCGCGCTCCGCGTGGTCGTCGGCCATCGGCTACGCAGCCGACACGGCGAGCGGGACGAGGCGGGGTTGTCGAGGCGGCTGGAGCGTGCGCGTCGCAGCGCGGAACGTGGGGCAGGGACGCTCCGGGGTCATCGCACACAAACCGTGGCGGCGGAAGTAGCAGTCTTCGCAGGTCGGAGCGGTCTGGCGGGTCATGGGGGCCTTTCGGGGGGCTCGCGGTCAGGTGGCGGGAGCGATGGTACGACCGCTCAGAACTGCCGAAAAGGGCTTGTCTAAACGGAAAACGTGCATTTTCCGGCAAGTTCCAGGGAGAGGAAAAGCGCCGTTTTCTCCGAGGTCAACGGAGTGTCGCCAAGGCGCGCAACGCCTGTGAAAAGTTCTCCACAGCGATGATCTTGAGCCCGTGTGCATAGCGCCGGGCCTCCTGGGCGTTCTCCCCAGCAGGCACGAGAAAGGCGTCCACATGCGCTTCGCGTGCGCCGATCGTCTTCTGCTTGACACCGCCGATCGGGCCGACCGACCCGTCGGGGAGGATCTCGCCCGTCGCGGCGATCTTGTGGCCGTGCACGATGTTCCGCCCGAGCTCCTGGAGGATGTCGAGCGCGAACGCGAGGCCCGCGGAGGGGCCACCGACGTCACCCGCATTGATCGTCACATCGATCGGGAGGTGGATGTCGACGGCGTCCTCGAGCGCGATGCCCACGATCGCGCGCTTCGTGTTCGGCTCCGCGATCGTCTTGATGCTCACGATCCGCGACGTGCGGCCGCGCCGGATCGCGAACGCGACCGTGTCGCCCGGCTGGTGCTTGGCCATTGCCGCGATCACGTCGGCGCGCGTCCTGACCGGTTCCCCGTCGATCGCAGTGATGATGTCGTCAGGCTCGAGCTTGCCGACCGCCGGCGTGTGCAGGAACACTTGGTCGACCTTTGCTCCGATGGGCGTCGTCACGACAGCCTTGCCCGCGGCGCGCAGCGCGACTGCTGCGGCGACCTCCTGCGAGTTCTGCATGTCTGCCAGGTCGATCTGCTGCCGCTCCGCTGCGCCGCCGCCGGGCGGATCGATCTCGCTCGCGGGGTAGAGATCGGCGCCATCGTGGAGCCCGCCGAACAGGCGCTCCAGGAGGTGCGCCTTCCGCACGATCACATCGACGTAGTAGATGCCGCCTCGCGTCGGGTCGTGCCCGCCGGGAACGTTGACGAGCGGCGCGACCGGATGCGCTTCGTCGGGCAGGAAGATGTAGTCGTTCGACGGGAGGATGAGCAGGGCGCCGACGATCGCCACGAGCACGAGCCCCGCGACGAACGCCGTGGTGCTCGAGAAGAAGCGCCTCACATCAGCCCGCGCGACGCGCCGCCGTCGACGAGGAGCGTCGTACCGCTGACGTACGCGGCCCGGGCCGACGCCAGGAAGCAGACGACGTCACCGAACTCGCGCGGCGTACCGAGCCGGCCGAGCGGGATCTGCGCGATCTCCTCGGCTGGCGGGCCGGCTTCTCCGTAGAGCTCCGTCATGCGCGGAGTGTCGATTCGGCCCGGCGCGATGCAGTTCACGGTCACGCCCTTGGGCCCGAGTTCGCGCGACAGCATCTTCAGCCACCCGACGAGCCCCGGGCGTATCGCGTTGGAGAGGGCGAGGTTCGTTGTTGGCTCCTTCGCCGTGATCGACGTGACGGCGATGATGCGGCCCGCGTCGCTCTGCTCGAGGTGGGGGAGGCAGAGGCGGACGAGGCGCACGGCGGGCACGAGCAGCAGCTCGAACGCCGACTCCAGGCCGTCGTCGGTGATGTCGGCCGCCTTGCCACCGGGCGGGCCGCCCGAGTTCCAGACGAGGATGTCGATGCCGCCGAACGCCTCCAGCGTCTTGGCGACGAGCCGCTCGAGATCGGCGACGTTGGTGACGTCACCGCGCACTGCCAGTGCGCCGATGCGGTCGGCGTCGCGCTCCAGTTGCTCGCGGCGCCGCGCAAACATCGTCACGTTCGCGCCTTCCTCAGCGAGCGCTTCCGCGGCGGCGAGGCCAAGGCCGGACGAGGCCCCGCAGACAATCGCTGTCCTGCCGCGAAGACCGAGATCCATGCGGGGGGACGGTAGCGGGTCGGACCTAAGACGCGTACTCGAAGTCGACCGCGAACGCGCAGTTGCCGGTGAGCTCCCAGCGGAACGGGGCGTCGTCGATGTCGAACCGGTCGGTCGTGTACTCCGTGCCCGCCCGCTCGTACCCAGGGATCCCGCACGCGACGCGCTCCGCGGTCACGAACGGCTGGGTCGCATCCACCCGGACCGCCTCGCCGACGCGGAGGTGTGTCCCGTCGAGCTCGATGGCACTCACGCGCACGTCGATCACGTTCCGCGGCTTTCGGATCCAGGGCAGCCGCATCACGTCACCGCCGGCTTCGCCGAGGAAGATCTCCTCGACCGCCGCCCGCTGCGCCGCGTCGCCGCGCTCGTCGACGTGCAGGACAAGGCTCCAGGGCGAGCCCGGCTCGTCGTCGTCGTAGCGAACCACCAGGGCCGCGGCGAGCCCCGACAGGTCGACGTCGTCGAAGTGACCGTCGTCGATGCGCCACGACAGCGCGCCGCAGCAGACGCCGTATGTCGACCGGCCGCCGGGAACCGTGCCGATCATCCGGCACGGGCAGATCGCTTCGCAGTTACACGACTCGAAGTACGCCCCGGCGATGCGCCAGGTCATGGCTGTTCCCGCCCCGCGTGGTGCCAGGCACCGTGATGACTCATGCACGCGAGTGTGACGGAAACGCGGATTCCCCGGCTCAGACGGCGGATGGATTCAGGACGCGTCCGGTGCCAGGCACCGTGGCGAGACAGTCACATCTCGTCCACACGTTTCCCGCCCGGCTAGGAAGTCAGGACACCGACGACGTCGCGAACAGCATCGGCGCTCTTCGCGAGCGCCGCCTGCTCGTCCTCGTCCAGGCCGACCTCGTAGATCTCCTCGATCCCCGCGCGGCCCAGCTTGACCGGCACGCCCATATAGAGGCCGTCGATCCCGTACTCGCCCTCGAGATATGCGGTGCAGGGGAGGACGCGCTTCTCGTCGAGGAGCACCGAGTCGACCATTTGCGCGCATGCCGCACCCGGCGCGTACCACGCCGACGTCCCGAGCAGCTTCACGATCTCACCGCCGCCGACCGCGGTTCGTTCGACCATCGCTTTGATCCGGTCCTCGGTGACGAGCTTCCGGAGCGGGACACCGCCGACGGTCGTCGACGAGATGACCGGAACCATTTGGTCACCGTGGCCGCCGAGCACGAGTGCCTGGACATCCTTCGTGGATGCGTTGGTCTCCCAGGCGATGAAGGTGCGGTAGCGGGCGGTGTCGAGGATCCCCGCCTGACCGAACACGCGCTCCTTCGGGAAACCGGACGCGCTCTTCGCGACGTGACACATCGCATCGAGCGGGTTCGAGAGCACGATGATGATCGCGTCGGGGGACGAGCCGACGATCTGCTCGGTCACCGACTTGACGATCTTCTCGTTCGTCTGCACGAGGTCGTCGCGGCTCATGCCCGGCTGGCGTGGGAGGCCTGCGGTGACCACGACGACGTCGGAGCCGGCCGTGTCGGCGTAATCATTCGTTCCGGTGACGGTCGCCTCGAAGCCCAGGATCGGTCCCATCTGGTTGATGTCGAGCGCCTTGCCCTGGGGCAGACCCTCCTTGATGTCCGTCAGGACGATCTCGGCGTAGTCGCGCTGCGCGAGGACCTCCGCGCACGTCGCACCGGTCGCTCCGGCACCGACAATCGTCACTTTCGGCCTGCTTCTCACGTTGTTCCCTCCAGCTTCTCGATGATCGCGTCCGCGTACTCGCTCGTTCCGACGGCAGTCGGGTCGTCGCGGGACGGCTTCATGTCGTATGTCACGCGCTCACCCGCGGCGATCACCGCGGCGACGGCACTCTCGAGCCGCTGCGCAGCGTCGTCCTCGCCCAGGTGCTCGAGCATGAGCTTCCCGGAAAGGATCATCGCCGTCGGATTGACCTTGTTCTGGCCCTTGTACTTCGGCGCCGAGCCGTGCGTCGCCTCGAACACCGCCGTATCAGGCCCGATGTTGCCGCCGGGCGCGACGCCGAGGCCGCCGACGAGGCCGGCCGTCAGGTCGCTGACGATGTCGCCGTACAGGTTCGGCAGCACGAGCACGTCGAACTCCTCCGGGCGCTGCACGAGCCCCATGCAGATCGCGTCGACGAGGTTCTCCCACGGCTCGATGTCCGGGTAGTCCTTCGCGACGCCCCGGAAGACGTCGAGGAAGAGCCCGTCCGTGAACTTCATGATGTTCGCCTTCGTCACGCACGAGACGCGCTGGCGGCCATGGGCGCGCGCGTACTCGAATGCGAAGCGAATGATCCGCTCAGATCCCTCCCGGCTGATCGGCTTCACCGAGATCCCGGAGCCGGACGCGATTTGCTTCTTCTGCAGGCCGTTCAGCTCGGCGATCACCCGCTCGGCCTCAGCGGTCCCGGCCTCGTACTCGATTCCGGCATAGAGGTCCTCGGTGTTCTCGCGCACGACCACCAGGTCGACGGCGTCGTAGCGCGAGCGGACGCCCGGGTACGACTTGCACGGCCTGAGGCACGCGTAGAGGCCGAGCTCGTGGCGCAGTGCGACGTTGACGGAGCGGAAGCCCGTTCCGATCGGCGTCGTGATCGGGCCTTTGATCGCGACCTTGTTGGTCTTGATCGACGCGAGCGTCTCGTCCGGCAGCGGCGTCCCGGCCGTCTCCATGACGTCGACGCCGGCCTCCCGGACGTCCCAGTCGAACGCAACACCCGTCGCTTCGAGCACCCGGCGAGTCGCTTCGGTCAGCTCCGGGCCGGTGCCGTCGCCGGGGATGAGCGTCACGCGGTGTGCCATGCCGCGCGCCAGCGTACACGTCCACCCATTCGGTTCAATCGGTCGAGGGATCGCGCAGCGACATCGATCGTTCGATACAGAACACGTGGAAGGCACTGCGGCCCTCGTTCCTCTGCCTGCGGTTAGGCGCCCCGATGTCACCGTGCTTCGGCAGGAGGCACGCTCGGCGCTCGTCCGCGCGGAGTGGCTCATCGGCGAGAGCCGATGGCAGGACTGCGTCGACGTTCTCGCGCGCGTCCGTGTGCCGGCAACATCCGCACCAGACCTTGCGCTCCGTCTCCTGCACTGCGAGGCGTGGGCGCGCATGTACCTCGGTGAGACCGACTCCGCCGACGCGCTGTGCGAGCGCGCGCGGGCAATCGCCGAAGGCGAGCACTTTGACGACACCGATCGTGCCGAGGCGTTGTTCCGGCTCGGCGCCGTCCGGCTGAAGGCGTCGAGGATCGGCAACGCGGTCTCGCTGCTCAGCGAGGCGCTGCGCCTAACGCAGGCCGGCGGCGCCCGCCGCGACCGTGTCCGGGCGCGTGCGTTCGAGTGGCGCGCGCGCTGCTACGCGATCCAGCGCGACTGGGATGCCGCGCAGACCGACGCAGAGCACGCGCTCGAGCTGGCGGAGGCGCTGAAGGACGTGCGGCTCCAGGCGCTCGCGACCATGCAGTGCTCGGTGATCGCCGAGCGCCGCGGCAAGGTGCGCCTGGCGCTCTTCTACGCCGACGAGGCTCGGCGGCTCGCGGAGGAGTGCGGCGACCGGCAGACCGAGGCACGTCTCCTCAACAACCTCGGCGGCTTGAGCTTCCTCGCCGGCGATCACGCGCCTGCGGTTGCGTACATCAAGGAGGCCTTCACGCTGTTCCTCGAGATCGGCAACGACGCAGACGCCGCGCAGGCCGTGTCGTCGCTCGCGCAGATCCATCTGCGGCTCGGCGCGCCGATCATCGCGGAGGAGCAGGCGCGGCACGCGCTTTCGATCCTCGACGGCCGCAGCGACTATCAGGAGGAGCGCGGCAACGCGCAGCTCGTCCTCGGCCGGGCGCTCCTCGGTCAGGGTGCCGCCGAGGCGGCGCTGACCGAGTTCGCGGCTGCCGAACGACTGTTCCTGAGGATGGGGTCGAAGAGCCACCTCGCCGCGGCCTGGACGGCCGAAGGCGATGCGTATGCAGAGCTCGGCGATACGGAGGCCGCCGCAGCGCTGTTCCGGCGTGCGGCCGAAACCCTGCAGGACTTCCACTTCTAGAAAGGGAGGTGCGTTCGTGAAAAAGAGAATCGATCTGTACTCAGTGCTGTTCTTCTTGCTTGCTGTTGCGTACTTCGTTGCCGCGGCCAAGGGCGGCGGCCACGGCCTGCACGGCAAGGGCTTCTTCAACGGAGGGTAGAAAGGGCGACTCGGGTCCGGCCCTGACCGGGGCCGGACCCGAGTCGCGTTCTGTACGCTGCCCGCCGGAATGAGCGCCACAGAATTCCGCCCGGGCCTTGAAGGCGTAGTCGCGTTCGAGACCGAGATCGCCGAGCCGGACAAGGACGGCGGCGCACTCCGTTACCGCGGCATCGACATCGAAGAGCTCGTCGGCCGGTATCCGTTCGAGAACGTCTGGGGCCTGCTCGTCGACGAGGACATCAACTCGCCGTTGCAGCCTGTCGACGGGATCGAGCTGCAGGACCCGAGCGGCTCCGTCCCCGCCGACCTGCAGGCCGCGCTCGCGACGCTCGGCCCGAAGTGGGGGATGAAGAAGATCATCGACATCTCCGACGAGGAGGCGCGCGACAATCTTGCTCAGCTCTCCGGAGCGACGCTGACGATCGTGGCGCAGGCCGCGCGCGGCAAGCAGACGCCGGTACCGGAGTCCGAGGTCGCGAAAGGCCAGAACGCCGCGGAGCGGTTCTTGATCCGCTGGCGCGGCGAGGCGGACCCGAAGCAGATCAAGGCGCTCGACACCTACTGGATCTCCGCGGCCGAGCACGGGCTGAACGCCTCGACGTTCACCGCCAGGATCGCGGCGTCGACCGGCGCCGATTGTGCGGCCGCGATGTCGTCGGCGGTCGGGACACTCTCCGGCCCGCTCCACGGTGGTGCGCCGGCGCGCGTGCTGCCGATGATCGAAGGCGCCGAGGGAGCAGACGACCTCGAGAAGTACCTGAACGACATGCTCGCCCGCGGCGAGCGGATCATGGGCTTCGGTCATCGCGTCTATCGCGCGTACGACCCGCGCGCGACCGTGCTGAAGCGCACCGCGATGGAGCTCGGCTCACCGCGCGTCGAAGTGGCGGCGGCGCTCGAGGACGCCGCGCTGAAGGTGCTGCGCGAGCGCTCGCCCGACCGGCAGCTCGAGACGAACGTCGAGTATTGGGCGGCCGTCGTGCTCGACTACGCGCAGATCCCGCCCGACCTCACACCGGCGATGTTCGGCTGCGCACGCGTCGCCGGCTGGTCGGCGCACATCCTCGAGCAGAAGCGCCTCGCGCGCCTGGTGCGCCCTTCGGCGCGCTACATCGGGCCGGCGCCCCGCACGCTCGCGGATCTTTGAGCCTGCAAGACGCCGCCGGCGAAGCCGACGCCTTCGCCGAGGAGGGCAAGGAGCGCGAGCTGTCGCAGCTGCGGGCGCAATGGGACGAAGAGCTCGAGATGGCGGCGCGCGCGGCCGACTTCCGCGAGCGGGCTGTTGCGTACCGCGCGATCGGCCAGTTCAGGTTCCGGACGAAGAAGGAGCTGCTGCGGCGCGGCCTCGACGATGAGAGCCCCGCGGTGCGCGGTTCCGCGCTGCTGTCGCTCGAGCGGCTGTCGCGCGACCATCCAGGCGACGTCAACGATCTGCGACCGCTGCTGCACGAGCTCGTCACGCACGACGGCAACGAGGCGGTGCGCCGGCTTGCCGTCGTCGCGCTTCGGAACGGCTCCGCGCGGCCCGACACGATCCAGATCCTCGCGTCGCTCGGCGAGGACGACGAGCAGCCGCGGGAGCTTCGCGACGCGGCCGTGAAGGTCGCCCAGGCGCTTCGCCGCAAGGGCACGAAGTAGCGCCGAGGCGGGCTAGGCGCAGCTACAGGGCTGCTGCCGGCCGCAGGACGGGCAGGTCACGCGACGGCGCTTCAGCTCGAGCATGTTCTTGCCAAGCCCGGCCTTCACCATCAGCCACGCCGCCCCCGACGCCAGGGCCATGAACAGCTCGATGTGGGGGTCGATAGTCACTTCTCTCCGTACTACGTTCTTCGGCGGGCATGTGGATGTGCCCGGAAATACAACTCGCGACGCCTCGTGTCGGATACGTGCGTGTAAAGCTCTGTAGTGGAGAGATCGGCGTGTCCGAGCATTTCTTGAACGGATCTGAGGTCTGCGCCTCCCTCGAGCAAGTGAGTGGCGAAGGAGTGGCGGAGGATGTGCGGGTGGACACGAGTGGGGTCGAGGCCTGCAACCTCGGCCAGGCGGCGGAGGATCAGGAAGGCGCCGGCCCGGGTGAGCGGGCCGCCTTTCGCGTTCAGGAAGAGCTCCGGCCGGTGGCGCCGGTCGAGGTACGGGCGTCCGCGAGAGAGGTAACGGCGCACCGCAGCGGCGGCGTGGCGGCCGATCGGCACGACCCGTTCTTTGTCACCCTTGCCCGTCACCCGGACGAATCGGTCTTCGAGATCGACGCCGCTCTTCTCCAGCCCGACCGCTTCCGAGACCCGCAGGCCCGCGCCGTACATGAGCTCGACGAGCGCCTGGTCGCGCAGGTTGCGCGGCTGCGTGCCCTTCGCTGCCTCGATCAGCCGCTCGGCCTCGCCCGGCGAAAGCGTCTTGGGAAGCGGCTTCGGCCGGCGCGGGAGCTTGACGGCCGCCGCCGGATTGTCGTCGCGCGCGCCGAGCAGCTGCTGGTGGCGGAAGAAGCTGCGCGCGGCCGCGGTCCGGCGGGCGATCGTCGTCGCCGCGAGCCCGTCGGCGCGTAGCGACGCGGTGTAGCGCTCCAGCTCCTCGAGGGTCGCCTTGGCGATCGGCTTGCCGAGGTAGTCGGAGAGCACTGCCAGGTCGCGGCGGTACGCCTCCACGGTGCGTGGAGCGCGGCTCGCGCCGAGGAGCGCGAGAAAGCCCTCTACGTCAGGATCGTGGATGGGCATGGTCGTAGATGCGGCGCAGCCGCTTGGCGTCGACGTGGCTGTACATCTGGGTGGTGGAGAGCGAGCTGTGACCGAGCAGCTCCTGGATCGTGCGGAGATCGGCTCCGCCCTCGAGCAGGTGGGTCGCGAAGGCGTGCCGCAGGCGGTGCGGATGCTGGACGAGCCGGCGCAACGTCGACGTGTCGAGGCGCCGGCCGCGTGCGGAGAGGAACAGGGCGTTCTCGGCGCCGCGCGCGAGCTCCGGCCGAGCATCGCGCAGGTAGCGAGCGATGAGCAGTGCCGCTTCTTCGCCGAGTGGGACGACGCGGTCCTTGCCGCCCTTTCCTTCACGGACGTGGACGCGCTCCTGCTCGAAGTCGACATCGCCGAGGTCGAGGCCGACCGCCTCTGCGGAGCGCAGGCCGGCCGAGTAGACGAGCTCGACGAGCGCGCTGTTCCGGAGACCGAGCGGCCCGTCGACGCCGACTGCCTCGATGAGCTCCTCCACTTCGTGTTGCTTCGGCGCGTCGGGCAGCCGGCGCGGCCGGCGCGGCGCGAGGATCGCGCTCGGGACGTGGTCGGCGCCGAGCGAGAATCGAACGAGCGAGCGCACGGCGACCAGCTTCCGGCCGATCGTCGCCGGCGCGAGCTTTCCGCCGGGGCGGCCGCGCCCGAGCTCGGCAATCCAGTCGGCGAGCACGCGCACGTCCACCTGCTCGAGCGGCCGCGACGGCCCGAACCAGAGCGCGAACTCACGTAGGTCGGTCGCGTAGCCGCGCCGCGTCCCGGCCGAGATACCGGCCGCGTCCAGGAACCGCTCGATCGCCCGCTCGGTCTTCACGGCACAAGGTTCGCCGTCGCACGTAACATCGCCTGCCGATGGCGGATCGTCTTGAACGCCTTGCCGACCTCGCCGTGCACGGCGCGAACGTGCAACCCGGGCAGGTGCTGATGATCACCGGGGAGATCGGGAACGAAGATGTCGCCCGCGCCGTCGCGGCCGCCGGCTATAGCCGCGGCGCCCGGTTCGTCGACGTCGACTACTTCGATCCGCACGTGAAGCGGGCGCGCATCGAGCACGCCGATCCCGACACGCTCGACTTCGTACCGAAGTGGTACGGCACGCGGGTGCTCGAGCACGCCGAGGACGGAGGAGCGCGCGTCACGCTCGCGACGCTGACGACGCCGAACCTGATGGACGATCTCGACAAGACGCTCGTCGGCCGCGACATGCTGCCGCGCGTGAAAGAGCTGACGAAGATCGTCGGCGATCGCTCGACGAACTGGTGCATCGTCCCGGCGCCTCACCGCGCCTGGGCGACGATCGTCTATCCCGACCTCGACGAGGATGCGGCGTACGAAAAGCTGTGGGACGAGCTCGAGCACGTGCTGCGTCTCGACGACGGCGACGCTGCGAGCGCGTGGGACGCGCGCATGGAGGTGCTGAAGGACGCAGCTGCGCGGCTGACAACGCGCGCGTTCGACGCGATCGAGCTGCGTGGCCCGGGAACGGAGCTCACGGTCGGCATGCTCCCGTCGCACCGCTGGTGGGCGGCCGATTTCACGCGCGCCGACGGCCTGCGGCATCTCCCGAACCTGCCGAGCGAAGAAGTGTTCACGACGCCCGATCCGCTGCGAACGAGCGGCCACGTCACGTCGACGAAGCCGCTCGCGCTGCGCGACGGCACGATCATCCGCGGCCTGCGGGTGAAGTTCGAGAACGGCGTCGCGGTGGAGATCGAGGCCGAGACGAACGCCGACACGCTCAAGTCGCTGCTCGACATCGACGAGGGAGCGCACCGTCTCGGCGAGCTCGCGCTCGTCGATGGCCAAGGCCGCATCGGCCCGCTCGGCACGGTCTTCTACAACACGCTGCTCGACGAGAACGCCGCGAGCCACATCGCGCTCGGCGCCGGGTTCAAGTTCCTCGTGGACGACGACGTCACGTCGCGCGTCAACGAAAGCGCCCAGCACATCGACTTCATGATCGGCTCGAACCAGGTCGATGTCGACGGAATCACCGCCGACGGCGAGCGCGTTTCCGTGCTGCGCGGCGGCGACTGGCAGGTCTGAGATGGTCGATCGACCTCGAGGTCGGCCGAATCCGTACCATGCACGCGTTTTGCGGATGACCGATCTCGTCGAAACGCCGAAGGAGGCGCTCGGATGACCACGATGAGGCTGCCAGGTTCCGTGGATCTTTCGGCGCACGGGATCGACCCCACCGGTCGCATCTATCGAAACCCCTCGACTGCGCTGCTCTACTCACATGCGCTCGCCCGCGGCGACGGGCACCTCGCCGGCGGCGGCTCCCTCGTCGTCGACACCGGCAAGTACACCGGGCGCTCGCCGAAGGACAAGTTCCTCGTCGACGAGCCGTCGTCCACCGATCGCATCTGGTGGGGCGAGGTCAACCAGAAGCTCGCCGAATCGAACTTCGACGGGCTTCGCGACAAGGTCGCGGCCCACCTCGGGACTGCCGCCGCGCTCTACGTGATCGACGCGTGGGCGGGGGCGGACCCCGTACACCGGATCGGCGTCCGCGTCGTCACCGCGCACCCCTATCACGCGCTCTTCGCGAAAACGATGTTCATCGATCCGACCGCGAGCGAGCTCTCCTCGTTCCGGCCGCGGGCCGTTGTTCTGCACACGCCGGATCTCGAAGCCGACCCCGACGAAGACGCGACGCGCACCTCGACGGCGATCGTGCTTCATCCCGGACGGACCGAGCTGCTCGTGCTGGGGACGTTCTACGCCGGGGAGATCAAGAAGTCGATCTTCACCGTGATGAACGATCGTCTGCCGCTCGAGGGCGTGTTTCCGATGCATTGCTCGGCGAACGTTGGTGCGAGCGGTGATGTCGCGGTCTTCTTCGGCCTGTCGGGGACGGGGAAGACGACGCTCTCCGCCGATCCGGATCGCAACTTGATCGGCGACGACGAGCACGGCTGGGGCAACAGCGGGGTCTTCAACATCGAGGGCGGCTGCTACGCGAAGACGATCCGGCTCTCGCCGACCGCCGAGCCCGAGATCTACCGCACGACGCACACGTGGGGCACGATCCTCGAGAACGTCACCGTCGACGAGCAAGGCCACATCGATCTCGACGACGACTCGAAGACCGAGAACACGCGCGCCGCGTACAAGCTCGAGCAGATTGGCAACGCGCTGCCGTCGAAACAAGCCGGGCATCCGCGCTCGGTCGTCTTCCTCGCCGCTGACGCCTTCGGGATCCTGCCCCCGATCGCGCGTCTGTCACGCGAGCAGGCGCTCTACTTCTTCCTTTCAGGCTTCACGGCGAAGCTTGCCGGCACGGAGATCGGCGTCACCGAGCCGCAGCCGACGTTCTCCACGTGCTTCGGCCAGCCGTTCCTGCCGCAACCGCCTTCGGTCTACGCGCGCATGCTCGGCGAGAAGCTCGACGAGCATGGCGCGAAGGTCTGGCTCGTCAACACGGGTTGGACCGGCGGCCCGTTCGGCGACGGCGAGCGCATGCCGATCAATGCGACCAGAACGATGCTGCGCGCCGCGCTCGCCGGTGACATCGACGACTCCGAGTACCGCATCGACGAGCGGTTCGGGTTCGAGGTTCCGCTGCACGTCGGCGGCGTCGAGGACTCGCTCCTCGACCCTCGTTCGACATGGCGCGATCCCGAGCTGTACGACGTGAAGGCGCGCGAGCTCGCAGAGATGTTCGCCGAGAATTTCGCGAAGCGTTTCCCGGACGTCGACGCGTCGATTCGCGCCGCCGGCCCGAAGCTCTAGCGACGCGCATGCGCGTCGTCATCCTCACGCAGGCGGTCCTCGTTGCGAAGGCCCTTACTGCAGGCGTGCGAGCGTTCGGTCACGACGTCCCCGCTGTGATCGTGGCGAGGCCGGTCACGGACTCGGAGGGCCTCATCGAAGCGGCCGGCCAGGCCGACGTCCTCTTCCCGGCGACGAAGCGGTCGTTGGCCCCGCTGCTCGCGTCGTAACCTTCGACACGGGCAACGTCCTCGCGCAGAAGGCTGTCCCGTTCGACCCGGAGGACACCGAGGAGTCGATGGTGCCGAAGCTCGAGGCGGTGGCGTTCGAGCTCCTGCCGCAGGTATTCGCGAAACTCGAGGCTGGAAACCCCGGTACGCCGCAAGGCGAAGGGGGTACCAGCATCCGTTCGAGTCCGAGTACGCGATCCTGGACGCAAGCCGAACGGCGGAGGAGGTTCACCGCCAAGTGCGCGCGTGGAGCTTCGTGCCGGACTCGACCCGCACCGGCCCCGTTCTGGACGGTCGCCGGTTCGTGCGCACGAGCCTCGTCGAGGTCGAGGGCGCGGAGCGGCTCGACTGCGGCGACGGCCCGCTCTGGATCGTCGAGGCAGTTCCCGCCTGATGCAGCGGCCGCTCGGTCCGTTGCGCTAGCTTCCGCTCTCGTGGAAGCGACCCACGACGTCCTGGTCGTCGGAGCCGGCTGCGCAGGCATGCGCGCCGCGATCGCGGCATACGACGCCGGCGCCGACGTCGCCGTCATCTCCAAGCTCCACCCGACGCGCAGCCATTCCGGTGCCGCGGAGGGCGGCATCAATGCAGCGCTCGGGAACGCCGCTGAGGACTCGCCGGAGACGCACGCGTTCGACACGGTCAAGGGCTCCGACTACATCGGCGACCAGGACGCGATCGAGCTCTTCACGCGCGAGGCGCCCGGCGACATCCTCCAGCTCGAG
>Ga0207657_10001144_pt1 | contig 28206 bp, 24 predicted proteins | sample KBSC33metaG_FD_184316 | JGI IMG/M metagenome (GOLD analysis project Ga0207657, IMG submission 184316) | Corn rhizosphere microbial communities from Kellogg Biological Station, Michigan, USA - KBS C3-3 metaG (SPAdes) (version 2) | ecosystem: Host-associated > Plants > Roots > Rhizosphere > Soil ...
CCGCCGCGCCTCGCTGGTCCGATGTCCGCAGCGTTCTATTCGTGATCGACACCGTGAACACCAAACCCGGCGCATCTGGCCGCGTGTGGATCAAACGCGCGGCGTTGGAACGCTAGAACCGTCCATTCCGCTCTCTCTCAGGTCCTGACCGTCAGCACCATGTACAGCGCGACGGCGCCGAACAGGATGTTTGGCGCCCACGCGGCAAGCGTCGGAGCGATCCATCCTCCCGCACCCACCGCCGCGAACACGCTCATCGTGATCCAGTACACGATCGCGACGACGATGCCGACGCCGATGCCGTAGAGGGCGCCGCGTCGGCCCGTTGTCACCGCGAACGGCACCGCCAGCATCGTCATGATCACCGTGACGAAGGGGAAGGCGACCTTCCGCTGCAGCTGCACCATCGATTTCACAGCGTTGAAGCCGCTGACGTTCAACTGCTCGACGTACGCCTTCAGCTGCCAGTACGTCATGGCGTCCGGATCGGGCTCCTCGCTCTTGAAGTACGACGGCGGCTCGAGCGCGATGCGCTTCTCGGCGAAGGGCTCGTACGTCATGCGCGCCGCCGCAGGTGACTTCGCGGTCTTCTTTCGCGCGGCGGTCAGCTCGCGCGTCCAGCCGTCGCGTGCATCCCACGCGGCCTGTCGCTCGCCGTCCGTGCCGCCGTCACGCACGAGCTCCACGTCGCGTGCGAACGTGAGCGCGCCGAGCCGCCAGGCGCCGTCTTCCAGCCGATATGTGGAGAGGCGCGTGAAGCGGTTGGTCCGCGGATCGAAGAAATCAAAATGATAGATATCGCCGTTCTCCGCCACGATCCAGCGGCGATCGAGGACGCCGACGTTCTGCGTCGCGTAGCCGCGGATGATCGCGTTCAAGCGCGTCGCCTCGCGATTCGACCGCGCGAGGACTTCCTCCTGCAGCCCGAAGAGCGTCAGGCTCGCCAGCAGCGCAAACGCCATCAGCGGCACCGCCGCGCGGTACACGCTGATCCCGCACGCCTTCATCACGACGAGCTCGCTGTTCTTCGTCATCAGCCCGACCGTCACCAGCGTCGAGACGAGCGCCGACATCGGGATCACGTAGTAGATGAACTGCGGCGTCTGAAAATAGAAATACCGGAGCAGGAGCCCCGTCGTCGCGGTCCCGCGGAACAACTTCTCCGCGAGATCCATGAACGTCGAGATATAGAAAATGCCGAGCAGCGAGAACAGCGAGATCACGAACACCGACAGGTACTGGCGCGCCGTGTACAAATCGAGAAGGTTCGGCCGCGGCAGATTCAGATGGGGAAGCCGCACCACCACGACGATGCGCGGACGCGGCGTCGAGGCGGCCGAATCGCCGTCCGCGTGTCTCTTCCAGAATGTCGGGATGCTGAATCGGATCGGCTGATCGGCCGATCGCGCGCGCCAGAAGAAGAGGAGCACGCCGGCTGCACCGAGAAGGATGTTCGGCACCCACGGCGACAGCTCCGGCGCGAGCAGGCCGGATTTCGCCAGCGACCGCGACGTCCAGAGCACGATGTAGTAGGTGAAAATCACGCCGAAGCCGAGGACGAAGCTCGCCAGCTTGCCATCTTTGCGGTTGGTCGCGCCCAAGCCGAGTCCAATCAGCGCCAAAACGAAGCACGCCACTGGAAACGAGAACTTCTGCTGGATCATCAACTTCTGGTCGTAGCCGGGATCGCCGCGCGTGGCCGCCTCCGCGATGCTGTGGCGCAGCTCGGCGATCGTCATCTCGGCGTCGCCCTTCATCAGCTGTCCACGCGGAAAGACGGTCTGCGGATCGAGATTCAACACGACGCTCGCCAGATCGGTCCCTTCGTATTCGTCCGGCTTCGCCGTGAACGTGGTGTGGCGCGTCGCGTCGTGCAGCGCGAGCTGGACCGTCTGCTTGCCGCGATCGATCAGCAGCCGCCCCTCCTTCGCGAAATACACCGTGGTCTGGTCCGGGCGGGTCGCGTCGGCGAGAAACACGTCGCGCCAGCCGCCGTCCGGCAGCCGATCCTGGATGTACAGCACACGGTTCGGAAACTGCGTGAAGAACACGCGCGGCTTCACGTCGGTCTCCGCCTTGGCGGCGACGATATTGAACGTGATCTCGCGGAAGGTCTGGTTGCCATTGGGCAGCGCGACGATCATCACGTAGCTGTTGAAGGCGGCCGCCGCGACGGCCAGCAGCAGCACCGGGCGGAGAAGGCGCTGAAGGCTGACGCCGCACGCTTGCATCGCGACGAACTCACGGTCACCCGAAATCCGCCCGAAGCCAATCAGAATCCCGACGAGCAGCGCCATCGGAATGTCGATACTGAGCGCCTGCGGCAGCAGCGTCACGATCACCTTGACGACCGTCGGCCAATCCACACCCTTTTCGATCAGCTTCTGTCCCTGGTCGAGAATCACCGGAATCTCGAGCATGAAGCTCAGGAGCACCAGCCCGATGAAAAAGGGCAGGACCACCTCGCGAATCAGGTAGCGATCGAGGATCTTGAACATGAATGGCTGTTGCTGACAGATTAGCACCCATGACCCAGGTGGCGATCCTCTGGCACATGCACCAGCCGTTCTACGAAGACCTCGTGACGCACGAGCACATCCTGCCCTGGGTGCGGCTGCACGCGATCAAGGACTACTACGGGATGGCGGCGCTGCTGCGCGAGTTTCCCGACGTGCGCGTCACCTTCAACCTGGTGCCGTCGCTGCTCGTGCAGCTCGAGGCGTTCGCCGGCGACCGCGCGCGCGATCGCCATCTGGAAACAGGCCTCAAGCCGGCGGCGGAGCTGACCGAGGGCGACATCGCGTTCATCCTCGAGCATTTCTTCCACGCCCAGCGCGAGCGTCTGATCGAGGGGTATCCCCGGTACGCCGAACTGCTGGCGATGCGCGGCGGACCGGCGCCGACGCCATCGGCGCTGCGCGCGGCGGCGGCGCGCTTCAGCGTCGACGATCTGCGCGATCTTCAGGTGTGGCACAAGCTGGCGTGGATCGATCCGTCGTATCACGAGCACGACGCGCGTGTGCGCGCGCTGCTCCAAAAGGGACGTCACTTCAGCGAGGACGATAAAGCGGTGCTGCGGGCGGTGGAGCTCGAGATTCTGAACCGCGTGATTCCCGAGTACGCCGACGCCGCCGCGCGCGCGCAGATCGAGCTGTGCACGTCGCCGTTCTACCACCCGATCCTGCCGCTGCTGTGCGATACCGACATCTACCTCGCCAACGATCCGCACGCGCGGATGCCGCGCCATCGCTTTCAACACCCGGAGGACGCGGCCGAGCAGCTCGCACGCGCCGTGGATTGTCATCAGCGGCTGTTCGGACGGCGGCCGGACGGACTCTGGCCATCGGAGGGTTCCGTCTCGGACGCGATGGTGCCGCTGGCCGCGGCGGCTGGCTTTCAGTGGATGGCGACGGACGAGCAGATTCTCGCGCGAACCACCGGCGCCGACCTGTCGCGCGACTCGAACGGCCAACTGCATCAGCCCGAGCATCTGTATCGCGCGTACCGCGTCGAGGCGCGCGGCTCGTCGGTGGCGTGCGCATTTCGCGATCATGCGTTGTCCGATTTGATCGGCTTCATCTACGCGGGATGGGCGCCGGCGGATGCCGCCGGCGATTTCGTCGCCCGCCTGACGGAGGCGGGACGCCGATTCCGCGAGCGCAGCGGCGGGGAAGAGGCGGTGATCTCGATCATCCTCGACGGCGAGAACGCCTGGGAGCACTTCGAGGGCGGAGGGCGGCCGTTTCTCCGCGCGCTCTACCGCCGGCTGTCCGACACGCCCGACCTCCGTACCGTCACGATGTCCGAGGCGACGCGCCGCCCAAACCGTACGCTCGGCGGGATCTTCCCCGGCTCCTGGATCGACTCGAATTTCTACATCTGGATCGGGCACCCCGACGACCAGCAAGCGTGGAATCAGCTCGCCGAAGCGCGCGAGGCCTTTTCAGCCGCGGCGGGGTCCGCGGTCGTCGACCCGGCCCAGCTCGCACAGGCGCGCGAGGAGCTGCTGATCGCCGAAGGGAGCGACTGGTGCTGGTGGTACGGCGACGATCATTCATCGGACCACGATCTGGCCTTCGACGATCTCTTTCGGCGCCATCTGCGGAACGTCTATCGGCTGCTCGGAAGGCCGATCCCGGACGACCTCTTCATCAGCAACATCTCGTCGGCGATGGCGGTCGCGCAGGACGAGCCGTCGGCGCTGATCGCGCCCGCGCTCGATGGCGAACAGACGAGCTACTTCGAGTGGCTGGGAGCGGGGACCTACGAAGTGCGCGACGCCGCCGGGGCGATGCACCAGACCGGCCGGCGCGCCAGTCTGGTCACGCTGATCCATTTCGGATTCGATCGCGAGCGGCTCTACGTCCGGGTCGACGCAGGCCGTCGCCTGATCGACCTGCTCGCCGAAGGGTTTGAGGTGTCGTTGAAATTTCTGCAGCCGGACGCGGTGCGGTTCTCGGTGCGGCAAACCCTCGGGCGTCTGACCGGACACTATTGGGATCGTCATGGCGCGGCCGGGCCGGGCGGCGTGTGGACCGAACGCGGCGCCGGAGGCGCTGCCGTCGCGGCAGGGTCGGTGCTCGAGATCGCGCTGCCGTTGACCGACCTCAGGGTTGCGGCGGCGGACCCGCTCGCATTCTTCGTCGCCGTCTACGATTCCGCGAGTGTCGAGGTGGAACGACATCCGGCCCATCGTCCCATCGACGTGCAGGTGCCAGACGCGCTGTTCGAGGCGCGGAACTGGAACGCCTGACCGGTCGGCGCGCCGGCCTGGTCGCCGCCGAGAATCCCCGGCAGATTTAGGGCCAATACCCACAGAACGATCGCACAAACCATCCACAGGGGTGTTTAATTGGCTATTTTCGGTGAGTCCGATAATGTATGTTATGTTAACCACTAGCTACAAAGGCGCCAATAAGCTCTCGACTTTCGGGACGTGCTCGCGACAAGGCTCACCTGCTAGACGCATTGGCGGCAAATCGCGTCCCGAGCTGCACGCTCCGCTAAAGTTTCGCGCCCGCGAGAAAACACCGTCAGGACTTGCCGGCTGCGCGCCACGAGAAAACACTTGGATGCTTTTAGCCGCGCTCTACCAGGAAAACACATTGAGGCTCCTGGCGGCGTCCCAGGAGAAAACAACCTCGAGTTTCACCGCTCGCTCAAATCCGTTCCGCTTGAACGTCACGCTTATCGTTAACAGCCCCGAGGCGAGGCTCCTATCGCAGCGAAGGTCGGAGACGGGTATGGCGCGAAGGCTTCAGTCGAGCGCGGCCGGCGGCGGCTATTTACTCTTGCGCAGGTCCTGAATGATGGCCTCGAGCGCGTCGATGATCTCTTCGCGTGAGGCGCGGCTCTTGTTGAAACTGAGCTTCAGATTGAACGCCTTGGTTGGCGGACGGAAGGCAAAGACGTAGTGCTTCGGCCGGCCGGCTTTTGGCCGTGCGGCCGCCTCCCGCAGTTGCTGGCGGGTGGCGCCCCCTTGACCCGCGATCTTCTCGACCAGGGCAATCATTTTCTCAGGCGTATTTTGCCTAACTACCTGGAGTAGCAATGACTTAGAGGAAATGTCGGCCAGCCGACAAATATTGCGAACCTCTTCCGGCATGGCATTCAGGGCGAGCGTCTCGGTCACCGCCGTCCTCGACTTGCCGAGCCGGCGCGCGAGGTCCTCGTGCGTGTAGCCGCAGCTCTCCGCCAGTCCGTGAAGCGCTTCCGATTCCTCGAACGGCGTCAGATCCTTGCGCTGAAGATTCTCGATCAGCGCCAGCTCCAGCATCTCGGTTTCGTCGACGTCGCGGATGACCACCGGCAGTTCGCGGAGCCCCGCCTGAATCGACGCCTGGTAGCGCCGTTCGCCGGCGACGATCTGGAACCGGTCGCCCCGCTGGCGCACGACCAGCGGTTCGATAATCCCTTTCTCCGCAATCGACGCGATGAGCTCCGACAGGTCGCCCATCACCTGACGCGGCTGATTCGGATTCGGGTCGAGCTGGTCGATGGGAACCAGACGGCCGATCGGCGTGCCGGCCGACGCGGCCAGCGCCTCGACGTAGTGTTCGTCATGGCGCATGGCGATGGTCTCGGGAAGCCCTCGTCTAGGCACGGTCGATAACCTCCTCGCAGAGGCGATAGTATTCGGTCGCGCCGGTGGAATCGGGCGCGAACGTGAAAATGGATTCCTTGTAAGCGGGACTCTCTTCGAGCCGCACGCTCTTGGTGATGACCGTCTTGAACACTTTTCCGCCGAAGACCTTCTGAATCTGCGCCCGGATGTCGCGCGCCAGCGCCGTCCGCTTGTCGTGCATCGTGATCACGACGCCCAGGATTTTCAGCGCCGGATTCGGCCGCGCCCGCACCTTCTCGATCGTCTCCAGCAGATCGTCGGTGCCCTCGAGTGCGAAATAGGACGACTGAATCGGAATCAGCAGATGCGTCGCCGCGACCAGCGCGTTCACCGTCAGCAGACCGAGCGTCGGCGGACAATCAATCACCACGTGCGGGTACTCGCGCAGCAGGACCTCGAGCTTGTCCTTGAGCCGGAAATGCGCGTCCATCTCCCCGACCAGCTTCGCTTCGAGCTTGGCGAGCGCGATCCGCGACGGCGCCACCCAGAGGTTATCGAGCGAGGCCTTCAGGATGACATCCGCGAGCGCGACCGCCGGTTCGGCAATGGCGTCGTAGACGCTGCGCGTCACGGTGGTCATGTCGAGGAACGACATCGTGCTGTTCGCCTGCGGATCCAGGTCGATGAGCAGCGTCGGTTTGCCGCGCAGCGCGAGTGCCGCAGCGAGGTTGATGGCGGTGGTGGTCTTCCCCACCCCGCCTTTTTGATTGGCGATGGCGACGATCATCGGGAGGGTGCCAGGATTGTAACAGAGATGGACGGGAGAACGCGGCCTACATCTTGTATTTGCCGAGATCTTCTGGATCGAGACTCTCGAGCCACTGCTCCAAACGGTCGGCATCGTGGCGATCGGCCGTGAAATCGACCGTCTTCGCGCGGTCGATCACCGATTCCTCGACGAAAATCGGCGCCCGCGTACGCAGCGCCAGCGCGATCGCGTCGCTCGGACGCGCGTCGATGGCCATCGTCTCGCCCCGCGCCGCCAGATAGATCAGCGCGTAGAACGTGTTCTCCTGCAGCGAGGAGACGACGATGCGCTGCACCGTCGCTTTGAGATCGGCGATGACGTTGCGGAGCAAATCGTGAGTCATCGGACGCGGCGTCTCGACGTTCTCGATCTGCATCGCGATCGCGTTCGCCTCGAAGATGCCGACCCAGATCGGCAGCACCCGCTCCCCGTCCTTGTCGCGCAGAATCACGATCGGCATGTTCGTCGTCGGGTCGACCATCAGTCCCTTGATCGTCATCTCGATCAGCATCGGTCCCCCTGGGCGCCGATCGCGCCGCTGTCGCTCCCTTGCCGCAGCAGGGCGTTCTCCGACGCCTGCCCCCATACGCTGTGCGGACCCGCCCGCTCGATCCGCACCGCCACCGTCCGGCCAATCCAGTCGCTCGGGCCCGGCAGATTGACGACCACGTTCGAGCTGGTGCGTCCTGACAGCTCGGTGTCGCGCCGCCGGCTCGCCGCATCCACCAGCACGTCGACCTCCGTGCCAACCAGCGCCGCGTTCAGCCGCGTCTGGATGTCGCGCTGCAGCGCCTGGAGCGCGACGATCCGCCGCGTCTTGGCATCCTCGGGCACGTCGTCCACCAGCCGCCTCGACGCCAGCGTGTTCGGACGCTCGGAATACTTGAACGAGAACATGCTGTGATACCCGACGGCTTCCGTCAACGTCAGCGTGTCGTCGAAATCGCGGTCCGTCTCGCCCGGAAAGCCCACGATCATGTCGGTCGAGAGCGCCACGTCGGGCAGCGTGTCGCGAATCTGCGCGATGAGCGCCAGGTAGCTCTCGCGCGTGTAGCGCCGGCGCATCGCCTCGAGCACACGCGTGGAGCCCGACTGCACCGGCAGGTGCAGGTGCCGGCAGATCTTCGGCAGCCGCGTCATCGCGTCCAGGAATCGCCGGGAGAAATGCCGCGGGTGCGGACTCGCGAACCGGATCCGCTCGATGCCGTCGACGTCGTGAATGGCCTCGAGCAGCGCGGTGAAGTCGCAGCCCGCCTCATCGGGCGCGGCGTAATGATTGACGATCTGTCCAAGCAGCTGCACTTCGCGCCGGCCGGCGGCGGCCGCCTCCCGTACTTCGGCGAGGATGTCGGACTTCGCGCGCATCCGCTCCGTGCCGCGCGTGTACGGTACGACGCAGAAGCTGCAGAACTCGTTGCAGCCCTCGATGATCGTGATGTACGCCTTGGTCGGATCGCCGCGCCGCGTCACGCCCAGCGGCCAGCTCACATCGTCCTGTGCGCTGAGATCGATGAGCGGGACCGATCGATGCGCCGGTGGCGCCGTCGCCGCCTGGACGGCTCGCTCCACGAGCATCGGCAGCCGCCGAATCGCCTGTGTGCCGACGATCACGTCTGCGACACCGGCCGACCGTTTCAGGAGCGCTTCACCTTCCTGCTGCGCCACACAGCCGGCCACGGCGACGATCGGATCGTGCCCCCCGGCGCTGGCCAGTTGACGCAGTTCGCCGAGCCGCGTGTACAACTTTTCCTCGGCGCGTTCGCGCACGCTGCACGTGTTGATCACCACCACGTCCGCGTCGGCGGCCTCGTCGGTCGCCTCGTATCCGGCCTGCTCGAGGAGGCCCGCCATGCGCTCCGAGTCGTGGACATTCATCTGGCAGCCGAATGTCTCGATCAGATATTTACGAGCCAAGTGTCTTCCCTTTGTGTCCTTGGGTCAGATGCTTACGACCCACGTGGCTGTCCTTTGTGGTGCCCGCAGGGGCTTTCGCTTTCGACCTTTCGCTTTCGCCTTTCGGCCTCGCTTCGCCTTTCGCCCCCGAACGTTCGGCCAGCATTTCCCGCGCCGTCGCGCGAATGCCGGCCGTCAACTCGCCGCCGAGCATCCGTCCGATCTCGTCGACCCTGGCGTCCGCGCTCAGGCGCCTCACCGTCGTCTTCGTTCGCCCACCCTCCACGCGCTTCTCGATCTGGAAGTGCGTGTCGGCGCAGCTGGCGATCTGCGGAAGATGCGTGATGCACAGCACCTGAAAAACGGAGCCGAGCGCGCGCAGTTTTCGGCCGACGACGTCCGCGATGCGCCCGCCGATGCCGGCGTCGACCTCGTCGAAGATCAATCCGGGAGCCGCAGTGCTCGGTGGGCGATTCGCGGCGTCACTGAATCCATGCCGGCTGGTGGCGGTGAGCGTCTTGATCGCGAGCATGATGCGCGACAGTTCGCCCCCCGACACGATGCGCGCCAGCGGACGCAGCTCTTCGCCAGGATTCGGCGACACGAAGAACTCGGCGATGTCGATGCCCTGCGCCGACCACGCCGCTTCAGCCAGCGGCTCGGGGTTGAAGCGGACGTCGAACCGGGTGTCTGGCATCGCAAGCTCGCCGACCAGGGTGACCAGCTCGCGGGAGAAATCCGCGGCGAGCGTGCGCCGCGCCTGCGACAACTTCGATGCCGCCGCGAGGTACGCCGTTCGTGCTTCCTCGTACGCGCCGGAGAGCTCGACGACGCGTTCGTCGGATCGCTCGAGGTCGGCGTGCTCCTGCCGCAGCGCCTCGCGGCGAGAGATGACGTCCGACAGCGTCGGTCCGAATTTGCGCTTCAGCCGTTCCAGCTGCGCCAGCCGCTCCTCGACCTGCTGCAGCCGCTCGGGCGAAGCTTCGATGCCGTCGGCATAGCGGCGGAGAAAGATCGCGAGGTCTTCGAGCTGCCCTTTGATTCCGTCGCGCGCTTCGAGGTACGGCTGAAACTGCGAATCGAGCGACGCCAGCTCGCCGACGCGCCGCCACACCCCTCCGAGGCCCGCGAGAATCGCATCGTCGCTTTCGTACAGAGAGGCATAGCTCTCCTCACAGAGCCGCTCCACGCGCTCGGCGCTCGCAAGCACCTGCCGGAGCGACGCGAGCTCCTCGTCCTCGGAAGCCTTGGGCGCGATGCGATCGAGCTCCGCCAGCTGGAACGCGACCAGTTCCTGGCGCGCGCCGCGATCGGCCGCCAGCCGGCGCGTTCGTTCCAGCGAATCCTTCGCCTCGCGCATTCGGCCGAACGCCTCGGCGACCGGAGTCGCCAGACGCGTCAGTCCTCCGAAGGCGTCGAGCACGGCGAGGTGGGTGGCGGGATCGAGCAGCGTCTGATGTTCGTGCTGCCCGTGCAACTCAATCAATCGACCGGACAGCTCCTTTAGGGCACTCGCCGTAACAAGGGAGCCGTTGATGAACGCGCGGCTTCGGCCCTGCGCGGTGATCTCGCGTTTGACGAGGACCTCTTCACCATTGCTTTCGAAAATCGCCTCGATCGTGGCGCTCTCCTCTCCTGTACGGACCAGATCGCCGGAGGCGCGTCCGCCGAGGAGCAAGCCGACAGCCTCGACCAGAATGGATTTGCCGGCGCCCGTTTCGCCGGTCAGCACGTTGAGGCCGGGCTCGAACTCGACCTCAGCCGCGTCGATGACCGCCAGACGTCCGATGCTCAGGAAACGCAGCATGTGGAAAGGAGAACTCCAATCCTAACATAGGTTTGACAGCTGTTTTACAGCGTGATACAGTTCTGCACTTCAGTCGAGGTCACGACTTCGACGGCGCTGTCCCAGCGGCGCACAGCTATGTCGCGGAGGGCCGTTTGCGCACGCTTGGAAGCCCCTTGGTCGCCCTGCTGGAGCAGGCGCAAGGCGGCGCTGTGCCTACAACGGGTTACGTCGGGCTGATTGCCCGCTCGAGCCCGATCTCGAAAGTTGTTCTGCTCGTCCTCGCGGTGTTCTCCATCGTTTCGTGGAGCATCATCCTCTATAAGCTGATTGTCTTTCGCCGCGCCGAGCGGCAGACACTGCAGTTTCTCGACGTGTTCCGCCGGAGCAACAAGTTCTCGGAGGTACAAGCGGTCTGCCGGTCGCTCGCGGAGAGCCCGCTGGTCGGCCTCTTTCAATCCGGCTACGCTGAGCTGACGGCGCAGCTGCGTCTGACATCGGCGCCGGAGATGGCCGCCAGCCCGTCCAATCCGCGCACAGCCGTCGCGCGTCCTACTCTCAAGAGCCTCACGGCGGTCGATCGCGCGTTGATGCGTGCCGCGGTCGTCGAGATCAACAAGCTGGAACGCCGCATTCCGTTTCTGGCCACGACTGCGAGCCTCACGCCGTTTGTCGGATTGTTCGGCACCGTTCTCGGGATTATGAACGCATTCGAAAACATCGGCCAGACCGGATCGACGAATCTCGGCGTCGTCGCGCCGGGGATCGCCGAGGCGCTGATTGCGACGGCCGCCGGCCTCTTCGCCGCGATCCCCGCCGTGTACTTCTACAACCACCTGACGAACAAGGTGAAGATCTACGCGTCGGAGATGGACGACTTCTCGATGGAATTCCTGAACATCTCGGAGCGGAACTTTACGTAGTCGCCGGGCGACCACTGACAACTGACCACAGACATGCCAAAGGTCCAGGCCACTTCCGCGGCGCCAGGGCGCGGGCGCGGACGCCGCGTCGCCACCTCCCTCGCCGAGATCAACGTCGTCCCGCTCGTCGACGTGATGCTGGTGCTGCTCATCATCTTCATGGTGACGGCGCCGATGATTCAGCGCGGCGTCGACGTGAACCTGCCCGTGTCGACGAAGTCGGGACAGATCGTCAACGAGCGCGTCTTCGTCAGCGTGCCGCTCACCTTCCGGCAGGATCGCGCGGTGTACCTGGGCGACGAAAAAGTGCGACTCGAGCTGCTGCAGGAGCGGGTGCGCCAGAAGATGGAAGGTCACTCCGATAAAGAGGTGTACCTGCGCGGCGACGGCGGCGTGCAATATCAGGATCTGATGGAGGTGTTCGATCGCCTCAAAGGCGCCGGCGTGGAGAAGGTCGGCCTCGTGACCAAACTGCCGGGCGAGCGCTAGATGGACGTCACCGATGTCCTGCGCGATCGCATGCACGAACCGTCGGGGCTGCAGACCATGGTCGGCGTGTCGATCGGGCTGCACGCGGCGCTCATCGCCGCGGCGCTGATTCTGCCGGCCACGCTGTTCCCGCGCGCGTCGGACACACACGCGCCCGTCATGACGATCTCGCTCGGCGGCGGTGAAGGGCCGCGCAACGGCGGCCTGACCTCGATCGGCGGACGGCCCGTCCAGGCGGTCACGCCCCCCGAAGCGAAGCGCGAAGCGGTGCGCCCGCCGGCGGCCAAAACGCCGGAGATGACGATGCCGCCGCTCAAAGCGAAGCCGGCCAAAACGCCTCCGGCCACGACGCCAGTCACGCAAGCGCCGGACGAAGCGCGCGGACACACGCCGACGCGCGGCGCGGTCACGAGCGCCGGCAGCGCGGTGGCGGAGACCGGCGCACGCGGCCAGGGCTTCGGGTTGTCCACGGGCGGCGGAGCCGGATCGGATTCCACCCTCGACGTCGCGAATTTCTGCTGCCCGGACTATCTCATTCAGATGGTGGACCGCATCCGGAGCAACTGGGTGCAGAACGTCGAAGTACGCGGCACCAACATCGTGAAGTTCACGATCCAGCGCAACGGGCAAATCACCGATATCTCGCTGGAGAAATCAAGCGGCTACCAGAACCTCGATCTCAATTCGCAGCGTGCGCTGTTCGTCACGAAAACGTTGAATCCGCTGCCAGCGCAGTTTCCGAACGCGACGCTCACGGTTCACCTGAATTTCAAATACTAACGATGACACGCATCCTTCGTCCCATCTCTCTGACAAGCGTCGCCATGGCGCTCGCCCTGGTGTCGCTCACGGCCGGCTCGCAGACGCCGGCGCAGCAGACGCCGGCCACGCCGCCGCCGCAGCAGCCGAGTGAAGTCAACGTACCGATCATCAGCGGCGAACCGGGCGCGCCGCCGCGGTTCGCCGTCCCCGACTTCCTCGCGCTGTCCCCCGACACCGAAACGGCCGCGATCGCCAAGACGATCGGCCAGGTGCTCTGGGACGATCTGAACTTCGAGCGGGAGTTCGCGATGATCCCGCGCGACACGTACGCGACGATTCCGGTGGCCGCCTCGATCAACGACGTGCCATTCGATCGCTGGCGCGAGCTGAACGCCGACGCCGTGCTGATCGGCACGGTGCAGAAGATCGGCAACCGGGTGCACGTCGAGGCGCGCCTCTTCAATCTGAAGACGCGTCAATCGGTGTTCGGCAAAGGCTATGACGGATCCGCCGCGACGCCGCGCGTGTTCGCGCACACGATCGCCGACGAAGTGTTCCAGCAGCAGCGGGCCCTGCACGGCGTGGCGCTGACCAAGCTCACGTTCGATTCGGATCGCGACGGCGAGCGGATGACCGGCACCGTCGAGAAGCGCAACGTGAAGGAGATCTACATCTCCGACTACGACGGCGAGAATCAGCGGCGCGTGACGACCGGCCGCTCGCTGAACATCACGCCGCGCTGGTCGCCCGACGGACGAGCGATCGCGTACACCTCGTACCGCCACGGTCCGGGCAACATCTTCATCTCGAACATCTACCAGGGCACGCTCGAGGAGCTGACGAAAGGATCATCGGAGAGCTGGCTGCCGGCGTGGTCGCCCGACGGCACGCGCGTCGCCTTCAGCTCGCCGCGCGACGGCAACGCGGAGATCTACGTCGTCAACCGCGACGGATCGAATCTGCGGCGGATTACGAACAACCCGGCGATCGACACGACGCCGACCTGGTCACCGTCGGGCACGCAGATCGCGTTCGTGTCCGATCGCAGCGGCACGCCGCAGATCTATATCGTCGGCGCCGACGGACTCGGGCTGCAGAAAGTCACATCGGAAGCGTACGCCGATCGGCCGACGTGGTCGCCGGCGCCGTACAACGAAATCGCCTTCACGGCGCGCACCGGACCAGGCAACGACATCAAGGTGAAGGATCTGGCGAGCGGTCAGGTGCGCCAGCTGACCTTTGGCGAGGGGACGAACGAGAGCCCCGCGTTCGCGCCCAACGGCCGGCACATCGCCTTCATGTCGACCCGCTCGGGCAAGTCGCAGATCTTCATCATGGCCAGAGATGGCAAAAACGTGAAACAGGTAACCAAGTCGGGCAACAACTATCAGCCGGACTGGTCCAAATGACGCGAGGAACCGCACAATGAGATTTCGTCTGCCCTCCTCCACTGCCGCGCTCGTGGTATTGACGGTGTTGACCGTCGCCGCGGCGGCGTGTCACAAGAACAAACCGCCCGTCGTGCGGCCGGCCCCCCCGCCGCCGAGCTCGGGCGCCGCCGGCGAGCGTCCGCCCGCGCCGCCGGAGCCGGTGCCGGAGCCAGCCGTCGTGCCGCCGGAGCCGGTGAAGGAAGACGCGATTGCCTCGGCGTCGCTGGACGATTTGAATCGGAACTCGCCGCTGCAGCCGCTGTTCTTCGAGTACGACAGCAGCGAGGTCAGCGCGGCCGGACAGGCAACGCTCAACGCGGACGCGGCGCTGCTGAAAAAATATCCCACCTGGACGGTGACGATCGAAGGACACTGCGACGAGCGCGGGACCGCCGAGTACAATCTGGCATTGGGCGAGCGGCGCGCCGTCGCCGCGCGAACGTATCTCGTGTCGCTCGGGATTTCGGCCGACCGTTTGCGAACGGTGAGCTACGGTAAAGAGTTTCCGTTCGATCCCGGGCACGACGAGTCGGCGTATGCGAAGAATCGGCGCGCGCATTTCGTGATCACGTCGAAGTAGTGCGCGCAGGCGCCGGGCGAGCGTTCTGTCTGCGAGGTTGTGTATGAGGATCAGATTTTCCGTTGCGCTGCTGGCGGCTGCCCTGGGGATCGCGTTCGCGGCGCCCGCGTCGGCGGCCAACAAAGAACACCAGCAGTTGATGGCCGACATCCGCATGCTGCAGGAACAGTCACAGCAGCTGCAGAACCTGATCGCCCAGCTGGGCGACACGTTGAAGGCGGTGAACGCGCGCCTCGACGATCAGACGAACGTGAACCGCAAGTCGTTCGCCGATCAGAAGCTGATCATCGACACCCTCTCGAGCGATCTGCGCGTCGTCCGGGAGAAGGTCGACGACAACAACGTGCGCGTCGGATCGCTGACGCAGGAAATGGAGTCGCTGCGTCAGACGATGCAGCAGATGAGCGCGCCGCGGATGTCGCCGACCGGCGATCCGTCGGCGCCGGCGGGGCCAACGACCGCGCCGGACGTGCCGGCGCCCAACGGCGCCGCGCCGGCGGCGCCGCCGACCGGCGCTGTCGCGCTCGGTACCTCGCCGCAGCGCGCGTGGGACACCGCCTTCTCGGACTACACGGCCGGTCAGTACGATCTGGCGGTCCTTGGGTTCGATGCGTACATCCGCGATTTCCCGAAATCCGACATGGCCGACAACGCGCAGGTGCTGATCGGCAAATCGTTGATGCTCGACAACAAGTACGACAAGGCCGTCGAGGCGTTCGACAAGGCCATCCGCGCGTATCCCGCCGGCGACGCGATTCCGGAGGCGTACTATCAGAAGGGGCTCGCGCTGCAGCATCTCGGACAGACCGACGCCGCGCGCGACGCGTTCGCGTTCGTCGTGCGCACGTGGCCGAACAGCGACGTCTTCACCCTCGCCAAGCAGAAGCTCGATCAGTTGAAGAAACCTGATTGACGCGCGATCGAGAAATCGCGCCGCGAAGTTGAGGTAGAATTGCGCACGTATGGGAAGCGTCAATAAAGTGATTCTCGTCGGCAATCTCGGACGCGACGCCGAGCTGCGCTACACGCCGGGCGGCGCCGCGGTTTCGACGATCAACATGGCGACCACCGAGGTCTGGAACGACAAGGCGGGACAGAAGCAGGAAAAAACGGAGTGGCACCGCGTCATTCTGTGGGGCAAGTCCGCCGAGTCGCTCAACGAGTACCTGACCAAGGGCAAGCAGATCTACGTCGAGGGTCGGCTGCAGACGCGTCAGTGGGACGACAAGGACGGCAACAAGCGGTACACGACGGAGATCCGCGGCGATCGGATCGTGCTGCTCAGCGGCGGCGGCGGTGGCGGCCGCAGCGCCGGCATGTCGCGCGGCGGCGACGAGATGGGCGGATCGCAAGGCGCCGGCCCGAGCCCGGACCTGTCCGAGCCGCTCACGGACGACGATATACCTTTCTGAGATTTCAGATTTCAGATTTCAGAGTTCAGATTTCAGATTTGAGATTGCCCTGGCGGACGGGAGCCAGGGCCGCACGATTTCAAATGGCTGCGACAGGTTCGCATCCGGCTCTAATCGGGCACTCTGAAATCTGCCTCGGAAATTTCAGCGCTTCTGATCTTCCCGCCCGTACCGATCCTCCAGCCTGACGACGTCGTGCAGTTCCGGCGTGGACACCTCGAAGATGTCGCTGTCCTGGATCGCCGTCATCCGGTGCACGGTCTTCGGCGTGATGTGGACGCGCTCGCCCGGCCGCATCTCGCGCTTCATCAGCGTCTCGCCTTCCTGAATCTCGAACAGCAGCAGCCCCGCGTGCAGGTAGATCGTCTCGTCCTTGAGATTGTGATACTGCAGGCTCAAAGCGTGGCCCGCGTTGACGTGAATCAGCTTGCCCACGTAGCGATCCGTTTTCGCCCAGTGCAGCTCGTAGCCCCACGGCTTCTCGACGCGCGTCATCTCTCCACTCACAGCATCACTCCCTCGTCAGACTGAAACGGCCCAGCGCGGCCAGCAGTTCGTGCTCGATTTCATCCACACTCGGCAACCGCAGGATCCGACGTGCGAGCGCGCGCAGATCGTCGGCGCGCAGATCGGCCAGCACCTGTTTGGCGACGCCGATCGCGCCGGGCGTCATGCTGAACTCGCGCAGGCCGAGGCCGACGAGCAGCGTGAGCAGCGCCGGATCGGACGCCATCTCGCCGCACAGCGACACCGGAATCCGCTGGCGCGCGGCCGCGCGGCGCACCATCAGAATCATCCGCAGAATCGCCGGGTGCAGCGGCTCGTACAGACGCGAGACGCGCTCGTCCGCGCGATCGACGGCCAGGCAGTACTGGATGAGATCGTTGGTGCCGATCGTGAAAAAGTCCACTTCTCTCGCGAGCAGATCGGCGGTGTAGGCGGCGGCGGGAATCTCGATCATCACGCCGATCGGCACCTGCGGCGTCTGCTCGCCGCGCTTCGCCAGATCGGCCGCCGCGGCCGAGACGAGGCGGCGGGCTTCGCGCACCTGCTCGACGCCAGACACGAACGGAAACAGAATCCTGAGGTTGCCATGACGCGCGGCCCGCAGCAGCGCGCGCAGCTGGGGCTGAAACAGCTCCGGCCGCGTCAGGCTCAAGCGGAGGCCGCGCAGCCCCTGCCGGCTCGCGCGCTCCTCATCGGCGACCCACCCGCCCCCCAGCGGTTGATCCGCCGACCGCAGCGCGAGCTGATCTTCGTCCACGTCGAAGGTGCGGACGGTGACGACGCCAGGGGCCATGCCTTCGAGCATGTCGCGGTAGATCTCGTACTGCCGTTCCTCGCTCGCGCTGTCCGCCGGCCCGATGCCGCGCGAGAGCAGGAACTCCGACCGATACAGCCCGATGCCTTCCGCGCCCGCGTAGCGCGCCGCCGCGAGATCGGCGGGAAATTCGATGTTCGCGCCCAGTGTAATCCGCACATCGTCGGCCGTCCGGGCGGGGCGCCGGCGGGCGGCGTCGGCCGCGGCGGCGGGCTGGTGATCGTCCGCGTGATGCGATGCGCGCGCGATCGTCTCCGGATCCGGATCGACGACGACCTCGCTCGCGCTGCCGTCGATCACCACGAGCTGCCCGGGCTGGATCTGCTCGCTGGCGTTGTGCAGCCCGACCACCGCGGGCACGTCGAGCGACCGCGCGAGGATTGCGGTGTGGTACGTGCGGCTGCCGGCGTCGGTCGCGAAGCCGCGCACGCGCGTCCAGTCGACCTGCGCCGCGAGCGACGGCGTGAGCTCGTCGGCGATGATCACCGACGACTCGTCGAGCTCGCGCAGTAAATCGCGGGGCGTCGTCACGCCCTGCCGCAGGTTCATCTTCAACCGGCCGACGAGATCGGAGACGTCGCCTTTGCGTTCCTGGAGGTACGCGTCCGGGACCTCGTCGAAAACGGCGCTGAGCTCGTTGAACACCTGCTGCACGGCCCACTCGGGGTTGACGCGCTGCGTGCGCACGATTTCGGCGGCGCGCGGAACGATCATCGGATCGTCCAGCATCAGGAGCTGGGCGTCGAACAGCGACGCGAGGTCCGGTCCGCGTCGGCGCGCCACGCGGGCGCGAATATCCACGAGCTGCTCGCGCGACCGCTCACGGCTGCGCTCGAGCCGCGCGACCTCGTGATCGAGCCGGCCGGGCGCGATCTGATACCGCAGCACCTGCGCACGCTGAATCAGAATGACCGCGCGTCCGACGACGATGCCCGGCGACACGCCGATGCCGCTCAGGCTGAACATATGTCCTCACCGAAACCGGACGTCACGAGGTTGGCCAACGCGCTCACGGCCTCCTGCTCGTCGGGGCCGTCGGCGCTGATGCGGACGACCGACCCGCGCGCCGCCGCGAGCAGCAGCAGCCCCATGATGCTCTTGCCATCCATCTCGCGTCCATCGCGCCCGACGCGCACGCGCGCCGAAAAGCGCGCCGCCAGGTGCACGAACTTCGCCGCGGCGCGCGCGTGCATGCCGAGCTGATTGACGACGGTGACGTCGCGCGAGGTCATGCGTGAAGCGCCAAGGGTGCTGGCTGCCAAGGCGCCAACGTCCCACGGTGCCATCGTGCTAATGCGTTATTTGCGACGATCACCCTGGCACCTTCATCCCGCGCTCTTACTATCGCCCCTCAGCAGGTCCGACGCCACCCAGATGGCGGTGCGTCCCTGCTCGCCCATTTCGCGCGCCACCGCGAGCAGATCCGACGAGCGCCGCAGTCCCGCGAGCTTGATCAGCATCGGCAGATTCACCCCGGTGATCACTTCGACCCGGTCCTTCTCCAGGAACGTCAGCCCCAGGTTCGACGGCGTGCCGCCGAACATGTCGGTCAACAGCAGGACGCCCTCCTCGCCGCGGACCCGCTCGATCGCCTGCGCGATATCCTCCCGCGCATCGTTCACATCGTCGTGCCAGCCGATTGAGACGGCGGTGAACTGCGGCAGATCGCCGACGATCATCTCGGCCGCGTTCACCAGCTCGTTCGCGAGCTGCCCGTGCGTGACGACGACGACTCCAATCATGCGCGCGACACTCTTTCACGGAGCCACGAAGAGCACGAAATCCACGAAGACATTCTAGCCAAAGTGGTTTCGTTCCTCGTGTTCTTCGTGACTTTGTGATGAAGCGATCGATTATGCATGCGCAATGTCCCGGTGGCGGACGCGCACGCGCGCGCCGTCGATGTCGCCGAGCCCGCGGCGCAGACGCTCCGCAATCATCACCGAACGATGCCGGCCGCCGGTGCAGCCGATGGCGATCGTGAGGTAACTCTTGCCCTCGGCCACATAGTGCGGAATGACGTAGCGCAGATACTCCTCGAGCTTGTCCATGAACTCCTTCGTCGACGGTTCGCTCTCGAGGAAGCGCACGACGGCGCGATCGCGGCCCGTGCGGCGCCGAAGCGCCGGCACGAAATGCGGATTGGGCAGACACCGCACGTCGAAGACGAGATCCGCATCCACGGGCACGCCGTGCTTGTACCCGAAGCTCAGGACGGTGATCACGAGCCGCGCCTGGGATCGATTGCGCGACAGGCTCATGAAGAAATGCCGCAGCTCGTGGACCGTCATGTCGGACGTGTCGACGATCTCGTCGGCCATGTCGCGAATCCGGTTCAGCCGCGCCCGCTCGTCGCGGATGCCCTCGCTCACCGATCGATCAGGCGCCAGCGGATGCGGGCGCCGCGTTTCGCTGAACCGCCGCACCAGCGCGGCATTGTTCGCCTCGAGGAAAATCAACACGGGATTCAGCCGCGGCATCTTGCGCAGGGCGCGAAAGATCGTCGGGAACGACGACAGAAAGCCGCCTTCGCGCACGTCGACGACGATGGCGACTTTGTCGATGTCGCCGCCGGCGCGGAGCGACAGCTTCGCCAAGGTTGGGATCAGCGTCGTCGGCAGATTGTCGACGCAGAAGTATCCGAGATCCTCGAGCGCGCGGATCGCCTGCGACTTGCCCGATCCGGACAGGCCGGTGAGCACGATGAACGGCTGCCCCGCCTTGGCCCCTCGATGGCCGTGCGGCGTCGCCGCGTCGTCGCGCGGTGACGGCGCTGCCGCTTTTCGATTGGCGGTCGAGCGGCGCCTCACCGGCTGCCTCCCGGTTCGAACTCCTCATCGTCATCGTCTGGCGGCGGCGTGGCCTCGACCGCGGGCTCACGCAGAGACCGATCGAGCCGCTCCGCGAGTGCCCGCGCCGGGTGATGCCCCCGGGCCCGCAGGAGCTGATTCCGCGCAGCCACCTCCACGAGGATGGCGATGCTGCGTCCAGGCGCTACCGGCATTTTGATCAGCGGCACCCGCAGCCCGAGGATCTCGTAGAAGTCGTCGTCCAGGCCGAGCCGCTCGTATTCAAACGCCGGATCCCAGCGCTCGAGCCGCACGACCAGCTCGACGCGTTTGGAGGATCGCGTCGATGCGATGCCAAACAGATCCTTGACGTTGATCAAGCCGAGGCCGCGCAATTCCATGTGATGGCGCGTGAGCTCCGGACACGTGCCGATCAGGATCGTTTCCTGGCGCCGTCTGACTTCGACGGTGTCGTCGGCGACCAGACGATGATTGCGGACGATCAGGTCGAGCGCACACTCACTCTTGCCGATGCCGCTGTCGCCGATGATCAGGACGCCCAGGCCCAGAATGTCCATCAGCACGCCGTGGATCACGGTGCGCGCCGCGAGCGAGTCCTCGAGAATCGACGACAACTTCGCGATCGCGGTTGGCGTCGGAATCTGCGTGCGCAGAAGCGGGAGCGACGCGCGCTCCGCCTCGAGTACCAGGTCTGGAGACGCGGCGAAGCCGCCGGTGATCACCACGCACGGAAAATCGTGCGTCAGCGCGAGCCGCATCGCGCGTCCGCGGGCGGCGGCGTCGAGGCTCTCCAGATAACGAATCTCGCTCTCGCCGAAGATCAGGACGCGACCGGGCTTGAGATACTTGTCGAATCCGGCCAGCGCCAGGCCGGTTTTCTGGATGTGAGGGCTGGTGATCGGGCGGTCGAGGCCGTCTCCGCCGGCGAGAAGCTCCAGCGGCAGGCCGAAGGCATCGGATCGGCTGCGCAGCAGCGCGCCGACCGTGACGAAGGCGGTGGACGACATCTCAGTAGATAGCAGTCAGTAGCCAGTAGCCGGTCGTCGGCTACATATCGGTACTAACCAAGGTCAGCTCGCCGCCGCGGCGGTAGAGCACGTTGACGCCGCCGCTGCGCGCATCGCGGAAGATCACGACGGTGTCGCCGAGCGATTCGAGCTCCTCGACGGCCGCTGACACGGTCATCGGCTTGATCGCGTGCTTCACCGTCTGAACGAGGTGCGGAGCGCGCGTCCGGGAGCGGCGCCCCGCCGCGACGCCGGCCGGCTGCACCCGAGACGGAGTCGCAGGCTCACCTGTCTCCTCCAGCGTCACGCCTTTCGCCGGCTGCCGCTTCCGGTCTTTCCACTTGCCTTTGACCTTCGACGCCTGCTGCGACAGCTTCTCGATCGCGCCGTTCATGGCGCCGTCCCAATCGCCGGCGGCGCCGAACCCATGCAGGAACTTCTCGCCGCGCGCATGGAGCGTGATGTCGGCGCGATGCTGCCGCTTCTCGCGCGTGAGCACCGCCTGCGCCGACAGCGCCGTGTCGTGCAGCATCCGTTCGAGCTTGGCGAGTCGTTTTTCGACGAGACGACGGAGACCGGGAGTGATGTCGACGTGGCGGCCGGTGAGTTCGAGTCGCATAGGGTTCGTTCGGCTGAAGCGTTCGCGCTACAGGTCAGTACAACACCTTGCGTTGGTTGGACGTCGGGATCTTGAGCTCCTCGCGGTACTTCGCGATCGTGCGCCGCGCGAGGACGAGCCCCTCTCTCTGCAGGATGTTCACGATCTTCGAGTCGCTCAGCGGCTTGCGCGGATCCTCGTTCTCGATGATCTTCCGAATCCGCTGCTTGATCGTCACCGACGACACGCTCTCGCCGTACGAGCTGCTGATCCCGCTGTGGAAGAAGTACTTCATCTCGAACACGCCCTGCGGCGTGTGCATGTACTTGTTCGTGACGACGCGGCTGACCGTCGACTCGTGCATGCCGATGTCGTTCGCCACGTCGCGCAGCACCAGCGGCCGCAGGTGCTCGATGCCGTGATCCAGGAAATCGCGCTGGAAGTTGATGATGCTGTTGGCGACTTTGTGAATCGTCTTCTGCCGCTGCTCCACCGACTTGATCAGCCACAGCGCGGACCGGAACTTGTCCTTCACGTAGGCGCGCGTCTCGTCCGTGTTGTCGGCGGCGCTCTTGTCCAGCAGCCGACGATACACAGGGCTGATGCGCATCTGCGGCAGCCCGTCCTCGTTCAGCACCGCGACGTACTGCTCCTCGACCTTCACGACGTACACGTCCGGGATCACGTACTGCGACTGTGTCGGATTGAAGCGGCTCCCCGGCTTGGGATCGAGATGACGGATGATCTCGATGTGCTCCTTGAGATCGTCGATCGTCATGCCGAGCTTGCGCGCGATCTCGGGCACCTGATGGTTCTGCAGCAGACGCAGGTGCTCGGTGACGACGCGCTCGGTCGGCGTGCCTTCGAGCCCGAGCTGCCGCAGCTGTAGCAGCAGACATTCCTGCAGATCGCGAGCGGCGACGCCGGTCGGATCGAACCCTTGCACGAGGCGCAGCGCCCGTTCGACGTCGCCGACGGGCCACGGGCCCATGGCCGCCAGCTCCTCGAACGACGCCACGAGGTACCCATCGTCGTCGAGATTGCCGATGATGGCCGACCCGATTTCACGCTGTGACGGCTCGTCGGTCTGCATCGACAGCTGCCACATCAAGTGGTCCGCCAGCGAGCTGGAGGTCGAGAGCGTGTTCTCGATCGGCGGCAGCTCTTTGACTTCCTGCGGCGCGCGGGGACGATAGCCGTCGTCGAGATAGTCGCCGAAAAAGTATTCGTAGTCCTGATCGTCCCAGGTGTCGGTCTTGTTCGCGGCCTGCTCCGCCTCCGTTTTCTCCGGTGTCGGCGCCGCTTCGGCGGGTTGGAGATCCTCGGTCGGCACTTCCTCGAGCATCGGATTCTCGACCATCTCCTGGTTGAGAAGGTCCGAGAGCTCCAGCGTCGACATCGGCAGGAGCTTGATGGCCTGCTGCAGCGACGGCGTGAGGATCAGCTTCTGGACGAGCTTTGTGTGTAGTTTCTGCTGAATGCCCATGTCGCGGTGCGTGCGTCAGCTAAATGATTGGGAAAATTCTACTTGCCCGAACGAGTAATTCGATCCACGCCCTGTCCGCGCGGCGACGAACCTCAGCTAATGCAATTCCTACGCCCAGTTTAGTCCAACCGGAACTCAGTCCCCAGATAAATCCGCCGGACTTCCTCGTCGGCCGCCAGGCTGTCTGGCGTGCCGCTCTTGAAAATCACCCCGCCATGCACGATATAGGCGCGATCGGTGATGCGCAGCGTCTCGCGCACGTTGTGGTCCGTGATGAGCACGCCGATGCCGCGGTCCTTGAGGTGGAAGATGATCTTTTGAATGTCGCTCACCGCGATCGGATCGATGCCGGCGAACGGCTCATCGAGCAGGATGAACTTCGGCGAGATGACCAGCGCGCGCGTGATCTCGGCGCGGCGGCGCTCACCGCCCGACAGCGTATAGGCGGGCGACTGCGCCAGCGGGGTGAGATTCAGTTCCGCCAGCAGCTCGCGCAGGCGCGTGCGCCGCTCGGCGGGATCGAGCGGCATCGTCTCGAGGATCGCGAGGATGTTCTGTTCGACCGTGAGCCCGCGGAAGATCGACGGTTCCTGCGGCAGGTACCCGATGCCCTTGCGCGCGCGGATGTACATCGGGTCGTCGGTGACGTCGTGGCCGTCCAACTCCACGCGTCCGGAATCCGGCGCGGTGAGTCCGACCGTCATGTAGAACGTCGTCGTCTTGCCGGCGCCGTTCGCACCGAGGAGACCGACGATCTCGCCCGACGTCACCTCCAGGTTGACGCCGCGCACGACGGTACGGCCGCCATACGATTTGGTGAGATTGTGCGTGCGAAGGGTGGCCATTCAGCGAACGACACCTGACATGGCTGATGGCTGATGGCTGATGGTCATGGTCGCCCGATCGCTGATCGTCATGGTCGCCCGACGGCTGATGGTCATGGTCGATGGGCGAATGCCCAGGAGTACGGACACAACTGACGCGACACTCTCACCATCATCCGATCGCCGATGTCCATTGGCCATCGGCCATCAGAGAAGGCTCAGGGGCACGTGCCTCCCCCTTTGGTCTGCGTGCGGAACCCTTTGCCGTCGACGACGATACTATCGGTGGCTTTGTGGAAGATCAACGTGCCGCCCGTGGTTTCACGGCCGCACTGATCGACGATCTTCACCGGGCGTCCGGTCACCACGTACTGCTCGTCGGCGGCCGTGTACGTCAGGTGGACGCCCGTCGTCGTGCGGCTCTGTTCCCGCAGCGTCATGGTGTTCGCGTCGTCGTGCGATTCGGCCCGTTCGACCTCGTCGCCCGACGGCTTCAGATACAGCTCGATCTTCGCGGCCGTCATGTCGCCCTGCGGACCGCTCATGTGCGCGTCGCCCGTGTACGTGGCGCGGCGCTGCGCGTCGTCGTATTTGAACGCGTTCGCGGTCGCAATCGAGCGCACCCGCTCCTTCTTCTTCGTATCGTCGCTGGTCTGCTCGAGCATCGTGGTCGTGGTGACCGGGCCGGTCGCGCTGAGATCGCCCGTCTTGTCGTCGATCGTGATCGACGCGCCCTTCACCGACGTGTCGCTTTGCCAGAGCTGCGCGGCGCCCGTGTACGTCGCCCGCGACGCCGTACCGTCGTAGTCGAGCGCGTTCGCCGTGACGTTGACCGGCTGATCCTGTTTGAGCATCGACGGGAGCTTGCCTCCACCCGGCGCATCCTGCTTTAACGGCTGCAGTTCGCTTTTGACGTTGCCCGCGGCCTTCATCTTCGGGCCGGCGAGCGTCACGTCGATGTGCGTCGCGTCGATTTTGATCTGCTCGTTCACGACATGCGGTGTGCGGTTGGCCGTGTCGGTGCCGCTCAACTCGAGCGTGCCCTTGGCGACCAGGTACCGCGCCTCGGCCGCGTTCGCCGCCATCGAGCCCTCTTCGAACCGGACGTGACGCGAAAATTTCGCATCGTCTATCTCGCCCATGCCGGGCGTGAGCACGACGTCCAGCACCTCGGACTTCGCCGCGCGATTGACGTTCGGGCCGTGCTCCCGGTAGTCCACCACGCCGGTGAACCGCGCGTGCGTGAGCCCGTGGCTCGCGTCGCCCTTCGCGGTGAGGTCGTCGGCGTGAACGGTGCGCGCGGCCGCCCCGGCGTCCGCCGGAAACGTGAGCAGGACGTTCTGATGGCCCGACAGCGCGGTTGGCGTCGAGCCATCCGGCGCAAGCGTGATATCGATCGTCTGCGCCGTGATTTCGCGTCCGGGCTTGCCAGCGTCTCCCGCCAGCTTCAGCACCGAATTGCCGGTGATCAGCGCGTGCTGCAGCACGTCGCCGGTGCCGGCGTACTTCAGCGTCATCGCGTCACCGGTGAGCGCCTCGAGGCCGCCCGCAGCGGCGTTCGATCCGCTGATGCGCGCAGCGCCGTGCAGATCGATCGACTCGACGTGATTGCTGTCGGGCGTGAGGATCGCGACGCCGTTGTCGGCCTCGATCATCTGGCCGGCACGCTGCAGGTGCATGCTGCGCTCGAAGCGCACGACGTGGTCGCGCCGCGCGAACGTCGCCGCGCCGGAGCTGATCGCGAGTTCGCCGCCTCCCTGCGCATCGGCCGCCACCCGCACCACGGCCTGATCCAGAATCGCCAGCGCGTCGGCATTCTTGTCGTACGTCATGCCGATGCCGCTGCCGGTGAGCCGTGCGCGTGCGAACGTGACCGGTCCCGTGGCGCGGACCATCCCGTCGCTCTGCGTATACGTGGCGTGCTCGGTACTGGCAGTCAAGCCATCGCTCGCGGCGAGCCGCACGTCGCCGTCGAGACGCATGACCGCCTCGTTCTGCTCGAGTTGTCCGTTCTGCCCGGTGATCGTGAAGGTGCGGCTGCCGTTCTTCTCGACGCTGACGACCTTCACGCCGATCATCTTCGTCGAGCCATCGCTGTAGGTGAGCTGCCGCTGGTAGTCGATGCTCACATCCTCACGCGCCGAACTGAATCGGACGATGTGCCCGGCCAGACTCTCGACCATCGCACCCGGCTCGGTATGCACGACGGGGACAGCGGCGGGCGCCGTCCGGCGTCTGAACGAGAACGTCAGCGCGATCGCGAACACGATCGCGAACACGCCGATCGCCAGGCGCGCGCGCCGCAGCCACTTCATGGGGCAGCCCTGAGATCGGCGAGCGTCAGCTCGACGTACGTCTCGCCGTTGTACTGATTCTGCTCCAGCGAAAACGCGACGTCGAGGGCGGCTCTGTGCTCGGTGAGGTACTCGTGCTTCTCGGCGGCGCGCCACGCGATCGCGCGGAAAATGCGCCCCTCCTGCTTGAGCGACATCTTCAGGTGGCGCTCCTTCAGCTTCCGCGGACCGTCGACGATCTCGACGCCGCGCGCGGCGAACACCGGCCGCGGATTGCCGGCGCCGAACGGCGCGAGCGCCGCCACGCCGGCGGCCACTCCGCCCGTGATGCTGCGGAACGTCAGATCGCCGTCGACGCGCAGCCGCGGCACGAGGTCGTCGGGCCCAAGGGTCTCGTCGGCGACGGCGTTGACGGCGGCGCGCAGTTCGCGAATCCGCGAGGCGTCGAGCGTCAGCCCCGCGGCCTGCTTGTGACCGCCAAAACGCTGGAGCAGCGGTGCGCACCGCTCGAGCGCGCCGAGCATGTCGAAGCGTGAGATGCTGCGGCACGATCCCTGCGCCACGCCGTTCTCGATCGACAGCACGATCGCCGGCCGGTGAAACGCGTCCACGAGCTTCGATGCGACGATGCCGATCACGCCGCGATGCCAGCCGTCGCCGGCGACCACGAGCACGGTGCGCGCGCCCACGTCGGGATCGGTCGTGACGATCTTCTTCGCGGCCGCGACGATGTCGGCTTCTTCCTCCTGCCGCCGCACGTTCTCGCCATCGAGCTGCAGTGCGAGCGCCCGCACATCGTCGCCCAGCGCCTCGTCGCTGGCGAGCAGCAGACGGGCGGCGATGTCGGGGGTGCTCATGCGTCCCGCCGCGTTGACGCGCGGCGCGAGCATGAACGCGATATGAAAGCTGTCGATGGTCTTGCCGGCGAGGCCGCAGACGTCGAGCAGCGCGCGCAGCCCCACCTTGTGCGGCCCTTTCGTCAGCAGGTCGAGGCCGAGCTTCGCGATCACGCGGTTCTCGCCCACGAGCGGCACGACGTCCGCGAGCGTGCCGATCGCCGCGACCTTGATGAACCCTGGGAGCCAGCTCCCGCGGCCGGCCTTCTCCAGCAGCGCCTGCACGAGCTTCAGCGCGACGCCGACGCCGGCGAGATATTTATCGGGATACGGGCAGTCGCGGCGCTTCGGATTGATCACGGCGAACGCCGGCGGCAGCTCGGCGTCCGGCTCGTGGTGATCGGTGATGATCAAATCGACGCCCAGCGCACGCGCGCGCCGCGCGGCATCGTCGCCGCGGATGCCGCAGTCGACCGACACGATCAGCGCGACGCCGTCGGCGTGCAGCCGTTCGACGGCCGACGGCTGCAATCCGTAACCGTCCTTCAGCCGCTCGGGAATGAAGTGAACGACATCGGCGCCGAGCATCTCGAGCGCACGGCGCAGAATCACGGTGGACGTGATGCCGTCGACGTCGTAGTCACCATGGATCGCGACGCGCTCCTTGCGCGCGATCGCACCGAGGATGCGATCGACGGCGATGCGCATGTCGGCGAGCCGCATCGGATCGTGCAGGTGCGCGAGGGCCGGGTTGAGAAAGCGCGCGGCCAGCTCCGGGTCGTCGAGTCCGCGCTGACAGAGGAGCCGCGCGACGATCGGCGAGACGCCAATCGCCGCCGCGAGCCGCTCCGCGGCCGCATCGTCGCAGGCGGTGAGGTCCCAG
>Ga0207657_10001145_pt1 | contig 28192 bp, 25 predicted proteins | sample KBSC33metaG_FD_184316 | JGI IMG/M metagenome (GOLD analysis project Ga0207657, IMG submission 184316) | Corn rhizosphere microbial communities from Kellogg Biological Station, Michigan, USA - KBS C3-3 metaG (SPAdes) (version 2) | ecosystem: Host-associated > Plants > Roots > Rhizosphere > Soil ...
GAAGAATTCATGGTTCGATAGCTGGCGTTGCTCCGATGCCGTGACGCTGGTTTCGCCATCCTCGGGATAGAGGAAGATCAAGTCGATGTCCGAGGAAACATTCAGCTCGCCGCCACCAAGCTTGCCCATACCGAGCACGATCATTTCCTGCGGCTCACCCGACTCGCGCCCGATCGGAACGCCGTGCGCTTGCGTCATTTCTTCCGACAATGCCGCAAGATGGCCGCGCACGGCGAACTCGGCGAACTCCGTTATTGTCCTCAGTACCTCATCCAAGTCGGCGCGACCGGACAGATCCCGTTCGATCAGGAGGGCAATCACCAGGTTGCGCACCCGGCGCATTGCCCGTGTCAACGGTAATCCCGCCTCGGTTTCCTTTTGTAAAAGATAGGCAAAAGTCGCCGGCGTCATGGATAATCCGGCAAGATCGGTTACCATGCCTGCACGGGCAGGGTCGGCATTGCGCCATCGCGCATAGAACCGCGAAGCAAGGTCGCTGGTCAAAAGGGACTGTGTCACAGTATCGGGAATGTAGTCAGGGGAGAATTCGCCCGGTCCTGGTCGGCTGGTGTCAGAGTCCTGGACAAGCTGCCATGCAGGCGAGTCGATTGCATTTTGAATCTATTTTACGCTGGTGCTTCTCTGATTGATGTCAACCGACCAAATCGCGACGAAAAATACAACTGATCGGTTATCCGCATGCTGGCAGGCGATTCGGGGAGCGTATCGGAAGCTTGACGGAACTACCCGCCGTACGTTCAGCATGTTGCTCAAGGTACTGCTGGTCATCTACTTCCTTTTCTGCGCGTTGGTGTTGACGTTGCGCTACATCGTCTTGCCCCATATCGACAATTACAAGCCCGACATCGAGCGTTTTGCATCGCAAGCCATCGGCAACAAGGTTACGGTTGCTACCATCGACGCATCCTGGACAGGATTCTGGCCGAAGCTATCGCTGCACAACGTGGCGATCCATGACAAGTTCGGCAACAAGGCGCTCAAGCTGCCCGAAGTGTCTGCGACTTTATCGTGGCTGTCGGTGCCGTTTGGCGAACTCAGGTTGCATCATCTCGAAATCGATCGTCCGGACATGGACGTGCGGCGCGATGCCGACGGCAAGCTCTATGTGGCCGGTATTTATATCGATACCGGCAAGAGCGGCGATGGCAAGGGCCTGGATTGGGTGCTGTCGCAGCGCGAAATCGTGATCCGCGACGGCCGCCTGCGCTGGAATGATGACAAGCGTGCAGCACCCGAACTCGTGCTGGATGAGGTCAACTTTATGTTGCGCAACCAATGGCGGCACCATCGTCTGGCTCTGAAAGCGAAACCGCCTGCGACTTTTGCAGCGCCAATCGATGTGCGTGCAACATTCAATCACCCCGCCTTCACGCATCGCATTTCAGATGCCATGCGCTGGAAAGGCGAGCTATACGCAGATCTGCGCGATACCGACCTTGCGGTATGGCAGGCCTACTTCGATTATCCGATCGAGGTGCGGCAGGGGAAAGGTTCAGTGCGTGCCTGGCTGAATTTCGACCATGCCAAAGTCGCCAACTTCACATCCGATCTGACCTTGTCGAACGTTTCAGCCCGTATCGGCAAGGACTTGCCGATGATGAATCTTGTCGAGGTTTCAGGCCGCGTCTCAGTACGCGAGGAATTCAATCTGCACAGCCAGGACAGCGCTCCCACCTTCGGCGCCAACGGCCATGCGATCTCGCTGACGGACTTTTCTCTGCGCACCGATGATGGCCTGTTCCTGCCGCGCACGACCATCAACGAAAGTTTCACACCGGCCAAGAACGGCCGCCCCGAAAAAACCGAAATCAACACCAAATTGCTTGACCTGCACACTCTGGCCGAACTGGTCGAGCGACTGCCATTGCCACCGGCACAGCGGCAGATCCTGGCCGATTTTTCACCGCGCGGCATCTTGCGCGATTTTTCCGCGCAATGGCAGGGTTCCTATCCGGCGATATCCGCATACAGCCTCCAAGGGCAATTCGAAGGCTTGTCGCTCAATGCGCAACTGCCGCGTCCCGCACTCCCGAAGACGACCGCCGGCCCGGCACAAGCTGCCGTGCCCGCCATCCCAGGTTTTGAAAACCTGACGGGGAGTGTCGATGCAAATGATCGGGGCGGCAGTTTCAGCCTTGCCTCCGACAAGCTGAAGCTGCAACTGCCCGGTTATTTCGCCGAACCGACGATGCCTTTCGACCGTTTGCAGATGCAGGCTAGCTGGGAGTTCCAGAAGCAGAACCGTTTGCTGTTCGAAGTGCGCAAGATGGAATTCGTGCAGGAAGGATTGTCCGGTAGCTTCTCGGGCAAGCATGTGATGTCGCTCAACGCATCACCCGGCAAGCCGCACGGTAATATCGACGTCACAGGTCGGCTCGACGGACTGGAACTGCAGAACATAGACAAGTACTTGCCACTGCAGACGCCACCCGGATTACGCGAATGGCTCACCGGCGCTTTGGTGGGGGGCACTGTACACGACGTGAAACTGAAGCTGAAAGGCGATCTCGAACATTTCCCTTTCCATGGACCTCACCCGGCAAACAGGAGCAAGAGTGAATTCGTCATCGCCGGCAGGATCGAGGATGGCAAACTCAACTATGCGCCGGGCCACTATGGCAAGGACGGCAAGTCACCGATGTGGCCGCTGATCGAGGAGATCGACGGCACCATCAATTTCGACCGGACGCGCATGGAGATTCAGGCGCATAGCGGGAAAACCTCCGGTGTGGCCGTGTCGAACGTGAAGGCAGTCATACCTGACTTGTCCGCTCATAATTTGCAGTTGACAGTCGATGGTGAGGCGGATGGTCCGCTGCAGGAATTTTTGCGCTTTACCAGAGAAAGTCCTGTTGACGAATGGATCGCGCAGTTCACCGAAGAGACCAAGGCAAGCGGCAATGCCAGGCTCGCGCTCAAGTTGCAGATGCCGCTCGCGAATCTGCATGACACAAAGGTCAAGGGAACACTGCAGTTTGCGGGGAACGCTGTCACGTTACGTACTATCATGCCGCCGCTATCGTCAGCCAATGGCAAGCTTGAGTTCAACGAGAAGGGCTTCAACTTGAATGGAGTTCACGCAAGCTTCCTCGGCGGTCCTGTTGCCATTTCAGGCGGGACTCAGCGCGACGGCAACATCGTCGTCAAGGCCGAGGGTGCCCTGACGGCCGATGGCGTGCGTAAGACATATACTGCGCCGAAAATCCAGAATTTCACCGAACGCATCAGTGGTAGCGCACGCTATGCCACAACAATACGTGTACGCAACAAGCATCCGGAAGTCGTCGTCGAATCTAACTTGGCGGGCATCGGGCTGGACTTTCCCGCGCCGTTGCGCAAGGCGCCGAGCGAAAGCCTGCCGCTGAAATTCGAAATGATCGGGCTGCCATCAACGGACCAGGCGTTGGTGCGCGATGAAATCAGGCTCTCTCTCGGTTCGGCCATTGCAACACGCTACGAGCGTCAGAAGGGTACGGGCAAGGATGCCCAGTGGCGGGTGGTACGAGGCGGTATCGGCGTCAATGTCGCGCCGCCGCAGCCCGACTTCGGCCTGGTTGCCAACGTCAGCTTGAAGTCACTCAACATTGATGCTTGGCGTCACGTGCTCGCCTCGACTACAACTGCGGACCGCCAGCAGGAGGGGCAGCCGGATGCGTTATCGATTTCCCAGTACATTGAACCGGAGGTGCTGGCTGCGCGCGCCAACGAGTTGATTCTCATGAACAAGAAGCTTGACAACGTCGTGGCTGGTGCTTCGCATCAGAAGGGAATGTGGCAGGCCAATATTGATTCCGACCAGGCATCGGGCTACGTCACTTGGTATGAGGGATCATCCGGACAAGGATTCGGAAAGGTCACGGCGCGGTTAGCTTCGCTTGTTATTCCGAAGGCGGCAGCGTCCGATGTCAGCGACCTGCTGGAAGGCAGGAATGCCGCTACGCAAATTCCCGCGCTTGATATCGCGGCCGAGAACTTCGAATTGTTCGGCAAGAAGTTTGGCCATCTCGAACTCGTGGCCAACAATGCGCGTGGCCCTGCCGGGAGTGAGTGGCGTATCAACAGGCTGTCGATGGTTAATGCCGATGCCGAGTTCAATGCATCCGGCAAATGGATCAGCCGGGATGGCGATAGCAATATCACGAATCTGAATTACACGCTGAATATCGTCGATGCCGGCAAGCTGCTCGACCGCTTCGGTTTTGCCAATGTCCTGCGTGGCGGCAAAGGCAAGATGGAGGGCGATCTCAATTGGAAGGGGTTGCCATTTTCGCTCGATATTCCCAGCTTGTCAGGGCAGTTCAATCTCGACATCGCTTCCGGCCAGTTCCTGAAGGTGGACCAGTCCGCCGCCAAGCTGCTTGGCGTGTTGAGCCTGCAGGCCTTGCCGCGGCGCTTGGTGCTCGATTTTCGCGACATCTTCTCCGAAGGCTTCGCCTTCGACGGCATCACGGCCAACGCAAGCATTGCGCAAGGCGTGGCAAAAACGGATAACTTCAAGATGCGCGGCGTCGCTGCCACGGCTTTGATCGATGGCAGTGCCGATATCGCCAAAGAGACGCAAAATCTGCATGTGGTTATCATTCCCGACATCAATGTCGGCACGGCCTCGGTAGTGTACGGCCTGGCAGTGAATCCGGTTATTGGCGTTGGCACCTTCCTGGCGCAATTGTTCTTGCGTGATCCTCTGGCCAAGGCATTCACTTTCGAGTATCAGGTCACCGGACCGTGGAAGGAGCCGGTGGCGACGAAGTTGGTTCGCAAGCATGAAAATTCCGGGCGCGGCAATGTCGCCGAGCCTGGTTCAAACGGGTGAGAGCATGACAATGGACGCAATGAAAGTGGCAGCAGTACAGTTGGTATCGACACCGGTGGTCGAAGAGAACATCGCGACGACAAGGCGCCTGGTCGAACAGGCTGCCCAGCAGGGCGCGCAGCTCGTACTGTTGCCCGAATACTGGCCCGTCATGGGTATGCGTGAAGAAGACAAGCTTGTGCACGCCGAACCCGAAGAGGGAGGGCCGATTCAGCAGTGCATGTCCGACATGGCGCGCTCGCATGGCATATGGTTGATCGGCGGTACGTTGCCGATGGTCTCACCGGAAGACGGTAAGGTGCTGAATACGACCTTCGTCTACGATCCGTCGGGCAAGGTAGTCTGCCGTTACAACAAAATTCACCTGTTCAGTTTCACTAAGGGCGCGGAATCGTATGACGAGGCGCGCACCATTGTTCACGGCAGCAGCGTGACAAGCTTCGAAGCACCCTTCGGCAAAGTAGGGCTGTCCGTCTGCTACGACTTGCGTTTTCCCGAGCTCTACCGTGCTCTAGGCAACTGCACGCTGATCGTGATGCCAGCAGCATTCACCTATACGACCGGCAAGGCGCATTGGGAAGTTCTGTTGCGCGCACGCGCCATCGAGAATCAGTGCTACGTGCTGGCGGCTGCACAGGGTGGGCATCATCCGAATGGACGGCGCACCTGGGGCCACAGCATGCTGGTTGACCCTTGGGGCGAGGTGAAGAATATGCTGCCGCAAGGCGAAGGAATTGTTGTTGGCGAGATCGAATTGTCCCACTTGCAAAGTGTGCGGGAGAGCCTGCCTGCACTGAAGCATCGCAAACTGTAAGTCCTATTTCTGCTTGACCGACATGGTTTCTCAGCAAGAGCACGTCTGCCGGGCAGATGTTCTACAATCTATTCATCTTTTTCCTGCTTCCCGTCGCGGCGGTTGCCGCTGAAAGCGATATTGCACAACATGAAACCATTCGAACCCAATCTCCAGACGCTGGCCCAAGCGCGCGACTTGTTGCTGACACCGTTCGGGCTGGACGAATCCCGGCTTACCAATGCATTGAGCACCATTTTTACCCACCGTGTCGATTACGCCGACTTGTATTTCCAGTTCACTAAGAATGAGAGCTGGAGCCTGGAAGAAGGTATCGTCAAGTCCGGCAGCTTTTCGATCGACCAGGGCGTAGGTGTGCGCGCAGTGTCGGGCGACAAGACGGCATTTGCGTATTCCGACGATATCTCCGAACGCGCCTTGCTCGAAGCTGCCGAAGCCACACGCACGATTGCACGCCAGGGAGCCGGCAAGGTCAAGGTCGCGCAATCCATCGAACCCGTCGGCGGCCGCTCGCTCTACCTGCCGAACGATCCGCTTGCGTCGCTTGACGCCACCGAGAAGGTCCGGCTGCTCGAAAAGATCGAACGCATTGCCCGCGCCAAGGATCCGCGTGTAGTGCAGGTGATGGCAGGCTTGGCGGGCGAATACGATGTGGTGTTGGTGGTGCGCAGCGATGGCGTGCTGGCTGCCGATGTCAGACCGCTGGTACGCATTTCCGTCACCGTCATTGCGGAACAGAACGGACGGCGCGAGATGGGCTCCGGCGGCGGAGGCGGCCGCTACAACTTCGGCTATTTCACTGACGAATTGCTGGAACAGTATGTGACCGAAGCGGTCGATGCAGCGCTCGTCAATCTCGACGCTCGGCCTGCGCCAGCCGGCCCGATGACGGTTGTGCTCGGCCCCGGTTGGCCCGGCGTGCTGCTGCATGAAGCGATCGGTCATGGTCTCGAAGGAGACTTCAACCGCAAGGGTTCAAGCACCTTCTCGGGACGCATCGGCGAGCGCGTTGCCGCCAAAGGCGTGACCGTGGTTGACGACGGCACGCTTGCTAACCGCCGTGGTTCATTGAACATCGACGATGAGGGCAACCCCACGCAGTGCACGACGCTGATTGAGAATGGCATTCTGCGCGGCTACATTCAGGACTCGCTGAATGCGCGTTTGATGAAAATGCCGGTTACCGGCAATGCGCGGCGCGAGTCTTATGCCCATCTGCCAATGCCGCGTATGACCAATACTTACATGCTTGCAGGCGATCACGATCCGGCGGAAATTATTGCTTCCGTCAAGAACGGTCTCTATGCGGTGAATTTCGGTGGAGGCCAGGTCGATATTACAAACGGCAAGTTCGTCTTCTCCGCCAGCGAGGCTTACATGATCGAGGACGGCAAGGTGACCTATCCGGTGAAAGGGGCAACCCTGATCGGCAACGGCCCTGACGTGCTCAATCGTGTCGCCATGATCGGCAACGACATGTGTCTCGACAGCGGTATCGGCGTATGCGGCAAGGAGGGGCAGAGTGTACCGGTGGGCGTTGGCCAGCCGACCTTGCGCATCGACGGCTTGACGGTGGGCGGTACTGCATAAGTCGTTTTGCAGCGATCGGCAACGATATTGTTGACGGTCGCTGCTTGCCAAATTGCGTGATTTGCTGCACTATGGGCCCGTTTAGCCCAAAAAATTCGTAAATCCATGTCTTTCGTGCGCTTTTACTTTCATTTTTACTTTAGCTATCCCAGCCCGACGGCGGTGGAGAAGCGGTAAGCGTGCGAAAAAAGAGCCCAGACCGAATTCCTTGAAAAAACCGCCAGAAATGGCGGTTTTTTTATTTGTACAGTTTGCATTGACTTGATCGGAGATAACCATGCCACGCACAGACGACCTTCGCATACGTGAGATGAAAGAGCTGATTCCGCCATCGCACTTGATACGCGAGTTCTCCTGCACGGAAAAGGCCTCGAACACCGTATCGAGCGCGCGCAATGCCTTGCATCGCATTCTGCATGCCCAAGACGACCGGATCATGGTCGTGATTGGTCCGTGCTCGATCCATGATCCCAAGGCTGCAATGGAGTATGCACGTCGTCTGCTTGAGCAGCGTGAGCGCTTCAGCGCCGACCTGGAAATCGTGATGCGCGTCTATTTCGAAAAACCGCGCACCACAGTCGGCTGGAAGGGTCTGATCAACGATCCTTACATGGACAACAGCTTCCGTATCAATGACGGTCTGCGCATGGCGCGCGAACTCTTGCTGAACATCAATGAACTCGGCTTGCCTGCCGGCACGGAATTCCTCGATGTCATTAGTCCGCAATACGTTGCCGATTTGATTAGCTGGGGGGCAATTGGCGCTCGTACTACCGAATCACAGGTGCACCGCGAGCTTGCCTCCGGTTTATCTTGCCCGGTTGGTTTCAAGAACGGCACCGACGGCAATGTGAAGATTGCCATCGATGCAATCAAGGCAGCATCACAGCCTCACCATTTCCTGTCCGTGACCAAAGGCGGTCATTCCGCGATCGTTTCCACCAGCGGAAACGAAGACTGCCATATTATCCTGCGTGGCGGAAAAGCTCCTAACTATGATGCGGCTAGTGTCGATGCCGCCTGCAAAGATATTGCAGCCAGCGGCCTTGCATCGCGTCTGATGATCGATGCCTCGCACGCCAACAGCTCGAAGAAGCCGGAAAACCAGGTGCCGGTATGTGCTGATATCGGACGGCAGATCGCGGCGGGCGATACCCGAATTGTTGGCATTATGGTGGAGTCTCATCTTGTCGGCGGTCGTCAGGATCTGGTTGCAGGCAAGGAGTTGACCTATGGGCAATCGATCACAGACGGCTGCATCGATTGGGATGCGAGCGTGGAGGTGCTGGAAGGTTTGGCGGGAGCGGTCAGGCAGCGTCGCCTGGCGGATGTGGAGTAGTCCTTCCTTGCTGTGGAGCGGCGAGATTCACCTTTCTGGAATGCGATCCGTTTGCTATAAATCAGACAGATTCAGCGATTCAGTATTTCCAGCGGAGGTAATCATGCGCCGCAGACTTTATTTCATGCTGCCTGACGTATCCAGTGCACGTGCCTTGCTCGACGAGCTGTTGCTTGCTCGCATTGAGGAAAGGCGTATGCATTTCTGGGCGAAGGATGGTACGCCGCTTCCTGATATGCCGGAGGCAAGCTTTTTGCAGAAGACCGATCTGGTCCACGGTGTTGAATCAGGCATCGTGGTTGGTGGAGGGATCGGCGTGATTCTCGGCATCCTGTTGGTACAGTTTCCACCCGATGGGCTTCAGCTATCGACCATGGTGGTTCTTGCGACCGGCCTGACGGGTGCACTGTTCGGTGCCTGGGTATCCGGTATGGTCGCCGCTGCCATTCCGAATTCGCGCCTGAAAAGTTTTCTGGGTGGGATTGAAAAAGGGCAAGTCCTATTGATGGTCGACGTGCCGTTCAAACGTATTGCGGAAATCGAGGCCCTGATCGCCAAGCGTCACCCTGAAATCCGTTATGGCGGCATGGAGCCGCACATTCCGGCATTTCCTTAAAAACGCTTCGTCAGCACCATCTGTTCTCCCTCGCGCCGCATTTCCGTGCGATTCAGGAAGGACATGCCGAGCAGGATGAAGGGGAGTCCCTGTTCCTGTACCACTGCATCGATCTGATGCACTTCGATATCGCCAATCTTCACGGAATCGAGCTTTACCAGGTAGGCTGTTACTGCACCATTGGCCGTGTTCACATATGCCGGACGGCCGCTCTTGTAATCGATGCCGAGACGCGCGGCGTCTGCCGCCGGTAGTGCGACCATGGTGGCGCCGGTATCAACTAGCATGTGCGTCGTGCTGCCGTTGATTTGCCCTTGTGCGACGAAATGCCCTCGACCGTCCGCAGTCAGCGTCACGCTTGCTCGGCTTGTCGGAGCACTGCGGCTGACATATTCGCCAATCATGATCGTCTGGCGCTTGCCATTGATTTCTATCGTGGCGCTCGAATCACTTGCGGCGACTAACCGAATACCGCTGCTGATAGCAGCCCCGACCGCATAAGTCTTGGGCGTCCCGCCATCGACCACCAATACCGCCTTGTTAGGAAAGAGGCCGACTACGCCAATATTGGCTGCTGTGGCGCTGCCCGCACAAATCAGCAGGGCAGCGATGGAGGGGATACGCACGATGCCTGTCAGTCGCGGAAATTGTTGAATTCCAGAGGCAAGTCGGTGACTTCCTTGCGCAGCAGGGCGATTGCTGTCTGCAGGTCGTCTCGTTTGGCGCCAGACACACGGACCGCATCGCCCTGAATGGCTGCCTGGACCTTCATCTTGCTGTCCTTGATGAGGCGCACGATCTTCTTGGCTGCGTCGGACTCAATGCCGTTGCGGATCTTGATGACCTGCTTGACCTTATCGCCGCCAATTTTTTCCACTTTACCGATATCGAGGAAACGAACGTCGACGTTACGCTTGACCATTTTCCCGGTCAACACGTCTCTCACCTGGTTGAGTTGGAAGTCGCTGTCGGCATAAGCGGTCAGTTCCCGCTCTTTCTGCTCGACGCGCGCGTCGGTGCCCTTGAAGTCGAAACGGGTGGAAATTTCCTTGTTCGATTGATCGACCGCGTTCTTGACTTCGACGAGATTAGCTTCGCAAACGACGTCAAAGGATGGCATGGCTGTTCTCTCTGCTTTCTATGTCTGTAGGGAAATGCGGCCCATGATCTGATTGGGCCTGTTATGCTTTGGTCAATCGATCATTCTAACGGACAAAAAACCGAGTGCCTAGACAGCGCTCAGACTATAATCCCAGCGCTATGACGGCCCAACTTCCATTGCAATTCGACTTCTCCCTGCAACCCTACAACACCTTCGGCATAGAAGCGAAGGCGCGTGCCTATCTTGAGATATCGTCAATCGATATGCTCAGGCAGGCAAGGGAAGATACTGCGCTTGCGGCCATCCCGCGCCTGATTCTCGGCGGCGGCAGCAATATTCTGTTGACCCGCGACTTCGACGGGGTGGTGCTGCACATAGGCTTGAAGGGGGTAGCAATCGTCGGTGAAGATGAGGAAGCGACTTACGTCAGGGCTGCCGCAGGAGAAAACTGGCACGCATTTGTGCAATGGACGCTGCAGCACGGCCTCGGCGGTCTGGAAAATCTTTCCCTTATTCCTGGCAGCGTTGGTGCCGCACCCATTCAAAACATCGGCGCTTACGGCGTGGAACTGAAGGATCGTCTGCATTCGCTGTCAGCATTTGATTTCGATACAGGTGAGATCGTCGTCCTCGACAAGGTGGCATGCCGCTTCGGCTATCGCGACAGTGTGTTCAAGCATGCGCTGCGCGAACGTGCCGTGATTCTCGATGCCACCTTCGCCTTGCCTAAACGCTGGCAACCCCATACGCAGTACGCAGATGTGGCCGCAGAACTTTCAGCACGTGGAATTGATGCGCCGAGCGCACGCCAGATCGCCGATGCCGTTATTGCCATTCGCAGGCGCAAGCTGCCGGATCCTGCTCTGATCGGCAACGCTGGCAGCTTCTTCAAGAATCCGGTCGTCCCGGCTGCACAGCGCAATGCGTTGCTTGAACGTCATCCGACACTGGTAAGCTATGCGCAGCCTGAAGGTAGCTACAAGCTTGCTGCTGGTTGGCTGATTGATCAATGCGGATGGAAGGGAAGGTCGCTCGGTGCGGCAGGCGTGTACGAAAAGCAGGCGCTGGTGCTTGTTAATCGTGGTGGCGCTGCCGGAAAGGAAATCGCCGCCTTGGCGGCGGCGATTCAGTCGAATGTGCGGGCGAGATTCGGTGTGATGCTGGAACCCGAGCCCGTTTTCATTTGACTGCCCCAGATTCTCAGGCTGCCACGAAGTGGCAGACGTAATCCAGCGTTTCCAGCGTTTCGATATCGAAACTCGAATTGCCCGGAACGTTGAAGCTCTGGCCGCCTTCGTAAATCTTCCAGGTTTCTTCACCCTTTAAGCGAATACGGCATTTCCCTGTATTCAGTTCCATGATTTCCGGAGCGCCGGTATTGAAAGTCAGGGACGACGGGAAAATCACGCCGATGGTTTTCCTGGTGCCGTCGGCAAACAGTACAGTGTGAGAAACACACTTGCCGTCGAAGTAGATGTTGGCCTTCTTAACGACGGAAACGTTGTCGAATTGTGTGGTCATGGTGTCGTGTTCGGTCATTATTGGTCGCCGTTTTTGCCGAGGCGTGGCAGCGCAACTGATGAGTTTGCATTCAACAAGCCGACTTTGCTGTAGATGCCAAGTTTTTCGCGCGTGTCGGTGATGTCCAGGTTGCGCATCGTCAGTTGTCCGATACGGTCTTGCGGCGTGAATGCGCCTTCGCCTTTTTCCATTGTCAGGCGCTCCGGCTGGTAGGTCAGGTTGGGCGATTCGGTATTCAGGATCGAATAATCGTTGCCGCGACGCAGTTCCAACGTGACTTCGCCAGTGATCGCGCGTGCCACCCAGCGCTGGGATGCTTCACGCAGCATGATCGCCTGCGGATCGAACCAGCGGCCCTGGTACAGCAAACGCCCGAGTTTGCGGCCGTTTTCGCGATATTGCTCGATCGTGTCCTCGTTATGGATGCCGGTGACCAGACGTTCGTAAGCGATGAACAGCAGCGCCAAGCCAGGGGCTTCGTAGATGCCACGGCTCTTCGCTTCGATGATACGGTTTTCGATCTGATCGCTCATGCCGAGGCCATGACAGCCACCAATGCGGTTCGCTTCCATCATCAAGTCGATCGGGTTCGAATAGACGATGCCGTTCAGTGCGACCGGACGTCCTTCCTCGAAACGGACGCTGACTTCTTCGCGCTTGATCTCGACCTCATCACGCCAGAATGCGACGCCCATGATCGGTTCGACAATCTTCATTCCGCTGTTCAGGTGCTCGAGGTCTTTCGCTTCATGCGTCGCGCCCAGCATGTTGGAGTCGGTCGAGTATGCCTTCTCGACGGACATCTTGTAGTCGAAGCCGGACTTGATCAGGAATTCCGACATTTCCTTGCGGCCGCCGAGTTCCTGGATGAAACGCTCATCGAGCCAGGGTTTGTAGATTCTCAGCGCTGGATTCACGAGCAAACCGTAACGATAGAAACGTTCGATGTCGTTGCCCTTGAACGTACTGCCGTCGCCCCAGATGTCAACCTGGTCTTCCTGCATTGCGGCGACCAGCATTGTGCCGGTCACTGCGCGGCCCAGAGGGGTCGTATTGAAATAGGTGACGCCGGCCGTCGAGATGTGGAATGCACCGCTTTGCAACGCGGCGATGCCTTCTGCGACCAGTTGTTCGCGGCAATCGATCAGGCGTGCCTGTTCGGCACCGTATAGCTTTGCTTTCTTCGGGATGGCATCGTAGTCGGGTTCGTCGGGCTGGCCCAGGTTCGCAGTGTACGCGTAAGGAATCGCGCCCTTCTGGCGCATCCAGTGCAGCGCTGCGCTGGTGTCGAGCCCGCCTGAAAAGGCGATGCCCACTTTTTGATTGACGGGAACGGACTGGAGTATGGTCGACATGATTTCTGCTTCGCGTACGTGAAAGATGATTGTGGTAAGACAATGAGGTGCTGAGCAGCACCTCACTGATTATTAATTGAGCTTGCCCAGGACCAGGTATTCAAGCAGCGCCTTTTGCACATGCAAGCGATTTTCCGCCTCGTCCCATACTACGGACTGTGGTCCGTCGATTACTTCGGCGGCAACTTCTTCGCCGCGATGCGCGGGCAAGCAGTGCATGAAGAGGGCATCAGGCTTGGCGCGCTTCATCTTTGCTGCATCGACAATCCAGCCGTCGAAGGCTTTCAGGCGTGCTGCATTTTCTTCTTCGTAGCCCATGCTGGTCCAGACATCAGTGGTGACGAGGTCTGCATCGACACAGGCATCCGAGGGATGGTCGAATACGGTGAAATTCTTGTTGTCGGGCGGCGCCATAGCATGGTTGATCTCATAACCCTTGGGCGTCGACACGTTGACGTGGAAGCCGAACACCTGTGCCGCTTGCAGCCAGGAATAGAGCATGTTGTTGGCATCGCCGATCCATGCCACTTTGCGGCCCGCGATGGAACCACGGTGTTCGATGTAGGTGAAAATATCCGCCAACACTTGGCAAGGGTGATGTTCGTTGGTCAGGCCGTTGATGACGGGCACACGCGAATGCTTGGCGAAGCGATCGATAATGTCCTGGCCGAAGGTGCGGATCATGATGATGTCGCACATGCGCGAGATCACTTGCGCTGCATCCTCTACAGGCTCGCCTCGGCCCAATTGGCTGTCGCGGGTGTTAAGGTAAATGGCCGCACCGCCCAATTGGTGCATGCCGGCTTCGAACGACAAGCGGGTGCGCGTGGAGTTCTTCTCGAACACCATCACCAAGGTGCGATCGACCAGTGGGTGGTAGGTTTCGTAATTCTTGAATTTGCGTTTGATGATTCGGGTGCGTTCGATGACGTACTCGAATTCCTCAAACGTAAAGTCAGAAAACTGGAGGAAGTGTTTGATTGCCATAAATGGAAACGGCGGCTAGGTGGCACCCGCCGCCGACGTTTGTAAGTTCTTAAATTATAAAAGAGTTTTGCTTTGGATTGGACAGTCTTGGGCAAGAGGTAACATAGACTGAAGATGATTTCTGAAATTTCAGTCTTGACAGAAAAAAATGATCAATTAAACTGTCGTCATGGAACTTAATCCCGTTGCACAAAAATTCATTCTCCACTGGGGTGAAATGGGTACCCGCTGGGGGGTCAATCGAACCGTCAGTCAGATTCATGCGCTGCTCTATATTGCAGGCCGACCGATGGATGCGGAAGAAATTGCTGAAACGCTGGGTGTGGCGCGCTCGAACGTATCGACCAGTTTGAAGGAATTGCAAAGCTGGAAATTGGTGAAGGTCGCGCACATTCTGGGTGAACGGCGTGACCATTTCGAGACCTCGCTGGATGTATGGGAACTGTTTCGTACCGTGGTGCGCGAACGCAAGGAGCGCGAATTCGACCCGACGATCCAGACATTGCGGGAATGCCTTGCCAGCGCTGACCTTGGCAAGGAAGAGAAGGCGGCACAACAGCGTATTGCCGAAACGCTGGCACTGATGGAGACGCTGACAACCTGGGCGGACGAAATGCTCCGGCTGGAGCCGGCGACGCTGATGAAATTGCTGAAATTGGGGGCATCCGTGCAGAAATTCGTTCGTGGCGATAGCCGAGACGAAAAATAACGAGCAGCCGTGGCAAACGCGGCTGCGGATATTCAAGTCAAAAAATTTTGCTCATACCTTTCTGTATTAACTGAAAAATCAGAATTGAACGATAATTTTGAAAGGAGTGGCCATGAACACCTATCCCATGACTTTGTTGTACGAAGAGGCTTGTCCGCTGTGCAAGTTGGAAATCGACAACCTCAAGGCGCGGAACGAGAAGGGCTTGTTGCGTTTTGTCGATGTGTCGGCACCGGATTTTGATCCGGCTTCTTACGGGGTGCCTTTGTCAGACATGCTTGAGGTCATTCATGCTGTGAAGGCTGACGGCAAGATAGTGAAGGGTGTTGAAGTATTCCGTCTTGCATATGGAGCGGTCGGATTGGGCTGGATCACGCGTCCAACAGGATGGCCTCTGCTCAAGCCCATGTTCGATATCGCTTATGTGCATCTGGCGCGTAACCGTCATCGGATTTCCGAAAAATTCGCATGGTTATTGTTCGGTATCGCGGCACGGCGGGCTGAACGTCGCAGTCACGGCTGCAGAGAAGGGCACTGCGAATTATGAAAACGGAGACTGCCATGAACATTCTCGTCTGCGGCGCCAACGGTTTCATCGGACGGCATCTCTGTGCTGCATTGCAGGCAGCAGGGCATCGCGTGCTGCGCGGTGTCCACACTTCGCGTACGCACCACGATATTGCAATCGACTATATGCGTGATACTGAAGTGGAGGATTGGCTACCGAGGCTGGAGGGCGTCGACATTGTTATCAATGCCGTCGGCATACTCTGCGAGAGTCGCACCGCCCGGTTTGATGCAATACACCGCGACGCGCCGATAGCCTTGTTCAAGGCGTGCGAGCAGGCCGGAGTGAAGCGCGTGTTGCAAGTGTCGGCATTGGGGGGAAAGGATGAGGGCAATTGGACGCCATACATGCGTACCAAGCGGCAAGCCGATGCATGGCTGATGCAGTCCAGTCTCGACTGGGTCATCTTCCGCCCCTCGCTGGTTGTGGGAACTGATGGGGATAGCAGTCGCTTCTTTCGTGCGATGGCCTCCTTGCCATTGATCGGCTTGCCGGGAACGGGCGATCAATGCATGCAACCGGTGCACGTCGATGACCTTTGCTCGGCGATCATTCGAGTAATCGATTCAGGAGCGTATTCGCGCAAAGTGCTGGATATCGCGGGACTACAAGCAATGAGCTATCGTGACATGTTGGCGGCTTACCGGGATGCGATGGAGCTTCCGCCGCCATTCTGGCTTCCTGTGCCGATGGCATTGATGCGAGTCGGAGCTGTCGTTGCCTCCTGCTTGCCGCAGCGTGTCTTTTCGCCGGATACGCTGCGTATGCTGGAAGACGGAAGCATTGCCGATTCCACCACGCTTACGGACATTCTTGGCACGCAACCATGCGGCGTGGAGGATTGGTTTCCCGGGGCTTCGCCAGCGGCTCTGCGCTTCGAGGCGATAGCACGTTGGGCATTCCCGCTGTTTCGTGTCGTGCTCGCTATTGTATGGATCGTGACGGGGCTATTGTCCTTCGGTTTGTATCCGGTGTCGGACAGCATGGCCTTGCTGCGGCAGGTGGGGTTGGAAGGGCTTGGCGCACACGTCGCCTTGTACGGAGCCGCCATGCTCGATTGCTTGCTTGGCATCGCAACCTTGCTTGCGCCGGGGCGCTTGCTGTGGCGTCTGCAGTTTGCGTTGATCGCGGCATACAGTGTGATCATTTCGATCTTCCTGCCGCAGTACTGGCTGCACCCATTCGGTCCGCTGCTGAAGAATCTGCCCATCCTTGCCATACTCGTCGTCCTTGATGCCGGTGAGGCAAGAAAAACAACTCGGTGAATTGCCATGTCCACTTACCTCATACTCAAGACCTTGCACATCATTTCGTCGGTATTCCTCGTCGGTACCGGTTTTGGCTCGGCGTTTTACCTGTTCTGTGCGAACCGCAGCAAGAGCCTGGAAGCGCAGGCCGTGGTTGCGCGCTTCGTGGTGCTGGCCGACTGGATATTCACCACGCCGGCAGTTTTGCTGCAACCGCTTACGGGCATCGCTATGCTGTCGATGGCAGGATGGCCGCTTTCGACGCCTTGGATCATGTGGTCAATCGCACTTTATTTGTTTGCGGGCGCGTGCTGGTTGCCGGTTGTATGGCTGCAGATTCAGATGAAACGCATGGCTGACAATGCCCTGCGTCATGGAGATGTATTACCAGCTCGTTATTGGCAATACGCACGCTGGTGGGAGGCGTTGGGATATCCGGCTTTCGTTGCAATGGCGGTGGTGTACTTCCTGATGGTGACCAAGCCGGTATAGAAGCAGGGCCGATATGCAATCGGCACTGCTTCTCTTGCGTGCAGTTGCGTCAGTAGCCTATCGTCTGTGCTGCTTCATGCAGCAACTGTTTGTAAAGCGCATGCCGCATTGGGGTAATTCGGCTGGATTCGACAGCGGCAAGAACGGTGCAACCTGGTTCGGCCACATGATGGCAGTTGTAGAACCTGCATTGTCCGAGATGCGGCTGAAACTCGCGGAAGGCGCGTTCCAGCATACCCTCGGTCAGGTGATACAGCCCGAATTCCTGGAAACCTGGCGAATCGATGATGGCGGTATCGGAACCCATGTGGTGCAGCCGGGTAAATGTCGTCGTGTGTTTGCCGGAGTCTAGCGCTGCCGAAATTTCGCGGGTTGCGATATCTGCGTCCGGCACTAGTAAATTGATCAGCGAAGACTTGCCCATGCCTGATTGTCCGATCAGGATCGTTGTCTGGTGTTGAAGCAGAGGCAGCAATTTGTCGCGGGTGGCATCCGGTGCGGTACGCGCTGACACTTCATGTACTGGATAGTCCAGCGATGCATAGAAAGCGACACGCTCGCGCGCCTTGGGCAGTGATGCATCAACGTCGATCTTGTTCAGGACGATGTGCGCAGCGATGCCTGCAGCTTCCGCCGCGACCAGCGAACGCGATATCAGATCGTCCGAGAAGCTCGGTTCGGTGGCGACGACGACGAACAACTGGGAGACGTTCGCCGCAAGCAGCTTGGATTTGTATTGGTCGGAACGGTAGAGCAGCGTCTTGCGTTCGGCAATGGATTCGATGACGCCTTGATCGGGCGAGGTTTGCTTGAGACGAACGACATCGCCTACAGCAACATCGCTTTTCTTGCCCCGGGTGACGCAGTGCAGGCGGACGTCGCCTGTTTGCACAACATAGTGCCGGCCATGGGCCGCGATGACGAGGCCGCCCGTCATCTATTGTGCCTGGCGGAAGAGAGTGTCGATCTTCGCTGCGCAGATGAAGTCATTTTCCGAAATGCCGCCGCGCCCGCCATTGACCGAATGCGTATCGAATTTCACCACGCAGCGGTTGTAAGTCACGACGAGTTCCGGATGATGGTCTTCAGCGTGGATGACCCAGGCGATCGCATTCACGAAAGCCAATGTTTCATGGTAATTCTTGAAAGCGAAGGTGCGGACGATCTTTTCGTCCTGCAGCTTCCAGTCTTCGACAGCAGCAAGATGTTCCTGGATTTGCGTATCGTTCAATGCCGTTTCGGCATGACGGCATTTCTTGTTGGTTAATTCAATAGCAGTAACCATGTCTATCCTTATCTGCCGGCTTGCAATTGAAGTTGACGGATGCGCACGGAAGCCGGCGGATGCGAATCGTAGAAAGCGGAATGGATCGGGTCGGGGGTGAGCGTCGATGCATTGTCCTCGTACAGCTTGACCAGCGCCGACACGAGATCCTGCGGATTGGTGTGGGTTGCCGCAAATGCGTCGGCCTCGAATTCGTGCTTGCGCGAACTGAGCGAGATCAGCGGCGAGAACAGGAAGGTGAAGACCGGCAGCGTCAACGTAAACAGAATGAGCGCCATTGCGTCGTTGTTCGTCAGCAGTATCGGATCGACGCCGAGGCCGGTGTAGAACCAGACTTGCTGCTTCAGGTAGCCCAGCAGTGCGAGAAAGCCGAGCGACAGGATGAACATCATGACGATGCGCTTGATGACATGCTTGAGCTTGAAGTGGCCGAGTTCATGCGCCAGCACCGCCTCGATCTCTTGCGGGCCGAGGCGGGCGAGCAGGGTATCGAAAAACACGATGCGCTTGGCCGCGCCGAAACCCGAGAAATAGGCGTTGCCATGAGCGCTCCGTTTGGAACCATCCATCACGAACAAGCCCTTGGATGCGAAACCGACGCGTTGCATCAGGCTTTCAATGCGCGAACGCAGGGTTTCGTCTTGCAGCGGCGTGAACTTGTTGAACAGCGGCGCGATTACGGTTGGATACAGCACCAGCATCAGCAGTTGGAAACCGCTCCACACAAACCAGGCGTAAAGCCACCACAAATCGCCAGACTTGCTCATCAGTGTCAGAATCACCCATGTCAGCGGCAAGCCAACGGCAGCGCCGATGAGGACGTTCTTGACCAGATCGGAGACGAACAATCCGACCGTCATCTTGTTAAAGCCGAATTTCGCTTCGAGCACGAACTGCCGGTAGTAATCGAAAGGCAGGTCGATCAGGGCCGAGATGCCTGCATAGGCGGCAAGCAGCGAGAGCTGGTAGGTCATCCCGGGCCCGGTCAGTTCGTATAGCGTGACGGACAAGTATTGCAGACCGCCCAACAGTGTGAAGCCGACAAGCACCGCTGCGTTGACGGCAAGCGCAATCAGACCGAACCTGGTTTTGGCCACGGTATAGTCGGCGGCCTTCTGGTGTGCGTACAGCGAGATTTTCTCGGCGAATTCCGCAGGAACAGCGCTGCGGTGAGCGAGAACGTGTCTGATATGGCGCGAACCCAGCCAGAATCGCACGGCCAGGGACAGGATGAGAAAAACGGCAAATAATACCGAAAACGCAAGTGATGAAGACATGCTGTGCCTGTGAGAAAATGGCGCCTTGGAGCCGGCCTGGAGGAATTTGAAAGCATTCTCCCGACCGGTTCTCATCAAGGAAAACAAAATTATGTCACAAGCTATCGAAACCAAGGCCCCGGCAAATGTGCCCGCCCGCCCCAATGAGTTCAATCTGATCTGGGTAGACATGGAGATGACCGGGCTCGATCCCGACAACGACCGTATCATCGAAGTGGCCGTCGTGGTGACCGATTCCGATCTCAACATACTGGCCGAAGGTCCCGTATTCGCGATTCATCAGCCGGATGAAGTGCTGGATCGCATGGATGCCTGGAACAAAGGCACGCACGGTCGTTCCGGTCTGATCGATCGCGTCAAAGCATCAACTGTTACCGAAGCGGATGCCGAAAAGGCATTGATCGATTTCCTGAGGCACTTCGTCCCCACAGGCAAGTCGCCGATGTGCGGCAATTCCATCTGCCAAGACCGGCGCTTCATGGTACGCGGCATGCCCAAGCTGGAAAGCTTTTTTCATTATCGCAATCTTGATGTGTCAACGCTCAAGGAATTGTGTAAGCGCTGGAAGCCGTCAATTGCGAGCGGTTTCAAGAAACATCAGAAACATACGGCGTTGGCGGATATCATCGAATCTATCGAAGAGCTGCGCTATTACCGCGAGCACTTCATCCAGCCCTGACAGTCACGCCGGCCGATTCGACTTCGGCTGGCAGTGCCGGTAAACTTCCCTCCTTTTTTTCAAGGCATCATGGCCTCCGCAGACCTTTCGCAGACCGACACGCCCGAATCCGCTTCCGAATCGCACAAAGCTCCCTCCGAACTGATCGCCAAGGAAGTGGCACGCCGGCGCACCTTCGCCATCATTTCCCACCCTGACGCAGGTAAGACCACGCTCACTGAAAAGCTGCTGCTGTTCTCCGGCGCGATCCAGCTTGCAGGCACGGTGAAGGCGCGCAAGAGCGGGCGCCATGCCACCTCGGACTGGATGGAAATCGAGAAACAGCGCGGTATCTCGGTTGCCAGCTCGGTGATGCAGTTCGAATATCGCGACCATGTGGTCAACCTGCTCGACACGCCGGGTCACCAGGACTTTTCGGAAGATACCTATCGTGTATTGACAGCGGTCGACTCCGCGTTAATGGTCATTGACGCTGCCAAGGGCGTGGAAGAGCAGACCATCAAACTGCTCAATGTCTGTCGCATGCGCAACACGCCCATTCTGACCTTCATGAACAAGATGGACCGCGAGACGCGCGATCCGCTGGAATTGCTGGACGAAGTGGAATCGGTGCTGAAGATCCAGTGTGCGCCCGTGACTTGGCCGATCGGCATGGGCAAGAATTTCCGTGGTGTTTATCACCTGCTGCGTGACGAGATCCTGCTGTTTACTCCGGGCGAGGAGCGCGCGGACCAGGAGTTCGAGGTCGTCAAGGGCATAGATAATCCGCGCTTGGCGGAAATGTTTCCGATGGAGATGGAGCAGCTCAAAATGGAAGTCGAGCTGGTCCATGGCGCATCTCATCCCTTCGATCTCGAAGCCTTCCTTGCAGGCACACAGACGCCGGTATTCTTCGGTTCGGCGATCAACAACTTCGGCGTGCGAGAGATTCTCAACGCATTGGTTGACTGGGCCCCGGCACCAAGGTGGCGCGATGCAACGGTACGACCGGTGGAGCCGGTCGAGGCGCCGTTCTCCGGTTTCGTGTTCAAGATCCAGGCCAACATGGACCCGGCACACCGCGACCGTATCGCCTTCTTGCGGGTGTGCTCCGGACGCTTCGAGCGCGGCATGAAAATCAAGCATCTTCGCTTGAATCGCGAGATCAAGGTGTCCTCCGTCGTGACCTTCATGGCTTCCTCGCGCGAGCAAGTGGAAGAAGCTTATGCGGGCGACATCATCGGCTTGCCGAATCACGGCAACATGCAGATCGGTGACAGCTTTTCCGAAGGGGAATTATTGCAGTTCACCGGCATTCCCTATTTCGCGCCGGACTTTTTCCGTTCGGTACGCATCCGCAATCCCTTGAAGATCAAGCAATTGCACAAGGGCTTGCAGCAGCTTGGCGAGGAGGGGGCGGTGCAGGTCTTCAAGCCGGTACACGGCGGTGATCTTGTCCTTGGCGCGGTCGGCGTGCTGCAGTTCGAAGTGGTGGCCAGCCGCTTGATGAATGAATACGGCGTTGATGCTGTATTCGAAGGCACCAGCATCAGCAGCGCGCGCTGGGTGACCAGCGACGACAAGAAGGCCCTGGCGGATTTCGAGAAATCGTCCGCCGGCGCCAACATCGCCTTCGATGCCGCCGGCAACATGGCTTATCTGGCGACTTCCGGCGTCAATCTCAAGCTGACGCAGGAGCGTTGGCCTCAACTCACCTTCCATGCTACGCGCGAACACGCAGTAAAGCTCGGTTGATGTCTCGTGTGGAAGCTTGCCTTCCACACGCCGTCGATGCCCGACTCACCAAGACAGCAGTAGCCGGATGTTCCCCGGCTTTGATGTGTTGCTTGCGGAATGTCAAAAACGCAACCAAGAGTGAGTCTATACTTCGCCCCATATCTTCTACTTCCTTCCCCTTTTCCGCATCCGCATGAGAGACGGATGCGGACTGTTTGTTTTTGTGCGAGCCCAAGGAGCATACATGTTGACTGCCACCTATTCCCTTGTTGCGATTGCTGCGGAACAGGATATGGCACGTGGCGTTCTTCAGCGGCTTAGACAGGGCATTCAGAACATGTGGCATGGCCTCCAGAAGGTCGAGTTCGCCTTTCTGGAGGCGGCATTCGATAAACTGTTTCAGTTCGACTACTTTTGCCATCATCGTAAGCTTGACCTTTACGTCATTCCCGTTCTACGGCGTGTGACCCACGAAGCGGATGCCTTGCTGGAGCAGTTGGAGTCCTTGCGTGAATCCGGCCTTGTAGTGCTGCATACAGCCAAGGAGCGCCTAGTCGCAACGTTTGAGGTCGGCACTCTCCACGCACATGAAGCAGTTCATGCAATGGAGTTGTTCCTGGAAAATATGCGGACCAGGCTCAAGCGTGAAGAGGAGGAATTGTTTCCCATGCTGCGCCGTTTGCTGTCCGTCGAGGACTGGTTTGCCATTGCGGCGCAATTTCTGGAAGAGGACTGCGGCGGATATGGAAAAGGTCGGCGGCATGATCGTGCCATTGCCCGCCGTCAGGCTGTCAATGCGCTAGGTTCCTTGTCTTTGCATTAGGGCCTTTGATGCAAGGGGCGGGGCCAACCATGGTTCTGCTTGCGTTGCTGCAAATTTCTTGGCATGGTGTGGGCCATGATTCGAATCAAGCCCCACATGCCCAAAATATTGAAGTTCACGAAATTCTCCTTGTGGGATTTTCTCGTGGCAGCCGGTCCTGCGGCGGTCGGCATTGTCGTCACTTGCGTGCTTGCTTACTGGCTGGTCGATCCAGCACCACCTTCACATGTCACATTGTCTACAGGGCAAGACAACAGTGCATACGCTGAGTTCGGCAAGCGATATGCCAGCGCGCTGGCCAAGTACGGTATCACGCTAACGCTCAAGTCGTCGCATGGATCGCAGGAGAACCTGCAGCGGTTGCAGGATGTGCATTCGGGCATCGATATTGCCTTTGTTCAGGGCGGCTCGGCGGAACAGGCGGACGTTCAGCGTAATGGACTGGTTTCGCTCGGCAGCTTGTTCACCGAGCCGGTCTGGCTCTTCATGCGCAATGCAAAGCGCGTCACCCAGATTTCCCAGCTTAAGGGCATGAAGATCAACGTCGGGCCGGAAGGCAGCGGCGTGCCGGCACTGTTTCGCAAGATCCTGTCAGTGAATGGCATTGACCCGGTGACGCTGAAGCTTGGCACGCTTGAGAATACGCCAGCCACCGTCGAACTGCTCGAAGGGCGTATCGACGGCTTGGTGTTCAGTTCGGCGCCGGATGCGCTGTTGATCCAGATGCTGCTGCAGACGCCAGGGATCAGTCTGGTCGATTTTGCGCAGGCCGAAGCCTATACGCGGCGCTTTCCCTTTCTGTCGCATGTGGTCTTGCCGCGAGGTATCGTTGACCTAGGCCGCGACCTGCCGCCGAAGGATTATCATTTGATCGCACCGACTGCGACGCTGGTGGCGCGTGCCGACCTGCATCCGGCGCTCGTCGATCTCTTGATGCAGGCCGCCTCCGACATTCATGGCGGTGCGGGTTGGTTCCACAAAAAGCAAGAATTTCCCAATGCAGGCTATACCGAAATACCGGTATCGCCAGTGGCGCAGAAGTTCTACAAAAATGGCCCGCCGCTGCTGCAGCGTTATCTGCCGTTCTGGCTTGCCAATCTGCTGGAAAGGATGTGGGTGGTTGTGGTGGCGCTTGGTGCGCTGATCCTGCCGCTATCGCGCATCATTCCGCCGCTTTATGTGTGGCGTGTGCGGTCGCGTGTCTACCGCTGGTATGGGCAGTTGCGTGCGGTGGAGCAGGCCATTGAGGACGTGCCAGCGGAAAAGCGGGCGGAAGTTTATCCTGTGCAGATCGAGCGGCTGAACGATATCGAGGAGTGCGTCAACCGTATCTCGATCCCGCTTTCCTTCGCCGATGAACTATATGGCTTGCGCAGCCATATCAATTTCGTAAGGCGGCGCGTGACATCCTTGATGGGAAGCTGATCAGGCGCCGATCCAAGGCAATCCGGCTTTGCACCAGCCGCCGACTGTCTTGCGATGACCTTGCGCATCTTTGTCGCCTTCGAAGCCTTCGAGGATGTCGAAGCTGTTCTGGTAGCCATGCTCCGTCGCCAGTTTCGCGGCATGACGGGAACGCACCCCGGAACGGCACAGGAACAACAGGATGTTTTCTTTGTCGGCGGCTGCGGCAAGCTGCTGCAAGAAGTGAGGATTCGGCGTCCCGCCGGGATAGACGTTCCATTCGATGGCGGCATGCTGTGCTTCAGGGACCGTGACACGGCCTACCCAGTCGCGTTCAGCGTTGGTTCGCACGTCGACCAGTTTCACGTTCGGGTTCTGCTGCAAAAGTGCATAGGCTTCCTGGGGAGTGACAGCGCCGGCATACGGCAGTTGTTTTTCCTGTGCGCGTTGGCGCGCAGCAGAGAGAATATTGTTATCCATGTAAATCCTCTGGTAAGTAGGTCTTTTGTCTTGCCAATTATAAAGTTTCGCACCGTCTCAGTGAGAGCACTAAAACGGTGCGGAATTTCGGCTCGTATAGCGTGAGCGCACAAGCATGGTGCGCACTATGCTTTTCGCACTGTTTTGGTGATGGTTCTTGATTTGCTATTTCCGCTGAAAAGATTTCATCTGCGCACTAATTCGGCCAAATTTCCAGCTTTGTTAAGGCTCCATGATGGTGCGCAAGGTGCATTTTCCCGGTGGATGGCATGGAATCTGCTATTATCGCCGCTGAGTTTTGCTCGCATTCCTGCTGGCGGGCGTACGCGATGTCGCCAGTAGTACAGAATGGGCTCATACCCCAATCGCTGCACCCCCCATACCACTTTGCTCATTTTAGGAGATTCGCATGGCAATGACGCCCGCAGACGTCTTGAAGATGGCGAAAGAAAACGAAGTGAAGTTCGTTGACTTTCGTTTTGCAGACACCCGTGGCAAGGAACAGCACGTCACCGTTCCGGTTTCGCAATTTGGCATGGAAAAGTTCGAATCCGGTCATGCGTTCGACGGTTCCTCGATCGCAGGCTGGAAGGGCATCGAAGCGTCTGACATGCTGTTGATGCCGGACCCGAACACGGCCAACATCGATCCGTTCATGGAAGACACCACGCTGTTCATGCAGTGTGACGTGATTGAACCGTCCGACGGCAAAGGCTATGACCGCGACCCGCGCTCCATCGCCAAGCGCGCCGAAGCTTATTTGAAGTCCTCCGGCCTGGGCGACACCGCCTACTTCGGCCCGGAACCTGAATTCTTCATCTTTGACGGTGTGCGCTGGAAGATCGACATGTCCGGCTGCTTCGTGAAGATCGACTCCGAAGAAGCATCCTGGTCCACCGATCGTGAATTCGAAGGCGGCAACACCGGTCACCGTCCGACAGTCAAGGGCGGCTACTTCCCGGTTCCGCCGGTTGACAGCTTCCAGGACATGCGCTCGGAAATGTGCCAAATCCTCGAGGCCCTGGGCATTCCGGTCGAAGTACACCACCATGAAGTGGCCGGCGCCGGTCAGAATGAAATCGGTACCAAGTTCTCCACGCTCGTCGAGCGCGCAGACTGGACCCAGAACCTGAAGTACGTGATCTGGAACGTTGCTCACACCTATGGCAAGACCGCAACCTTCATGCCGAAGCCTATCGTTGGCGACAACGGTTCCGGCATGCACGTTCACCAGTCCGTGTGGAAAGACGGCCAGAATCTGTTCGCAGGCGATGGCTATGCCGGCTTGTCCGATTTCGCGTTGTACTACATCGGCGGCATCATCAAGCACGCACGTGCACTGAACGCCATCACCAACCCGGGCACCAACTCTTACAAACGTCTGGTGCCGGGCTTCGAAGCACCAGTCAAGCTGGCTTATTCCTCGCGTAACCGCTCCGCTTCGATCCGTATTCCGCACGTGCCGAGCCCGAAGGCCCGCCGTATCGAGACTCGCTTTCCGGATCCGTCCGCCAACCCGTACCTGTGCTTCGCCGCTCTGCTGATGGCGGGCCTGGATGGTGTGCAAAACAAGATCCACCCGGGCGACCCGGCTTCGAAGGATCTGTATCACCTGCCGCCGGAAGAAGACGCGAAGATCCCGACCGTGTGCTCCTCGCTGGATCAGGCACTCGAGTACCTGGACAAGGATCGCGAGTTCCTGACGCGCGGCGGTGTCTTCACCGACACGATGATCGATGCCTACATCGAACTGAAGATGCAGGAAGTCACGCGCTTCCGCATGACGACCCACCCGGTCGAGTTCGACATGTACTACTCGCTGTAATCGGCGGTCTGTCGCAAGATAAGACGGGGAGGGCTTGGTCCTTCCCCGTTTTTTTTGGTTTGTGGAAAAATCGCCAGCGCACAATTGTGTTGAGTGGACAGTGTTTGTAATGCCTTGATTCTTATCCTAAACTAGTAAGCGCCTTGATGGTTTCCATAGGGAAAATGATGAAAAAACAACTCTTTGGACTGCTGATCCTGATGGCCTTGGGAGGCGTCGCACATGCGCAGACGGACATCTATCTGTGTCTCGATGGGCAGGGTAGGAAGGAATACAGGAACACCGATATCACTAAGGGGTGCAGGAAAGTCGAGTCTTCCGGCCTCACGGTCATTCCCGCACCGGCTTTGATGAGAAGGTCGACGTCAACACAGACCGCATCAGTCAAGTCGACCAGTTCGCCAGTGGATTTTCCGAAGGTCGACAGCGAGACGCAGAAGGCGCGCGACTCCGACCGCAGGCAGATTTTGCTCGACGAAATGAAGAGCGAGGAACAGAAGCTGGCGAATCTGAAGAAAGAGTACAACAATGGCGAGCCTGAACGCCGCGGTGACGAGCGCAATTATGCGAAATATCAGGAACGCGTGGCGATGATGAAGGAAGACATCGAACGCTCTGAAAAGAACATCGAAGCGCTCAGGCGCGAGATTGGCAAATTGAAATAGGCGATAAATAGCAGGTACGGTGCTTGCATGGACAAAAGGCCGCTGAACGCGGCCTTCACTTTTGGAACACCGTGAAAACAACATTAACTTCATTGGATGGCCTCGATCTTCTTTCGTCAGCCGTCATCATCTTCGACGCAGAAAGTCGCGTGACCTACGCCAATGCGGCAGCCGAAAATTTGCTTGAGAGCTCTGTCAAAACCCTTTCGCAACAAAGGCTCACCGACCTTTTCCTGAACGGCGAGAAACTGACTACGATCTTCCGACAGGCGGTAGACAACCAGTTCGCCGACACGCGCCTCGACCTGGCATTGGAGCGTGCCGGCCGTGAGCCGCTGCATGTGCATGTGATCGTAACCGCGCTCGACCGGCACGATATGCCGGTGTTGATCGAACTGCGCGAGAACGTGCAGCAGCTCAAGCTCGACCGCGAAGAGCGCATGCTCGACCAGAGTCTGGCCAACAAGGAGCTCATCCGCAATCTGGCGCACGAGATCAAGAATCCCCTCGGCGGTATCCGTGGTGCGGCGCAGTTGCTTGAATTCGAACTGCCAGAGCGGCATTTGAAGGAACTGCGTGAATATACGCAAGTGATCATCAAGGAAGCCGACCGCCTGCAGACGCTGGTCGATCGCCTGCTGGCGCCGCACAAGCGCCCTCACATCGTTGGCGATGTCAACATCCATGAAGTGTGCGAGCGTGTGCGCAGCCTGATTCTTGCCGAATTCCCAAATGGTTTAACCATCAAGCGTGACTATGATTTATCGGTTCCGGAATTTCGGGGCGATAAAGAGCAACTGATCCAGGCCGTGCTCAACATCACACATAACGCTGCGCAGGCGCTATCCGAACGCATTGGCAACG